>WNGR01001991.1_pt1 | contig 24128 bp, 20 predicted proteins | sample 5407581 | NCBI WGS metagenome assembly WNGR01 (sample SAMN13153383, study PRJNA577476) | soil metagenome | isolation source: 80 cm soil or saprolite under Garry oak tree replicate 2 | place: USA:California | collected 2016-06-15
TTGCGAAACGTACTAAATCCGTGCGCTCTCCGCCCTTGGCGGAGCTGGACCGGCGAAAAGCCGACTTACGTGATTGCGGCAGCAATCCGCTAGAAGCTATGACACTTGAAGCGATGCCAACCGTCAGCGTTATTGTGCCGAACTACAACCATGCACGCTATCTACGGCGGCGCATTGATAGCATTCTTGCGCAGACTTATTCAGACTTTGAACTAATCCTGCTGGATGATTGTTCGACGGACGATAGCCAATCGATCATCAGGAAATACCAGAATGATCCGAGAGTGAGAATCGAATTCAATGGAAAAAATTCCGGTAGTACATTTAGACAGAGGAATAAAGGTGTAGGTCTGGCACGCGGGAAGTACGTATGGATCGCGGAGTCGGATGACTATGCGGATGAGCATCTACTGGAGAGACTCGTTTCGCGCCTAGACTCGGAGAGGAATGCGGTGCTCTGCTATTGCAGATCATGGCGGGGTTCGGCGGATGGGGATGTCGGCGGATTTCTAGACGTCTCCGTGAGCAATTCGGACACCGACAGGTGGACTTCAGATTTTGTGGTTGACGGACGCGAAGAATGCAGGAAATATCTGGCGCAACGCAATTCGATTCCGAACGCGAGCGCCGTGGTCTTCCGAAGAGATATATATGAGCGAGTGGACGGCGCGGATGAAAAACTGCGTCTGTGCGGGGATTGGAAACTATGGTCGGCAATGGCTCTTGCGGGAGAAATCGCCTACATCGCAGAGCCTCTTAACTACTTCCGGTTCCATGACTCAAGCGTTCGGGCACAGAGTCAGCGGCTCGGCGTTGAAGCGGATGAGTACTTGGAGGTGATTCGCTGGATCGTTGAAAGAGTTACGACCCCAGAGACTGATCGGAGGAAGGTTTGCGAGGACCTATTTAAGCGGGCACTCCTAGATGGATATAAGTATTGGATGGAAGCCCTGGAACGAAGCGATCCAGAAGCCGCGCTCCGTGCTGTGGACGGGATTTTACAGTTATCTGATTCTGGTTGTGTTGAACGATGGGAGCTGGCCGATGCTCGGCTGACCGCTGCCAGAATCTTCTACAGGCAGGGGAGACCTGCGAGAGCTCTGCTGTCAATATTGCGCGGGTTTCTGGTTCGACCTATCGTTGCAGGCCGGCCTGTAAAAAGAGCAGTTACGCGCCTTTTGCGCGGCTTGTAGGAACCGACCGGGACTCTTCTGGCAGCCGTTAATCTGGCGCGTTATCGGCGCCTTTGATCGCACAGACCGACAACCGATATGAAGATCACGCACGTCAGTGCAATGGATATTTTCGGCGGAGCGGCTCGTGCCACGTACCGGCTCCACCAAGGGCTACTCGCTCTAGGTGAAGACTCAACGTTGTTTGTTGGGCGTCGTGAATCAGACGACCCTAGCGTCGTGGGTTTGCGTTATTCTCTTGCTCTCTTCGATCGCGTTCAACGAGGCGCGCGCCGTCTGCTGCTGCGGCGCGCAGCGTCCAAACTTGGGATGGGACATGGGCCTGGTGCGTCGCATTTCAGCGACGATCGCACCGAATACGGTTCAAGGGTCGTTGCTCAACTACCCCCATGGGACGTGCTGCACCTCCACTGGATCTCGGGATTCGTCGACTATCTGAAGTTCTTTCGGAGCGTTGGATGCCACTTCGACGGAGGCTGCGCGCGATACGTGCAATCCTGTGGTTGCTGCCCTCAGTTGAACAGCCAGGAAATGAGCGATTTTTCGCACGACTGCTGGAACCGGAAGAGTCGGGGCTACCGGGTCCTGGAGCCAAGTAACCTGCATTTGGTTACCCCCAGTCAATGGCTGGCGCAGGAAGCACGCCGCAGCTCGTTGTTAGGCCGACATCCGATAACGGTCATTCCCTACGGTTTGGATACGGAAATCTTTCAGCCGCGCGATTCTCGCGCAGCACGAGAAGTACTGGGGCTGCCCCAAGACGCAAAAATCATTCTCTTTTTGGCTGACCGTGCGACTGAGGCTCGAAAAGGTTTCCGCCAGCTTGTTGAAGCTCTCTCGGGGATTGAAGAACAGTCGGGTCTTTTTCTTTTGTATCTTGGGCGTGGGCATGTCGAATTGCCGCCCAACCTTCCCGGAACGCAGTTGGCGTACGAAAGCAACGACCGGCTGCTCTCGATGATTTACAGCTCCGCCGATGTCTTTGTTCTTCCTGCTCTGCAAGACAATCTTCCAAATACCGTTCTGGAGGCGCAAGCCTGCGGTCTTCCTGTTGTCGCATTCTCGACGGGTGGAATTCCAGATCTTGTTCGTGATGGCGTTGACGGACGACTCGTGACTTGCGGTGACACTAGGGCGTTGGGCGACGCCATTCTCCGTACAGTGAAGAACGACGATGCCCGCAGAATCATGGGGACGAATGCTCGGAACAAGGTCGAACAAGAGTACAGCTCCGAAACGCAGGCTCGAAGGTACCTCGATCTATACAGATCCATGGGAGCGGCGTGATGCTGCCGCGGATTAGCCTAGTTACGGCGGTGTATAACGGAGAACAGTTTTTGGAAGATACGATTCGGTCGATCCTGTCTCAGGGATATCCGAACCTTGAATACGTAATCGTGAACGATGGTTCCACAGATGGCACTGAGGAAATCCTTCAGAAATATGAACCGCAGGTAACGGCAGTTATTAAGCAGGAGAACCGGGGCCTCTACGCAGCCCTGAACGCGGGCTTTGCGCGCTCCACAGGCGAGGTTATGGGCTGGCTCAATTCGAGCGACAAGCTTCACTCCGGTGGCCTGCGGGCGGTTGGAACGGTGTTTGCGAGATTTCCAGAAGTGGAATGGATTACCGGTAGGCCAACAGCCTTTAATCAAGAAGGAATCGCCACCAACGTGGAAGCAATTCGCCGCTGGTCGCGAACACGATTCCTTGCTGGCGCAAATAAATATATCCAGCAAGAGTCCACTTACTGGCGACGAGGTCTGTGGGACAGATCCGGTGGGAGAGTTGACCCATCTTTCCGAGCTGAGGGTGATTTCGACCTTTGGGTGCGGTTTTTTCGGCATGCGCGGCTGTATCCTGTGGACGTATTGATCGCCGGATACAGGTTTCATCCGGATGCGTTGAGCTATGCGGGCAGGCAGGCGTACGACAGGGGGTGCGAAGCGATCGTGGAACGCGAACTGGAGGCAGCTTCGGACGGAAAGAGCCTGAAGCTCTTCCGGCGGGTGAATGGATCGATGTTAAAGATTCCCATTGCTGGAAGATTGTGGCGGAGAATGGTGATGCGAAGGCTTTACAGCATGGCCGGTCCGGATTCGCCGCCTATTATTGAAATGACATCGACAGGATGGTCTTTTCGGGAGCGCACATAGGGGCAGGTCAGAGGGCACGATGTTGCCCCTACTGGGACGGAACGAAATCGATGATTACGTTCTTCACGACGGCGAAGCCGTTTACCGGGCACAACGGAGTGATTCAGCGGAACGCGCTGAAGAGCTGGACGCTGGTTGCGCCGGGGGCGGAAGTGATTTTGTTTGGGAACGAAGAAGGAGCGGCGGAAACGGCGAGCGAACTGAAAATCCGCTATGTGGTGGCAGTGGAGCGCACGCCAGAAGGGCCGAAGGTGCTGCGATCGTTTTTCGACACGGCGCAGCGGATGGCGCGGCACGACGTGGTCTGTTATGTGAATTGCGACATTGTGCTGACGGAAGATTTCGCGGCAGCGGTAGCGAAGGTCCGGGCGGCGACGCCGGAATTTCTGATGGTAGGGCGGCGATGGGATACGGACGTGACGGAGCCAATCGGATTTGAGCAAGCGGGCTGGAAGGAAATACTCAGGGGACGCGCGCTTACGCAAGGACAGCAACGTAGCGGGGCCTGGATCGACTATTTCGTGTTTCGAAAAGGATTTTATCTGGGGAAGATGCCCGAGCTGGTAATTGGCAGAGTGCATTGGGACCAATGGCTGGTATGGAAAGCTCGCGCAATGGGTGCAGTGGTAGTGGATGCTTCGGAAGCGGTGATGGCGATTCACCAGAATCATGATTATGGATATCACCCTGCGGGGAAAACGGGCGTATGGAACGACGAATTGTCGCGGAGAAATTACCGCCTAGCGGGCGGCCGATGGCATTTAAGAACGATTGACGACGCAACACACGTGTTGAGGCCGAACGGGTTGAAAGCAAACGAGGCGCGAACCAGGCGCGCGGTTGAGCGATTCTTTCGAACCGCGAAAGATGCGGCCTGGATGACGGCGATGGATTGGACGCGGCCGGTGCGAAGCGCGGTCGGGCTAAGGAAGAAGAGCGCCGAGCGGGCGGAGAAGGTTTCTCGTTAGAAATGGATGACGGCGCCGATGCCGACCTGGACATTATTTTGCGAACTGGAATATAGCTGCGTGCGTACGTAATCGGCTTCCGCGCGGAACGAGACACGCGGATTGTAGGACCAGTCGGCACCGCCGCCTAGCTGAAGCGCAAATCCGTTTTTGCTTGCATTGGCTAGCTGAGGATTCAAATGAGCGCCGCCAACGAGGGCGTGGCCCCAGGGCGTCAAGCGACGGCGCGATGAACCCGCGTTGATGCGGGCGCCGACTGTGTAGAGCACGTACTTGGACATTTCGCCGCCCAGGACATCGCCACCGAAGGCGGAGACCACGTTGCCTTCAAGACCAACCCAGTTGTTTACGTTATAGGTGAGGTCCGTATGAAGGCCGCTGAGATTTGCAGAGAAAGCAGCCGAGTCGAAATGGACGAATTCGTAGCCGATGGCGAGATCCCAGCGATAGCCATCGTAGCTGCCGGAATACTGCGAGGGAGCAGGCGCCTTCGGGAATGCGGGCTGAGGCAAGGGAGTTGCCAAGGCTGCAAACGGCGTGGCAGGCGCCGCGAGTTCGGGTACAAGCGTGAACTTGACGGCGTTGGTGGTTGACAGTGCCGGTGGCTGGGAGGCAGGAGCAAACACCAGAAGAGATGCTTGTTGGGCTGGAATGGAGGCGCAGGTCCCGAGAGCGAGAAGTGCAGCAAGTGCAAGCCTTTTCATTTGGCAATCCTTAGGGGGCGGACCCCACGAGTGGGGCTGGCCACAGCATTTACGGTAAACAAGAGGTGGGGCATTTGTCTATGACGATTCGTGAAAGGTAAGCAGAAAGGGAAATGCACGAGCCAGTACAGCGGTGATTCACACCACGGCGCGTAGACAGGAGATCAAAAAAATTAATGCGCATTAGCGGCCGTGGCGGAGATAGTCGTCGGTCTTGTTGAGCCAGTCCTGGCGGGGCGGGGTGAAGACGTCGAGATCGAGCGTATCTTCAAGAGCCCAGGCTTCGTGGGGCATGTTCGCAGGGATGCACAGAACTTCGCCAGAGCGAACGACGATCTCCTTGCCGTTGATGGCAAATTTCAGGGCACCTTCGAGGATGTAAGTCAGCTGCTCATTGACGTGATGATGCAGCGGGACGTGGCCATCTTTTTTGATGAAGACGCGGGCGAGCATGATCTGCTGACCGTGAACCATTTCGCGGTCGATGTGGGCATTAAGATGTTCGCGCTCGACTTGACTCCAGGAAATGTATTTGGGTTCGGGATTGGTGCTCACTTTGCGCCTCCGTAAAGTTTTGCGGCGTTGTCGTGCAAATAGAGCCGGGCAAGTTCAAGAGCTTTGTCTTCGCTGATGGCGCGTTCGCTGACAAGTTCCGCGAGCGCGGCGGCTAGCGCAGTGCGTGTGGTGTGCGCGGCGATCCAGAAACTTTCTTCGGCGCCGAGGGCGTCGTTGAATGGAAAGGCATCGGAGCCGTACATCATTTTATCGGGGTAGAGCGTGAGGAGTTGCTTTAAGACAGGCTTGAGCTGCGAAGGATAGAGCAGCTCCGATTGAAAGGAGGTATCGAGGTAGACATTTTTCACGGCGGTGAGCAGCGCTGCTTCGCGCTCATATGGCCAACCACCATGAACGAGAACGAAAATGGTGTTTTTGTAGCGCGCATCGCGAACCACGTTTTCAAGATTCAGGACATTGCCTTGGCGGAGACTGAAATAGTCGCCGATACCGACGGCGGTATGGAAATGCATTGGCAATTTAAGTTTGCCGGCCTGATCGACCAGAACGCGGAAAATGTAGTCTTGAAACAAGCGGTAATCTTCGGCGGAAGGAACGCCGCCGGAATGGTACTTGGAATAGATGGCTTCGGCCTTTTCGCGCGGAGGATCGGTGAAATAAAGCGTGCGAAAGTAAGCGGCTTCAAACTTGATGGCAACGCCGCCACGTTTTTGATTGTCGGCCATGGTGCTGCGGACAAAATTTTCATAGCCGGCGAGGTCGGAGGGAAGTGAGGCCACGCTCATCTGCTTTTTGTAGCGCGCGAGCATTTTTTCCTGGAGCGGGACGTAAACGCCCATGTCCGGCGTGCTGGCGGTCTGGTCGCGATTGTCGAAGGGATAGAAGAAGGAATCGCCGAAGAAAACCCAATGGAAGCGCTTGGTGTCCAGATAGGGCGCCATGAAGGCGCGGTTGGCGAGACAGATTTCGACGTTGAGCTTGTCCAGGATGCTATTGAAGTAGGCGGAGTCGCCGGACTTCTCGGCGGCCTTTTTGCGGTCGGCAAGCCATTTGGCGTGCTCGGGTTTGAAGTCGTCGTAAGGATAGGCAAAGAGAGCTTTGGCAGCGGTGACGAACTCCGGATTGTCGTCGCGGAGGCGGAGAACGCTGCTTTCCTCCGGGGGCGCGGCCATGGCGTCCACGTCAGAGTCATCGGCATAGCCCGGATGGGCGTGATTGTCGTAAATGGGAATGGCGTTGATCTTTGCCAGAAGGTCTTCGTAAAGCTTGGGCAGGTTGGCGGAAGGATAAGGGGTGGACTGCGCACGTCCGGACGAGGCAAAACCCAGGACAAGAGACAGCACTGCGAGCAGATGAAACACACGTTTCATTTTGGAACCCTCTTCGAATGCTGGTGCATGTTTCGAACGTTTCTGGAGCGCATGTTTTGTTGGCGCCGCCGCTAGGCGGTCACGGCACGCCATTTTACAGATACTCGCTGGATGCGGTCGAGGGCATCTTCGAGAAGATGGCGGGCGCTGACGAGCGAGAAGCGGAGATAGTTTTTCCCTTCAGCGCCGAAGGCGGCGCCGGCAATGGCAGCGACTCCAGCCTCTTCAAGGAGAAGTTTCTGGATTTCTTCCGCGGAAAGGCCGGTGTCTTCAATATTCACCCAGGCGTAGAACGCGCCTTCGGGCGAATAGCACCGGAAGCCGGGAATTTTGGCGAGCGATTGAACGAAGAGATCGCGGCGAAGTTTGTACTCGGCAACCATGGCGTCGACAGCGTTGCTGGTGTCACGGAGCGCTTCGATTGCGGCAATCTGGGTGAATTCGGCGGCACACGTGAATGTGTTCAGGACGAGCAAATCCATCGCGTCAATAACGTGTACGGGAGCAATGGCGTAGCCGAGGCGCCATCCGGTCATGGCAAAACTTTTTGAGAAGCCGTCGATGATGACGGTTCGCTCAGCCATTCCGGGGAGCGTCCAGATGGACTTGTAGTCGCCGCGGAAGACGATGCGTGCGTAAATTTCGTCAGTGATCACCCACAAGTCGTGCTTCGTGGCGAGAGCGGCGATGCCTTCGAGCGCGGGATGGTCGAAAACAGTGCCGGTGGGATTGTTCGGCGAATTGAAAATCAGCACACGAGTCTTCGGCGTAATTTTCGAAGCGATTTCTTCGAGGTCCGGCTGAAATTTATTTTCTTCGACGAGCCCGAAAGGAACGGCTTTTGCGCCGAGACCACGCGTGAATGACGGATAGATGGGAAAACCCGGGTCGGGATAGAGAACCTCATCGCCGGGTTCGATGAGGGCCATCATGGCAAGGGAAAGGGCCATTTTGCAGCCGGGCGCAACGAGAACCTGTTCGGGACGAATCGAAAGTTTTCTGGTGCGCGCAAGATAGTGGGTAATCTCTTCGCGCAGCGCCGGAATGCCGCGTGTGGCGCAATAGCGGTCGCGGCCGGCGGCCACGGCGTTGCGAAGTGAATCGACAACGGGCGCAGCCGGATGAAAATCAGGTTCTCCGAGTTCGAGGTGGATGATGGAGCGGCCCTGGCGCTCGAGTTCCTTGGCACGGGAAAAAACCGCCAGCGCGCCTTCTCCATTCAGTTGTGAAACACGGGATGCGATTCGCCGTTGAGTCATGGATGGAAGTTTAGCATTTTGAAGCGCTCGCGGCGGGCGGCGGAGTGACCGGAATACGAAGTCCCGCGATGAATCGCGGAAACATTTCGAACGCGGCCGCGGTGAGAAAGAGTTCGATGAGTTCAGGATCGGCGAATGAAGACTGAAGTGAAGAATAAAAAAGGTCGTCAACGGCGTCCGGACCGCGATGGAGACGGTCGGCCAAGCGGAAACCGAGTTTTTCTTTTTCGGAGTAGGGGCCAGCTTCAAAATTCGCGACACCTTCGATTTGTGCTTCGGTAGCGCCTTTTTGTCGCGCGGAGATGCTGTGTGCGCGGATGGCGTAAGTACTGTGCAGTTGCTGTGACACGCGAACAGCGATGAGTTCCTTGTAGTAGCCGGGCAACGCGCCGTCCGCGAGAAGCGGCTTCAAGAATCCCGCGACACCTTGCGCGATTTCCGGACGGTAGCCGAGAACTTTAAACATATTCGGGACGACTCCTCGCGCTGCCAGGAGAGCGTCGTAGATTTTCTGCGCATCGGGCGAAGCAGCATCGCGTTCGAGTAACGGGATTCGTGGAGCGTCGGACATACGGCGTTCTCCTTACTGTGACAGAGCAGAATACAGGAAAAAGAGGCGCGATCCGCGTCGCGCCCCATCGAAAAACTGCGTTGATAAAAAGGTTAGAAGGAATATCGCAGCGAGAATTGAATCAAGCGCGGAGTTCCAACGGTGGAGAAAATCTTGCCGAACGGACTGTTCGGGACGCCGATGGTTTCGACGTCGTTGATTGCCGGATTGGCGAAATTCGCGTGGTTCCAGATGTTGAAGAAGTCCGTCGTGAAACGCAGACTCTGACGCTCGGTGATCGAGAAATTCTTGATCAGCGAGAAATCCCAGTTCTGTTGGAACGGACCACGATAGATGTTGCGGCCGAGATTGCCAAAGATCGTGACGGTTCCGTCACCGCCATCTGCAGCACTGAGCAACGAAGCCGGAACAAAATTAATCGGGTTGAGATATCCATTGAGTCTGCTGTGAATGTCTCCACTGGTGGTGCCAGCGCCGATAGAGCCGCCATCCGCAAGTTGTCCACCCAAAGTCGCTGAGGCAAGCCCCGGACCTAAAAACGCTGTGCCCGCGCCAGAATCCGTTACCGAGAAGGGTGAGCCAGACTGGAAGATAGTGATGCCACTTATGGCCCAGCCAGCGAGCAGGGCGCGTTGATAACCCTGTGTGCCGGAGAAGAAAGGCAATTCGTAGCGATAGCTGACGACGAGCCGATGTGTCCGGTCAAAATCAGAAAGACCGCGAGAAAACTTCAGGTCAGACTCATCGTTGAAAGCAGTATTGAGGGCGGTGTTGCCGCTCGAAGTGGCATCGGTGGATTTCGACCAAGTGTATGCCCCCTGGAAGTATCCGCGTGCCCAGCGACGAGAAAGCGTGGTCTGGAGCGAGTGATAGTGGGAGTAGGCGTCATTGGCGAACAACTGGAATCCGTTGTAGCCGTTGATGCCTGTATTGTTTGAGCGTGCCGGTCCATTTCCGATGGTACTGATCGTGACTGCGCAGGAGGCGCTTGGATCAACCACGCTGCCGTCGCAGTTGGCGCCGCTAAGAACCACGGGGTTCGTCGGACTGGCGAGCGCGGCCTGGATGCTGGTTCGCGTCTCGCGCAAGTGAACCGCGTGCGTACCGATGTAACCGACTTCCAGCACCCAGCTCTTGCCAAGCGCGCGTTGTACGGTCAGGTTCCACTGCTGCGTATTCGGAACAACGAAATGGCGCGGCACCGTCAAACCAAAGATGAATTGCGACGGCAAGACGCCTGGACTCCCGCTGGCGCAGGCGTAATTCGGAAACACCGTCGTATCTCCGCCGGGGAAGCCTTGAAAGGTTCCCAGGCATGGGACGAAGTTTGGATCGAGCACGCCAGCTTGCGGCAGCGCGTTGATGCCGGTTTCGAAGAAGTTAGAGAGGCTTCCGGCCGGACCGCCGCCGAAGGCTACCGGAAGGTACGGAGCCTGGAAGCTTAGCTGGTCAACTGTGCCCACATCTTCGCGTACGAAGTAGATGCCGTATCCGCCTCGAATGGTGGTGGTGTGTTTGCTGCCGAGGTCATAAGCAAAACCCAAACGAGGCGCAAGGCCCGTCGAGTAGTCGTTCTTGTATGTCGTGTCGCTGCCGGAACCGGAGAGGCCGGTAACTCCGAGTTTGTTCGCGCAGCTTCCATTAATGAACGGATATTGGCCGCTGTTGGCCAAGTCCTCATCCAGATTGCCGATGTGGCATAGGTTGTCGTGAAAAGCGCCGAGACCTTCTACACGCAGGCCAAGGTTCACTGTGAGATTGCTCCGTAACTTCCAATCATCCTGCGCAAAGAACGCGAAGTCATTGGTACGGTACTCGTGATTGTCGACGCCACCGCCACCAAAACTAAAGTCCGGCTTGCCAATCAGCAGCTTTTGCCAATCGGTAAGATTGTCCGGTGTGCTTCCAGCGTTCGAATCGTTGACAAAGAAGAGCTGGCCATTAAAGACCTGAGGAAAGATTTTGTCTAAATTTACGCGCGTATACTCGGCGCCGAAGCGGAACACATGGGCGCCTTTCACCCAACTTACCGTATCGGTGAAGTTGAACGTGTTTTGATCTTGAAACTGGTCAGCCGGAGGTGTGGGGCCGATCTGGAAACCAGACGTACCGAGCGTGAATTTGTAGATGGACGTGGTGGCACTGTTTGTTGGGCGGTCGATGCCGAGATCAGCGGCTGTGACCGGCGGCACGTTAACGAGGCTGTCGTTGATATGCACCAGGCCAAAGCGAAAATCGTTGACCAGGGTGGGCGAAAAAAGATGCGTTTCATTGATGCTGAAAAACCGCGCGTGAACAGGAATGTCATAGGGAAAATTCAGGTCGGTGGCGCTGATGCTGCTCGCCAGTGTTCCGCCGAGAGAAGCTTGCAAACCGCCCGCGCCAAAGGGCAGCACCGATTCAGAATCGGAAAAGAAAAATCGCGCTGAAATTTTGTCCTGGCCGGCGCGAAATTCGCGGTCCCAATTTGCGGTGAATTGGTCGTCAGTATATTTTCCAGGCTTGCCAACAATCAGCGTTCCGGTGCCGCCCGGAGTTCCAGAAATCGACGGAATCAGAAAGCCGTTTGGATCGCTGAACTGGTTGCTCTTGAAATTCAGGAGCCCCAGTGTAACTGGATCAAGCCCCGTGACACCTGTAGGAAGCCCGTCCGGGAAAAACGCCGAAATCAACGAAGCTTCCGAGCGATCTGTTGGAATCACAGGAAAACCGGGGTTGTTGATTTGCGTGCCCGGAGAAAGTGCGCTGCGTTGCCGCGTTCCCTGGTAGTTCAGGAAAAAATAGCCAAGTTTCTCTTTGACTACAGGGCCGCCAAGGCTAACGCCAAAAATGTTCTGCTTCACCGAAGGACGCGGTTGCGAGTTGGCGTTGAGGAAATATTCGTTGGCGTTCAGAACATCATTGCGGAAGTATTCGTAAGCGTCGCCGTGATACTGGCGCGTGCCGGACTTTAAGATGGCATTCACGTTGCCGCCGCCATTGCGGCCCTGGCTAGCATCGTAGAGCGATGTTTGTACTTTGAATTCCTGGATGACATCGGGATTCGGCAGAGGAATATAGGTCGCTTGAGCAACGTTGTAGTCAGTTGCGCTGACTCCATCGATCAAGTAATTGTTGTTGTCCTCGCGTTGGCCGTTAACGATGACGCGCACGTTGCCACGCCCAAGCTGAGCGGAAGCGTTCAGTTCGCTTTGTGCGCCGCTGGAGAGAGTCAAGAGTTGCTGATAATTCTGCGTGGCGAGGGGCAGTTCGCGGATGGTCTGCGTTCCCAGAGATTGTCCGGTGGTGGGATTCGTGGTTTCGACGTTCGTAACATCGGCAATGATTTCGACCTTTTCAGAGACGGAACCAGGTTTGAGCGTGATGGTAACTCTGGTGGTTTCGGTGACACGCACTTCGATACCTTCTGCTTTGGCTTCGGAGAAGCCGGATTTGTTGACCACAACGTAGTAGGAGCCAGGCGGCAATAAAGCCGCGACGAAGGTGCCTTCAGACGAGGTCGGAACCTTGCGGACAAGAGTTTCCGTACCGGCATTGATAATTTGTACTTCCGCTCCGGCGACCGATGATCCGGAAGAGTCAATGACCTGGCCGCTGATGGCGCCGGTAGCTCCGCCCTGGCCGTAAGCCGCACTTCCCAATCCACAATGAAATACCGCGATCAGAAACACCCCGAGCAGAAACGTTAAACTGCGATACATTTTTTCCCCCAGCATAGAACTGCACGGAAGCCCGAAGACTTCACCCCATGTGCGTGGAACTTAGATGCGAGCATCCAGGATCGCGTGACACACAGCGCGAATCAGGACAGCCACATCCCTAGAATGAAACTAGTGTTTCACTTGCGGGCTTGTCAAGATTCTCCTGCAAGCAAAATTTCCATCGCGTACATCGAGGAAAAGTACTCGACGGACCAGCAGGCAGCAGGCGGCACCACCGTCAATCGCGGGTTTTAAAACCTTGACCGCCGCTGCCGAGGGGAACAGTATCAAGTACTAGGCTCAAGGGGAGTAGGTAACCGGGGAGGGTCCCGAAGCGTCCTACTGGATGGAACATGCCCCGCCAGGGGGGTGAGCAATGACCAGCCTTCGCAGTCTTTTTGCAGCCATTTCAGGGATAGCGCTGATTGCCACATGTGACGCAGCGGTTGCGTACGCGGACTCGGGCCACGCCCGGATCGTAAGGCTGAGCCTTGTGCAGGGAGATGTGCGTTTCGCGCGCGACGTGAAGGGCGACCCGTTGGCCGACGGGCACGGCGACTGGGAAGCGGCGGTGCTCAATTTGCCCATACGGCAAGGCTACGTTGTGGCGACGGACAATGGCCGCGCGGAAGTGGAATTTGAAAATGGCGCGATGGCGTTTTTGGCGGAAAACAGCGTATTGGAGTTCTACGACCTCTCAAGCGAGGACGGCGGATTTACTACTCGGCTGGTTTTGCGGCAAGGTTCGGCAGAGTTCCATGTTAATCCCGGCCAAGGAGACTATTTCAGCGTAACGGGCGGCGACTTCAGCGTGCAGGCTGAGACGAAGACTACCTTCCGGATGAATAATTTCGACGATGGAAGCAGTGTCAACGTAGTGCATGGCCATCTGACGGCGCTGACGAATGGGAAGAGCACGGCCTTGTCGAAAGATCAGTCGCTTTCACTGAAGGCCGGCGATCCGAGTTCATTGCTGGTCGAACGCTCGCCGGCCAACGACGAGTTTGACCAGTGGGTAAGCGGAAGAATGGATAGCGTGAGCACCGCGACGAACGCAGCGATGCAGTACTCGAATTCGTATAACTACACCTCTGGTTACGGAGATCTCTACACGTACGGAGCGTGGTTCCCGGTAGCGGGTTACGGAAATTGCTGGCGGCCCTATGGCGTGGGGCTGGGCTGGTCGCCGTTCGATTATGGCTCCTGGTACTACGACCCATTTTTTGGATGGAGCTTTATCGGTGGGCAGCCGTGGGGCTGGCTACCCTACCACTACGGTGGATGGCTGTTCCGGCCAGGTGTGGGCTGGGTTTGGAGTCCTTCCGGTTCCTTCGGAGGCGGAGGCGGCGTTGGTCGCTGGAGACCGGTGACTGGCGTCTGGGTTCGCTCGACGGGCGGGGTCGGAATCGTACCGTCGCATCCAAACGACGTGAAGGGCAAGACGCCGCTGAATCTTCAGTCAGGCTTGTTCGCAGTAACGACACGTGGGGTGTCCGGAAGGCTGCCGGTCGAAAACGGCGAACGCTGGAAAGTGGAAAATAAGCCCGCACGGGATGTGATGCAGAACCAACTGGCTGCAGCTTCGGCACCGTCTCGCGTGTCGCGGACAATGGCGGCTGGTGGAGTAACGGGTTCGCGCGCTGCAACGGGTGAACGCGACTCAACAATTATATTTGATCGAACGGAGCGCCGATTCGTCAATTCCGATGCGACGCATTCGGCCGGTGCGACGGCGCAGGTGTCCGGGCAGGTTCAAGAGCAGGTACAAACTCAGGGACAGGGGCGAGCGCGAATTTATCCCGGGCAAAACCATTCCGGGAATGATGCGGCGGCGAACGTGCCCCCAGTGTCTGATCGCGCGAATGGACGCGAAGGACAAGGGCCGTCCGTGCCAAACGCAAGACCCGCAGCCCCCGCTCCGCCCAGGCCGACCGTGGCGCCGCCTAGTGTGCCGCGAGCGGTGACCTCAGAAAGAGTCTTTAACGAAGGTCGTGCAAACAGCGGGGGAAATTCCCGCGGAGGATCGAGCGGCGCGAGTAGTCCGTCCTCACGGGCGTCCGCCCCTGCGCCTTCCGCTTCGTCGGGATCGAACGCCAGGTCATCCACTGGCAGCAGCAGTGGTGGCGGGCGACCGCACTAGCTCGAACAGATTGTTCGACAACTCTCCAGAGAAAGGCCCCGGTTTCGGGGCCTTTCTTGTTTCTTGCGCGTAGATTCAGAACTCCGGGAACAAGACTCCTGCGTAGCCCACAACGGCACGGGTGTCACCTGAAACGTCCGCCGAAGTCGCGTACTTCGCAAGTTCTGCCTTGTTCGAGCCTAGTTTGTTCAGGGCCGTAAGCATCACCACGGCCGGACCCAGACCACACATGGAGATTTTTTCTTTGTGGCAAATCTCGAAAAGGCCGCGAGGCTTAAATTGCAGGATTCGTTCGAGCGCCATGTGGTCTTTCTTGCGTGTTGTGGCGTCGTCTTCATAGTGATTGAAATCCGAAGTCGTGAGAAGAAGAACGTCCGGCTCAGCAGAGAGGATATTTCCGAGCGATTCTCCGATGGAAACGAGTTCCTGAAAGTGAATCGTGCCGAGGGCAATGGGAACGAATGTGCAACCCGGATTGAGGACTTGCAGGAACGGAAGCTGAACTTCAAGCGAGTGCTCGCGCTCGTGCGCGACGCAATCTTCGCGAAGCAGCAAACAGGCACGGGAAATTGTTGCTGCAAGTCCAGAGTCCACCGGCACGTCGCCGAGTGGCGTGCGCCAGGCACCTTCGCTGAGAATTGCGGCGTCCTCACCGTGCGGGAAATGGCGAACGCCCAACGCGATGATACGTTTCGGAAATACCATGCGCGAGTAGACGGCTCCTGCGACGTGACCGGAGTACATATACCCGGCGTGCGGCACAAGGCACGCGCGGCAGGAAATTTTCTTATGAGTGGTTTCAGTTGAAACGAAGGTTTGAACCTGCCGGGAGAGTTCGCGGGAATTATTAGGATAAAACGTTCCGGCAACCGCGGGAAGACGAACCATAACCGCTCGGTGGATCAGATAGCTTTCGAGGGTTTTCCTTTAACCTTGAGAGCCTTTTTGCTGTCAGGATCGAAAAAGACCGTGACTTTGTCGCCGTACTGATAGCCGCCCTTGTCGATAATCTGCAGCATTTTGGCGGAGGCCTCTGGCGCCAGCGGGAAAGTCTGGATGGCCATGTCGTTCCCCTTGGCGCGTACGGTGATCTGGGCGACGGTAGCGTTTATCACCGTGCCTTCAAATTTTGGCGGTTGCGGCCCCTTATGCGGCTTGATCGTTTCGACGATGATGGGAACAGCAGCTTCCACAACCGGAGCTGGAACCTGCGCGTTCGCAGCGGCCGCGCCCAACGAAATAAAAGCAGCGGCGAGTACGGCACGAAGCAACGCGGGTTGGGGCGTGGATTTCATTCCATTTCGTCAGTAGCGATGCGGAGCGACTTCAGAAAGCGAATGTCTTGCGGTGTCATGGTCAGCTTGGCGACAACTTTTCTGTCGAGGTCGGGCTCATTGAACGAGTCTTGATCGACCTGAATGCGAAGCGATTCGAGAAAGCGGCGATCGAGCGTAGTGAGCTTGGAGTCCTGGTTGCCGGCAGCGTCGCGGCGGGCCAGTCCGATGGTGGCGTCCAGCTTCAGCACAATGTCGTATCCATGTGCGCGAACGCCCGCGATCGCGCCGGTGATGCGGTCCGATTCCGAGACCGTATCGTTGATCGCGTGACCCAATTCACGGAGAAGGTTTTTAAGGTGATCATCAAGTTGCAAGGCTCGCTCCCCTACCGCAATTGTGATTGTAGGACTCTGATAAGTTGGATACAAGTGGCTCCGAAGGCGTTGTCTCCAAACGGTTCACAGACCATCCGTACAGGATGCTGCGAAAAAACCGGGCAGATGCGCGTCCTGCCGATACGATAAGATGTTTAGATGGCAGCGACAAATCTGGTTTCGAGCGCGCCTCCAAACGAGAAACGCGGCTTCGCGCAGTTTTGGCTCACCCTGAGGCAATTGTTCCACGAGGTGGTGGGCGGCGTTTTCGCCGTGCTGGCTCTGGCGTGGTTGCAAAGCGCGATCCGTGCGTGGACACGCGACGTCTCACGCTGGCTGGTATTCGCGGCACTGGGAGTTACCGTACTGCTGGCCGTCTTCGCCTGGACGTCGTTCCGCCGCGCGAGGCAGCTTCGTTAGGCGACTCGACGGGTAGCGCGAGAGCGATGAGCGATCCCAGAAAAAACAACGAGCGGAAGCCGGTCTTCAAGACACTTTCCGGCTTACTGCTCGAGCGACTCTACACCAAAGAAAACCTTCAAGGAGACGAGGCTGCCGAGCATCCGGGCTATCCCGGCGAATTCCCCTTCACCCGCGGCATCTATCCCACGATGTACCGCAGCCGGTTGTGGACCATGCGGCAATACGCGGGATTCGGCACAGCATCAGAATCCAACAAACGCTATCGGTATTTGCTGAGCAAAGGCCAGAAGGGATTATCTGTAGCTTTCGATTTGCCGACGCAAATCGGAATGGACTCCGACCATCCGCTTGCCGCAGGCGAAGTGGGCAAAGTCGGTGTGGCCATCGATTCGATCGAGGATATGGAAACGCTCTTCGATGGAATCCCACTTGAAGGTGTTTCGACTTCGATGACCATCAATGCGACGGCGGCGATTTTATTGTGCCTCTACCTAGCAGTCGCAAAAAAGCAGGGCGCCTCTCTGACAAAGCTGGCAGGGACGATTCAGAACGACATCCTGAAGGAATACATCGCTCGCGGAACGTACATCTATCCAGTGCGTCCGGCGATGCGCATTGTGACCGACATTTTTGCGTGGTGCAAAGACGCGCTACCCCGCTGGAACACAATTTCGATTTCCGGATATCACATTCGCGAAGCGGGCTCGACGGCAGTGCAGGAAGTCGCATTTACGCTGGCGGACGGAATCGCATACGTGCAAGCGGCGCTTGATGCCGGACTGTCAGTAGATGATTTCGCTCCGCAGCTTTCTTTCTTCTTTAATGCGCACAGCGATTTGCTTGAGGAAATTGCAAAGTTTCGAGCCGCGCGGCGATTGTGGGCGCGAATCATGAAAGACCGTTTCGGAGCGAACGATCCGCGTTCGCTGATGCTGCGGTTTCACGCTCAGACGGCGGGTTCTTCGCTGACGGCGCAACAGCCCGAAAACAATATTGTGCGTGTCGGAATTCAAGCGCTCGCGGCAGTGCTGGGCGGTTGCCAATCGCTGCATACAAATTCTCTGGACGAAGCACTGGCGCTGCCAACGGAGGATTCTGCTCTGATTGCGCTGCGCACGCAGCAGATTATCGCGCATGAAACCGGCGTCGCGAACACGATCGATCCCGTGGCGGGCTCCTATGCGATCGAGTCTCTAACCAGCCAAATCGAAGCTGGCGCGACCGAATATCTGAATAAAATTGACGCGCTGGGCGGGATGCTCGAGGCGATTGAGTGCGGCTACGTGCAAACGGAAATTCAGAAAGCGGCATTCGACTATCAGCGCGCGGTGGAAACCCAGGAACAGATCGTCGTCGGAGTGAATGAATTTCAGGCCGAGGAAGAACGTGAAATTCCGACGCTCCGTATCGACCCTGCTTTGGAACGCGAACAAGTCGCACGTTTGGAGGCGTTGCGCTCCAAGCGCGATTCACTCAAAACGAAAGCTGCGCTTAGAGAACTCGAGTGCCGCGCCAAAACATCCGAAAATCTGCTGCCTGCAATCCTTGCCGCAGTCGAGAATCTTGCTACGGTCGGAGAGATCTCGGATACACTCCGCAAGGTCTTCGGTGAATACCAGGAGTCTGTGGTCTTGTAATTGCCGCCGGCAGCCGCAACTCTTCCTCAACTGAGCTGCACCCTACCCTAACGAACAGCTGTGGCCGGCATTTTGCTGTAGTATGCTTCACCCAGAACACGATGAAATTGATTCTTGCCTCCGCCTCGCAACGCCGCGCAGAGATTTTGCGCAGCGCGGGCTTGCAATTCACCGTGCTTTCTTCCGCCGTGGACGAAACTCCGATCCCGGGCGAGCCGCCGCAAGATCTGGTGCGCCGGCTTGCGCTCGCAAAGGCCGAACTTGTTGCGGCTCGCGCCCTTGGCCCCGCGATCGTGACCGCCGCAGACACCGTGGTGGTGCTGGAAGGCGCCATTCTCGGCAAGCCGCGCACGTCGGAAGATGCGCGGCAAATGTTGGAAAAACTTTCTGGACGCACGCACTCTGTAATGACAGGAGTGGCGCTGATCCGCCTTCCGGACGCCGAGCGGCGCGAATTCATCGAAACAACACAGGTACATTTTGCTTCGGTTTCGAACGAAGAAATTATGAAGTACCTCGCATCGGGTGAGCCGTTCGACAAAGCGGGTGCGTACGCGATTCAAGGGCTTGGCGGGCGCTTCATTCCGCGAATTGACGGTTGCTATTTCAATGTGGTCGGGCTGCCGCTCGCGCGTCTTTGCCACGAACTTTCCCTGCTTGGCTGGCAGGAAGATGGAACCTCGCTCGAGTGATCTGCGGGAAAGCAGCCCGAGCAAATCCTCGGCGCACAGATCAAGAAACAAAAAAGGGGCGATTTGCGCCGCCCCTAATATTAAAATTTTCGCTGAACTTTTAGGCTTGCGGCTTGTCTTCGGCAGGCTTTTCCGTGGACGCGGATTGCGCTGGAGGATTGCCTTTGCCTTGGTTGCCGGACATGCCTTCCTTGAACCCGCGAACGCCTTCACCGAGTCCGCGCATCAGTTCCGGAATCTTTCGCCCGCCAAAAAGAATCAGCACGACGACCAGAATAATCAGCCAGTGCATTGGGAATTCCATAAAAGCCTCCTGCCACTTCCGACTCTAACACGCCCTATGCGCATGGCAAGGTGCGTAAAAACGCATGAAATCACAGTATAACACGTTCGTCGCCCTGACGGCGGGTGACGCGCTCGCGGTCCAGATATTCGAGCAAGGGAATGGCGTACTTGCGGGTAATGCCGGTCAGGTCTTTAAATGCCGGTACCGAGATTCGCTCACCCTTCGCTTTTTTGTAATTCGCGAGTTTTGTGCGCAGTTCCGCAAGGGCGTTGCGATGAAAGATAAGATCCGGCGTCACGCGGTGGAGAGCTTTTTCGCGCAGGAGGAGTTGCAGCAGTTTTTCTGACCGCCGCGCTTCGACGGCAAGCGTGGCAAGGACTTCCTTTACCGAGGGAACAGCGAGTCCGGCGGACGCGAACGCAGCTTCAATCTGATCCTTGGCTTTCGCTTCGTCCGGCAAAAGGGAAATCTGTGAACCGGCGCGCTTGACGAGATCGCCCTGGACATCGAGTTTTTTCTGTGAGGCAAGTTCTTCGAGCGCCGCGCGAAAAATCTCCGGGCGAAGACGACGAGCGAGATTCGCGCGTAGCTCTTCGCGGGGAATACCGGGCTGCAAAGGATTTTCTTTATGAAAACGCTCGACGTGCTCGGAAATCTTTTTGAGAAGCTCCTCAAAAGAGGCGCTGGCGAAAAGAATCGGCGATTCGGCGGCAATCAGCCGGATGCGCTTGGCGTTCACGATGTTGCGAATGGTTTCTTGAATTTCCGGGTCGGTCCATCCGGTGCGCGCGGGAATTTCTGATTGCGGCAACCCGAACAGCGATCGTTGTGTCAGTTGCGCCAGGATTTCAGGTTTATCGCCACGTTCGATGGAGAGCAGAAATTCGCGGCGCGAAGCTTCGCGGGCGCGAGGCCGGCGAGGCAGCGGATCAAGGACAGTGCCGCCGCCGACAGTGATCAGTGGCGACGAATGTCGAACGATGAAAGGATCGCCGGGAAGTACGAGAACACTGTGACGGAGTCGCAATTGCGCGAAGGAGTCTTCCCCGGCGGACAGTTCGCTTCGTTCGAATAACGCGACTTCGGCCAGGCTTTCAAAAGATCCCGCATGAAAGTGGACGAGGGCGCGATTCTTGAGCTTGCGCACATTGGGCAGCAGGCGGAGCTTTACATCCAGCCGCCGGGTGGCACGAAAACGTGATGGCGAGGCGAGCGTCATACCGCGCTCGAGTGAATGATGATCGATCCCGGCCAGATTGACGGCAGTGCGCTGACCGGCTTCAGCGCGCGCAACGCTCTTCCCACCAGATTGCACTCCGCGCACGCGCAATTTCAGTCCGTCGGGAAAAAGTTCAACTTCATCTTCGGGCGAAACGTGGCCGTTGATCAGCGTGCCAGTAACCACGCTTCCAAAGCCTTTGACGGCAAATGCGCGGTCAATCGGCAACCGAAAATTGCGCCGCGAATCTTTTCCTGCAACTTTGCGCGCTTGTTCGACGAGGGCTTGCTTCAGTTCCGTCAAGCCTTCGCCACTTTTTACGCTGACCGGCACGATCGGCGCATTTTCTAAAAATGAACCGCGAAAAAAGTCTTCCAGCTCGAGGCGAACCAGCTCGCGCGTGTCGGGGTCGACCAGGTCTGTTTTGGTCAACGCCACCAAGCCACGTTGAATTCCGAGTAAACGGCAAATATCAAAGTGCTCGCGCGTCTGCGGCTTGATGGATTCGTCCGCGGCAATCACCAGAAGGACGAGATCAATTCCGGCAGCACCAGCGAGCATGTTTCCGACGAAGCGCTCATGGCCAGGTACATCGACGAATCCAAAACGCACGCCGCTTTCTTCGAGGAACGCGAAGCCGAGATCGATCGTGATGCCTCGGCGCTTTTCTTCTTCCAGACGGTCAGGATGCGTGCCCGTCAGAGCTTCAACGAGTGCGGATTTACCGTGATCGATGTGACCGGCTGTGCCGACGATGACGCTCTTCCATCCGGCATTCACTGCTGCGGTATTTGCTGAACTGGCCGTGGTAACCATCTTCGCGTAGATATTCCCTAGACCGCTGGGTAACCGTCGGACTCTTTGACGCGTTCCGCCTGGGAGAGGTGACGGCGGTCATGAGCGTTGACAATCATCAATCCCGTGCCAACCGTAAAGCGAAGAACTGGCACAAACGGATTCCGGAAACGAACGTGGTTAAGGTCCACCTGCTCCCATGATGCCATTACGCGGCGCGCTTCAGCATGGGAATCCACAAAGTCTCGCAGCGCAACTGGTCCGTCGCCTTCCGTCCCCGGAGTCACCTTTTTTACCGTTTTGAATCTGGTTCGTACTGGAGGCTCCATTTTTGCAATGTACCAGCGACCGAACCATCCTGGCCTTATCGCGCTTGTTCCTTTCCTCTTCTGTCTCGGATGCGCAATAGCCTCCAGCATGGACTGGCAGTAGATGCGATTGGTTCGCGCTAGGTGATCGAGGCACTGCCAGATACTCCACGAACCGCCGCGGTCCGGTTGCCAGTTCATTTGCGCGCGAGATACTCCGGCAATCAGCCGGGCCGCGGCTTCTTCCGAGCTTTGCAGCTGCTGAAGAATCGCATCACGATTTTCGGAAATGGCCGACATTGGCTTACCGCTCAATGAAAGACTTTTCTGTAGGGGGCGCAAGGATTACTTGGCGCTGGTGATTTCGCTCACAATTTCCTGCGCCGCCGCGCGAGGATCGGTAGCCGCGATGATCGGCCGGCCAACCACAATGTAATCCGCGCCAGCTTTGATGGCCTGTGCGGGTGTGGCAGTTCGCGCCTGATCGTCCTTCTGCTGTTCACCGGTTGTTTGCGCTGGACGGACGCCCGGAGTCACGATTAAGAACTCGCGGCCGCACGCTTTGCGAATGGCCTTCGCCTCCTGAACGGAAGCGACTACGCCGTCGACGCCAGATTTCTTTGAGAGTTCTGCCAGTTTTACGGCGCGCGTCAGCGGCGTACCGCCGATCCCTGCTTCGCGCATCGCTTTGTGGTCCATGCTGGTCAGAATCGTGACGGCAATCAATCGCGTGCGATCCGCGCCCATCGGTACACCGGCGCTTACGGCCTGAGCCGCAGCCTGCAACATTGCCGTACCGCCAAGCGCGTGCACATTAACCAGCTGTACTCCCGGCATCGCTGCGGATGAGAGCACCGCGCCTGCGACGGTATTGGGAATATCATGGAATTTCAGGTCGAGGAAAATGCCGTTGCCAAGTGCGGCGATCTGCTTTACCGCCTCAGGACCAGCGCTGGTAAAGAGCTGGTTGCCGATCTTGAACATGCCAACAAGATCAGAAACCTTCTGAGCGAACTTCAGCGCAGACGACAACGAGTCAAAGTCGAGGGCTACGATCAGACTGCTGCGGGGATGAGCGTCGAAGGTCACTGTTTTGGCGACCCCGACGATCCTTAGGGGTCAGCGTTTCTTTGGAACTTCGAGAAGTTCGAGCCGGACCTGGCTCACACCCGAATGAAGCAAGCCGATCTTCCGGGCGACGCGATAGGATACATCAATTTCGCGTCCTTCCTGATACGGACCTCGATCGTTGATGCGAACTAGTTCAAATTGTCCAGTGCGGGGATTAACCAGGCGAATGATCGAACCAAAAGGAAGGTTGGGGTGGGCGGCGGTGAGGGCCTCACTGTCGAACCGTTCCCCGTTAGCTGTCTTACGGCCGTTGAATTCCGTGCCGTACCAGCTTGCGTTGCCAACCCAGGTCTTGATCGGCTTGGCAGGTTCTGTTTTGTAGGCAACAAGAGGGGCTTCCATCACCGGGGCAATGAGGAACATCAGCGGCACCCAGCGAACTGCAGCCCAGATCATGAAGAGTGGACGTTTCATAGTGTTGTCTTTTTGCTACAAACCTCCAGAAAAGTGTAGCAGTAAAACATCATTATGTCAACCAATTTCTGCGTGAAATTTACCTCTTAACTCGCTGATATTAAGCAGGTTAGACTCGAAAAGAGCATCGCGAACCTCAGCCTCGAGCCGCTCACTGACCCGTGGGTCAGTAAAGCTGGCCGTGCCGACCTGTACGGCGGTGGCTCCCATGAGGATGTAATCAAGCACATCGCCTGCCGTCTCGATCCCCCCCAAGCCAACTACCGGAATCTTCACGGCTTTGCTAGCTTCCCAGACCAGCCGGAGCGTTATTGGCTTGATGGCCGGGCCGCTCAGACCGCCCGTCAGGTTCCCTAAACGGGACTTCCGGGTTCGGTAGTCGACTGCCATGGCAGGGTAAGTATTGGCAACAGTAAGGGCGTCGGCGCCTTCGGCTTCTATGGCCATGGCCATAAGTCCAATGTCTGCAATGAGAGGCGAGAGCTTCACCCAAAGGGGGCGCTTGACGGCTGCCTTACGTGCCAACCGTGTGACATCCGCTGCCGCGGCGGCGTCGTTGCCGAACTGGAGGCCTCCCTTTTTTACGTTGGGGCACGAGATATTGAGTTCATACCCGGCCAGTCCCTCCGTGTCCTCCAAGACCCGGATCACCTCTACATAGTCTTCCTGACAGTAGCCAAAGACATTGGCAAGCACCGGCACATCGAACTTACGCAGCGCAGGGAGTTTCTGCTCGACGAAGGCTCGGATCCCGACGTTTTGAAGCCCAACGGCGTTGAGCATCCCTGAAGGAGTCTCGCAGAGCCGGGGCGCAGGAGCGCCTTCGATTGGTTCTCGGGAGAGGCCCTTAGTGATGAGGCCACCCAGGCGGTTTAGGTCAACCAGATGGGCGAATTCCAAGCCGTATCCAAATGTACCGCTGGCGGCAAGGATAGGGTTACGAAAGCGAAGCGCGCCGATGGCAACACTCAGGTCAACATCAGCCGGGGAGCGG
>WNGR01001743.1_pt1 | contig 24105 bp, 30 predicted proteins | sample 5407581 | NCBI WGS metagenome assembly WNGR01 (sample SAMN13153383, study PRJNA577476) | soil metagenome | isolation source: 80 cm soil or saprolite under Garry oak tree replicate 2 | place: USA:California | collected 2016-06-15
TATTTATAATTCTCTAAACTCAAAATACCGAGATGCCGGACCCGGTGGAAAGGCGACCGGGCTCGGTGAGGATGTCCGTGTCCGTATCGCTGTTCCGGCTCTTGCTTTGTCATTTCTCTAGCATAGATTTTTTCGACTTATCCACGGGAAACACAGACTCTCCAGAATTTATTTTCCTGATTACAAATTTTGGGAAACTCCGGTCTGGAGAATAATCTGGAGCCTCTAGATGCGACGGGAAGTCACCCAGTTATCTTGCAAATTTTGGCGTTAACAAATGGTTATCCCCTTTCTGCCATCTCAACATCGGTCATCCCTTTCTAGTTACGTTACTGTATCCCGTTTGTTGCGTCATCTCAACATCCACTTCGACCTCCCCTTTCGTTCGGTGTCCTTTCGACACCCCTCAAAGGCCTCAACGATGGTCCGGCGGCACATTTCCACCGAGCTTAAAGAGACGGCCCTTTCGATGTCCCTTCAGGGAATTTCCGATGCAGAAATTCGTGAAATTACGGGGATCAGTGAACGGTCGCTCAAGCGGTTGCGCAGTACACATCGCAGAACTGGAGGCGTGGTTCCACCACCACCAATCGACTTGGGTCGGCCGCGCGTGCTCAGTGCCATACACGTAAAGGTACGTACCCGCAACATCTCGATCTTGGTCCCCATCTCACTCTACGTAGTTTCTCTGCGACTGCGTTGAGCGCCGGCCTGACAGTTCGCTGGAGGAGCTGAGGACGGAGCTTCACGAGGTATGCAACGTCGACGTGTCAGTACAGACGATCGCGCGTTCACTCGAAAGGGTAGGATATACAGTGAAAACAGTGCGTCATCATTTTTTGGCCTCATCATGTCTCACAACGTCAACGATAGGTCACGCGTTCTGCTCTTGAGCGGAGCGAGGAAGATCGCAAAGAGTTTAAAGCCCTCATTTCCGCCCACTTTCGCCCGGAACAACTCGTCTTCGCTGATGAGAGCTACTTCAACCGACTGAGTCTGAAGCGGCAGTATACGCGGTCGATGTGTGGTGAGCGCGCTCGGTGCTTCGAGTTTATTCTTCGGGACACAAAATACAACATACTTCCTGCCATCTGTTTGGATGGGGTCTTCCATCTTGAAGTCGTCGAGAACGCTATTACCAGCGATGACTTCCGTCGCTTCGTTGAAGGCCTTCTACCACGCATGAACAAGTGGCCACTTCCCAACTCGGTCCTCGTCATCGACGACGCGGCGATTCACAAGGTGGATGGGATTCGCGACATGGTCGAGGCACACGGCGCGCGCCTCCTCTACCTCCCGGAACATTCGCCGGACCTCAACCCGATCGAGTTGGCATTTTCGCCCATCAAAGCGTGGCTGCACGCGAATCGTGATCGCCTCGACGTGAAGGTTGAGTCTGAGAATAGCAGCGTTCACGACGCGTTCTGGGAGGCCGTTCATTCGGTCATGGCGGAGCATGCGAAGGGCTGGTACAGTCATTGCGGGTACCATGCCCCTCTCTAAAAAAATTTGTATCTTACATGTCATGCGATAATAGACGAGAAGTACCGGTGATCGAGTTTGTGACCTCAAGCCCAGACGACTGTGAACTTTCCGGTGAAAGCCGGCCGCCGGCCGACCACATTACTACCACATTCTTGCCTCACACTTGACTTGCTTGACCGCTTGACCTTGTCCTTGTGGACATACATAGTTCTGTTTACTTTATTGAACATGGCCTCTCAACGTTCCTTACCTTTCTCCCCTTCTACGCCGACAGTCCCCATCTCTCAACGCCCCTCGCAGCTCCCTTCCTCATTATCAAGCGTCGGTCTCTCGACCAAATTTGAAAGCGTTACAACCCCTCGTAATAGTAGCATCGCTAGGCACGCACGCTCTGGCTCCGCCGTCTCTACCGCCTCTCGTCCCCGTCCTACTCCCACCACACCCGGAGACCCAAGTTCCCCGACTCGCCGAACATTCACAGTTTCGACTTCTGTTCCTCTCAACGTGACACATGCACCCGGAATTCTCCCCCCTTCGCCATTCTTTCATCCATCTCGTCCCATTCTACCACCTCTTTCTGGTTCCGATACATCCCGCCCTTCCTCCGTCGCTTCCTCCAACGCGCTCTCTCCTTTACACGACCGCGAAAATTCTAATCCCATGTATCCACTCCAGCCATTGGCGCAGGATGTTCTATATGACTCAGATGGGCTGTCGGACTCATATCCCGTCAGCGGCGACCGGGCGTCACGCAACTCCATGCAGGATCCATTAACGCAGCAGCCTGTAAGAAATCAGAAGCAGAGTCGCGAACCGTTATTACCTCTCGGTGGACTCGTTCGTTCCCGCTCAGGTTCTCTCGTAACTCACCGGTCTAGGCCATCTCTCGCCAGAAATGTTATCGAAAAGAACGCTACAAGCGTCAGTGCTGCCGCGCGTATGCGCGACAGCTTTGACCGCTTTCGCAAGGGCCTGAGTCTCGAATCGGTTCGCAGATCCTTGTCTGGCTCGGGAAGTGCCAGGGAGTCGCCGGTGTTGGCCAATCCTCCATCGAGCGCGAGCAATGGGCCACCTACACCTTCCGAGACAAAAGAAAATTCGGACGAGGAGTACAAGGCGTCAGGCGTTGCCCCCCTCCACTTGCGACACCAGTCCTCAGCTATATTCATACCATACCCCCCCGCCAAGTCTGAATACCCACCTTCCTCCGTCCCTGCGAAGCACGAAAGGTCTGCTCGTTACATTCGAAATCATGAGCGGATATCCTCTTCCAACCGCTGGTTCCTGCAAGGTCGTTTACTTGTGGGCGGTGATAAACCTTGGGCGTTTATAGGGTCCCTCACGCTGGTCTTTGGGATTTCAGGAGTCTGGTTTGGTACAACATGCGTATGGTGGTGGCATAACAAAAGCCCTGCCGTCGCTGCGGTTGGCGCATACATGTGTCTTTTGACGATATCCTTGATGTTGTCAACGGTAGGTCTTCAGCTTCGTAGGTTTTACTTCCGTCTTCACTGCGCGCTCGGCAGGCCTTCAAGGACCCTGGAATTCTCCCACGAAATCTAGACCCCGATCCACCATACCCATCCGTGGCAGCCTCCGATGGCGGTGACCTTGTCCCATTACCTCGGGATTTGCAAGTTCGGTCCGGGGTGTAAGGTTCATTATCTCGTGAGCAGCTTCGATCACTCACAGGAGGTTCGTAAGGGTACGGGTGAAGTATTGTACGACTTGCCGCACATACCGGCCCCCGCGGTCGAGTCATTGCAGGATGGTACGCATTATTAGCCAACGTGGGTGATTAAGCGAAGATTTGACGTTCACACAGTGTGACAATTGTGTCGATGGATGCGACCATCACTGTCAATGGGTAAACAACTGTGTCGGGCGCCGTAATTATACTCATTTCTTTGCCCTCATACTGGTGACCGTGCGTCAAATATTTTTAATGCTTCAGGGCATCGGTTTGACCCGTAGGACGTTTCTAGACACTTACACTGTGCCTAGTGGTCGTTACGTCGGCTTTACATATCTCAATGTTGACGCGGGAGGATCAGATCGATTTTGGACATGCTCTTGGCAAAGGCGCGGGAAGTGCAACTGCCTTCTGTCTTGGAATCACAGTGATCTGGCCAGTGGGGGCGCTTCTGATGTATCATGTGCGGGTGAGCAGTGCAAATAATTTCGGCCCTACCCGAAAATATTGACCAGCCGGGTTTAGCTCCTTTACCTCAATGTAACCACGATAGAACAGGTATGGCGCCTTAGATTTCTGTCTTTTCGGGGCCGTCATTCCCATCACTCCACTTTGCGCTAGTTTACATATAGAGGGCATTATTGACATTGGAATTTCTGTTACGTAGATTCGGAATTCGGCACACAAGTCGATTGAGCCTGGGCAGACACCTCCGAACCCTTTTGCTCACGCCAGCTGGACGGGAAATCTCGCCGACGTTCTGTGTCGTCCGGGTGGATATTCTTGGGTGCAACCCAACGCCGTGACGACTGAGGACAAGCGGCTGGTAAACCCTGGTTTTGAGGATCGAGCTGATTTTGCCGTAGACAATGGTATGGAAGAGGGTAGATATGCTGATACCTATGGGCATGCCTGAGGTTCGAGCTTGCGTCTGTATGCGTACACTGGACGATGGGTAGATGGCATATTTTATTTTCACATATTTCTTTTTTTTTCAGGAGACGTCAGGTTGACTTATCTGGTAGAGTCCGTACGTCGGCATCGACATTTTGGTAAATTTTAAAATGTTGCGGATGACGGCTTCTTGACTGACTGCCGGCGGTACGAATGAGACGAGTAATTGGCTCGAGAGTAGGTGACGTCAGCGCATTATCGCACGCGCGGGACCAAACTTTAGGACGGCGCTTGAATGCAAAGGAGAGCCGCCCCTGCCGCCGCCACCATCATGATGTATGAACCAGCCCGCCCCAGTTCACGGTATATTCCTGTCTGGTCTGGGCGGAATCCTGCTCAGCTCTCTCCCATCATTCTTCTCTCTTGAGATATTGCGCATACGGCAAGGTCGACACCATTTTCCCGTAAACCGCTCCCCTTTTTTTTCTCTTACTCCAAGCGGACCCACTCTATTCCGTGAAGTGTACTTACATAAGGTTCTTCACCGCCGGGGTACTGTCTCGCTCGGACTCAGTGCCCGTACCCGTACCTTGACTTTGGTCACAGCTTGCTTAATCTGCTAGGCGTCTGTAACTGAGGCTGTGGTGTCTGGACTATGGAACCAGAATATGGAACAAACCCTGAAGGAGACACGCGGTCAGGTCAGCCACCACCTTCCCGTCCTGACAAGCCCAGGAAACGCCCCACCAAGCATACTGCTACGGCTCCTGTTCCATCTCATCTTCCATCCCCGGACCTCCGTACGTGCTGACTCACTCCGATCGGTATCGCTTCATTCCTCTTACTTTGATCTCTCATCCTTCATTAAACTCAGCATCCCGACCTTCCCTTCTCTCTCACGCGCGCGAAGAACCGCGAAGAACCTCATCGAAGAGAGGGGCTCCCGATCCTCGTTCGGTCCTCGTGCATTCCTTTCCGGCCGCCTCCCAATATCCTGTCATGAACCCATCCTATCCATCCAACGGCTCCCCTTTCCCTCAATCCCACCAGGGTTACCACCACTCCTCCACTCCGGGCCATTCGAATAATGGCATGAATTCCAATCCTATGGCTGGACAAAGCCATCCCGCTTCATATGCGTATCCTGTGCACCACGGCCCGTATCCTTCCCACCCTTATCCCCACTACTCCCCTTATCCGCAGCAAATTATGATGTATGCTCCGCCTCGTCCGACCGCCGCGCATGATATTTCTGCTCAACCCTCTCCGACTGCGAATCAGTCACCAATCCAAGTCGGTCAGCAGTCAGTCGGGAAGCGTAAGCGCAAGCCCACGAATGAGAGCCAAGGAATAGATGGGGAAGGTTCGGAGGATGCTGCAGGACCGTCGGGCTCGACATCCAACGTAGTCGTGTCAGGTTCGAGGGCTAATACGCAACCCCCACTGCCCCTAGACGCAAAGAAGCGCACCAAGACGCAAAGGGCATGCGATAGCTGTCGTAGTCGCAAAATCCGGTCCGTAGCCCTTTTTTCTCTGGCAGCCACCTGAACCCGAATGATCCGCCTTGCTTCATATTCTTTTGCCTTCGGCCGAAACTCGGTCCCCATCCGCACGCTGACGAATTTTCCGTCGAACAGATGTGATATCCTACCAGATTCCGAACCACCCCTATGCCAGCATTGCAAGCAGTATGGGTTCGAGTGCACGTTCTTTCTTCCTATAGCGGAGACCCGTTTCAAGAAGAAGAAACTAGAGGAAGAAGCAGCGGAAAAGGCACGCTCGGAGAATGCAGAGCAACGTCATTCCTCTACGCCGCTCGGAGAATCCTCTCGGCCTGCTGATGCTCGAGTTTACGGTGCGGGGTTGAGTCTTCACAATCGTTTTACCTCGCTTGACACCCCCTCCCCCCTAGGACCAACTTCCGAAGACCATCTTCTTCATTCCAGCGCCACGATACCCTCACGATTATATGAGAATTACGATGCTCGACATCACCACACATGGGAGGTATCTCAGAGTGGTGATGGGCTCATCCAGGTGATAGAACCAAGTGTTGGCGATACAGCACTTACGTTGCAAAAGCCCGTCGACATGCGTATTGACCGCGATATGATCCAGAAGTTGGTCAATGCCTACTTCACGGAGATCGCCCCCATCCTTCCGGTCATCACGCAGGCTGAATTCATCTCCAATCCCTCACCTCCCCCTATATTATTGTATTCTATCTGCCTTGTAGCAGCGGCGCGGCGTGACGTACCGCAGAGCGTATTCGACGCAATACGCTATACTGTCAATACTGTCATCAAAGTTGAAGACGTACTTTCGACGGCTTCGATCGCCAACGTGCAGAGCTTGCTAATCATTTCCATGGTAGGAGATTGTCATTCACAGTTTGTGCCAAATGCCCTGTCCGCCCTGTGGATTCGATTGGGGACCGCAATCAGGATGGTGCGTGAAAATGAATTGATTCCTAAGGTCTTTCCTTGCCCGAGCGCGTTTGCTTATGCTGAATGGTAGGCTCAAGATCTAGGTCTTCACCGCGCCGAGGCAGTAAAGCAGAATATCGAAATGCGTCGCAGACTATGGGGAGCATGTCTTATCAGTGACCGATGGTAACTCTACTCAAAATTTCCCGTGGCTCTACCCTACGTCATGGAGTTTAGGCTTTCCTACTAATGATGTTTACCATAGGGTGAGCTTGTCATATGGGCACCCGTATATGATCGATGTCAACGATTGCGACGCTCGACTACCTTCATCTGGCACCCCTTATGATCTCTATGTGGACGAGCTCGTCAGACTTAGCATCATCCTTGGCAGGGTATTAAAGACCGTCTATAGGTAGAGTCAACCTTCTTCTCTGTTTGTCAAATTTACTGATTAATACAGCCCGGCCGGCCTAATGAATACCACGGACGAGGCCCTTGCTGCACTCCTCGCGGATATTGAAAATTGGAAGAAGAATTTGCCTCCGAATCTGCAATTCCGAGGACTTGACACGCCCGTAAATGCAGGTTCGTAGGGTGCATCCGGTTCTAGATGCCGTTCTAAGTACCTTCTACACAGGCGTACTTTTTCTTCTGTACTCTTGCGTTTTGATGATCTTCTGGCGCGTTTTCATGCGAATCTCTTACACGTGCCCGGAACACCTCAAGCTTTCTCTGACCGTCGAGAGCTGGACAAATCTCGTCGAATTGACTGGCGACGCCATCGATTGGTTAGATCAGAACGACAAAATATACGACGTGTGGTTGCTAGTTGCGTACGCTGCGACATCGTGCGCGCTAGTCCAGGTTCGTATGGTGCATGTGCTGAGAAGTCCGGAATACTTAACTGTTGTTAACCTAACAGTATCATACATGGGCGCGTCGCCAGGACCAAGACGCCGCAGCGAAACTCAAAAAGTTGCGTGATTGTGTCCGGCGATGGGAAAAGTCACTCTCACCAGATCACATGTCGGCGCGTCGGAAGGTTGGGTCCTATCAGCACTCGTATGAGCGAATCGCTTAACATTTTCCCATAGACTGCAGAAATTATTGCGTTGTTGTACGAGGCGACGCAAGGCCCACCGCTGCCGATGGAACGGCCTGCGCTGAATCCCACAACCAACGTGACGGCTAAGAAACCGCCGCCATTAGGAGGACTTTCATACGAGAGGGATCCCAGCCGACCTGGTGGAGGTGTGTTTATCGCTCACGGCAAGGTCAAAGGAGCATACCCAGAAATCACACCCACCGTGGTTATCGAAAGCGTCAGCGAAGAAGAGGACGAGGGTGAGGTCATGTCCCTGCTGTTCAAGGAGGACGGGCTCACGCGGGCCGCAGATGGTGCACCATCGGCAGGGGCGGAGGAGCATGAAGGCTCTGGAGCTCAGCCGGCCGCAACACAGGATGAGAAAGTGAACGTGAACCCTGTGCTGAACGAGGGTGGGATGACCGGGAGTGAGAACGTGCGCGTGATGAACTTACTGGACTCTACTCCCACGTCCACTCGAGGTCTGGAGCAGTTTGCGATGGCTGACAACAACTGGTTGGATGGGATCCCCGGTGGCATGTTTGATTGGGGTTTGTAGACTGGATCAGGATTCACTGTGGACGACGACTGAAAAGGATATATTTTTACAGGGCAGTGGGACGAGTTTTTCTCGAGACTGGGAAACAGCGGGAATGGAACTCTGGGAATTGGAAATGGGAATGGGAATGGTGGGAATGGTTTGGAACAGCCGAGGCCACTAGCAGGAGGGGCACGCTCGACTGTGACAGAGAGCGGCGGTTCGTAGTGTTTACGGTATTATTAGAGACTGTAATCATCCTTTACTCTTCGCCTTTAATATCTTCTCTCGCTCTCTCATCCTCACTCTCCTTTTATTCTTAACTATGGCTCTTGCCACGACTCAATCTGACCCACGCATATCACAACTCCTTCCCTCTGTAAAGTGCTCCTCGTGCGGCCAGTCCGTTCCACTCGACAAACTCGTTGACCATGTCTGCGCGCCGGTCCCTACCTCTTCTCCCTCTTCTTCTAAACCCACCCCGCCACGACTCAAGTTACAGACAGCTATTGCGAACGCCAGTCCTGCCAGCGCGACTTCTCCCAGGTTACCACCCACGAGTCCGCGAGATGTGCGCAACTACGACCGCGGTCCCCCTCGAAACAACCCCAGTCGTGCGTCTTCGCGGAATGGCATTCGCACCCCAGCCCTACCTCCCTCGCGCACCCAGACTCCAATACTGCCAGCCTCTTCAGCTCGCCAACCGATTTCTCAGTACAGTAGGCCTCAAACCCAAGTAGCTCTGAACACGATCCCTGGCAATTCACATCCAAGCAATATCCACGCCCATCCGAGCGTTTCTAACCAACGTCGTCCATCTGGACCGCCCTCTCCACTCGCCCAGGCTCCTCGGGCTGCTCAGGATCTGCGACTTGTGCCGGTGTCCAACCGTCCCAGCTATCCCATTCGAGTCCCTCCTTCCCCTGCTCCATCCAACTATTCTTCCCACCATTTCGTGGGACCCGAGATCAACACCAAGTCGGGTGGTGCAGCTGGCATGGCCGGCGTGGGGCGTAGGGGCTTCGCAGCTGCAGCTCGCGCTGCCATGTTTGCTTCTTCCGCCCCACCAAGCGTGCGCTCACCGACATCACCCCAGCGTGCGCCTTGGAACTCTGCTCCCTCTTCTCCTCCGCCTATGGACGGCAGGCGAGCTTACCCACCTCCGAACGTTCAAAATCCTTCCGCCGGTACGTCGCGTCATTCATTTCACTTTCTATTAATACCTGTTAGACGCTCGCATGCACTGCTTTCTGTGTGATTCTTGGCGTCTCGTGGTTTCGCTTCTGTCGTCATACCTAATATATGGCTTATGACGGTCCCCTGATTTCTTCCCCGCAGCTACGCCACATATGCCGTATCCGTATTCGCTCCCCGCACCTCTCAACTCGCCTCCATTGCGTTCCCAAGATCCTCGGTCTTCCCGGAATAGTCGGCCTTCGATTCCTCCGACCTCGTCCACGCCCCCACTTGGGTCACCCCCCGGACGCGATAATAATGTAGCTGTCAAATCCTCGTCTATACCTTTCCCCCTCCAGCCATCTCACGTTTCTAAACCCTCCAAGGCATCCGGGCCGTTGACTCCCACTTCTCCGACTAGATTGCCCTTTTCCTCTCCCGAAAATCTCTCGCAGAAGAAGAGGGCAGTATCCGGGGGTACCGTTAAAGTCGTGACCCAAGATGACACGAACTCCTCCTTCCATATGCGGGCCTCAGACGACGAAGGATCTGAGTTTGGTGGTCTCGCCTACGCCCAAAGCGACGACTCGGATGACGACGATCTCATCGAGCGTCGCATAGCCCCCACTCCTACTCGAGTGCATCGTAGTCAGACCATCTCTTCTGCATACTCAGACGACCACCCCCGGGCTGAGCGAATGCCCTTGGAAGATAGCTTCGACATGGCTATAGCTGCTCTTCTGGGTTCGCCGGCCTCTACGGACAAGGTTCTATCGCCACCCTCTGCGGAAAGGATTCTGTCGCCAACATCACCCACAGTATCCATTCCGCGCGCGTCGAAACCTCCCATGCGTTCCCTGACGTCGCCCCTGATGTCACCCACGCAACGCGATTCATCTACTTTAGGTGGCACCATCAACCGACGGGGGGGCACAATTTCCGGTGCGATCGGTGGAGGCTCTGGCTCTTCCGATAAATCGAGGAGAAAGGAAAGATTATCGGAGGAGTCTAGCACGAGCGGGCTTGGAAAGTACCGCGCGACGGTGTTCACGTGCATGCGGTGCTCAAAGGACATCGAGGACAATCGATGGATACAAGTGGAGAATGGCAAAGGCGTGTTGTGCGGCAAATGCTGGAAGAATATGTATCTGCCAAAGGTACGAGAAAATTGGCTCGTCGTCATCTGATACCGCAACTCACGACCACTCGGAAGTGTCGACGGTGCAACCTGCCCATAGAGAAGCAGGCGGTTTCGTCCTCGGACGGTCAACTCAAAGGGAAATACCACCGTGACTGCTTTAATTGCCACACCTGCCACGTATGCACTCTCCTCCCTCCTTTTTTTGTTCGAACTCTTACTTAACTGGTATTAGAAACCCTTCCCCGACAGGACCTTCTACGTCTTTGACGGAAAACCATTCTGTGATTACCACTATCACGAGGCAAACAACTCTCTTTGCGCCGCCCCGGATTGCGGACGGCCCATCGAGGGCCCCTGCGCGGTGTCACATGCGGGCGACCGGTACCACCCAGATCACCTTACCTGTGAATACGAAGACGGTGGCACTGGCAGGAGATGCGATGAACGTCTCGTTGACTACTGGGAGGTCGAAGGGCGCATGCTTTGCGAGCGACACATGCGACGTGTCGTTGAACAAGACATGATGGGCGTCGGGTTGGACGACGTTGGAAGGAAGGCAGATGCTCGCGCGATGAGGCGCAAGACTCGATTCATCGACATCGCCGGACTTCGGTAGTGCCCTTGTGAGTCTCGCCTCTGCTCCTCATGCATGAGCGTTTAATGGGGTTTTTTGCAGCTGTTATAGATTTATTTATTTGTTTTCCGGCTGGACATGGCCGCGACATATCGTTTTCGAATGCTATGACTGGACCTGGACATTTTGGACCATTGATCTATACATCCACCTTTTCCAATTTCTTGGATATCCAATTCATTCCTCTCATATCTGCGTCAGAACTGGGACGTAAGTTGTAACGGGCTCTGCCAATCAATACCGTCAATACCCCTTTCACTTCGTTTTGCTCGATCTAATACGATATCACCTTTTCCCTTCGTCGAATTTACCTACAGCTGCCATAGCCAGCGCTCTTACTACGAGATGCGATCAAATTTCTGGGTATCGCGTCAAAGGACGGCGTGTACTGTACAGTATAGATTTAGAGGTCCTACTACTAGTTGTGGGTCATTTCAGAGTCGAGTAGCCAAGCCAAGTAAACATCGTGCTGCTCCAACACCAGGTGTTCTCTTCCAGCTTCAACCACCAAGCCACAACAATCTCTTAATGCCGTATTCCATCTTTGCATACACGCTCGTCATCCTCTGCGCCTCTGCCAAGCTGAGTCGGAATCGTCGCCATCGGCGACTTAAGAGTCAGCAGAGATATCCCCCTCCCAAAAAAAAAAAAACAAGAAAAGGAGAGTGGGTAATGGCAGACAGACCTGACGATGTCCACCAGGCGCACGACGGGCACTGAATCACCATCGCTGGCATCTACGCACGCACGCACAATACTGTCCACCATGTGATCGACGGCCTCCCGACACGTGCTCGCGCCGGCAAACTCGTCCGGCGCGGCGGCGGGCTCGACGAACGCGAACGTGCTGCCATCATCACCACGGCGCGTGCGCGCAGGATCGATCGGAAGCGCCTTGAACGCCGCAAAGCTCGTCGTACCGGCCGCTCCCGCATCGCCGCCGCGGCCACCTACGACGGGAGACGGTGGTGGTGCGGTGCTAGAGAGCAGACGCGAGAGGCGGGAGCGGGTGGGCGTGTGCGAGATGAGCGGCGGCGGTCGGCGCTTCATCGACGACGACGACGACGGCCGTGGTGGCGAGATCGACGTCACCACTGTAGCGGTGCGCGGCGGCCTCGAGGCGGAGGAGGGGGATGTTGTCCGTTTTGGGGATACGCTCGGACGCGTGGAAGAGAGGGGGCTTTGCACGGTTGGTGAGGTGCTGCTGCTTCTGCCCGTGAACTTGCTGCTGCTGGGCGTGTCCGGGGACGCGAGGTACGGCCCCGTGGGCGAGGCCGGAATCTCGACGCTGTTGCGTATAGAGTAGCTCGTGACGCGCGTGAACTGGCGTGCGTTGCGCCACTCTACCGAAAATCCGGCATTCTGAATGGGATCTCGAGACGCCTCCTCTAAGGGAGAGACGATATAGGCGCCTGCAATAACGGTGAGGGGGACCAGTGCTAAGATTTAAGGAGTGAAGGGGTGACCTTTGGCAATACTGACGATGTCACGAAGGGGTATACGGGTCGAAATCTTTACCTTTTCTAGGTTGTAGTCGTAACTCTGGAAAACAGTTGAGAGCACCGAGGTGAAAAAAGCGTGCTGCACTTACTATGATATGTAGCGAAGCTGCGGACTGAGACAAAAATTAAGGGAAAGGGCAAAACAGAAGAAGTAAGACCAAAGTTTACGGACCAAGAGAAGCACTTTTTCCTCGAACTTGTCCCCTAACTTCGTGTTCAATGCACCGGGAGAGAACAACGTCCATCCTGACAATAGTTTCTCCCCCTCTTCTAGGACGCGCGAGACACATGTTGCGATGGCCTCAGCCCGGATATTCGACAAACGGACGAGTTCTCGTGGATCAGATGATTGCAACTTCAACAAGAACTCCGAGAAAACCGACAGTGTGCGGAAACCGAGCATGTAGTCAATAACGGCCTGACAAAACCAGTCGCTGAATGTCGAAGTGTACATCCTGGAAACGTGGAACTTAGCAGAAGAAAGTCGAACTGAGGAAAGGACATAGTCGGTCACCTCGCCAACGAGTTTATCCCATCGTTCAACAGGCCTCCGAGATCACGTTTCCCTGTTCTGTCGGTTCGAATGTATTCAATTTAAAGAGTCTGTGTAGTTTTGATTAGAGATTCTACCTAGTAAAGTCGCCCTGTCGAAGCGCTATCGTTAGCTAAAAGATATCGCGCCTTTCCCCTGACTTACCTTGAGAGCTGATGTTCCTGCACTGTCCTTCGGATGAGGATGGGTTGGCAGCTAAAATAGTCACACGTACTAGCACCGACTAATGGCGTCTCCGTTGTTTGCCCACACTGAGGACGAGATCAACACCACGGATAGTCGGCAGAATCTGCTAAGCTCGGTGTCGTACCATCGTTGAAGACAACATCCATATCCGTGCGCCCATGTTCGGAAGGGTTCAACAGGGCAACAGCCAGCAACTGCCGGTTCAGTACGTATCGAGCAAATGCAGACTGCGTCGGTCGTGAGCACAAAACGAACCACTCTGACAGATATCCACTGGCCTGCACGACATTTGTCCGATCCAAACAATCGATGCAATTCACACGGTAAACGCCTCTCTGTCGGGACAACACAGATTGATCGGATATCCACAGGAACCTGACCCGAGTAGATCGTTTCGTGTGAGCGGAGATTGCACGAATACCCTGCTCACCCTTGAGACTCGAACGATCGTTCAAGTTGAGTGATGAGCTTTGTGATGTTCTCATATCTACCCGCCATCAGGCCCTCAAATGAACCATACGATATATGTGACGTACTTCATACCCTTAGTTTCCGCGTGAAAGTCATATTCGCAGTATCTTCTTCACCGTCAGCGTCCACCAGGACATAATTTACGATGACACGTACTTGACATCTGACAGCTGAGCTTCTTCGACGTATTCACGATACGCATTAGTAATTACCCCTTCTCTGCCATGCTTTTCTGCTAAGTTCACGATGGTCTGTAACCTTAAAATGATTTTCGTACACGTGTTTATCGTCAAAAACACTTACATGGGGTCCATAAGTAGGCAATATTCGTTTGAAATGCCGAGAAAGCGCCTTTAAATTTTGCTGACGCGTCGCCCCTGGCGATAGCTGAGGCGGAGGCTTTAACCCAGCACCTGATTGGGTCCAAAACAACGGGACTGGGAAAGACGAACGTTGGTATGGTGCCACCTGAAGCGACTACGACTTACTGGATCCTCTAATCTGGACGTAGCTAAAGATGTTGGTAGTATTCTCTCTCTGGAAAAGAGGTGGCATTAGCAGTGTGTTGGTGGACTCTTGGGGCTACATACGTCCAATCGGGTGACAGTTTCGGTCTCAACGAAATTGGCGACATGAGCTTCGTCATCTATACCTCGGCGCTGATACCGAAGGCCAGCCCTGTCTCGAGAGCGCCGAGACATTATGATATATTCTACGCGAGTGGTGTCTCCAGCTTCTGAGAGCTCAGGGTCGAGCGGAATAGCAAACGATGCAATCTGGAAGAAACCTTGCACAAGTGGCAATATGTACGAGTGAAGCTGGTGGATTAAGAAAAAAAATGAGTAAGGGTCGTGTGGTCTAGACATGAGATAGTACCCCAGCATCAATGAACGGTTTCGACAGGTGCTCGTTCCACCAAAATTGTCGATCCACACGACGCCACAATGGAAGAGTCGGCAAAGGCTCCGCTAAAACATCGACGTTCTCGCTAATGGCCCTAGGCTGAGCCGACGAATCAGATGCATTAAGCTCCTCGAGTAGAGCATTTCGCTTCTGCGCTTTGGCGATCTGTTCCTGCTTGTGTTGCAAGGTGCGTGTTATGTCTGGCACCTCCTTAATGAGCGCAATCAAGGCTGCGCGGGCACGTGGCCCTCACCGAAATTGTAAGCGAAATACATCTCCCCCTTAGCGTACTCCTTGACGGTCTGTCGAAGGATCTTCGCTTCTAGCTCGGAGTACTTCTCTTCAATGGTAGGAGGGGGAGGAGCTGCAGACTTGATAATTTCGCTTAATACTTGCCGAGGTTCAGGCATACCCTCATGGATCAAAGCGTCTAAAGGCTGGGCCTCTTCTTCAGTGTCAGAAGGAGACTCGTCTTCCGAGGCCTTCAAACTATTTCTCTTGGAAAGTCTATTCCAAAATGACAAGCGATTGGCTAAGGCCTTTGCAACTGGAGCACCAGAGATCTCAGACGACGCCGAGGAAGCAACCGAGGAGGCAACCGAGGCAGGAGATGGAGACCTATCGAGCAAGGAAAACTCGTCAACGGCGTCAGGGGTCATCACCTTGACCTGGTGGCCATCTGCAAATTTGACACGGAGCCCCGCTCCACTGGGAGGAGGCCCGGGATCACCACCGAGTTGCTCTCGGGAGGGATTGACGACAAGGGACCCGCGGGCCTTTGTGGCATTTCTACGCGCGACGGCATTGGTTACAAATTCAGCTTGTTGAACACCGCTCAGTGGTATGGCTGTGACGTCTTTGACGGCATAGATTTTACGGCTTTCGTCGAGCACTGGGCCAACCTGAACACAGTATCGAGTGGACAGGAGCGAGAAAGCTCACTGTGTCCGACCTCCAACCTAGACGTGATCACGAGTAGATACGATTCTGCGCAGAGATTTGTTTAAGAAACGTTGCCATGGGAAGAGTGAAATGAAGCTACCGGTGAAGAGTTCAAGGATGCCAATGATTCCGTAGACAATTACGGCCGACGCCCAGCTACCCACATTCTGCGCAGATCCTTGGAACTCCTCGAACTTTGGAGATTTACCCCAACTAATGCGAATATAGTGGTCTGAATCGTCCGGACGTGTTTTGTGCGGTCGTAGAATGAGTCCTTCCTGAGTGGGTAAGACAGTAATGTGATCATGTGGCCGAGGGTGCGGAATGGGGGGCACGACAAATTTGGGCTGAAGAGCAGATGTATGCGCAATTAAGTCATTGTGAACAGGTGCAGAAGGTTTTGGAGAAGAACTTTTGGGCGACTTGTAGAAAAGACGCTTCATGAGATGAGGTCGAAGGGTTGAGTATGGTCGTAATCAGACAGAATGATCCATATCATATCAGGCACCATCTTAGTGTGAGAAATACAACTGGCACCGAACTACAGTAGTACAAACCGTATCAAATCTATGCTGAGACGGGCTCGGACAGGGTAGAGAAGCGATTACCAGTACGAACATCGTAGCCGTACCCACCCCCCGGTGCACCAGGAACCGCGCCCGGACCGTCGTAGTGCAATTTCGTAATGTCGTAATTGCCTGAGAAACAATTGGAACAATGCAGGAAACTGCTGCTGCTGCGACGACGTACCGACGAATTTCCAACCATCCTCCTTCACATGATACAAGTTGCAAGTGTTGCCGGAGAATGCATCGCGGTGACCGGCGGCGTAGATGCTCCTCCGACCAAGCTCCTGAGCCTCCTCGTCCGTCAAGTCCCACCGGTAGCCCTGGTCGAGAACGCCATACGCGAATGTGCTGCCCGAGCCCACGGAGAACAAGTCGCCCTTTAGACGAGAGCCGTCCGAATCGACGTAGAATATGGTAGGACCAGTTTTGTCCCAGCCGCAGATCATGGTACCCTAGAAGAGTATGGATCATGCGCCTCTACTATCAGAAAAGAGCCAAGCACACCATGCTGAGACCCATGCCCTTATAGCTGTAGACGAGGTTGCTGAGGTATTTGGAAGCAGCTGCGACAGATATCCGTTCTCGATTCCTCAACTCGTGCAATCGACACTGGATGCCAAGGTATGTCTCCCAATACTGACAATCGGCTGTATGCTATTTCAGCCCGCCAGACTTCCCATGAAGAGTATGAAGACACACCTGCACCACCGGCCATCGTCCCCAGAAGGTATGGGTTGATCTCGATAACCTTTTTCACAGTGCCAGACGCTGCACGCGAGCTCAGCACGAGTCGCGTTGTTGAGGTGATAATTACCTATGTAACTCCCCGCGGTTGCGCGTGAATCTACAGCAACTATCACCCCACCTTGGAACCGGAAAGCGAGGGTGGTAGTGCCGTGCTGGATTTTGATTTTGCAGTTGGGGTCGGCATGATCATCGGTGTGAAGTCTCAGAAACGCTGAGGGCTAGAGAGACAGGCGTAAGATGATTGAGGAACGGAAAAGAGAGATCTACTGGAGCGCACATCTGGTACAGCAGGGATATTAAAGGCGTGCCCTTCTACTAAGTGACCAAAACCGGCTTGTGAGCCCCACAGGACATCTGAGAGACGATCCTCATTGATGAGTTCGCTGGACCTCTCTGTCTCTCTCTCTGCGTCTGTGACCAGGAATTTGCGGGCGAACGAGTTCATGATGTCGCCAGTGTTAATCACAAGTGTTTGCCGCGTCAGCTTCAATCTGGTGCACAGCGGGTCTACGCGTCGTCTTTATTTGGTCGTGTTTAGCCGGTGATACTGACTAAGCCCGATCGACTCTCTCACTCGATCCAATTCACATCGTGTTTACAAGTTCGCCACGAAATGTCCGGCATTTGTCGCCCCAGACTAGCTGAGGAGAGGAAGCAATGGCGGAAGGACCATCCATTTGTCTTTCATTAATTTTTATTCTAATATTAACTCGAGCTCAAGTCCGTCACTTTACAGGGATTCTACGCGAAGCCCACAAAGGCTTCAGATGGGTCTATGAACCTAATGGAATGGGAGGTTGGCATACCCGGCAAGGAAGGGGTGAGGCATCGATAAATATGCTGTATCTTGCATTTAATAAACTGACACCCTTAGACCCCATGGGAAGGTGGGCTCTACAAGTTGTCCATGATCTTCCCTGAAGGTACGTACGCGATCCACGAAGCAAGTCGAGCGATGCCACTGAAGACCATCCGTTAGATTACCCATCCAAGCCCCCTAAATGTACGCTTGCCAGAGCAGGACCTTCTGGATGAACTTACATTTCTGTCCAGGTAAATTCGTCCCACCCTTGTTTCATCCAAACGTATACCCTTCAGGGACTGTTTGCCTATCTATTCTTGATGAGGAGAAGTCATGGAAGCCTGCTATCACTATCAAACAGGTGTGTGTCCCTGGGAATGACAGAGATGGTGGTCACAGAATGCACTTTTTAGATTGTGTTGGGTGTCCAAGCTCTGCTGAATGATCCAAATGTTAACGACCCGGCCCAGAGCGAAGCTTACACTATGTTCAAGTGCGTAACTGCTGTTGTCGCTGGAGATCCAGTTGATAAACTTTCCTGGTAGGAACGACAAGGTAGCATACGAGTAGGTTTATTCCCCGTCGTTCGTATTCAACCTGCTGACTGCGACTCTCTAATCCTAGGCGTAAGGTTCGACAACAGGCACGCGAAAACATTCCAAAGTAACCAGAGCGTTTTAATCCGTCTTTGAGTCATGTCCATTACGCGTAACGAGTATACTATCATTGTAAAAATTTGCTGGCGTAATGGTGGCCTTTAACACCCGATTAGGCACCTGACAGAGAAGTCTTGAAACCGAACCATCTCTACTGTATATAGAGCCCAGGGTGCGAATGGATTACATTTTATTTGGCCAACTCTGAGGGGCATGGATATCTTATACCATAAGCTTGTCAATGGCTTTTTTGACCGTTTGTATCTGACTCTGCAGCTCTCGCTGCTCGTTCGTGGTAACGCTCGCAGCGATGACCGGTCGAGTGACCCCACACGCACGCCCAAGAGCGGCCTTTGACTCGATGAAGATGTACGGCACGTTCTGAAGACAGACCGTCAACAACATACGCTGAACAGGTGCGGAAGGTAGACGTACCTTTTCTTCACAAAGTAAAGGAAGGTGCAGCAAAATTTCTAGTGGCTCAGTATCAGCCGTCAAGATGATGAACTCGGCAATGCCACGATTAAGAGTTTTTGTCGCTGTGGAAAATTACATCCCTTAGCGACCCTGGTCGGACGTTGCGAAACGTACCTTCGTTCGCCCCTTTCTTGAGTTGCTTGTAGGTAGAAGCCTGCTGGACTAGATCAAGAATCTGTATAGAGCCAGAATGTCATCGAGGAACCGAGGCAGATGGTAGACAGTCGTACTTGGTCGTTCAAATCCGCGGGTGCAAGAGGCCAAGCTTTGGCTCGAGTAGCGGGGTCAGACATTGTTATTTTTGAATGGGTGTAGGTATTCAAAAGCGACCTCACGTCTGCCGGATCCTTGGTCGAGAGTAGGGCTAGTAGGGGCTGGCCCCAGTGTGTAGTGAAATATCGGAACTTGAAATTGACTTAGTCTCGTCTCGCGGAAGAGAAGCTGACCAACCTCGTCTCCTGCGTTCAACGCTCACGCCCAACTCCCAGTAACGATAAACTTATGACTTCAGATAAACCATCTATCATAAATGTACACACACCTTCGTCTTCTATAGCTCTGGTCCACTCCAGTAAGATAGTCCCCTCTTTGGCCTGTTCCGCGCTCACTCATTGCTCTAGTTTCCAATGACACCCTCACATTGCTCTTCGACAAGCTCAGCAGAAAGAGTAATACCGAATTTCATGGCAAGCGCGTTGGGCCCGGTTGGTTGAAGTACGAGTGGAACGGGTCAGTCTGGAATCTCGATGATGGTATCATCCAGCTACCCTCCTTTCCGAACTGCGAACTTAACCATATTTCGACAGATGCAGATTATACCATCTTTCAATGGAGGCAAAGCGGGAACACTGATTCTCCGACCGTCTATCTGAGGAATCCTTCAGAGCCTCTCCCATCTCAATCATCTTACCGGAATACATCTTTTTATCTATTCCGTTCGGATCATAGCGGACCTGTACGTCACGGCTCCCCACACGACTCTTCTCCTGCACGTAGCGAAAAGAAACGGCACAGTCCCAAACATGACGACGCCCTAAAGCACAAGAAAGAGTTCGAAGATTTTCATACGAGCAATGGGGTTCGTACTATCACTGGTAGCATTGGTCCAGTGCAAAATGGTAAGGGGTTCGCGATTTTTCTTCCTTTTCGCTGTTCACTGTCATGGTCCAGTACGTATGCTCCTCAAGACCGGATATCGCTATGTGTATATCTCCCGAAAGTTTGCTATGAGGCACGGTTTCATCCCGCAAGATGCCGCACCAGGGCACTACGGATACAGCGGCTTGGTCAAGTGAGTTCTTCCACTGTTTTATTTACCGAGCTGATCACCGTCTCCTTGGAACGTAAGCATTGGAAAGTGGCCTGTCACAGTAGGCAAGACTAAGACAACACACGCGGTCTACTTGTCTGAAGAGTCACACTTCGACGTCGTCCTGGGGCGTTCTTTCATGGAAAAGCGACAAGTGAAGACCAATCCTATCGATCCCACTGATATTGTATGCCTCGATACCGGTGAGAAGCTGGATTGTGAACTAGTTATACTTAAGGACGGGAAAGGAGAGATTGTTACAGTCACCTGAGCGTTCCGCATTACTTTTATTACCTTACAGTGTACTTGTTTCTAGGCGATAGCTGTCTCTTCTTAATATGTAACCTAGCAGCCGTTAATGTTGTTCACCGTATCCACATCGTGTTGTGATTGTGGAGGCGAACAAGAACAAGAGACATAAGATTCCGCGGACATTTTCTCACGCTCAATTCATCTCAATTGTGGATATACACATCACTCGTGTCTATTGTTCTAACGCCATAACACGGGCCTTCGAAGCAGCCCTCTTAGGATGTCTTCCCCCTTCCTTCTTCTTTATCAGGTCTCTTTGGGTTGGTCGTAGCATCCGATTGACGCTGGCCGGCCAGCTCTGTTCGGACTATATCACGCCTCTGGCCATAGGCACGGTGCTACGGTATTGGTGGGCTCACCATGCAACACTCACCTTTCTTTCTGAAATTACGGCTGGCCATGTACTGTGGGTCTCTCTTTGCCAACGATGTGCTTCCTGTGCACTCATCCCTGACTGACAGCCTTAACGACTCTCATCTGCTTCCTCTGGGTTATCCTACTCTCATGCATCTTATTCACTCGATGGGACGTCTCCAGTCAGTCTGAACGTAAGCAATCGCTGGGTTAGCCCAAGGTTTCTCTGGTTCACTGGCGAGCAGGTGCTTTCCTAATGCTCTTTCTGGGAATTGATGTCCTCACTATGATCATGCTTCCGATCTTGTATGTGCCACTGTTCGTGTATCAGTTCCCTGCGATGGTCTGATGGACCGCACAGATTACTCGCAAAGTTTAGGACGTGGCTCGATGGCGCACGTCTTCTATTCTTACTGGTCTGCCACATCGGCAGCGCCTTGTCGTTCGCCGTCTGGCTGCCAACTATTTCTTGCCCCGATGACAGTGAGCCCTCACGATACTAAAACAACGTTGTCTAACATAGAGAGGCGTTCAAGCACCCGACGATCGTGGAATTTGCCAGCTTCTCAATGTCTATATCGTTATAGCAAGCTGGGTGCCACCGCTGCTACGTGAGTCCGGCCGTTTGTAACGCCCTTCCGTGTCTCAGCGTGCCCTTCAAGTCATTCTTTATGGGGTTTGCCTTGCTTTGTACACCTGGCGCACCGCCAGTCGGCCACGTGAGCCATCGCAGATAGATGGGGAAATGGGAGGCACAGAGCACGGCTTGCGTGACATCCCCGCTGACGGGCCTGGGGAATTCTCATCGCCTGTGATGCGCCAATCACTTTCCGAAGATCTCTTGTCGTCGATTACTGGTTCTGGTTCGGGTGATTCGCGAAGGGGGTCTGGACAAAAAAGTCGATTAGAAAAACGACTACCTGAGCACCTTTTCTGACATCTTGCAGTGGAGTTTGTATTGTACGATAGTCAGAGTGTGATAATAGCTACAGTATACTGCGTCCCCACACGTGGCGCCTAATATCCCGCCGGCCTCCTTCCTATGTTCAATACTAGGGGATTGGGGGGCCTGGGCCCTTGATCGCTTCGATCGGGAAAAGTGTACGATACGTTCTTTTCGAGTCCCTTGTTTTTTTTTACATGTGATCCGTAGGTAGAATATAATGGGTTTGGGTTTGGCAGAGGCATTGATTGTACGCAAATAGGTGTTCGTGGCTGGTTCACGGTTGCACGAATGGTGCGATAGTTGCGTTATCTGTTTAGTTGTACGATTGGTTTTGTTTTCAGATTTTGATTTGTGTCATTTTCGATTTCATCCAGGACGGTGCATACAAGTGTCTTCTGAGACATGAGAAAGAGGAAAGTACAAACGGACGTAGTACAAAAAGACAGGCGCGGAACGGAGATCAGTGAGCAGACACAGACGAATTTGCGGATCAAGACGGCGAGATGGGACGGTTGCTCGTGCAAGGCGGGAGAGGCGCGCGTTTCCACGTTGTGCGATGGCCGAATAAGAGGACGACAGTGAAGAGTAGTTAGTGTGAGGCATGGCTTGCGCCTTGGTCTGTATGACAAGTACCTTTCTACATCACTCCACATTCTAGGGTACCTACTCGCTCGACGGTCAGATGCCGGGGGTTAAGACATTGAGTGATGCCTCAGGAAGCGCGTCTGGAGTCACAATAACGCCGTCCAATGGCGTCCGGTCATACCCGTCCTCGAGGACGAGCACCGGGTTTAGATGGCCGTCGGGCTCCACCCCATATTGTAGTTGTAAGCTGTTTCTAGGATGTGGTCAATGATGGGCCCATAGTAATTCAATTCGTAGTTGTCTTCCGACTCATAATATTCTCTAGGGAATCGAGAGCGTATTTTCTGACTCATACCCCTTTAGGTACAACACCCGCTTGGCCATCTCTGAGACACCGGTAAGTCAGATACAAAAACTTGAAAGGGGACACGATTTACCGGGCCACTCCAATTGGCGATCTTGAGAGGTTTGGTAGAGTGATCGCAATCGAAACGTTCATTTCAAGTCGCAGCCACGAATGTCACGTGCGAAATTCACTACTTCTAGATTGAAAAGAAAAGTGGGGCTGAGGAGTGCGCACTGTGGACACATGTCTCTAGTCAAAAACAAAAAGAAGAAAACAGAGCCATTGATAGACATGTGGGGCGAGCAGTGGAAAACTGGAAAACTGTGCATGAAAATTGCAGCATGGACAACGCAAGAAGAGTTGAAAGTCAGAAACATCCGCCAAGTGCGCAGAGTAGCACTCCAATAGATGATGATGATAGCCGCGTTACTGTAGCGTCTATCGACGTCTATCACTGGCATAGGTGCCCTTTTATTGTAAGTCTAGTTTCGGCATTGGGAGTCATTTGAAGTGGAGATTTGTTACTCATGTTATTGCACCTTAGCTATGGCAAACCTCATCCGCAGTGCAAAATCCGGCAACGACTGGACTCAAAATGAGCTTCGAGCGTACAACATCGAAGTGGTTGAACAGTCGTTGGTGGAATTCTTCAATCAGAACCAACTCCCACCTGTGCCACCTGCCATACGTCACTTCTGCGAGACTCCTCGCGAGCGACGACGACACCTACAAGTTACTACACTACCTGGATCTCGCCCAAAACCCCAGGGTAGGCCAAGAAGCTGCTGTTGACAACTTCGCCGCCAGATTGTTGGAGATGTTGGTGTACGCGTCAGGTCGCCGAGTCATTGTCACTCGTCGGGTCCTCCCTTTGATCATCTGCGGGACGCAATGCTCAGCTCAGACGGACGCTTGCATCTGTGACGAGAATGATTATCTTCTTCTGGTGCAGCAGAATGAAAATACAGAAGACCTCGAACCGCAGCTTATCGTTGCCTATTAGCGGAATAACTTTGTTCGCGATAGGGTACTCCATATCCCAACCCTCGATGGGATCACCTTCCCCGGCATCACGCTTGTCGGAACTTCTCCCACCTTCTACAAGATAAAGGTCACCGCTGAACTCAGCAACGCTGTCATGGATGGAACGTTTCCTGCCAATGCGGTTGTTTATCGCCATACGCCACGACTTCCACGTCGCAGTAATGAAGGGATGGGACCATTGGAGAACCGCACTACCATTCTTCAATATTATCAAGCGTTCAAAGTCTTTTTTAGCTCTAGTGAATCGAAACTAGCTCCGCGTGAGCGATCACAGATAGATGGGGAAATGGGAGGCACAGAGCCCGGCTAGGGTGACATCCCCGCTGA
>WNGR01002843.1_pt1 | contig 24095 bp, 27 predicted proteins | sample 5407581 | NCBI WGS metagenome assembly WNGR01 (sample SAMN13153383, study PRJNA577476) | soil metagenome | isolation source: 80 cm soil or saprolite under Garry oak tree replicate 2 | place: USA:California | collected 2016-06-15
ATTTCGTCGATACGCTGTGGCGGCATCTGCGCGCCGATACCGCGGAGTCGGATGGGGCGGCAACGCTTAAATGAGCGCGGTGTGCGCGACGCTCTGAACTCGCCTGATGGCTTGCCGCTTCAGCGTTGAACGAGGGAGTTGGTCCGCTAAGGACCGACGCGCCACGCGCAGGATCGCGTCTCGCCCGCCACGACCGCGAAGCCGCGGCCCTGCTCGGCCGCGCGCGCCGCTTCCACGGCTGCGTTCAGCGCGAGGATGTTGGTCTGGAATGCGATGCCTTCGATCGTCGCGATGATCTCGACCATGCGTCCCGATTCGTTCGAAATGTCCTTCATCGCGCTGACGGCCTCGGTGATCATCTTGCCGCCCCGGTTCGCGAGCCGTGAAGTGGCCCTCGGCGAAAAAGACGTCACTGGCCTGCAGCGCGACGACCTGTTCCGCGTTCGCCTCGCAATGCATGTCGACGGTTCCACCCAGAACGGCGAACACCTCTTCGTCATCGTTCACATGCCATCGATACGGCTGATCCGTCCAGTGAAGGCGCACGCTGGTACCTTGCATTCTGGCAATGTCGAGCGCGCCCCATGCGCGCTCGGAAGTGAACTCGCGGCTGCGGATGATTTTCCCTGGTCTGCTCCTGACTGACAAGATCATGTCCATAGCCTGTGAATGAGTGCCCGTGCAGGCGTGCGCCTCGCTGCGCGACGCGATCGGGATGGTCTGAGCTACGGGCACCGCGCGCCGGACGTGCTTGCGAGCTGTGAGGGCGGAAAGCCCAGTGCATGCCGGAACATCGTGAAGAAGGCCGGTGCATTGGCATATCCAAGTTCGGCTGCGACCACATTCAGCGGAACGCCGCGCCCGATGAGATCAATCGCGCGCGATAGTCTCAGCTGCCGGCGCCAGATCGCGAAGCTGGTAATCAAGGCACCGGCGTCATGTTCAGTTCACGTTCATCGATGTGCAGTGCGTTCTCAAGGCAACCTGTCCTGGGCGGCAGCCAAGGCGGCTGACGCTTCTCTTCCCACAAATCCGGATATCGATGTGAAATCCCGTTAGATCGACAACTTGTATTAATACGTATTATGCCAATTCCAAGGCGGCAAATGTCCGTCGCATTAAAGCCGAACGAAGGGGAGTTGGGAAGTGACGAACGAAACATCAGGCAATCCGCCGCTCGAAAGAGAAGGCTGGCCTGCGTCTTTCAGCGCCGCTGCGGATTCGCGGCAGCCGGCCGCATCAGGCGCGAGGCGGCGGCGGACACCGTTGAAAGCCAGGCTGGGATTCATCGCCTCATGGCTGTGCTTCTTCGCGATCGCATGGCTGTTGCCAACACCGCAGGGCCTGACCGCGCAGGGCAAGGCAACGCTGGCGGTCGTCGCCTGGGTGGCGATCGTGTGGGTCGCCGAGGCGATTCCGGTCGGCGTGAGCGGCATTCTTGCGCCGATGCTGCTGGTGCTGTCGCATGCGGTTACGCCGTTTCCGAAGGCCGCGAGCGGGTTTGCCGCGCCGGTGGTGTTTCTTTGCCTCGTCGCATTCCTCTTTTCCGCGATCATGCAGGCCGCCGGTCTTGACCGTCGCATCGCGCTGCTGCTGCTCGAGCGCTTCAAGGCGCGCACCGCGAACGGCGTGATCTGGGCGATGTTCGCGGTCAATTTCGTGATGTCGCTCGTCGTGCCGGCCGCCAATGCGCGCGCCGCGACGCTGCTGCCGGTGACCAACGGCATCGTCGGCCTGTTCGGCAGTAGCGCGCGCGAACGCGAGGCGAGGAAAGCGATCGTAATCCAGACGCTCGTCTATGGCTCGATGATCAGCGGCATGTGCATTCTCACCGCGCATCTGCCGAACATGGTCGTGTCCGGCCTGCTCGAAAAACAGCTGGGACTGCGGCTCTCGTACTTCACGTGGTTCAAGCTGCAATGGCCGTATCTTGGCATGTTCGTCCTGACGCAGTTCTGGGTGCAGCACTATTTCCGGTCGCGCGCGGTCGCGATTCCCGGCGGCCGTCAGGCGATTATCGACGAGCGGCGCAAGCTGCCGCCTGCGGGCCGGCACGATTACGCGGTGCTCGCCGTGTTCGCGCTCGTCGCGTTGCTGTGGGCAACCGAATCGCTGCACGGCATCCAGTCGGAAATCGTAGCGTTGATCGGACTCGCGCTGATGTTCGCGCCGGGCGTGCTGCGCTTCGGCTGGAAGGAGGTTCAGGAGCGGACCATCTGGGGCACGTTGTTTCTGCTGGGCGGCGCGCTGTCGTTGTCGGCGGCGATCAGCGGCTCGGGGCTCGCGCAGTGGGCCGCGGATCATATCTACACGGTCGCGCACGGCTATATCTGGTGGGCCGCGCTGGCAATCGTGATGGTGGGCACGCATGTGATCCGGATCGGCATGTTGTCGAACGTCGCCGCGGTGACGATGATCGCGCCGGTTGCCCTGGCGTTGGCGCCGCGCCTCGGGCTGCATCCAGTCGCGTTCACGCTGCTGATCAGCGACACCGACAGCTTCGCCTACCTGCTGCCGACGCAGATTACCGCTGGCGTCATCGCATATAGCAGCGGTGCGTTCACGACGGCTGACTACGCGAAGGTCGGCGTGGTATCGGTGCTGATCGCGATCGTCTACGGTATTTGCGTGATGGCGCCCTGGTACGCGTACCTCGGCGTGCCGGTATGGAATCCGGCCGCGCCGTGGCCGTTCACACATTAATCCGCGCACAGCGGTGTACCGAACCTCACGAATGTCACTTTCAGGAAAGCATTGAAATGAATGACCGCGCACAAGGGATCGAAGCGAAGGGCGCCGCGTTGCGCGAGCGTCTGGGCACGCACGTCGCGCCGGCCGGATTGTATGAGCGTCACAAGGCGTTGCCGTTCGCCGGACGCGTGAGCTGCAACGTGACGCGTCTGGAAGCGGGTAGCTGGAGCGAGATCGTGCTCGACTACGAAGTCGGCGCGTCCGGCATCGCCGACGGCGCATGGCTCAAGGCGACGTTCAAGTTCTACTCCGACTGGGCGTTGTTCCAGACCAGCGATCCGGAAGCCGCGAACTTCATCAGCGCGGAATATCACGCGACGGCTCTCGTGCCGGGTCAGAGTCCGGCGACGGTTCAGGCGCTGAATGTACGCTTTGACCAGAAGGGACACGAGCGGCCGTTCCAGAAAGCGGTGATCGTCGACGTCGCAGACGGCTATCTGAATGCCGGTGACCACATCGTGATTCGACTCGGCGACCGGCGTCGCGGGCCGGGCACTCGCGTGCAGACCTTCGTCGAGGACCAGTTCCGCTTCAGGTTCTATGTCGATCCGCTCGGCACGTCGCGCTTCGTGGCCGTGCCCGGCGATGTCGTGATCGATATTCATGCGGGCGCGCCGTCGCAGGTGCTGCTGAACGGCCCCCGCTTCGTGCGACCGTCGGAGCCCGCGACGTTTCGCGTCTCGTTGCAGGATCGCTGGGGCAATGCGTGCCGCGATGCCGGCGGCGCGCTAGAAGTGCGCGCGTATGACGATCGCGACCAGCTTGTCTATCGCCGCGAACTGCCGGTGCCCGAAGAGGGCTGGGCCACCTGCGCGCTGGACGACCTGCCGACCGCCACTGACGGCACGCTGCGCATCGTCGCGGCCGCGACCGCGCTGCACGACGTGCGCGCGGCCGAAGTCTTCCTGACCATCGACCCGAGCTTGCCGGTTGCCCGCTCGCTCTATGCCGACCTGCACGTTCACGCTCACGATACCGTGGGGACAAACAGTCCGGCGTATAACGTGGCGTACGCACGCGACATCGGCGGCATCGACGTGCTCGGTTACACCGCGAACGACTTCCAGATCACCGATGCGAACTGGCAGCTCGGCGTCGACACCGTCGAAGCCTTCAACGAGGCGGGATGTTTCGTCGTCTATCCGGTTCAGGAATGGTGCGGCAGCTCGACGGCCGGCGGCGATCACAACGTCGTCTTTCTCGGCGATGAACCGCCTGGCTTTCCCTATAACGCGCGCGGCGAACATAACCGCACGCTAGTGTGGAACGAAGACATGAAGGGCGCCGCGGTCGAACTGGGCCGCTGGCCGGTCGAGGAACTATGGGACGCCTATGTCGGAGATGCGGAACAGCACCTCGTGATGCCGCACGTGGGCGGACGCCGCTACATTCCCGACTGGCATCATCCCGAACTGGAACGGCTGGTCGAGATCGCGTCGACATGGGGGCACTTCGACTGGCTTTACCGCGACGTGATCGCGCGCGGCTACCAGTTGGGCGTGGCAGCCAGCGGCGACGAGCATCGCGGCAGACCGGGCGGCGGCGCGCCCGGCGTCCAGGTGTTCGGCGTGCATGGCGGATTGACCGGCGTGCTGTCCGATACGCTCGACCGCAAAGCGGTGGGTCGCGCGCTACGGGCACGCCATACCTGGGCGACCACCGGCGAACACAGCGCCGCGCTGGTTCGCTGCGGCGGGCACTGGCAGGGCGATGCGTTCGCGCATCACGGACCGGCTACGCTGGACTACCGCCTGCTTGGCCGCGCCGGTTGGGAATACGTCGCGGCGTTCGATCACTCGGGCCTGATCTGGGAGCGTGACCTTCATGAGGAGCTGGGCTACTCGGAACGATTGATTCGCATCCGCTGGGGCGGTGCGCGTATTCGCGACCGTTACCGTTGGGCGTCATGGCGCGGACGTATCCGCATTCTGAACGGCACGATCCACAATTTCGGCTCGGCGGGCTTCGAGCACATCGAGGAAGCCGCGTGGCGCACCGGCACCACCGACATCGAATTCCGCAGCGACACGTATGGCGATGCCGACAGCGTCGAAATCGATGTTAGCAATCTCGCCAACGCGCGGATCGTGATCGAAGGGACCATCGACAGTTTCGTGAAAGTGGGTGACCCTCTGCAGGGCAATCCGTTTGCGCATGCGCCTGCATTTCGCTGGGAGATCAGCGGGGCGGAGTTGCTCGCGCAGGGAAAGGCAAGACACGAACTGGGCGGGACGGAATTGTTCCTCGCCGCCGAGCGCCTGAGCGCGAAGGCTTTGCCGCAGGATTTGTCGGGCACGTTGGAGGTTGCGCCGCTGAACGCGCCGTTCGGCTTCCGGCCCGTGTATCTGTTCGCGCGGCAGCGGGACGACAGCAAGGTCTGGACGTCGGCGCAATTCATCACGTTCGAGCCTTTACACAACACGGAGCAGAGCAGAAGCTTTAAAGGGGCAACCATCCCGCTCGGGCTCGACTCTTAACCAGGCCAAACAACTGATTCCGTTTTTCAATCGATACGCGCGAATGATGTGCGCATCGGAGGTTCGTCCAGCAGGCGCTCGTCGCCGATGCCGCGCGCGGCGTGTTATGAAGCGTTTTCGGACCGCTCGTACGGTTAATTAAGCAAATCGGGCCGATTCCGATTCTGCTTTGCCCGCTTAACTTTCCACGATTCGTTATTTCCATCGTTGGCAACGCTGGCCTAGGCTCTTGAGATAGACGGGCGCGCGTCTGGTGCCGCCACGGTTCGCGTGCCGCGGCAACGACGCAATGGAGAACGCAATGACGGAGGTTGTCGGGAAAAACGGAGCGGGCCGGCGTCTCGCGTGGATCGCCGGTGTGGGCGCGAGCGCCGGGCTGGGGGCAGCGCTCGCGCGCCGTTTCGCTCGCGAAGGATTCAGCGTCGCGGTGACGGGGCGCTCGCGCGAACGGCTCGATGCGATCGTCGATGAAATTCACGGTGCGGGCGGACAGGCGTTCGCCCTACCCGGAGACGTCACGAGCGAGAGCGACCTCGCTGCCATTGCCCGGCAGCTCACGGAGCGCGGCACACTCGAAGTCGCGATTTTTAACGCCGCGGGCGCGCCGCGCGCTCCGACGCTCGAACTGAGCGCCGGGCAGTTCGAGGCGGCATGGCGCGTCACGACGCTGGGCGGGTTCCTGTTCGCCCGGGCAGCGTTGCAGCCTTTGCTCGCGGCTGGGCGGGGTTCGCTGTTGTTCACTGGCGCAACGGCTTCGCTGCGCGGCCGGCCGCCGTTTGCCGCGTTCGCTTCCGCCAAGGCCGGTTTGCGTTCGCTCGCGCAGAGTCTCGCGCGCGAGTTCGGACCGAAGAATATCCATGTCGCGCATGTGGTGGTCGATGGCGGCATCGACGGTGAACGCCTGCGCATGTCGGCGCCGCAGCGGGTGGCCGAACGCGGTCCGGACGGCCTGCTCGACCCCGACGATATCGCGGACGCGTACTGGCATCTCCATCAGCAGCGGCGCAGTGCGTGGTCGCAGGAAATCGATCTGCGGCCATTCAACGAATCGTTTTAATGTGATGAGGGCTCGACCATGAGCGATATCGTCGTCGACACACCTGCGGCCGCCGCGACGGTCGAGGCAGAGTTGAATTATCTGGAGTTCACCGGTGAGAAGCCGGTGTCGTATCAATACGAGCCGCCGCCCGGCGTACCGAAGCGCAGCGGCGTGTACCGGCCGCATCGGGTGACCGTTTCGAATGCGCGAGTCGCGCCGCCGCCAGGTGCGCTGTCACTCGATCGTAACGGCTTCGAACTGCATCGGCGCGCGAGCGCGTTGAGCGATTTTTCCGATCCCGCGAAGATCGAAACGGTCTACTATCAGGAAGCCGAACAACTGCTGAAGCAGGCCACGGGTGCCCGCCGGGCCGTGGTGTTCGATCACACGCTGCGGGACGGCAACGCCGATCGCGCCGAAGGCGTGAGAGAGCCGGTCAAGTACATTCATAACGACCAGACGTTTGTGTCGGGACCGCGCCGGGTACGCGACCATCTGCCGGCAGGCGAAGCCGGGCAGTTGCTGCAAGGCCGCGTGGCGATCGTCAACCTGTGGCGCCCGATCGGCGAAACCGTGCAGTCGTCGCCGCTCGCCCTGTGCGATTCGCGCAGCATTACGCTTAACGATCTGGTGGCCTCGGACCTGGTTTATCCCGACAAGGTAGGTGAAACGTATGCGCTGGTGTTCAATCCGCGTCATCGTTGGTACTACTTTCCCAACATGACGCCCGACGAATTCCTGCTGCTCAAGATCTACGATTCGGCAGGCGACGGAATCGCGCGGCTGACCGCGCACACCGCATTCGACGACCCCACTTCACCGGCCAATGCGCCGCCGCGACGTAGTATCGAATTGCGCACGTTGCTGTTCTTTTGACCTGCGCACCTTGGGTCTTTTGAAGCAGATGGTCGGCTCGCTACTGCGGGCTGGCCTCTACGGCGAGCGAGTGCTCGACCGTTCGCGCCGTCAATTCGCCATTCATCGCGCTGCTCACGACGAACTCGTACCGCTCCGGCCTGATATGAAATAACGTCGACTCGCAGACGCGTCCATCCGTGAGACGCGAGATGCGTTTCATCACCAGCAGGGGCGCGTGCTCGGGCGTCTGAAGACTGCGTGCAATGCCCGCAGGCGCCGCCACGGCAGTAATGCTCATGTCCGCGCGGGCGATTTTCCATCCAGGCAACGATTCGATGATTTCGTAAGACGGTCGCGTTTGCGCGAGCTGCTCGGAGATCGTCTCCGCTTCCGGCAGCAACCACGTCTGCGCGAGCGCGACGCGGACACCGTCCACGGAATGCAGCCGTTCGAGATAGACGGCGGTCTTGACCTCGCTCGCGAACACGCCGGCCATATCGGCCGGCAGCTTCTTACCGGGCTGCATGCGCAGGAGCTTCATTTGCGGCTCGGCGCCCTGGCGCGCCAGCGAATCGTAAAAACCCCGCAATACATCGAGTCGATGCTGCATGCGCTTGCCGCTGGCAAAGGTGCCTTTGCCCTGTTTTCGCTCCACCAGCTTTTCATCCGCCAGCTTGCCGATGGCCAGCCGCACGGTCACGCGGCTTACGCCGAAGCGCTCGCTGAGTTCCGCCTCCGACGGCAGTTTGCCGGAAGGCTCGTAGCCGCCGTTTTCTATTTCGCCGCGCAAGGTGTCGGCAATCTGATCATAAAGCGACGTGACGTTCTCACGGACCAAGGTCATGTTCGATGTTCTCTGTTTGTGCGAGCGGCGGCACTGCGATGAATCGTGCCGCTGATACGCGATTCTTCGTCTAATGATATGGGCAGTGCCTGGATCACAGCTTGTATTAATAAGTATTATGCCAATTTCCGGCAGGTCAGGTCTGCTCGCGCCACACGGCGGGGCCACTGGCGCCGCGCCTCGGCCTACATCCGGTGGCCTTCGCCCTGCTGATCAACGATACCGACAGTTTCGCCTACCGTTGTGCGGGCGTGTTGATATGGGCGTCGGCCGTGGAAGAACCTAAGTTTGCCGCCGGGGATGCGCGCGCGGGTGCAGCGAAGCGGGGCTGTCTATTATTACTTCGATGTCGGCGGAACGCCTCGTCGTGAAATTCCGCTGGGTGCGGACTTCGTAGAGGCGGTGCGGAAGTGGTCGGAGTTGGAGGCGCAAAGCCAGAATCGGCATGCGCAGTTGGTAACGTTCCGGTATGCCGCCGAGCGGTATCTGCGCGAGGTCTTGCCGATGAAGTCACGGCGCACGCAACGAGACAACCTGTTAGAGCTCGAGAACCTCTTTAAGTTTTTTGACGATCCGCCGGCGCTGCTTGCAGATATTAAGCCCGTACACGTGAAGCAGTACCTGTCGTGGCGCGGCGAACTGGCCCGGCAGTGGTATGTAGAGCGCAAGCGTGTCGTTCCTGTTCAACCGGGGCACGTTCGAGCAAATCGTGAGGTTGCGTTGTTCTCGCATATCTTTAACTTCGCGCGCGAACATGGGATAACTGATGCCGTCAACCCGTGTGTTGGCGTGCGCCGGAATAGGGAGGTCGGTAGGACGGTCTACGTCGAGGATGACGTGTTTCGGAGGGTGTGGCAGGTAGCTGACGAGCCGACGCGCGACGCGATGGATTTGGCGTATCTGACTGGCCAGAGGCCGGCGGACACATTGAAGTTTATGGAAAGCGATATTCGAGGTGGTGAGCTTTGGGTGGTACAAGGCAAGCGAGGCAAGAAGTTGCGCATTACTTTGTCTGGCGAGCTGGCGGCAGTGATTGATCGGATCCGCGCACGCAAAGCGGCATGCAACGCGAAGTGTGAGGCGCTTGTGGTCAACGAAGCGGGCGAACGCCTGATGCGTGACGCCCTTCGGTTTCGGTTTGATCGTGCGCGGCTCACTGCACAGGTGCAGAAGGATTTGTTTCAGTTTTGGGATCTCCGCGCGAAGGCGGGTACCGATAAGACTGAATCGTCGGGTGATATTCGGGCGGCTCAGCTTCAGTTAGGGCACAAGTCGTTGAAGATGACGGAGCACTATGTGCGCGAGCGGAAGGGCGATAAGGTGGGGCCGACCAGGTAAGTCTGCCGGCTGCACGATCGGCCTTGGCGAGGTTTCTTGGGGAGGTTAGATGCGTACTGTGAAAATCGTTGCGGAACCGCGCGAAGCGTTTGACTCGCGGTTCGTGTCCGCGCTGAAGGGTAATGCCCAGGGCGAATTTATAAGTTTTGAATCGGCGGCGGCTTTGCTGGAGACGTTGACGCCTGACCGCTGGGAGATTTTGACTATGCTGGCCGGGCGGGGCGCAATGCTGGTCGTAGACGTTCAGGAGCTGGTTGGTCGTTCGCTGAAAGAAGTCTGTGCCGATTTCAGGTTGCTCGTGGAGCGTGGCATTGTTGACGAGGATTCCCACGGGTGCGTTGTGTTTCCGTACGACCGCGTCGAGGTGGATTTCGTCTGGAGCAGAAACGTCTGAGAGGGCTTGAAATGCCCCTTTTGCGGAGCAAGCGCGATTTTGCGGAGCAATAAAAAGGGCTTAGCCGAAGCTAAGCCCTTGAATCTTTTGGTAGGCCGTACGGGATTCGAACCTGTGACCAACGGATTAAAAGTCCGCTGCTCTACCAGCTGAGCTAACGACCCAAAAGAGAAGCGAAATTATAGCGATAGCGCCTATAGGCTGTCAACCCATGGTGGTTGGCCGGACTATCGCCACTTCAGATAGTGAAACGCCCGGGCATCGCTACCCGGGTTTTCCAGCGAGAGGCGCGCGTGGCTATGACGTCGGACACTGCGCGTGACTGCCAACTGCGAGGAACTTCTACGACTACTTGATCTGCGACAGCTTGCTCTGAGCTGACTGCGCGACATCCGAGCCGCCGTATTGCGCGACGATCTGTTCGAGCGTCTTCTTGGCCGCGGCCTTCTGACCTTGCTCGAGCTGATTGTTCGCAATCGCGAGCAGCGCTTCCGGCGCACGCGGATGCTGCGGGTAGTTCTTCACCACACCTTGCCAGGTCGCCGTCGAGCCCTTGTAATCGCGCAGCGCATACAGCGCGTTGCCGAGCCAGTACTGAGCGGTCGGCTGGTAAGGGCTGTTCGGATACTTGGAGATAAAGCTGCGAAACGACGCCGCCGCGTTCTTGAAGTCGCCGCTGCGGAACTGCTGTGAAGCCGCATTGAACGACTCGGTTTCACCCGGCTGCACCTCGCCCTGGACGCCGTCCACCGTCTGTTGCTGCGGCTCGAATTTCTTCAGACGCGTGTCCAGATCGGTGTAGTAGTCCTTCTGCTGCTTTTGCACTGCGGCGAGCTGGTTGGCCATGTCCTCGTTCTGTCCGCGCAGCGTCGCGACCTGCTGATTCAACTGGTCGAGACGATTGGACTGATCGAGGATCGTGCGCTGCGCGGCCGACAGTTGGCTCGACAGGCTTTCGGTCTTCGAGCGCAGATCGAGAATGGCCTGACGGGCCTGATCGTCGTCGAAGATGCCCGCATGCGCGGGCACAGCCGCGAAGGCCGTGACCGCGACGCAGGCCGCTGCGGCAGACCGCAGCCAGGAGAAACGATGCGTCATTCGGCTCATCACCCGTTACTTACTGTTGGTACACGAGGTCGGCGCGGCGGTTCTGTGCCCACGACGATTCGTCATGACCCGTGGCTTGCGGCTTTTCCTTGCCGAGGCTCACGGCTTCCATTTGCGAGTCCGTCACGCCCATCAGCGACAGCGAACGGCGCACAGCTTCAGCACGCTTCTGGCCGAGCGCCAGGTTGTACTCGCTCGTGCCGCGTTCGTCGGTGTTGCCCTGGATCAGCACGTGGCGTTGCGGATGGCTCTTCAGGTATTGCGAGTGTTGCTGCAGCAGCGACTGATAGTCGTCCTTGACCGAGTAGCTGTCGAAGTCGAAGTAGATGCTGCGCTTGGCGAGCGGGCTGTTCGGATCGTTCAGCGGATCGACGTTGACCTGTGCGACATCGGTCGGGTTCGGTTGCGTGCCGATTGCACCGCCCTTGTTGGCGTTTTCGTCGAGCTTGACGCCCGAGTGACATGCGGCCAGCGCACCGACCATCAGAACGGCAAATGCGAAACGAAGCTTGGACATCATTTTTTACTCTCCTTGTGTTATTGCATCAACGTTATTGCATAAACGGGCCCCAGGACGGCTCGCGTACGCTGCCACCCTGAACGGACAGGACCTGCCGAGTGCGACCATCGGTCGAAACTGCGGCCAACACGCCACGGCCGTTCACCTGTGTGGCGTAAAGAATGTACTGACCGTTCGCCGCGAAGCTCGGCGATTCGTCATGTGTCGTGTCCGTCAGGCCCGTGGCCGTATTGCCTTGCAGGTCCTGGATATAAAGCTTGAATCCGCCGCCGACGCGCGAAATATACGCGAGTTGCTTGCCGTCCGGGCTGACGCGCGGGCTCGTGTTGTAGCTGCCCGTGAAAGTGACGCGCTGCGCGGTGCCGGCGCTTTCGCCCTGGGCCGACATCTTGTAGATCTGCGGTTGGCCGCCACGGTCGCTGGTGAAAAAGATCGACTGGCCGTCAGGCGAGAAGCTCGGTTCCGTGTCGATCGAGCTGCCTTGCGTCAGACGCCGCAGCCCGCTGCCGTCCGCATTGACGGCGAAAATCTGCGTGTTGCCGGTGCGCGAAAGCGCAACGGCCAGCGTGCGCCCATCCGGCGACCACGCCGGCGCACTGTTATTGCCCTTCTGATCCGAGACCACCACGCGACGGCCCGTGGGAAGATCGTGGATGTAGACGATCGGCTTCTTCTTCTCGAACGAAACGTAAGCGACCTTGGTGCCGTCGGGCGACCATGCCGGCGAGATGATCGGTTCGGGGCTTGACAGCGCGATGTGCGCATCCTGGCCGTCCGAATCGGAGATCTGCAACTGATAACGGCCGCCCGTCTTGATGACGTACGACAGGCGCGTGGCGAACACGCCGCGCCCGCCCATCAGCTTCGCGTAGATGTAGTCCGCGACCTTGTGCGCGCTCATGCGCAAGCCGCTTTCCGGGCTCACCAGCACGAGGCCGCCGAGGCTTTCGCCCTTGACCGTGTCGTACAGCTTGAAGCGCACTTCGTACTGGCCGTTCGGCAGACGGTTCACGCTGCCCGACACGAACGCATTGGCGCCCTTGGCCTTCCAGCTGCCGAGGTCGACCGACGCCGTTTCCGGCACCGGCGTGCTGCCCGCGTCGATGTTCGTGAATTTGCCGCTGCGTTGCAGATCCTGCCGCACGATCGTGCTGACCTGCTGCGGCGAGTTCGCTTCATCGGCGAAATTCGCCGTTGCGATCGGAAACTGGGTGGACCCGACGCCCGTCACGAGGACGTTGAGTTGTGCGTTGGCGGCGCCGCCGACGGCGATCAGGCACGACGCTACAAGTGTCCGCAGGCCTAGCTTGGTCATCAAACTCATGCTGTATGGATTCCCCAAAAACGGTTTTACTAACGCTTCACAACAGCAGACAGACCCTCAAACATCTAATTCGTTCCCGGGCGCGCCACGCTGGGCGGGGCGCCGCGTCTGCTGTCAACTGACAGTCGAGCTTTTATCAACCTGCCGGGCGCAGCGTAATCTTGAAGCTGCCCGGCGTCTTGCCGTCGATATCCTGAGGCATCGGATCGGAACGCTGGACCGCGCGCAATGCGGCGTCGTCCCATGCCGGGTTGCCGCTGCTGCGCGAGATCGTCGCGCTCAACAAGGTGCCCGTGGGCGAACAGCGCACGGAGATCACTGTCTCCAGGCCTTCCGTTTCGCCACCCCACGTGATGTTCGGGCGTACCACCCGACGCACCTTGTCCGCGTAGCCCGGCGATGCCGCCGTGCCGCCCGAGCCGCTACCCGTTCCGCTCCTGGCAAGCCCATTGCCGGTCGAGCCTTCGCCGCCGGCCAGGCCTTGCATTTGCGCGAGGCGCGCGCGACGTTCGGCGTCCAGCTTCTTTGCTTGCGCCGCGGCGTCGGCCTGCGACTTGGCCTTCGCCGCTTTCTGCGCGTCGGCTTTCTTCTGCGCTTCAGCGTCGGCCTGTTTCTGCTGCTCTTGCTGCTGTTCCTTCAACTGCTGCTGTTTTTGCTGCTCGGCCAATTGCTGTTGCCTCTGCTTTTCGGCCTGCTGCTGTTGCTGCAACTGTTTCTGCTTGGCCGCCGCAGCCTTCTGCGCCGCCTGGTCGGCCGCAAGCTGCTGCTGACGTTTCGCCTCGTCTTCCTGCTGAGCCTGCAGTTTCTGCTGACGCTGCTGCTCGGCCAGTTGCGCCTGGCGTGCGGCTTCCTGCTGCTGGCGTTTCTTCTCCTGCAACGCAATGTCGGCCTGTTCGTCCGGCAGCGGCGGGGCAGGGGCCACCGGCACGGGAGGAGGCGGAGCGGGGCGCGGGATCGCCGTGTCCGGCACCTCGGTCCAGAGCTCCGCTTCCGCGCCTTCCGGCGTGCTGTTCTGCCACTGAATGCCGTGGTACAGGAAAAACCCGAGCAGCACGTGCATCACCAAAGCGAACGCAAAGGCTCGCCCGGTGCCGCGTTCACGCGGCGGCTGGAGCGGGTATTCGGAATTCTTGCGGATCATTGCGATTTGACGAGCAATCCAACGCGTTTGACGCCTCGGGCTTTCAGCTCGGACATCACGTTCATCACGACTTCGTATTTCACGGTCTTGTCGGCGGCGATCACGACAGGCTGGTCAGGATGCGACTGCGCACGGTCTGTGATGAAGCCGTTCAGATCGGCTTTCGTCATGTTTTCCTGCTGCTGCGTACCCGCGTCGTCCTTGTACTTGACGCTCATATTGCCGTCCGCGCGAATATTCACGATCACGGGCGGGGTTTGCTGCTGCGGAGCGGCGCCGCCAACGGTCGGCAGATTGACGATCGACGGGGCGACGAGCGGCGCGGTCACCATGAAGATCACGAGCAGCACGAGCATCACGTCGATGTACGGCACGACGTTGATGTCGGACATCGCCCGGCGCGAACGGCTGCCGCGCATGCTTGAGGAGTGAGAGCCTGCCATCGTGGACCCCTTACTGTGCCTGGCGTTGCAGGATGTTCGAGAACTCTTCGATGAAGGTCTCGAAGCGGATCGCCAGACGGTCGATGTCGTGCGCGTAGCGGTTGTAGGCAACCACGGCCGGAATCGCGGCGAACAGGCCGATCGCGGTAGCGGTCAGCGCTTCGGCGATGCCCGGCGCGACGTTCGCAAGCGTGGCCTGCTGCACGTTGGCGAGGCCGCGGAATGCATTCATGATGCCCCAGACCGTGCCGAACAGACCGATATACGGGCTGACCGAGCCGACCGACGCGAGAAACGCGAGATTGGCCTCGAGCACGTCCATTTCACGCTGGAATGCGGCGCGCATGGCGCGGCGTGCGCCGTCGAGGATCGCGCCCGGATCGTTCAGGCGTTTTTCCTTGCCCTTCAGGAATTCGCGCATGCCGGACTCGAAAATCCGTTCCAGCGCACCGATCGTGTGGCGATTGTTCGCGGCGCTCTGGTAGAGCGCCTGCAGGTCACCGCCCGACCAGAAGTCGCGCTCGAACCGCTCAGTTTGCGCGCGCGCCCTGCGGATCGCAAACCACTTGCGGAAGATGAAGGTCCACGACAGCAGCGACAACAACAGCAGCAGAGCCATGACGGCCTGCGCCAGCAGGCTCGCGTTGAGTACGAGAGAAACGATCGACAGATCTTGTGTAGTGTTCATAAAGGTTCGTTTTAGCGTCCCGGAAGGGGGCGTCCGGCTGCAAGGCCATCGAAGCTTGCCGTGAGCAAAACGGCAGCATCGGCGACACGGCAAGCCGAACCATGCTTTGTGTTGCTTGATCGATACGAGTTCACTGGCCCCGTAATAACGGGGTTCAGTCGTTGTCCGTTGACACCCCGCCTTCGCTGACGCCCGGCCCGCGCCGCAACGCGGCGAGAACCGGCGGAGGAATCGCGGCCGGCCGCAGCGAAGCGCGGTCGACGCAGCCGACCCGGATGGAGCCGGCAGCAAGCAATGTGCCGTTTCGCCACGCTTCCTGCGCGAAGTCGACCGATGCCCTGCCGAGGCGCTCGATCCGGCTGACGACGTTGACGACGTCGTCGAGCCGGCCAGGCGCCCGATAGTCGACCGCGGTGCTGCGCACGATGAAAATCGCGCCGGTTTCGTCCGCGAGCCGGGTCTGGTCGACGCCGCACGCGCGCAGCCATTCGGTTCGCGCCCGCTCGAAAAACTTCAGGTAGTTCGCGTAAAACACGATGCCGCCGGCGTCGGTATCTTCGTAATACACGCGGATCGGCCATGTGAAGCCGATTTCCGTGCCGGGCTGGCTGGTCGACATATTCATGCGGCGCATTTTACCGGAACGCACACCGCGAGGTCTGTTTCAAGATGTGCGCCCCGCCTGGCGGGCTTCAGCCGCGCTGAATGGTCAAACCGGCGAATGATTGCGCCACCGGCATCAGCTCGATCGTGTTGATGTTGACGTGCGCGGGGCGCGTGGCGATCCAGTAGATCGAGTCGGCGATATCCTCGGCTGTCAGCGGTTGGACGTTCTCGTAGACTTTGCCGGCTTTTTCGTCGTCGCCGCGAAAACGCACGTTCGAGAACTCCGTGCCGCCGCACAGGCCCGGCTCGATGTCGGTCACGCGCAGCGCGGTGCCGGCCAGATCGGCGCGCAGATTCAGGCTGAACTGGCGCACGAACGCCTTGGTTGCGCCGTACACGTTGCCTCCCGGGTACGGCCAGCGGCCGGCCACGGAGCCCAGATTGAAGATATGCCCGCGGTTGCGCTCCACCATGCCGGGCAGGAGCGCATGCGTAACCTGCACGAGACCCGTGCAGTTGGTCTCGATCATGGTGTTCCATTCGTCGAGGCTTGCCTTGTGCGCCGGTTCGACGCCGAGCGCAAGGCCGGCATTGTTCACGAGCACGTCGAGCGCCGCGAAATCGGCCGGCAGCGCAGCCGGCACGGCTTCGACGGCGGCGCGGTCGCGTACGTCCAGCTCGTAAGGCAAAAGCGCGTCGCCGAGTTCGTCGGCGAGCGCCTGCAGGCGGTCCTTGCGGCGCGCGGTGGCGACGACCCGATGGCCGCCTTTGACGAAAGCGCGAGCGATAGCGGCGCCGAATCCCGCGGACGCTCCGGTGACGAACACGATCATTGCAGTTCCCTGGTCGGTTGGAGAGAAAGGCCCCAAGCCTACTTCCAATGCGGCGCTGCGGCAAGGATGAACCAGCCTGACAAGCGGCTGTGGAAGGGATGCCGAACGGGTTCCAGGCCGGCGTTCCTCAGACGTTTGCGCGCCGCACACAACGGCGCCGCGACCCGCGCCGCAAGTGCCCGCCGCAGCGGCAGGAAGCCGGTTGCCTATTCGATCCTCTTCCAATAAACTAACGCGCTCGTCCCTGCGTGACTGGCGATAGAACCGGTTCAAGCAATCGGGTTCAAGGTGGAACAACCCACCGTGAAGCGCAGGGTGCCGTTTTGCCGTTCGCCTGGGCAGCCGTGATCCGCGCGCATTGACCTGTGCTGACGGTGGCTGTCCTGCCTCGCGTGTGCGGCGACTCTCCATCCGCCACGTCTGGGCTGGCCCAGCCGCCAGCAGCGCCGCGTACCCGCTACGCAAGATTCGGCGCACGATCCGGTCAACCTGAACACACTCAACGGAATCCGTATGTTTGACAGAGCCCAAAGCACCATCGCCAACGTCGATCCTGAACTCTGGAAAGTCATCGAGCAGGAAAACCGCCGTCAGGAAGAGCACATCGAACTGATCGCGTCGGAAAACTACACGAGCCCGGCTGTGATGGCTGCGCAAGGCTCGCAACTCACCAACAAATACGCCGAAGGGTATCCGGGCAAGCGCTACTACGGCGGCTGCGAATTCGTCGACGTCGCCGAGCAGTTGGCGATCGACCGCGTCAAGCAACTGTTCGGCGCCGAAGCCGCGAACGTGCAGCCGAACTCCGGCTCGCAGGCGAACCAGGGTGTGTTCTTCGCCATGCTCAAGCCGGGCGACACGATCATGGGCATGAGTCTCGCGCACGGCGGTCACCTCACGCACGGTTCGCCGGTCAACATGTCGGGCAAGTGGTTCAACGTGGTGAGCTATGGCCTGAACGAGGCTGAGGACATCGACTACGACGCCGCCGAGAAGCTCGCGCAAGAGCACAAGCCGAAGCTGATCGTGGCGGGTGCGTCCGCATTCGCGCTGCGTATCGACTTCGAACGCATGTCGAAGATCGCCAAGTCGGTCGGCGCGTACCTCATGGTCGACATGGCGCACTACGCGGGCTTGATTGCCGCCGGCGTCTACCCGAACCCGGTGCCGCACGCCGACTTCGTCACCACTACCACGCACAAGAGCCTGCGCGGCCCGCGCGGCGGCGTGATCCTGATGAAGGCCGAGTTCGAAAAGCAGATCAACTCGGCAATCTTCCCGGGCATTCAAGGCGGCCCGCTGATGCACGTGATCGCCGGCAAGGCCGTCGCGTTCAAGGAAGCGCTGTCGCCGGAATTCAAGGCGTACCAGCAGCAGGTTGTCGAAAACGCGCGCGTGCTGGCTGAAACGCTGGTCAAGCGCGGTCTGCGTATCGTCTCGGGCCGCACAGAAAGCCACGTGATGCTGGTCGACCTGCGCGCCAAGAAGATCACCGGCAAGGCAGCGGAAGCGGCGCTTGGCGCCGCGCACATCACCGTCAACAAGAACGCAATTCCGAACGATCCGGAAAAGCCGTTCGTGACGAGCGGCGTGCGTCTCGGCTCGCCGGCCATGACCACGCGCGGCTTCGGCGTCAAGGAAGCCGAGCAGGTGGGCAACCTGATCGCCGACGTGCTGGACAACCCGGAAGACGCCGCCACGATCGAACGTGTGCGCGCGCAAGTCGCCGAGCTGACCCAGCGCTTCCCGGTCTACCGCTAAGCCGTCATGCACTGCCCCTTCTGCCGTCACGCCGATACGCAGGTTGTCGACTCGCGCGTATCCGAAGACGGCGCGACGATTCGCCGGCGCCGCCGCTGCCCGGCCTGCGACAAACGTTTCACGACGTATGAGCGGGTCGAGCTGGCGTTGCCGTCGGTCGTCAAGAAGGATGGCAGCCGCACCGAATTCGACCGCCGCAAGATCGTCGCGAGCATGCAACTGGCGCTGCGCAAGCGCCCAGTGGCGGCGGACGCGATCGACGCGGCGGTCGCCCGCATCGAGTATCAGTTGCTCGGCAGCGGCGAGCGTGAGGTGCGCAGCGAGCGCCTCGGCGAACTCGTGATGAACGAGTTGCGCGCGCTCGATACGATCGCCTATGTGCGCTTTGCTTCCGTCTACCGGCGCTTTGAAGACGTCTCCGAATTCGAGGACGTAATCGAGGAATTCCGCCGCGCCTCTTCTCCTCCCAAGCCGTCCCGCAAGCGCTGATCGCTGTCGTGCCTCGCGTTGCGTTCGAGGTTCCGTCTTCCGCCGCGTTGCTTCGCGCATTCGCATCTCCCGCTCCCGTTATGGTTGGTCGCGTGCATTTTTGCGCGAGATAGCGTCTGAGTGCCACCTGGCCATTCGGCCGATTGTTGGACCGTTTGCAAATCGCTAGATTGGCTGCATTCTTTGAAACGATCAGGGATGCAGATGAAATGGGATGCGGTCTGTTTGCGGCCATGCCGAGGCTTCACGCTTGTCGAAACACTCGCCGTAGTCGCACTGCTGGCGGTGATCGCGGTGATGGCAACGCCGTCGTTCGTCGCGTGGCACGTGCGCGATCAGGTCGATAAGCGTTACGGCGCGGCACACGAGTTACGGTATGCCGGATCGACGCGGCGCGGCATTGTCTCGCCGCGGGGCAATCGTGCGGCAACGGCGTGACCGACTGGTCGTGCGGCTGGGCCGTACTGGCGGAGCGGGGCGGCACAGTGTCGCTGTTGCGTGCGCATCCATTGCTGGCAGCGGTGAGCATTACCGGCACGCAAACGAATCTCACGTTTACGCCGCCGGCGGGACAGGTGATCGGCACCTTTCGCAGCTTTGACATCGGACCGAGCGCGCCATCCAAAGCGACGCAAGGAGACAAGTGGCGACGCTGCATCCGGATTGCGGCGGGCGGCCGAGCGCGGATTGTCGAGGGTGCGTGCGGAGCGGCGTCATGAGGCGATATTCACAGAGCCCATGGTCGCGCCGCCGCGCATCGAATCGCCGCGGCAGCTCTCTGATCGAAGTCATGCTGGCCGTCGCGCTGATGTCGGTCACGGCGCTCGGGTTGATCGCGGGTCAAGTGTGGACCGCGCGCGAAGCTAGTGCGATGGCAATGCGGGAGCACGCGGCGTGGATTGCCGATTCCGTCGCCGAAGCGATGCGCGAGCCCTCCGCGAGCGATTCCGCGATCAGGCAATGGAGTGCGCGTGCAACGGCCGTTCTGCCTCAAGGCCAGGCCTCGATAGCTGAAAGTGGCGGCCTCTCTTTTGCGCGCGTGACATGGGCGTCCCTGCGAGACATGCCGCGCGCCGACGACATGATCGACAAGCCCGAGTCTTGCGGCGGCGCGGACGTGCCCGTGGGTTCCTCGTGCGTTGCGCTGGCGTTCGCGAAATGATGCGGCGTCTGTATCTTGCGCGGGGCCATACGCTGGTCGAGTTTGTGATCGCCATGGCGCTAGGGCTGGTCGTGACCGCGGGTGCCGTGTCGCTCTATACGACGCAGCGCACCGCATTCGAACACGCGGGCGATGCGATGCGGATCCGCGAAGCCGGCTTGACGGCGCTTACGCTGATTGGCCAGCAACTGCAAATGGCCGGCTTCGTGCCTGCGGACGTCGCGCGGTACAACAGTCCGCCGCCCTTGTTCGGATGTTCGGGCGGCCACCCGACAGGCGCCGACGACAGTCTCGCCTGCGAGGCGTTACCTAGCCACTCGGACGGTGTTGCCGTTCGTTATGTGGGCAACAACGTCTCCACGTGGCCATCGGCGACCGGACAAACAACCGACTGCCTCGGCCAGGCCGTGGCAGGCAGCAACGCGGCGCTCGGCGACCAGGGCGTGCTGGTGGTCAACCGGTATTTCGCCAGGGTCAGCGGTTCGACGGGCGAGCCGGAGCTTTACTGCGAAGGCAACGGCAAGGTGGGATCCGCGCAGCCGCTCGTCGAAGGCGTCGAACGTGTGCGGCTCAAGTACTGGCTGGCAGACGGGCTGAGTGCAATCGACGCCTCGGCGGTGATGGCCGATCAATGGGCCAGGATCGTTGCGGTCGACCTCTGTGTGCTCGTGCGCGGCGCGCCGCAAGGCCAGCGCTCGCGCTATGTCGATTGCGACGGCGCGAGCGCGCTCGGTGCCGACTCGCGGCCCCGGCAGGCGTTCTCGCGGCGAGTCGCGATACGCAATCACGCGGAGGATTCTTCATGACGACGCATCGACGAAGCAAAGTGGAGCGAAGCTGTGCGTGCGGGAAGCACTCACGAGGTCACACTCAGCTGGAATATCTCGGATGCGTCATGCGCACAGGAGGCCATCGATCCCGCATTCGTCAAAGCGGCGCCGTCCTGCCGATCGTCCTGCTGATTTCAGCGATGATGTTGACTACCTCCGCGGCCTGGTTCGAAACGTCGCTTGCGGCGGCGCGAGCCGCCACCAACGTGCGCGACTATTTGCAGGCGTTTCATGCCGCCGATTCGGCGTTGCTCCTGTGTGCGCGCAGTGCTATCGCAGCGGCATCCATGGCGCCGACGCCGGCCGCACCCGGTGAGCCGACGCAATGGAAACTCGAATCCGCCTTCGAGGCGGGCGCCGTCGCACCGGTTGCGCAATGGCCCGGATCGCTGCGCGCGCCGCAATGCCTGATCGAGGCCTGGCGTCTGGGCACCCGCGCCGATGCTCGAGCCTATTTGCTGACTTCGCGTGGCTTCGGCCGGACCAAAGAGTCGCAGGTATGGCTGCAGATGGAACTGGTAATCGAGGGCGAGAAGGTCGAGCGTCATTGGCGCCACGTCGCCGCACGGCCATTCTGACGGGAGATTCATGACAAGGCCGCACACATCCGCATTCACGCTGCTCGAACTGATGATCACGCTGGCGATAGCCGCCACGCTGGCGGTGTTCGCCGTACCTTCGTACCGCGGTCACATCGCGCGAACGCATCGCATCGACGCGGCGTCCGCCCTTTATCGGGCCGCACAATTCGTCGAGGGCGCGGCAAGCGGCAGCGCGTCGACATTACCGCCCGGTCTGGACCAGGCGCCGCAATTCGGCACAGCCATCTACCGGCTGCGCGTGCTGCCTGCGGACGATTCGAACGGTGGCTATTCGATAGAGGCCGCGCCGGGCGAAACCGGCCCGATGCACGACGACCCATGCGGTGTTTTTACTCTCGATGCGACAGGGCAGCGAGGCAATAGGAGCGGAGCAAACGGTTTGGCGCCGGCAAGCGGCGAATGCTGGAATACGAGCTAACGAGGCAGAGGCGGACCTTATGCTGCCGGCAATGCCTCGGTCACCGCTACTGGGTCGATTCGGTCTTGACGCCGCGGGACGCAGCGGAATCGCGCTTCATCTGCTGCCAGATCCGATACGCTTCCCACGCGGCAAGCGCGAGGCCGCCCCACTTGAGTGCGGGTTTTGCACCTGCCGCGACGGTTGCGCGTAGCGGTTTGGCGAGAACCAGCGAAACGATCGAACTGATGAGCGGGTACTGTTTGAGGAGCGCGCCGATGGTCCCCGCGTTGATAAAGCTCGACTTCGATCCCTTGCCCACGCGCATGCCACCGAAGCCCGGCACAATGAACTTGAGCCAGCTGAAGTGCGTGACTGCCTGCCGCAATTCGATGGTGGCTTGAGCGAGCTCCATACGCTCGACATCCGCGCGCACCAGCAGTAATTCCTTGCGCAATGCTCGCAAGTGGGGCGCGCTCAGATCTTTGGCCGGGTGGCGCTTGCTACGGAAGGCGGTATCGGAATGGCTTTGGCTCATGGCGTGTCGGCGGCAGTGAGGTGGTGCAGTCAAACGGCGCTGCAAATCGCTCGATATCTCAACGAAGTCTCAACGCAGACTCCGGGCATCGTACCGACGCCCTTTGCGCTTTGCGTGTCACGGTTTGCGGAACACGTCGCGGTCTTTTTCGAACTCCGCAATGGTGGCTTCAAATACCAGCGGTGCATTGCGCAAACCGCTGCGCGCTTTCAGCGCACAGGCTAATCCCGCAATTGCATACACGACGGTAATGCCGGCGAGCGCCTGCCATCGATAGGTGTCCCAGAACGCAATGGCGATCAGCGCCGTCAAGGCGATCAAGGCCACGGTGGCGAGCATCATGGCGGCGAGGCCGAGAAACAGCACGCCGAGCAACCGGTCTTTTTCCTCAGCGAGCTCGATGCCGACCAGCTCGAGCCGCGTTTGCAAAATGGCAAACACGGAACCGATGATGCGGCGTAACGGACTATGTTCTCCGCGCTGCGATTGTGTTTCGATCGTCATGGCTGTGGGCGTTGCGCGTGATGGCCTACGCGGCGCGTGCAAACGTGCGCGCCAGGAGAAGCTGACCGGCCAGGCGTGCACCGGTCAGCTCGATTCGCTAGTGGGCCGGACGCAAACGTCCGGCAGCGTCACAGTGTTACTTGCGGTTGATCAACAACCCCAGCAGCACGCCAGCACCCGCTGCGATGCCGATGGACGCCCATGGATGCTCATGCACGTAGTCGTCGGTGGCGCGGGCGGCCTTCTTGCCTTTTTCGACCACCACGACCTGGACGTCAGCCGCCTTTTCCTTCGCCTGCTTCAGACGCGTAAGCGCCGTTTCACGCAGCTCGGAAGCGCGCTCGCCGGTGGCGCTCGCGGCTTGTTTCAGCAAATCTTCAGCGTCCGCGAGGACGGTTTTGATATCCGACATCAATCTCTCCTTGTTGACTTCCGACATTGACAGCTCCCCTTCGTCTCACGCCACGCGTGAATCGTAACCAAAGAAACGGCCGCTGGCGAGCGCAGTGCTCGGTTGATGCAAGCGAACGCACGAACCGTTCCCGGTTGAAGCAAAAGCCATTGAAACGCGACGACCCGCAGCACGTTGCAGGCAATAGTTTGCCTACGATGGAGTTGATCTGTCCCGCAAAGTTTCCACTATATCGGTGAAAATTACAAAAACGCATAAAGTAGTGACGCGATGTTGGTTCGTCATGTACGGTCACTACCGTATGCTTTATCTTTGCGGGGCGGCGCGGGCGACTGCTCGCGCGGAATGTCCGAATATCTTAAGGAGATGCATGATGAGTCTACGTCTTGGCGATATCGCACCCGATTTCGAGCAGGAGTCGAGTGTCGGCCGCATCAAGTTCCATGAATGGCTGGGCGATAGTTGGGGCGTGCTGTTCTCGCACCCCGCCGATTTCACGCCCGTCTGCACGACGGAACTCGGCCTGACGGCGAAGCTGGCCGACGAGTTCGCAAAGCGCAACGTGAAGACGATCGCGTTGTCGGTCGACAGCGCCGAGTCGCACAAGGAATGGATCAAGGACATCAACGAGACGCAAGCCGCCAATGTCGGCTTCCCGATTCTCGCCGACGGCGACCGCAAGGTGGCCGAGTTGTACGACATGATCCACCCGAACGCCAATGAAACGCTCACGGTCCGCTCGCTCTTCGTGATCGATCCGAAGAAGAAGGTGCGTCTCATCATCACCTACCCGGCGAGCACTGGCCGTAACTTCGACGAAGTGCTGCGCGTGATCGACTCGCTGCAACTCACCGACAACCACTCGGTCGCCACGCCCGGCAACTGGAAGCAGGGCGATGACGTGGTGATCGTGCCGTCGTTGAAGGACGAGGAAGTCATCAAGCAGAAATTCCCGAAGGGCTACAAGGCGTTGCGTCCGTACCTGCGTATGACGCCGCAGCCGAATAAGTAAGCGGTTGATGCGCCGCGAAGCGCGC
>WNGR01001747.1_pt1 | contig 24087 bp, 44 predicted proteins | sample 5407581 | NCBI WGS metagenome assembly WNGR01 (sample SAMN13153383, study PRJNA577476) | soil metagenome | isolation source: 80 cm soil or saprolite under Garry oak tree replicate 2 | place: USA:California | collected 2016-06-15
CCCAAGCAGCACTTCTTGCCGTTCTTGTTCAGGAACCCCTTACCTTGAATGTCCTGCCCCGAGCGGAGCCTCGCGGTCCACCTGGCCTTGATCTCTTCGTTCACTGTCCTTGTATCCTTTCCTTCCGGATATTTTCTCTGAGTGCGGTCCGCGAGGTCGTCCTATCGTCGCCTGCCCCGACCGCTCTTGTCATGGCCAGTTTTGTTCTGACAAGTCCCGGCAGGCTACTTGGTGTAGACGTGCAGATTGAGGAAGACGCTTGTTCCCGGAACCGGCTTGAAGCCGTTGGTGGTCGCGACGCGGATACTCTTGCCTGAAGAAGACCGTTCGCCCCGTCTAGACGCATCGATCTTAAGCAGGACCACGCCGTCTATCACCACATATTCGACGTTCTCGGAGAATATCGTGAATTCTGGGGTCTCAGCAGTCTTGATTGCCATTGTCTTTCCTTCCGGGGTTTTCTGGTTAGTCATAGGGACGCGCGCCATATGGCGCGCGTCCCCCGGATTCTGTCACCGCGATTTTCTCGCATCGGTGACAGAATTTTGTGCCGCGGTTAATGCACTTCCACTTACCGCATTTGTAGCAGTAGTCGCGGTAATGCCACGCTGGCCTCAGGTGGCATGAAGATGACCCTGGCATTACTTGTCCCGGCAGTAAGTTGCGCCGGCCATAGGACACTCGATAGCCATCATGACTGCTCCCGGGTCCTTCTTGTCACCGGGGTTACCAGGTGAGAACATAGACGCTGCGGCCGTCGCCGTCGATCCAGGCACCCGTGTAAGCGTCGGAATCGCTGGAGTTCATCTTGTCTTCCGTTCGCTTAAGTTCTGCGGCCGTGGCCGGGCGGAGCGCCTCATCCGTCTGGTAATCGATAATGATCCCGTACGGGGCCTTTTCGCTCATTGTCGTGATCTTTCTTTTCCTGGTATGCGGGGTAGGGGGTTGTCAGTACGTAAGGGTACCATCAGTGATTCCCTGGCGGAGTTGTGCCTTGCTCTCCTCGGACAGTGCCTTCCACTCGCGGATCATGGCCTTAGCGTCCATCTTGCGGTGGGTACCGGCAAGCTCACCCGTCAGAGCGAGCTTGCCGGTATGCGGGGTAAAGAAGTCCATCATGCTCTTGAGACTCTCAGCCATTTTCTTTCCTTCCGGGATTTCTTCCCGCGCGGCGTTGATCAGAGCTGCGCGTCGACGAGATCGGCGATCTCGCCGAACGTGGAGCCGCCGTCGTTCAGGTCTGCCAGGCCAGGTCTGCTCCCGTCGACGAGAACCACAGGATCCTCAGAAAACAGGCTAAGGCCCGCCCATTCACGTACGCCGATCGGGAGCAGCTCGGCGGCGTACTCCTCATCGTCAGGACCGCCGTAGCCGTAGGTGCTGGTATCCGTATCCAATATTATCCTTCCGCAGGCACCGGCCTCGCAGGCCAGCTCGCAGAGGACACCGAGACAGCACTTCCTGCCGTTCCGGTTAAGGTATCCCGTGCCTTGCACGTCCTGCCCCGAGCGGAGCCTCGCGGTCCACCTGGCCTTGATCTCTTCGTTCACTGTCCTAGATCCTCTCTCGTGTGCCCGGCTAGTCGCAGGGATACGCACCATGTGGTACGCGTTTACGATACCTTCTCCCACCCGGCGGTAAGCCGCATCACTGCTTCGGTCCAGGGGGGCTGCTCCCCGACCCGCTCCGTCTCGGTCCAGCCTTCGGAGTACCTGCCGTCGCGGTACCGGACGTACCCGACGACCTCCCCTGGCGTCATATCGGCCGGACTGGAGGTCTGGCCGCGGGTGCTCTTGATGACGAAGACCACCGCTGTCGCACTGCGGTCCCACACGTTCGCCCTGATGGTCGTGGTCATGATGCTTCTCCTATCTTGGTCTGTGCGTGCGTGCGTGCCGGGGCGGGCCTTCACCAGGTGAGAACGTAGACGCTACGCCCGTCGTCATCAGTCCAGGCTCCTGTGTAAGCGTCGGGATCGCCGGAATCTATCTTGTCCTTTGTCCGCTTGAGTTCTCCGGCGGTGGCCGGCCGGAGCACCTCGTTCGTCTTGTAGTCGACCACGGCCCCATATAGGGCCTTTTTGCTCGCGTGCACTTCGATTCGGGGCATGTTCTTGTTCATGATTTCATGATACTCCCCTGTTACCGATCCTGCAAGGCCAAGCAGGTTCCCGACCCGGGAACTCGTTAGTGACACTACCTGAAAAGGGCCTCTGACCTGGTAAAACTCTTAACGGGAGACGGCTGGATCAGTTCCAGCCCTCGCCGCCGCGGGGCCTGACATGACGGCGCTGTAAGCGGCTACGTGACACTTGCAGTTACACGCTACACCACAGTATCCGGATTCCTCCGGACGGTCCCCTGCGAACGGGTGGCGGCGCGCGGAGGGCAGGTGGCCTGCTTGCTGCGCCCGGGGCTGGGAGCAGCCGAAGGACACGCCCGTCAGCGAATCATCCAGTGCGGCCAGCACCGAAATTTCCCGTATATCCTCGCAGGTCAGAGCCTTGGAAATACGGGTTATGGATCCTCCTGGGGTGGTTACGCGGTCCGGCACCGTAACTTTGCGACCTGCGGAAACGCGGGATTTAAGGCTCTCAGACTGTCTGTGCAGGTCAGAGGCCTCGTTTGAGGGCACTGCTGACTCCGGCGGAGGTGTCTTGTGGGCATCACAGATCCTGTCCCGAGGCCGGGCGGCAAACCATTGCTTACATTTCGGACAGAGCTTGACCTTGGTGCCCGCGATGGCGGGCACCTTAGCACGGCGATCATAGCCGTAAGCCACGATTTTCCTGCTCATGAATCTCTCCTATGCCGGCGAAGTTAACCTTGGAGCCTCTACCCTACCTGACTGGAGCCGGCCTGTCAAACCCTGTTACAGTCATGATCTCGGTCCTCTTTCTCAGCCGGGCGAGCTTGGAGCACCGGGCTTAGTGAAGTCAACTAGCTCTATGCCGAAATTACTCTGGGCATACAATACGTCACGAAGGGTTTTTTGAGCACGCTCGGCAGCCTCATCTACCCCGTAGCGATTCGACCAGCCGCAACCGCAGCTACAGACATAGCTGAAACTCCCGAGATAACCGCGAGCGTCTTTACTGCCGCAATTCCAGCACTCCTCGTGATGATCCAGGTTGTCCGGGAACAGTGGTCCGGCCATGATAATCACGCCGGAGAACTCGGAGCGCCGGGCTTGGTGAAGTCGACGAGCGGGACTTTCCAGTCTTCGCATACAGATTTTTCCACGGCCATCCGCATGATGGTTTCATAATGAGGATTAAGTTCCTCAAAGTAAGTCCAGAAACAATCACATTCGCAGCAAAACCTGTATGAAGAGCCTATCTGCTGCCCGGGGTTACCGCAGTTCCAGCAAAGGAAGGCTCCGGCTGGCGGGCAGGCCAGCACTCTCGGCGTGTAACCGCCTGTCGGGATCATGCTCGTTTTCTTCCTCTCTCCTCCTGGTTTTCGCCGTATTGATAACCGGACCGATAACATGCTGGCAATCGCACCATGTGCCGCCCCTGCATTTACCGTGCCACTCACGGGCCTTGGCATACCCGAACTCCACCCAGTCAAGGTCCCCTTTAATCAAGGCGGTAAGTGCTTCGACACCAGCATTATACTTCCCGGCCTTCCGGCACTGGGGGCAGATCACGTGTTTTTCTCCCAACTGCTTATCTTCCGGATCTCGCCGGCCGGGCCGATATTCATGTAACGGTCCTTCCTGCTTCTTCGGTTACTGCGCATTCATATCCGCAGGCAGCATATCCGATAGTATCCGCCCACGAATCGCGTTTTCCCGGTGTCCATGCGAGACGGCTGATCTTGAGTAGCTCCATGAAGATGGCTACCTGATAACTGCGGACAGGCTTGCCGTTGACCTGAAACCCGAATGCACTGGCCAGGGCGGCCGTGCGCATGAAATCCTGGGTTGGCGGGCCGTAAGCATTGTTCCGGTCGCCCGTGATCAGCTGCCGAGCCTCATCTATCACGCTGACGCGGGGACTGGCAGAGAATTCAGGCCCGTCTGTCTCACGGAAAACATGCGGGCCAGCTGCCGTCCCGTTACTCCCGGAATCGTATTCCGCGAGCATAAACCGCTTGCCAGTCCACAACCCCAGGTAAGCTTCCCGCGTGGCACCCTCTGATGCCTGCCAGCCGGGCAGCTGGACTATCACGTCAGCATCGAGGAGCTGCTTAAAATCAAGAGTCAGGTAAGTATTCGGCGCAAGAGACTGATTGCCGTTGAAGTTCCTGCTGGGATTGATAACGATATCGTCATCACTGGTAATCCTGCTCAGATCCTCTTCGGCCCGGTTGAACAGATCCCGGTTATAGTCGGTTTTCCCGCGCATCGGCCCGCTGATGTAATAAACAGTCATCCCGCGCTCCTGATCGGACCCGTAACCAGGATCCTCATCTGGGTACTACCTCCAGCACCCAGCTGTCAGTATAAAGGTCTGTATTGAAGATGAATTCTGTCACCCCGCCTTGCGCAGAGATATTCTCCCCTTCGATAGCTAGGCATTCCGCGGGATCCGCGGTGCCGTAGGCGTTCAGTGTCTCGGTGTCGTCTGCGCCGGTATCATACTCGTAGATGGCTGTCAACCGCATCTTCATTCCGGATTCCCTTCTATGGCCCGTGTCACCCGTTCGGCGAATGCCGGACGGTCTTCTGGTTCGAGCATGTAATACTCGTTTACCAGGTAGTCTATCAGGTGCGTGACCGTGATGTCGTCCTTTACCCGTTTCATGAATTATCCTCTCCACGGCTTCGGCTGGTTAAGCCATCCGAGTTCACTGAGCTTCACCCGCAGCTGCTGATGCTGGCGCACGTCCCCGATCACCCGCGTGCGGGTAAGCTCGATGTTGTCCAGTCGGTTGGCGGCACGCCACTTGACTTGGGACATGCCGATTTTCGGTTCTTTTATGCCGAGCATTTCACATAGCGATTCCTGCGAGCGGCTTATCCCGCTTATCTTCCGCAGGTCAAGGTACGTGTCGATGGTCATCTTAGGCTTGAGCGGCGGCAACCCGTATTCGGCCAGCGCCCCGTTGATCTTAGGCAGGTCGTGTTTCCTGATGTAATGGCCTGTCACGTAGTCCGCCTGGTCGTACAGCCATGTGAACTCTTCGAGCATCCACTGCGGGCCGTCGAGGCCGAGCAGCCAGCAGTGAACCTGCTGATCCGGCCCGAAGGACGCCGCGATAGCCGTTATCTCGGAAGTCGTGAAATCGTTCCCGAGATAAGTCAGGGGACGGCATTCAGTGTCGAAGTCGAGTATCTTGCGCTTCCGCCGGGTCTTAACCGTTGATTGCAGCAACCTGCCCGCCTCCGAGCTGGTTGATCACCGTGGTCACGATCAGGCGTTTCAGCCCGTCGCGGGAAAGATCGATATCGGCCTCCCTGCCCTCATGCTCGGCTTGTGCCAGCTCGAAAGAGATATGATCGTCCACGATGTTGCTGACGCGGCGCATTATATTACGAAGCTCGGTGTGCGCACGATCACGGTTGTCCCGGTAGTTGAGAGTCCCCTCGTTTACCTGGATATGATAAGACATTTTGTGCCATCCTCTCTTTAAGTCTCCGGATCGTAACGTAGAAATAATGCTTCTTCTTCCCTCCTCCGCTGCAATACCATCTTGCCCTGGTTTCCCTGCCCTTCTCGCTTTGCTCGTATCTTGCCCTGGCGGCTTCTGAGCGGTGCTGACCGTTATGGCCATCAGGACGGCCGCACGAGCGTCCGTCAGTCATCAGGTGGCTCATTTTACGGCCCCCGATCATCCTGGTATCGCATATCCCCTGTTTCCTGGCTTTTACGAGTCACTTCTCTTTACCCACCGTTCCCGTTCCGCCGCATTCACTGCACGTAGTCTCGTAGCTGATGCGTTTTCCGTGACGGTCCCTTGTCCATTTGATGATGTATCCCCTGCCGTTACAGACGGGACATGTCCTGGACATCTGCCAGCCCCTTTCTGGTTGCCGTGTCATGCTGCATGCATTCAGGTTTCCCGTTATCCAGCAGCCGGAATTTTATACCCCGTACGCTGTCAGTCATCAGCGGAGGCCTATGCATCCTCCCAGTCCGACATGTAGACACTCCGGCGCTTTATCTTCCTCCCCGGGAACTTAACCTGGTACGCTTCCCCGTGACTGTCACAGGGCATGACCCATTCCGGGTGCGCCGGGTCGAAAGAACCGACACCATACTCGAAATGGCTCCATACAACAGGGCGGTTACCCTCCGGCCCGCCGGTCACGCTCAGATCACTATTCATTGCTCCACCTTCCTTTGTGCATCCTGGATCCCAGGTGATAACATTCATGTTCCTCGCACCAGTAAAGCCAGCGATCAGGGATAAACCGCCACAGTCTCATCACGGGATCTTCCCGCCGCGCTGGCTAGGCTGGTCATTCATCGTCGTCCCCGAATTGCTTAGTGAGCTCTTCAATCCGGCCCGCCGCTACCATCGAGCTGACATCCTGCCCTTCCGGCGATTTCACTATCCTAGCCCGCCAGCCGAGACTTTCCGCTATTGCCTTGCCCATTTCCTCACCTGGTCGCAAACCCGTCTGCTTGTTGACAGGGTCTCCGTCAGTGAAGATGAGCACCCGGGTAAAATTCTTGAACACCGGAGTCCATACCTGGCGGCGCGCGGTCCAGGCTTCCGCCCCGGGCACCCCCACCGTAGGGATCCCTAGCCGCTCGGTGGCGGCTATAGCATCAGCTTCGCCTTCCGCTATGCCTATTTTCTCCCCGGCATCAAAGTAGGCCCTGGAATTGTAAAGCCTGGCAGGCTGTCCCGCGTGCTGCATGTTCTTAGGTTGCCTGTCGTCCAGCCTGCGGAACTTAATCCCCCGGACGCCGTTAGGTGTCAGGTAAGGAAAAACCAGCATCCCGGTAAAAAGCTCGTCGCCTTGCAATGGCTCTATCACCACTCCCAGCTGATATTTAACGGCAACCTGGCGGGTACCTATACCGTGGTTACTCAAGTATTTTCTTCCAGCGTTTATTACCGAGGGGCTTGAACCGGCTCCGTTCAGGAACTGCTCGTGGTATGTCCTCGATGCTCTGGCCAAGTACCGATCGCGAGAATTCAAGGGCGGCGCTCCTATCCATGTGCTCGTGTTTCCGGATAAGGGTTACAGCGTCCCCGCTCATATGACACGCATGGCAGTTGAATATGCCCCGTTCAGCGTGGATGCTTCCGCTCTTGACGCTATCCTGGTGAAAGGGACATCGCATGGACCGCCATCCGGTGCCTTGCGGGACAGAAACAGCACCGTAATGTTCAAGAACGGCTATGATCGCGTCAGTCATGCGGTTCACTCCCGGACCTTGCCGGGAAGTCTGTCGTGCAGCATGGCTCGATGTAGCGGCATTCCGGGCACATCCATTTGGAACCGAACTCCGTGAGATCGGCCTCATTACAATTAGGACACTGCATGATTACCGGTTTTCCTCCATTCGGCCCTGACGGTGCGGACATGCGGGGCGGTGACCTCCCACCCGCGCTCGGCAAGCCACGCGCTAACGGCCGACGCCGCCACCGCGTCACCCAGGATATCCAGGGCCGCTCGTACGGCCGCAGCCTTGGAATCAGCCACTTCGATGCTGAGAGGTGCCCCGTCCGTAATTGCAGATTCGTTCGAGGCGGGCGAAGTAACCTGAGGATAAGACTCCGCGGTATACGCGGCGATAGCCGCGCCCGAGTGGTTCTCTCCGAACCAGACAGCCTGCCGGAACACTGTCCAGGACCTGGGGAGCCAGAGGAGCCAGCGGAGCGAGCCGAGCTTAACCGCCCGGCTTTCAATCAGCCCCCGATCTTTGAGAATGTCCCGGCTCTGGCGCCGTGAGTAAATGCCCCAGAGCAAAGGCGATGCGATGGACATGAGGCCTGTCGCCACGGCTTCGAAGGCGGGTTGCATCCCGGGTCCCGCATAGTGACTGTAGTTCATGGCTCCTATCACCGCACCGAACAGGTAAGCCAGCATCCGGAGTCCGTATGCCGAATCCTCTGACATCAGTGCCTGGTGAGCCATGTAAGTAAGGAATATGGCTATCGATTCCAGGGCCAGGGCAAAGATAACCTGCCCCGGCCATGGCAGGGGAACATGGTCCTGGATATAAGCATACTGGCCTAGGAATGCCACGATGTTGACGAGCACCAGCGGCACGGCCGTGATAGTTGCCCTGCGGTGTTTAATCACCAGTAACCTCCCTCCGTATGATCGTAGTCTGAGGACAGCACCCGCTTCACCGGCGGGTTCTTTTATCCCATATCGATTCTATGCCGGGTGACGGCGGTACAAAGCTCTCAGGGGTCCGGACGACACGGCCAAGCAATCTTACAGGCGGGTTCTCCAGAAATTCTGCCAGCCTCCTGGCTATAGATGGATCATGGTCGGAATAGGACAGCAAACCGATATTACAGCGTGTGCATACAACCCCGGTTATTTCCCCGGTTTTGTGGTCGTGGTCTACATTCCACTTTTTGATCCTCTTACCGCATATGGGGCAAAAGCCTCCCGTTGCATCTAGCAGTTTCCTGTATTCCTCCGGTTCCAGACCATAATTCTTTTTCAGTGAAGAACACCTGTCTCTACATCGCATAGAGCAATATCGCCTGTTAACATGCCCCCGGATCGGTTCCTTACACAGGGGGCACAACAACCCGTTAAGTTTCCCGTCCTTTTCCTGAGGCTTCTTTTTGGAAAGAGAATGACAGGACATGCACCAGGGAAACTTGCCGTCCTTCCTGCGTTTATCGTTGACAAACGCGGACAACGGTTTATCTTCTTTACACCTGGTGCATGTCTTAGTCATTTTTTACCGGCCCTGTCTTACGTATTCCCAGAAATTGCACCGATCCCTGTAATCCTCGCCGAACCCCTTCGCGCAGGCCCATGCATTGTAGTCGTTTCCTGCCTGGGATGTTCCCTCGACACGACCGGCGCGGGCGGCCGGCTGGCAGGAACAATCCGGCGCGTCACGCTCCCCGAAAGTCCACTCGCGCCCGAACTTATCCACACTCTGTTCCGGCCGCCGTCTCGGGCCGTTATCCTCGTTCCTGGCGGCCGGAGAGGCGTTGCTACGGCTGCGGTTACCCGCGCCGCTGTCCGGCGCGGAGGGTCCTGATCTCTTCTCCGGTCGGTCCTCGCGGACCTGCTGGCCTGAACTCCAGGGATCCTCGTCAGGCCAGTCGGTTGTGTTCCAGGAAGATTCTTCGTCCGGCCGGCTGGCAGGACCTGAACCGGCATGGTCAGCCAGGTAAGGGGCCAGCGCCTCGGCCAGCCTCCGGAGGTCTATCTGGGCATGAAAGTACCCGGTCATCGTTGTTCACCCTTCAGGTAATATTCTATTATAACCGGCGACGTGGCGGCCGCGATATTTGCCATCCACCCCGGGTCGAGGCCGGCGGCGACCAGAGCTGTACAGTAATTCATCAGGAACTGTGCCGCCTTTTCCTCCGGAGTCATCTTGCCTCCACCTTTCTCAGGATGTTCTTGTCTTTCTGCCCGTCATAAGCCGTTTTCGCGGCCTGTGCCCTTATCCACCCGAGTTCAAGGTCAATCCGGTACAGTTCTGGCCGGGCGGGCTCAGAATTCTCATCAAAGTCCGCAGGCAGGTGCATTATCAGTCCTTCGGTCCTGGAAACCGCAGGCATCGTCACCCATTTCCCCATCCCCTCATGCCACAGAACCTCGCCACGCGAGTAGATAGCAAGCTGAATCGACATTTTCATCCCCCCGTATGCAAGGCTCCTCCCGGTTTTGAGATCGGCTATCTTCAGTTCTCCCTCGTGTTTTACTATCCGGTCTATCGTTCCCGCCGCGCCCAGTTCCGGGACTACCGTGATCCGCTCGATCATGCTCGGATGGGTCTCGATTCCGAACTTCTCCTTCAGGCTTTCATACTCGCGCAGGTGACCGTCCCATTGGCGAGGACTGCGGCTACGATCGCCCGCGTCAAGCCGGGCCGTGAATTTGTGCAGCGCCGTTCCCTGATTTGAGCGCAAATCAGTATTAGCTGCCTTCAGCGCATTCTCGACCAGCTCATCAAGCTGTTTCTTGTCCCCAGGATCAGAAGCGTAAGCGACATCCAGGAGATCCGGCCTGGAAACCACGCCGAGCAAGACATTACGCATTTTCCATTTGTTCAGCTCCCACTGGGAATCCAGCACGCCGGCAAGGGTGGTTGCCCGGGTCCACGAGCGGTTCTCGCCCGTTACCGGGTCGGGGAGCTCGTAACGCCCCCACCGCCCGATATGATCACCGCTCACAGCGGCTCAGTCCTCTTCATCGCTGTCATATTCCTCGTCGTCATCCATCCACCAAGCATCGTCGTCCATCCATTCCTCGTCGTCCGTCCGATAGCCGTAGTATTCTCCGTAAGGAATCATGATACCTGCTCCCCCATTTCAGCCACGCGGTTTTCTATCGGTGCGGGTTCGGCCTGGTTTCCCCTGTTCCCCGGACCCCCGGATGGGCTCTGTCTCCATCCAAATCCCGTAGGGATCGCCCGCAGGTGCCTGCTCCCTCATTTCAGCCACGCGGTTTTCCAGGGTTATGAGCCGGTCGATAACCCGGAACCAGGCCTCCGCGGTGAGACGATCTGTCACCGTCACGTCAAGACGAAGACAGGACTTGATAACTGCCAGCGCCGCCCTTTCATCATGGGGATACGGACTACCTGAGACGTACCACCCGCCATTATGACTTCTGGTCGCGTACTTTTCGAGGAGCTCCCGGTCTTCGGCACTAAGTTCTCCTGTTTCTTTCTTATTCATTCCGGTTACCTCCGGACATCTGAGTTAGGTATTCCGCCGCATTTTCAGTAACTTTAAGTGACCGAGACATCATGCTTGTAATCTTCCCGTATCCGCATGTTCTGCGAAACCGAGAACTGCTCGTAATGCGAAGCATCCCGGTATTGCTTCCCGTTCCTGTTCTTGACGCAGGCGATATTCAGGTTGAGTGCCGCCGCGGCCATGGTAAGCACCAGCGCGGGTATCTGGGTTACCTTGCCCGATATCTCGTGGTCAGCCGGCGGCTGGCCCATCGGGCGGGGTTTCCGTTCGTTAGGCCTGATATCGGGCAGCCTCGAATGATGCAGCAGCAGGACATGTGATTTTATCTCTTTAGCCAGGCCGTCAAGATGCTTGATCAGGACCAGCATTTCATCGAACGCAAACGGGCTGGAAACAAAATCGATAAGATTGTCCAGCACGATCACATCCGGGTAAGCGCCGTAAACAGCTTCGTAGCTCTTGACGTGAATAACGATATCCTCGAAATCAAACTGCTCATACTCGAACTCGACCCGGAGGCCGGAAAGGATTTTCTCATACCGATCCACGTCATGGCTTACCATCCGGGACTCCACCAGATCAGCGTTATCCCCCGTGAGTATGCCAGAGAGCCTTCTCACCACGGTAAATTCATCCCCGTCAGCTGAGAAGTACAGCGTGGTGATACCCTGCCCCGACCACTCGGATACGACGTTAAGCGCCCAGATCGACTTGAAGGATCCTGGCGGGCCGGCGGCCATGGCGACATTGCCGCGGCGGAAATACACGCCCTGGCGAGCGAGGGAACGGTACGGATCGGGCAGTTTCTGCCCGATGTTCCCTATCCGGCTGGCGAAACGATACGGGCTATACATTACGCGGCCACCGTATCCCTAGCTCGGCCAGCCACTCCCTGTCGTCTTCGGTAATGTCAGGCCGCCTGGAGGTCACCCCCAGCCTCGCCGGCATGATACCGCCCTTGCCGCCGTGATGAACGATTTCCTCATCGCCCGGATTGACCACTGTTCTCGGATTATACCCCTGCCTCCAGTCCATGATGATCAGCCGGCCGCATTCGAGGCATTTCCAGAGCTCCCGGCCGTCACCCGATACTTGCATAAGACTCATTTCATGACCGTCCATTTTTCACCTCCCCGCAGTCCAGAACAGGAAGCGGATCAGGTTACCGCCGATGGAAAAATAACAGGCAATCACGATTGCCAGCCATTCGGACATGCCGAATATAATCATTTCGCACTCACCTCCCCCCAGCTGTATCCCGGTTCTGACACGTCACACAAGATAGGAACACCTTTCCATTCAAAGGTCATGGCCTTACGCAGCTCCTCACGTACCTCCCGGGCGTCTCCTTCCGGGACGTCGAGCAAGATCTCGTCATGCACAGTGAGCTTGAGCCACGGGCGGAACTCAGGAGGTAGTCTCAAGAGCACTTCTTTAAGGAGATCCGCGGCCCCGCCCTGGCCCATCAGGGCCGGCCCCTGAGTATGGGCACGCTTCGGATCCGGGCGCATAAGACGCCCGAAGCCGTTGTCGAGCAGCCCCCCCGATTTAGCCTGCTCGCGGATCTCCTCTGTCCACTCCATAAGCCGGGGGAACCGGGAAGACCTGTATTCAAAGAACTGCCGTACTCTTTCGGGATTATGCCCCTTGGCTATCAGCGCGCTCGGTCCCTGCCCGTAATTGGCGCCATGCCCGATCGCCTTAGCCTCCTGCCGGAAAGTCTCGTCCCCGTAAATCATGATCGCGTGTTCTCTGTGCACGTCCTTGCCAGGCTCGAAGAGGCGGGCATATTCCTTGTCCCCGCTTAGCGCGGCCACCGCTCGCATATCCACCTGATTCAGGTCCCCTGAAATCAGCACCCGGCCTTCGTCGGGCACCAGGACATCCCGTTCGATATGACGGCCGCCATGCTTTCCCATCACCGTAAGACCCGGGGAGGTCACGGAACTCCGCCCGGAAGCCTGGCGCATTACGATCAGCGGGTGAACCCTGTCCCCTGCAAGGTGATCCCTTACGGTCTGGTATATCGTACGCGTAGTGGTCACCGTTATCATCAGCCCGAGAATCCGCCGGAGATCAGGATGGATTATGCTGGACTCAGCTATAGGCCGGAGATCTGCGGCCGAAACCGACAGCCGGCCCGTATCGGTGACCGGAGGATTCCTTACGCCGAAGGCATCCCATACTTCGATCAGCCACTTACGGCCTTCGAGCGTAGCCAGGGGGGATCCGAAATCCTCCCAGAATTCCTCTTTCTTGTCTCCGCGGCCCTTCCATCCGAACCGGCCCAGCGGAAGATCATAATCGTCCCGCAAGCTTTCAAGCGCGGCACGCTTGTACTCTTCGCCAAGTGAAATCCTCTCTTCAAGCAGCGGAATATCCACCCGGAACCCGTTGAGCGTAATCTGCCCGTTAATGCCCGCAATCCGGTGCTCCCTGCGGGCGTACTCCGCGCCTTCGCCCTTCAGGATCGGACCATTGGGGATCCTGGCGATCAGTGCCTTTACCGCGTCCACGTCCCCCTTCAGGTAATCCAGGTAACCCGGGTCGTCTGACGGGATGTTATCATACCCGCCGTGAACCCTGGCGATATCGGCCAGCGACCCTGTTTTCCCCGGCACCCCGTAACGCTCAGATACGTGATCCAGGTCATATTTATCCAGGCTGCCCCCGGTGTCACGGGCCATAGGCGGATGAACCAGGCGGTCCAGTATTTCGGTGTCCACGGCTTTTCTTGACAATTCATCCCAGTCTGCCCCGTGATGGTAAGCCAGGGCAAGCAGGTCAAACCCGAAAATGTTATGCCCGTAAATCCACGGTGCCTGCCGTAGTACTGCTATAAGTTCCTCGGCGTAATGGGTAGTCCACACTGGCCTGGCTACGTCGTCCGACGTGAAACCCGCAACTTTGATGAACCCCGGCCCGTAGCTGAATAGCTTGTCAGCCGTAGCGGTTTCCAGATCAAAACCTACCGGGGCAGTCACCGGGAACTACCCCCGTAAACATCGCGCAACACCGCAGTAAGCTGGCCCGCATCCAGCCCGCCGAGGTGAAGGTGATTGTGTACCTCGCGCGGCACCTCTACGGCAAGCGGAACGCCAGAGACGATGCTGGGGGGCCTCTGGTCCGCTGACACCCATCCAGCCTGGTAACCCGGCCCTGAGTCCGCTGAGCGCCGCACATAGGACATCCTGAGGTGCATGACCGTGATTATCGCTGCGGTCAGCACGGCCGACCCGAGGATCATGGCGGCAAGTACCAGGATGGCCCCGGCGGTGATCATGATATGCGACCCCAGGATGATCAGGTATGCGACGACTATCAGGATGACGGGGGATATGCCGAGTGCCAGGAACATAATTTCTTCTCCCTCTTAGCCTGGTAGTCAGCCAGGTCCACGGGATCGTAGTAGTGTGACATGTTATCGCCCCAAGGCGGACGGCTGACAGGAGCAGGGAAGCCCGGGTCCCGGATGCGGGCGGACCGGATCGTATTGATGCTTCCCTTTATAATTCCTGCTTTCAGTGCCTCGGAAAGTTTCATTGGTTCTGGTGCAATTGCTGGTGCATTAAGGCCCGCACCTGGTTCTTTATGCACGTCCTGCTGGGAATTAGCTCTTTTCTCGCGAAACTGGTTCATTGATGCAGCCGTATGAATTGCCAGTTCCGGGGGAACATCATGTGGCAGCAATGCCACGTTCCCATCCAGGGCAAGTTGGCGGGCTTCCGCCCCGGTGATGTAAGCGACCTGGGTTGCCCGCGGCTGCCCGCTGGCGATAACCTGCACGCGGCCCAGAACCCCGCTCGGCTTAGGCATCGGGTGCTCCGGCACGAGCATGTCCCAGTTTTCTTCGTATACCGGGCGAGTATCCTTATCCCGACATTCTCCCGGGCCTCATTTCCGCCCGACGCCCCCATCACCCGGGCAGTAAGCATCTGGCCTATGGCGAACATATTCATGTTCACCTGACGGCCTGCGAAGGCCACATCTTGCAGCGCAAGGAATGCGGGTGACGTTCCCGTGCCATTCAGTACGTCTTTCCAGTACGCCCGCAGCCTGTTGGCCGTAAGGTTCAGCTCCTCCGCAATAATGATAAGCCTGCTCCCCACTTCGGCCGTAACATTACCTTCCACGTCAGAAGAGAAAAGCGCAACATCATTCCTTCGGTCCAGTTCGCTTCCCAGCCATATAAGCGCGCTGTGAATCAGTGCGGGCGTGTCCGCGTAAAGAACGTTCGGCAACCCGCGAGCCCACATGTGAGATATTTTCTTGATGTCGAGGAACAGGATGACAGCGCCCTTATGCAAAGCCTGGGCGGCTACGAACCGGGCAAGCGTGGATTTGCCGGCACCGGCACCCATGGAGGCTCCGGCATGCGGGGAGTCAGTGTGCAGTGAGACATCAACAGGCAGTGATTTCTTCCCCAAGCCGAGTACCAACACGTTATCCGGGGCGCGAACTACTGCGGAACGGATGTCTGCCAGGCGGACGCTCCCCGGAGGGTCGTCGGACGCGATGAGAACCAGTGAAGGTTCTTTCCCCGCCAGCTGCCACTTCGGATCGGGATCCTCCATGCCGAGTTTCCTGGCTGCGGTTGCGACCAGCAATTCGCGCTGGCGCTCATTGTCGTTGTACCCCGCGGGCAAGCGGATTTCCGCTCGCTGGCGGCCGCGGTCAACTGCCAGCCAGCTCGACGGGCGCACGGACAGGGGAACCCCTGCCTTGGGTGCCAGTGCTTCATGCAACGGCACCAGCCATTCACGGTTAATGTTTCTCAGCCGGGCAACCCTGCGGAGCTTCCGTGCCGCCAGGAAGATCAAGCCGATCATGATCACGGCTCCTGTCAGGAGAAATACCCGGGAATCAGCCAGGATGGCATACAAGGCCAGCAGCGGGAGAAACATCGTGCCGCCCGTCCGCCAGGCGGCACGTGTCCATTGCGGCCAGATGGAGAACTTCAGCGCGTACCCAGTCTGGGTAAGTGCCTTGGAGCCATTCCGTTTCCATCCCGCGTCTGTCTGGAGACGCCCAGTCCAGTGACTGCCTGCCAGCCAGCGGACGACGAATATTGCCCAGTCTCCGCGCCGGCTGTTACGCGCGGTAGCGTCTTGCAGCGCCTTGAACCCCACGTAAATGATAAGCGCCGCAATTCCGGCGAGGATCACCACGGCTGTGGGTCACTTTCCCCGTTTGCCTGGCGGGCGCAGGGTCCCTCGGGGCTTCTCGTTCCCGCGGGCTTCCTTACCCAGGATAGCACCAAGACGCCGCTCCGCAGTGGAACCGTGCATTTTGCCATGGCGGGCCGGCCACGCCGGCTGCCCTTTCGGCTTGATAATTCCCATTACTTGTCCTTCTTCCCTAGCCGCCCTACCGGACCGATTATATCCGGTAACCATCATTATCTTCCTTTTTCGTAAGCGGGCAGTTCTTGCACGGCGTCCAGTCGGCCACGCATTCTTCCCGCCACTTTTCCCCGCCTTTATCGGGGCTCTCCAGTCTCTTCAGGTAAACGGGTCTCCCCCACACGCACTGGCGGCTTTCCGGGCCTGGCGGCTTCAATTGCATAACCCGAACATATTCAAGCGGATCTATCCCGATGATAGTGCCCAGGTAATCATGGACCTGGAGAGCAAGATAAAAAGAATAATAAGGAGGAATTGCTTCCGCCAGGGTTTCTCCGGGTAGCCAGTTTATGTCCATCACTTCCCGGGCCAGGGAAACAGAATCCATGTGCCCGCAGACCGAATGAAATTTCCCGCACATCTTATGGCCGGGATTACGGCCACTTATCTCATGCCTCCGATGAGGAGGCTCGGCAAACACTATGCCGCCGCCGCCCTCAAATAGCCTATGGCGGTAATGGGAGTATCCGAAGGTCCACCCGCACAGCATGATCGCGTTATTCAGCGGAGCCCCCACTACATTCTCTATGACATACGGTTTTCCCGCAGACTCTAGGACTCTCCGTAGCGGCCCGATAAAATCGGGATGCTCCGAGATATTTTCTTTCCTTCCCCACCTGGTTAGCTGACTGTAAGCCTGGCATGGCGGGGACGCATGAATGAAATCCGCACTACCAGCATATTTTCTCAGCCCATCCTCCCAGTCCACCTGATAAAATTCCCCGACAGTGCCATAGGAATTCTCATGATTCACGCTATCAATACCTATGACATTGAACCCGGCATCATGATAACCTTTACCCGCGCCGCCGCCTCCGCAAAACAAGTCAAGGACCGTACCAAGACGACCCCCGACGATATGACGGTCCACCGTTACTTTCCTTTCGGTCCCGGCCCCTTGGGCGGGCCTTTACCCGCCCACCCGTTATTCTTGTTTCCGGGGCCTTTCGAGCTAGCTGCCGAACCACCCTTATCTGAGTTTCCCGGCCCGGTGCCTGCGGCCATTTTTACCGTCCCTTCCCGGAAGCCTTCAGGTAACCCCGTGCTTCCAGCAGTTCCGCTATTGTCTCGTCGCCCTCGGCAACCAGTCCCCGGCTAGTAGTATATTCTAGAAGGAATGCGCGTTTCTCCTCCGCAATCCGACGCTCCACCGTCCTGAGTCCCGCATTGTCAGCTTCGGCGATTTCAGCCTGGGTATACCCGTCCAGGACATTCCTGGAAAAGGCGGGATAAAGGCGGCGCAACCGCAAGTACTCCAGTTCACCATCCGCATTATTAATTTGCGCCTTTTCCTGGAGTTTGCTTACCAGATCTTCTCCGGCTTCTGCCAGCTCTTCCAGGGACAGCACCTGGTAACCCCCGTTCTCCTTCTCGATCCGGCGAGACACAACCTGAGATAGATCAATACGCAGCTGGGCGGCCAGGAAAGCTTTAACCCGCGCTTCGTTCCCGCTGGCCGCGGTCTCCCACTTAGCCAGCCTCCCTCCGCCCCGGGCAGGCCTGTTCATCAGGCCAGCATAGGCGGCTACCAGAATCTCAGCTTCCCGCCGCAAATCCGGGTAATCGTCCCTTCGCAACCCGAAACTGGTGCCCACCGACTGCACCGCCCCTCGTATCTGCGGGCCGAACCGGGCTAGTACCGCTCGGGTCATGTCGTTCGCATCCATCCGTCTCCTGTCCCGGAGTCGTGAGTTTCTTCTGTTAGCATCATACACCGCACATGACCAGCCTCCGCGGGAGCAGGCGGCCGGAGCGGCCCAGGATCGTGATGCCATCGCGAACCGCTCTTGCAATATAGACCCACAGGCGGGCACGAAACCCCGCCATGTGGCACTTAGTGTCATTTGACATCGGATGTCATGGGGGCGTCTGACCTGCATTAACGGGATCACGTGGCGGGTTTTCGGGAGACGTGGCGGATTTTTCGGTTTTCTTGTGGGTCTTATACTACGTAAGGAGTTTCACGCTCCGCACCGTAGCACCGCGAGCGGTGCCGTACCGGCCGCCAGCCGGCGGCGCGGACAGTAACATAACTTAATAGTGATAATTCAATAGTGGTAATGAAGGACCGTAGCACAAGCGAAGGTCCGTTAATGGCTAATGTTAGTGCAGCGTTCATTCACTCCGTTCATTCACTTAACCGACCTGCGGAAATGAACGCATAATGAACGACGCGGAACCTTGGCGGGTTCCGCGGGTAAGCTAGCTGAAAAGTACTTAACGGAATCTGACCCAGATTAGCAAGGCTGGCCTTACGGGCCAGCCCGGTACGGTAACTACCAGCCACACCCTATGGTATGACAGCAGGGACCGCAGCGTAAGCGAAGGTCCGTGACCGGGTGCTGGTCAGAGACCATGGCTCGTTCGCTCCGCTCACTCGGGGGTACTCGCTCCGCTCGTTCTCCTTCATCTTCCGTAACCTGAAAGACTAATCTCTTCACAGAGATTACGGGGGTACCGCATCTGGTGACCGGAGAGGCCTTCATGCCCTCCTCATCAGGCCGGGCGTTCTTCCCGGCCGGGTCACAGGTACCCCGGGGGTCTTTCCTGGTTTCTCCCCGCGGCCTCTCGCAACCGTAAGCCCTAAGAAACCAGGATCAGGCTTCAGCCATATAGCCAGGAACAGGAGAGATTGGCAATGAGCAAAGATATCGCGGTAGACGAATATGTCAGCGGAACCGTAGTACGTCCCTGGCGGGTCCTGGTAACCGAAGGCCGTCAGGCGGCTAAGATGCAGTGGACGCTGGGCGATCTGGCCGCGGAGGTGCATACCGGTTACGGCGATCATTCCCTGGAACGGTACGCGGAAGAGATCGGCGTTAACTATTCCACTTTGCGAAGCTATCTGTCGGTGGCCAGAGCTTATCCGGAATCTGTCGGGCGCCCGACATTTTCTGTTGGTGAAACCTTGGTTAGCCAGCCAGACAGGGCAGAGCTGGCCAGGCAGGTGAAGACATTCCGGGAAGCCCGCGAACTGGCCGTCTCCCGCCGTGGACAGCCTTCCGGCGAGGATACTCCGGCAGGTGGCCTGGAATCGCATCGTCCGCTCACTGAATCCGGCGGTCCTGAAGATGAGCCGGGGCCAGCAGGTACTATGGCTCACGTAGGCCGCAATAGCGGAGACAACGAGTGGTATACGCCGGCCCCGTATATCACCGCGGCCACGGCGGTGATGGGCGGCATAGATCTCGATCCCGCGTCATCAGATATCGCCAATGAGCTTATCCGTGCCGCGCATTACTTCACGGAAAAGGATAGCGGGCTGGATCATACCTGGTACGGCCGGGTATGGATGAATCCGCCTTATGCCCAGCCTCTTATCCGGGAATTCAGCGATAAGCTGTCCGGTGAATTCAGATCAGGTAATGTAACTGAAGCCATCGTACTGGTGAATAACGCTACCGAGACAGCCTGGTTCCAGGTGCTGGGGCAGGAGGCTTCCGCGTTCTGCGCTCCGAGGGGACGGCTGAGATTCTGGTATCCTGGTAAAGAATCTGCATCGCCATTGCAAGGCCAGATGATACTTTACATGGGTATCAGCCCCGGCAAGTTCATTAATGAATTCCGCCAGTTCGGTCTTTCGGGTGAGTTCCGGTGACTGCCGGCCCCCTTCGTAAATGCCCGTCCTGTTATCGTGAGCTGGATGACGGTACCCGGAAGAGAATGGGCATGCGGACGGGCGAGCTGCTTAATAACCTGTGTCCTGGCAAGAACGGGCCTAGTGATATTGATAGCGTGATCCATAACAAATGGCATAATCCGGAACTATTTTATTTCCTGGAATTCAAGGGACCTGCTGCCGGGCTGACCGGAGGGCAGGGAATCCTGCTCAAGAGCTTGCGGGGAAGCTGGGAGGAAAGAAACACCGGCAGGCTTATTGATATCAGGTTCGCCGTATTGCGCCCGGGGGATGAATCCCGGCTGCCGGGAATCGTGCGGAAGGTGTGGCCTGACAGCAGCATAGCCGGGTAACACGCCGGTACCCCGAGGGTCTTTCCCGGTTTCTCCCCGCGGCCTCTCGCAACCGTAAGCCCTAAGAAACCGGGACTATTCCTCTCCTTCCTCCCCCGGGAGCGGAGGAGCTTTCAGCGGGATGGTGCAGCCAGGTAGCACGCCGGACTCATGCTCCGGAGACCGCGGGTTCGAATCCCGTTCCCGCCACCGCATCCCCGCGGCAAGAGGGGTAACCGATGTCCGCCAGCAAGGAAACAGTCCCGCTGCACGAGCACTTCCTGGCTCTCCGCGAGGCCGACCGGCGATTCCAGGAGGAACGTGACCGGCGTTACGCCGAGGTTACCACCGAACGCCAGAAGGCGCTGAAGCTGGACCGTAAGATGCAGGACTACAAAGACAAGAGAAATAACGCTCTCCGTGACCAGCTATCGCAAGAACGCGGTCTTTACGCCACTAAAGCTGATATAGCTGCGTTGCGGGAATATTTCGATGCGCTGCATGCGCCTGTCGTCGAATTCATGGCCTCGGAACTGGGCCGCGAGGGCGGCTCCGAGCGTACCTCCCAGAAATACCGGGCGGCGCTAAGCCAGCGCCTCGTCATCTATGGTGTCATCATTTCTGCTATCGTAGTCCTGACAAGTCTTCTTCCTTACATCATAAAAGGAGCCTTATGTCATTCCGGAAATCCGCCGCGCTCCTCATCGCCGCGCTAGGCCTTGCCGGCGGGGCCGTGTCATTCAGCCAGGCGCCGGCCTCCGCCAGCGTGTGCACCACCAGTGCCATGGGCGGGGTCTGCGGCCCTTACCCGTACGCGGGCATACCGATGTCCAACGGGTTCAACACGTACGTGCAGAACCAGGGTGTTAATCCCCAGCCGGGAACCGTGAATACGATAAACGTGACCGACCCGGGAAACTGGAACGCCGTGGCCAGCGAATCCGATTGCGGCGGATGCGTCCAGACGTTCATCGCGGTCCAGCAGCTCACCAACGACTGGAACGGTTCCGGGTGGGGCGGCGCGACCGCGGACACCCCGCTGGCGTCACTGTCAAGTCTCGCAGTGAATTACAGCGAGTCGAGCAGTAATTCAGGAGCCAATTACGAGTTCGCCCCTGATGTATGGAACGACAATTACTCGTCTGACGTGATGTTCTGGTCGGACACCAGCCCGTCACGCTGCACCGGCAACGGCCTGAGCAGCACCGACATTCTCGGGCAGGCCACCCTTGAAGGCCAGGACTGGACCGTGTACCGTTACGGCGGACCCGGCTCGGAGATTATCATCATACTCGACGGATCGGGAAGCACCGATCCTGTTACAACCGGCACATGCGCCCAGCAGGCATCCGGGACCATCGACGTGCTGGGCGGGTTCCAGTGGCTGGCCAGCCACGGCATCATGAGCAGCACCGGCTCGCTTTCCCAGCTCAATACCGGGTGGGAAATGTGCGGCGGTAATGCCACGCTCGCCATGTCGTCTTACTCGATTACTGCCACGACCGGCACAGTCCAGCCGCAGGCACCCGCAGTGGTCACGAATGCCGCGACCAGCGTCACCACGCAGAACGCGACGCTGAACGGCACGGTGAACCCTGAAGGCCAGGCCACTACGTACCAGTACCAGTTTGGCACCACGACAGCCTACGGGACCCTCGTGCCTGTCTCCCCGGCCAGTGCCGGATCAGGCACCGCGGCGGTGAGCGAGCCCCAGAACGTGTCGGGACTGTCACCGTCGACCACCTACCATTACCGGCTGACTGCCTCTAATGCGACGGGGACCGCGAACGGCGCAGATCAGTCGTTCACTACCCCGGCTGCGGCGCAAGCCCCGGTTGCCGTCACCAATGCTGCCAGCGGGGTTTCCTCTGGCGCGGCGACGCTGAACGGCACGGTGAACCCTGAGGGACTGGCCACTACGTACCAGTACCAGTTTGGTACCACGACAGCCTACGGGACTAATGTTCCGGCTTCGCCGGCCAGTGCCGGGTCGGGCACCACGGCGGTGAGCGAGCCGCAGTCCGTTACCGGGCTTACCCCGAGCACGACTTATCATTACCGGCTGACTGCCTCTAACGCCGCGGGTACGAGTAATGGTGCCGACCAGTCGTTCACCACCCTGGCAGTCACTACGCAATTGCTGGGGGACAGCGTCGTCGAGTCTAACGTGGATAGTAATATCCAGGGGCAGGCTCAGGCCGTTCAGTACGCGGCTTCTCATACCGGAACCAGTGCGGCAATTAGTTTCTATGTGGACCCGTCTAGTACCGCCACGGCTGGAGTTCTCGGGATTTACACCGATTCGGCGGGGAATCCGCAGTCACTGCTCAAGCAGGTTTCCTTCACTCCGCGGGCAGGATGGAACACCGTTACCTTCACGGGGGTCAGTATCACCAGCGGAACTAAGTACTGGCTCGCGGAACTGGGTACTCAGGGTGTCCTGGCGTTCAGGGACCGGGGTTCGGGAGCGGCCACTCCGGGAAGCAGCCAGACGAACCTTACGTCCCTGCCTGCCACGTGGAGTACTGGCCCCAGCTGGGCCAGCGGACTTGAGTCCTTCTACGTGTCAGGATGAATCCATGGAAACTGAGTTTGCCTTCATGCCGCTGGGGCCAGTCAACGGCGGTTGCGGCCGGCGGTGGTGCTGCGGGCTTTACTGCACCGGCCGTGAGCCGGGAACACCGTGTCCTTACGGGCTCATCATGAAGCCGAAGGGTAAAAGGCAGGGTAATGAAGCAGGAAAAGAAAACCCGGAAAGGTAACGGGGAAACGGGGGAAACCTCTCAGGTTTCCCCTGCTAAGCCGGGAACCTTCGATGATAATGTCGATGCTCTCCTGGAAGAGATAGACAAGGTCCTTGAGGAAGACGCGCGTGCCTTCACTGACGGTTATGTCCAGAAAGGCGGGGAGTTATGATTCCCGCCTCTGCGTTGCCTGGTGATTTCGTTCTCATTCACATGGCCGGGGACGTGGGTAAGCTTATCCGCGTTGCACAGTTCCTGAATGGTACCGGACCCGGAGACTTCGAGCATGCCGCGATATATATCGGCGGAGCCAAGGGAAAGGAGAAGATGATCGAGTCCCGGCCCCGGGGTACGGGGTTTCAGGATGCTCATCACTATGATCGGACTGAGACGTTGTGGTCTTCCGATTTCCTGGATATCCCCTACAGCCAGCGCATGATGATTATCAAGGCTGCCCGGGATTATATCGGGACATCCTATTCGTGGGAAGATTACGGGGCGCTCCTGCTGCACCGGCTCAATGTCCCCGCGCCAGGACTCAGGCAGTATATCCAGTCTAGTAAGCACATGATATGCAGCCAGCTGATTGACCAGTGTTATCAGGATGCGGGCGTGCATTTGTTTGACGATAACCGCTGGCCAGGATATGTCACGCCGGGTGACCTCTGGCAGCTGCTAAAAAGCAGGAAGGGTTAATGCCCGTGTCTCCCCCTGAGGCGAAGATCATGATAACCCCTGAACCAGAGAACAGCCCGTACGAGATCTGCTTCGCAAAGTATGATATGTCGTATGAAGGTAAGCTATCCGGTGTGATGATCAGTGCCCTTATCATAGGCAAGAACTAGTGTCATGCCTGGCTCGCAGTATGCCTGGCCTCACCAGAAGGCCCGGCGGAAAGCCATCGCCAGCCTGGTCGAAGGTACCAGGTGCTGGCGCTGCGGGCGTCCTATGTTCCGCTGGCAGGATCTGGACCTGGATCATGTCGTGCCGGTAGTCCTGGGTGGTACTGATTCAGGTACCGTACTTGCCCATGCGCGGTGCAACCGATCGGCGGGCGCTACTCTCGGTAACCGCCTTCGGGGCCGCCGGAGGGGCAGGAGACGGCGGGCACTCCCCAAGTGGTAGGCCATAACGCTCTGACCTGCATAAACGTACTATTTTTTAGTAACCGCAGGTTACGAC
>WNGR01005812.1_pt1 | contig 24062 bp, 25 predicted proteins | sample 5407581 | NCBI WGS metagenome assembly WNGR01 (sample SAMN13153383, study PRJNA577476) | soil metagenome | isolation source: 80 cm soil or saprolite under Garry oak tree replicate 2 | place: USA:California | collected 2016-06-15
CCGATAGCAGTCGAGCCATGTTTCCCTCCCTGAATCGCGAGAACGCGCCACAACGCCAGCTCGCGGCCAGCTTGCAAGTTGTTGGCGGACCGGGAGCACTTCGTGGAGCGTGAGCTCACGATCGGGGCCGTGCGGGACGACGCTCTGGCCCGGCTCGAGATGGAGCTGTTTGCCATCGAGGTGAACCGTGACGACGTCCGGCTCGAACGACACGAAGTTGGCGATGCGGCCGACCTCAGGGTAGGCATCAGGACCGTCGCACTGACGGGCGAGGTCTTGAGTCGCGTTGCCTCGCGACGCGCCGCAGTTCATGCCATAGGTACCCGACACGACCTTGATGTCTCGCGCTTGTGCGCTCGAGCTTGCCACCGTGGCGAGAATGACCAGTATCGGCCAGACACGGCGCAAGCCTCCGGCGAGGACCGTCGATTGATATCGTCTCTGCCCAAGTGCCTTGCTCATCGCGCCACCTTCCGATCTACCAGCAAGGTGCAACCAGATCCCCTGCCAGAAGTGAACTGCAGGCAGTCGATGCGGCTAATGCCCGCAACTGCCCTGATCATCCCCGTCGGCCACCCGTTTTAGTACGTTGGCGACCACCCGGTTGCAGCGGGCGCCGCCGAATTCGAATACGTCGCGCTCGGCGAGATCGATCTCGTGCGCCAATGATTCGCGCAGCAGGCTCTTCGCACGGAAATGCCGGCTGCGCACGGTCGCTTCGGGGATATCGAGGCATTGTGCCGTCTCTTCGATGCTCATTTCCTCGACCGAACGCAGCACGAATACGACGCGAAACGCTTCCGGCAGTTCGTCCAGCTTGCGCTCGAGCAATGCTCGCAGCTCGGCGCGCGCGATCGCCTTGTCTGGGGAATCGGAGTCTGGCGGGATCACGGCATCGATATCGACATGAGTGTTCGCGTCCACCATCGGAATCACGTTCTGACGACGTGCTTCCCGGCGCAAGCGTCCATAGCATTCGTTGAGTACCAGACGGGACGATCTGAGGATCGGTGGGGCCGGCGCTCTGCGCCCAGCCCGGGAAGCTGGCAAACGTGAGTGCGCCGAACAGTGCTGCGCTGATGATTTTCATGTCGCGTCTCCTGAATGACGATGGCGAGCCCGACCCGGTCCGGGTCGATTCGTCCTTTCATAGGGTGTTGGATGTCACGTGTGCGCGCCCCGTTCCCGGTTGCGGCGTGCGATGCGCGAGTCTTTGACACGGTTGCGGAACAGCCATGAGGAGCGCGACATGACTTCGCAACGTGGGGACGATATGGTCTTAAGGAACGGTGCTGAATCAGCAGATGGGGCAGGCGTGCCCCCGAAAGGGCACGAAGGAACGGCAGTCCCGTTCTGGCTGCTCAAGGAACCGGTGGGAAGTGCCGCTTGCCGTTGTGGATTCGCAGGTGCCGGAAGCGTTCTTTCTTGTGCTCTTCGTCGAAGTGGGCAAGAGACGGCTTGACCAGATCACTGCGCGACACGATGCCGACCAGTTGCAACGTGCCGGAATCCGCGACCACGGGCAACCGTTCGAGCCCGTGCACCGCAAGCCGCGTGGCGACGAGCCGGCAGGTTTCACCGGGCAATGCAAAAGCGGGTGAGCGGCGGCGCAACACGTCGGAGAGACGCGAGTCGAGCGTCTCGTCCGCTTCGCCGTCGCGAATCTTTTCCAGCATCGCGCGATCCACAACACCCGTCAGCACACCTTGGGACACGACCGGATAGGCACGATGCGTCTGCGTCGCGCCGAAGTACGTGGCGAGCGCTTCGCGCACGGACATATCGCCGTCGATTGTCTCGACCGCGCGCGACATCACCTCGTCGACATGGTGGCGCTCGAGTGGATCGACACCGTATTCACGGTAAATGTGATAACCGCGCCGGGCAATTTTCTCGGTCATGATGGAGCGCTTCATGACGACCGTGGCAAACCCGTGCGCGATCAGCGTCGCGGCGAGCAGCGGCAGCAATGCGTTGCTGTCGTGCGTGAGGCCGAAGGCGAACACGATTGCGGTCAACGGCGCACCCAGGGTGGCGCCGAGCGTGGCCGCCATGCAGACGAGCGGCCAAAGGGCAGGTTCGCCGCCCGGCAACACGTGACTGAGCACGACGCCGAGCCCCGCTCCCAGCATGAGCAGCGGAGCAAGGACGCCGCCCGACGTGCCCGAGCCCAGCGCCACGACCCAGATGACTGCCTTCACGATCAGGATCGCCAGCGCGATCGGAATGGCAATGTGCTGGTGCAGTAGGTCGCCGATCACGTCGTAGCCGACGCCCAGCGCGCGAGGTTCGAGAAAGCCGCCGATGCCGACGACGAGGCCGCCGAGCGCGGGCCACCACATCCAGTGAATCGGCAGCTTGCCGAACAGGTCTTCGGTCTTGTACAGCGCGGCTGACAGGCCCGATGCGAGCGCTCCGGACATCAGGCCCGCGATGACGCAAGACAGCAGCGACAGCGCGCCGGGAGGCGCGGTCTCGAGCGGAAACAGCGGCCCGGTGCCGAAGAATGCCGCGCGTGCAAACCCCGCGACTGCGCACGCAAGGGCGACCGGCAGAAAACTGCGCGGGCGCCATTCGAACAGCAGCAGTTCGACCGCCAGCAGCACAGCCGCCACCGGCGTGCCAAAGACCGCCGTCATGCCCGCCGCCGCGCCGGCAACCAGCAGCGTTTTGCGTTCCGCGGAAGTGACCTTCACGCACTGCGCGATCAGCGACCCCAGTGCGCCGCCTGTCATGATGATCGGGCCTTCTGCGCCGAACGGCCCGCCACTGCCGATCACAATGCCGGACGACAGGGGCTTGAGAATCGCCACTTTCGGCGACATGCGGCTCTTGCCGAACAGGATGGCTTCGATCGCCTCGGGAATGCCGTGCCCACGAATCTTCTCCGAGCCGTAACGGGCCATGAGGCCTACGATGAGCCCGCCGATTACCGGAATGATCAGCATCCAGATACTCAGCGTGTTGAGCGCCGGCGAGCGGTCCGCAAACGAAAATTCCCGGAAGAAAAACAGGTTGGTGAACAGGTGAATCAGGCTCAGCAGCACGAACGCCGCGAGCGTGCTGAGCGCACCGATTCCTGCGGCGAGCGCGGAAATGCCGGGAAGCCGCGCGTTGATGGAAAAATCGCGCTTATGGGTATCGAGACTCATGGCGACTCAAAAATCAATCTGGGGGACGTTAAAGGCGCCTTTGAGCGACTTCAGTTCGGCACGGTGCATTTCCGCGAGACGGGCGAGTACCTGCTCACCGGCTTTCAGCAAATGAACCTCGACCTGGCGACGATCCGTCTCACTGATCTTTCTGCGGACGAGATCGAGCGCCTCACAGCGGGACACGAGCGCGACCACGCCGTGATGCTGCGCCTGGAGCCGTTCCGCAAGCTCGCCAACGGTCGCCCAGTCGCGCTCCGGATAACCCTTGATATGCAGGAGCAGCAGATACTGCAACGGCGTGATGCCTTCGCCCTGGGCGGCCTGTTCAGAAAAACGCTCGAAACGCCGCATCTGGTAGCGAAACTCGGATAGCTGCTCGAAGTCCGCTTTGGTCAAGCTGCGAGCAAGGGTTTTCATCGGAACTCCGTCGAGTAGGGGCAAATTCAAATTACGTCATGTTATGACATTTATGTCTGTGTTTGACCTTATTAGCGCAGACGGTGGCTATGCCGCGCGTCGCTGCTGGGCGTAAGCCTGGCGATACAGTCCGGTGATGAGATCGGCCTGCGTGATCATTCCGGCAAGCCGCTGCTTCGAATCCAGAACCGGGATATGGTGGTGCCCGTAGTTCGCAAACACAGGCACCAGTTCGACGATCGGCGTCGTCGCGTCGACCGTGCGAACGTCGATGTTCATCAGGGAGCCGACAAGCGGCGCGGGGGTGATACTGCGCCTGAACCAGCGTTGCATGGGGGACGACAAACCCGGCACTTTGCCGAACGCCCGTTTGTCGACAAGATCGGCGCGGGTCACGATGCCGATAACGTGCTGCTGCTCGTCAGTGACCGGGAGTGCCTTGATTCGTCGCTGTTTCAGCAGACTCCATGCGGCGGAAGCTCTCGTGGTTGCCGACACCGCAACCGGGGAGCGCGACATGATGTCCGCGCAAGTCAGTTCATTGAACGTGCGAGCGTAGGCTTGCAACTGGACATCGCGCAACAGGGATTCCAGATCGTCCGTGTCAATATCGAGCAATTCCCCGCGACGGCTCAGCACCGCCTCGAGGTCCGCACGTGTGAAACCTTCGTTCGGCACCGCCGCGGATGCGGCCGTGCGTTTGCCCGAACTCTGGGCGACGTGCGGGTATCGATGCCCGGTAGCAGCGTGATAGACGATGGCTGCGCACAGCAGCGTCGCTGACTGGATCGCAATCGGTTCAGCCACAAAGCGGTAACCCAGAGCGTGCACCGCCGGACCGCCAAGGACCGCGGTCAGGGCGACCGCACCCGACGGGGGGTGAACGCAGCGTAGCGCAAACATCGCACAGATCGCCAGCGCGACGGCCAAAGCGGCGGCGCCCACGGGATCGGCGATCCAGCCTGCGCAGGCAACGCCGACCGTTGCAGAGACGATGTTGCCGCCGATGATGGACCATGGTTGCGCAAGCGGACTGGCAGGAACCGCGAACAGCAGCACGGCCGAAGCACCCATTGGAGCAACGAGGAGCGGAATGTTTGCTGCCGGTCCGAGAAGGACGTGCATTGTCCCGCCGGTGAACGCAATTCCAAGCAACGCGCCGAGACACGATCTCAGGCGTTCCGGCCATCGGACAGCGAGGGCGCCGGGGGCAAAACTGGTAAACCAGCGGATGAGAGGGGATCGGGACAAGGTTGGAATGGGAAAATGGGGGGGGCGGTGTCATGTGGACCGGGACCACACCTTAAGGTCAAACCCTCGTGAAACGAAAGAACGTGTCGTCATGATTATATTTCATTGTGATATAAAAACACGTGCCGCGCTGCCGTGATGCGGTAGAGCCGGGTGGCTACAGGGGCCACCGTTCCTGCGTCCGCCGAACAATGGTCCAATGAATAGCCTTTTGTTTGAATGGATCATGTCGTGATATGAAATGAAGACAGGCCTTCTGGTGACGGGTTCCCAACAGGAGCAATCCAGATGAAACTGCAAGGATGATTCGTGGGCCTTTGATCCAATTATATGTCACGACATGACATATATGGACATATGACCCGCTAGCTGCGTTCGGCATGCCCGCGGGCGCGTCGGCGTGCTGATTCCGCTCGTGCTCGGCGGCATCTTCGAGCGTTATTACTTCATTTCGAGCGAGATTTACGGCGTCAAACTATTCACGCGGCCGATCGTGACCGGCGTACTGCTCGCGGCGCTCTGGGTCGTGCTCGGGCCGACGCTCGAGGGACTGCGGCGCGCGGCACGGCAGGGCCGGCTCGCATCGGGTCTGCATTTCCGGATCAAACGGCTCGACCATCTTCGCTCTTCACGATTGCGCTGATCGTGGCGGTGGTCGCGGCCATCTGGACCGCTTCCGACTGGGCCTTCGGCGCGAAGCTGATGCCGATGACCGCAGCATGCGCCGCGCTGTTCTTCTCCTGTCTCGTGCTGATCGGTCAGGTCGGCGCGCGTGACGTGCCGACGTGCGAATTCATCCCGACGGCCGCATCGAAGGCGAGAAGACGAGTCTCTACGACGTCTTGGATCACATCGATTTTAGCCGCAAGATCGGCCAGAGCAAGATCCCGGACATCAAGCTCCAGCAGCTCATTACGCATTTCAGTCTTGATCGCCTGCGCAACGAGGACTTCGAATTCCCGGATCTGCTCGGGGCCGCCTACGAATACCTGATCGGTGAATTTGCCGACTCGGCGGGAAGGAAGGGTGGTGAGTTCTACACTCCGCGTTCGGTGGTACGGATGATGGTGAGGCTGATCAAACCCGAGCCGGAGCACGACATTTACGATCCCTGCTGCGGTTCCGGCGGCATGCTGATCGCCGCCAAGGAGTACATCGACAAGCACGGGGAAGATGGCCGCAAGGCCAACCTGTTTGGTCAGGAGTTCAATGGCATGGTCTGGTCCATCGCCAAGATGAATATGCTGCTGCACGGCATCAGCAACGCCGACCTGCAAAACGAAGACGTGCAGGGGTGCTCGGTATTGTTCGGGGAACCCGTGCCCGGAAGATCAGTTGGACGCGGGCTTTGAGCGCTGTGGCCAAGTTGGATCGCGAGCTGCTGACGGGTGATGTGATCTCCAGGATCGAGGCGGCGTTAGCGGCCGATCGTGAATCCCTTGATGCTGATGATGACGAGTCCGGTGATTCGAATGCGGCCAAGCAGGCGTTTACCGGAGGGGAGGATGCCGGACTTGCTTCGATAGGTGGCGTGGATAGTTTCCATTCGCTACGATGTCGCCTCGTGACGACGAAAGCGCAAGACTCGTCGCGGCCCATTTCCCGGCAAGTAAAAGGTTGTGAAATAGATGGTAAAAGCGACCGTAGAGCCCCAGGTCAATCGCTGCAACTCTTTAACCATACGGGTTCAGGCGCTCTGTTGACGATCGAGTGCTAATAGGTTCGCCGAACTAACGGCATGATGGAAGAGGGCGCCGCGGCGCCCTTTTTTATTGCCGTTATCCCTGCCGATTGGATCCCGCTGCGAACCGCTGACACGATAGCTTTGTGCGGTTCCCATTGCCGCCGGTACTGTGTGTATGTACAGTATTGGTCGAACCTCGCGCAATCGGCTCGTCTGAATTGAGCACGCGCGGGCACGCTCGCACGATAAACGGAGATTCATCGTCATGCCGGCTTCATCCAGTCAGGAACAACATGCCTGAACAACTCTGGCTGCCTGGGCTCGAGGCGCCGCCCACGCCGACGGACGGGCTTTTCTTCGCTGTCTTTCCCGACACGCGTACGGCGGCCGGCATTTCGAAGCTCGCGCAGCAGCTTTGCGGGGAGGCGCGCGCGAGAAGCAAACCGCTCGCGGCTGGCCGTTTGCACGTCACCTTGCAGCACCTCGGGAATTTTGCAGGTGGTTTGCCGCCAGCGCGCGTCGACGCGGCGATGCGGGCAGCAGCGTCGATCAGTATGGAGCCGTTCACCGTCGAATTCGACGCGGTGATGAGCTTTGCCTCAAAGCCGCGCCCGGGGCCGATGGTGCTGGGAGGAAGCGAGGGCGTCGTCGGGCTTCATGCGCTTCATGACGCGCTTGCGGAGGCACTGCAAAACACCGGTTTCGGCGGTCGCGCGCTTTCACCGGCCGCGCCTTATACGCCGCACGTGACGCTGGCTTATGGCATGCCTTGGGCCGCGGCGCGACCGATCGAACCCGTCTGCTGGAACGTGCGGGAGTTTGCGTTGATACACAGTTTGCTTGGGCGTACGCGGCATATTGCGCTGGCACGCTGGCCTTTGACGGGCGTCGGATAATAGCTCAGGACGACCTCATGTCGACCCTGCGGCTATCTTGCACCGCGCACCAGGCCAACTGATGCCGGCCCGTGACAGCGCGCCGGCTTAAAACCGCATGCCGGTCGCGCAACCGCCGGCAAAGCCGCCGCCGCTTCCGCCCGCGCCGCCGCAGAACACGCCACAGCCGGACAGTGCGACCGACATCGTCACAGCTACCAGCATCGCGCGCAGGCATGTCTTGAAAGCCGGTTTGCCGAGGCGGACAGCGAATGCGGCGGAGCGCGGGCGTTTGCGCATGGCAGAAGCGGTAACGGTATTGCTGGAGTGTTGCTTGATCATTCCGGATTGCATGACGTAGGTGGCGCTTATCGAGGGGAAGCAGGTGTGCGGGCCGCGTTGGTTTACGAACGACTTTCGTCAATTTTTCACCGGCGGAAAGCAGCGCGGCCGCGAATCCCGCAGCCTAGCCCACGCCATGCGCCACTCAAATACGCAAAATCTGAAAACCCAGCGGATTTGCCCGGTCGAACAGGCGGAACCGCCCGCGCGCTCCCTGATAGAATGCTTGGGCCGCAACGTAATGGATTGCAAATGAAATTGCTTGATGCGTTAGTCGAACAGCGTATTGCCGCCGCAGCCGCGCGCGGTGAGTTCGACGATTTGCCGGGCGCGGGCGCGCCGCTGCCTCTCGACGACGATGCACTGGTGCCCGAGGAAGTGCGCGTCGCCAACCGGATCTTGAAGAATGCGGGTTTCGTGCCGCCGGCTGTCGAACAGCTGCGCGCGTTGCGCGACCTGCAAGCGGAGCTGAATGCCGTGAGCGACCAGGCCACCCGTTGCCGTCTGCAGGCGCGCATGCTGGCGCTCGACATGGCGCTTGAATCGTTGCGCGGTGGCCCGCTTGTCCTGCCGCGCGAATATTGTCGTCGGATTGCCGAACGGCTGTCGGAGCGCGCCGGCAAGCTCGATACCGCGGACGCGGGTTCGCAGTGAGCGAGCCGCTTGTCCGCTCGCCCGGGTCGGCTTCGGCGTCTACCGAATCTGCCGATGCGCTGAATTCGTCGACTGCTCGAGTTGAATCCGTGTTCGCCGGTGCCGTCAGACCCGAGACGGATGCAGCCGCTGCGACCGCTACGTCGAATCCGGCCGCCACGCTCGACGTTACGCCCGCACCGGTCTCCGAGCGCGACCGCCGCTTCATGGCGCTGGCCCAAGCCGCCGCCGAGGAGGCGCGCGTAGTCGGCGAAGTGCCGGTCGGCGCGGTGCTTGTACGAGGCGACGAAGTCATCGCCAAAGGCTTCAATCACCCGATCGGCGCGCATGACCCGTCGGCGCATGCGGAAATGGCCGCATTGCGCGCCGCCGCGCAAACCGTCGGAAACTATCGTCTGCCGGGCTGCGAACTCTACGTGACCCTCGAACCGTGTCTGATGTGCGCTGGCGCGATCATGCACGCGCGCATCGCCCGCATTGTCTTCGGGGCGCGTGATCCGAAAACCGGAGCGTGCGGCAGCGTCGTCGATGCATTCGCGAATCCGCAACTGAATCATCACACCACGGTGACCGGCGGCGTGCTCGAGAACGAATGCGGCGCCGCGCTCAAATCGTTCTTTGCCGAGCGACGCCGCGCAAGCCGGGAAGCGCGGGCGGCGGCCCGTGCCGAAGGCAGCGCGGAAGCCGGCGGCGACTCTGGCCCGGCCGAGCTGCTCTAAACGACAACGTCCAACAGGTCTTGCCAATGACCGTTCATCGCACTATCGAGCTGATCGCGCCGTCCGGGTATCCGAATGATCCGGAGGTGGTGCATCGTGCGTTGCAGCGCTTCCATACGCAGGGGCATCGCGTTGAAGGCGTCGAGGCCACAAAGCGACGCTACCAGCGCTTTGCCGGCACCGACGGCGAACGCGCGGCCGACCTGAACCGCCTCGCCGACACCGCGCGCAAGTTGCCCGACATCGTGCTCGCCGTGCGTGGCGGCTACGGCGCGATGCGCATCCTGCACGGGCTCGACTACGACGGGCTGCAACGGCGGCTGACCGATCAGCCGGTCGCGCTGGTAGGGCATAGCGACTTCACCGCGATCCAGCTTGCGTTGCTGGCGCGCGCCGGCGTGAAAACTTTCGCTGGGCCGATGTTGATGAGCGACTTCGGCGCGGAAGAGGTCAGTGAATTCACGATGCGGCACTTCTGGTCGGCGTTGACCAGACCGACCATGACGGTGACGAGCAACGCGCCGCAAGCTCAGGCCGTCGACGTGTCGGGCATGCTGTGGGGCGGCAATCTGGCGGTGCTCGCCTCGCTGATCGGCACGCCGTATATGCCGCCCGTGCAAGGCGGCATTCTGTTTCTCGAGGACGTCAATGAGCAGCCGTTCCGGATCGAGCGGATGATTTATCAGCTGCATTTGTCCGGCATTCTCGCGCAGCAGCAGGCGCTCGTGCTGGGTGATTTCTCCGGCGGCAAATCCTATGATTACGACAACAGCTACGATTTGCCCGCCATGATCGAGCAGGTGAGGTCGGTGATCGGGATTCCGGTCGTGACCGGCCTGCAATTCGGGCATGTTCCCAACATGCTGACGCTGCCGGTCGGCGCGGATGCGCAGCTCGTCGCCGACGCACGCGGATTCAAGCTGACGTTATCGGGTTATCCGCACCTTGCGTGAAACTTCGCGAAGCGGGAAGCGGGCGATGCCCGCTTTCTTTTTAGTCCAACGACGCAACTAACGGTCGATTTTAGCCACCGTCCGCCAACACGCCCGGTCTGAGAAGGTTCACAATATTGTTGACAAAACAGGCTATCAATAGACGGCTGATCCTGCGCTTAATTAAATTCCTATTGAAGCGGTTCGGGCTTGCAAGGCGTAGTCCCGGACCCGCAGGCCAACCATATCGCCAGGATTGTCAAAATTAAAAACAAAAATTGTTGACAATCTTTATGTCCATCCTATGATGACCAACATACTGAGACGCACATCATGTCCGACACAGATTCCGCCGCCGCGAATAATTCGAAGCCCGAAGCGATCGCCGAGCGCATTCGCGCCGCAATCCTCGAGCATCGGCTCGCCCCCGGCGCCAAGCTGACAGAAGCCCAGTTGTGCGAAGTATTCGGCGTGAAACGCGGCCCGATCCGGCAGGCGCTCGCGCAACTGGCCACCGATCATCTCGTCGATCTCGAACCGAATCGCGGTGCGTTTGTTGCGAGTCCGTCGCTGCAGGAAGTGCATGAGGTGTTCGAAATGCGCCGCATCATCGAACTGGCCGTAGTGGAAAAGATTTGCAGCGGTCACGGCGTGCGGCGCTTGAAGAGCATCGGCGGCACGATCGGCCGCGAACGCAAAGCGTTCGAAACACGTGATTTTCCGGCGTGGATTCGTCTGTCGGGCGAGTTTCACACCGAGTTGGCCGGGCTTACCGGCAACGCCGTGCTGTGCGACTGCCTGAACGGACTGGTGGCGCGCTCCACGCTGATTTCCGCGCTGTACGAGTCGCTCGGACGCAGCCCGTGCTCGTTCGAGGATCACGCAGCGATTCTCGCCGCGCTCGACGCCGGCGATGCAAAAGAGGCGGCGGCACTGATGTCGCGCCATCTGCAAAGCGTCGAGTTGAAAATGCTGGACCGCCCCGCACGCGGCGCGGCCGATCTGCATGAAGTGTTCGGCGCGCTTAACGGTGCGCGCAGGGACGAATCCAAAGCGAAGTCCGCGCCAGGCTGAGGCTTGCGGCCGGCGCGCGCTCCTTGCTGGTGCGCGCCGCACTGAATTGAACTGAACGAATCAAGCGTTGCAAGGCGGCTCGGCGTGAGCGCTGCCGGCTTGCGCACGCGTGGCCGTCGCCGGGCGGCGGCTGTCGAGCAGCAACGCATCGCCGGGAATCCGCGGTTTCCGGCGGCGCGATAACCACAAGTACATCAAGTACGGAGACACCCGCGGCACGGCTGCACAGGCGGCGCCCGAGCAGGGCGCGACTGGCATGGCCGATGCAATGTCCTTCGATTCGCTATCGATGGTCCTATCCCAAGGAGGAATCATGGCTCAGTTCAGTGCAGCGCCCGGCAGTCCCGCAATTCCCACTTACGGAGACGGCGGTGCGCCCGACGATCCGTCGATGCCGGCAGGCTACAGCGAGAGGCTGTACAACGAAGACCTCGCGCCGTTGCGCCATCAAACCTGGGGCGCGTACAACATCTTCGCGTTCTGGATGTCGGACGTGCACAGCGTCGGCGGTTATGTGTTCGCGGGCAGTCTGTTCGCGCTCGGCCTGACGAGCTGGCAGGTGCTGATCGCGTTGCTGGTCGGCATCACGATCGTCAACGTGCTCTGCAACCTGATCGCCAAGCCGAGTCAGGCGAACGGCGTGCCTTATCCGGTGGCTTGCCGCGCGACGTTCGGCGTCCTGGGCGCGAATATTCCGGCTGTGATTCGTGGCTTGATCGCGGTAGCGTGGTACGGCATTCAGACCTATCTGGCTTCGAGCGCGCTGGTGATCGTGGTGCTGAAGTTCGTCCCGCAATTGCTGCCGTACGCGGACGTTCATCATCATGGTTTCATGGGCCTTTCGACGCTCGGCTGGGCCGGTTTCATGCTGCTGTGGGTTTTGCAGGCACTGGTGTTCTGGCACGGCATGGAAACCATCAAGAAGTTCATCGACTTCGCGGGTCCCGCCGTCTACGTGGTGATGTTCATTCTCGCGGGCTACATGGTGTATCGCGCGGGATGGCGCAACATCGGCATCAATCTCGGCGGCGTCAAATATCACGGTATGCAAGTGGTGCCGGTCATGATTACGGCGACCTCGCTGGTGGTGTCGTACTTCTCCGGGCCGATGCTCAATTTCGGCGACTTTTCCCGCTACGGCAAGAGCTTTCGCAGCGTGCAGCGCGGCAACTTCTGGGGACTGCCGGTCAACTTTCTCGCCTTCTCGCTGGTGACGGTGATCACGACCGCGGCCACGCTGCCGGTGTTCGGTGAACTGATCACGGATCCGGTGGAAACGGTGGGCCGGATCGACTATCCGACCGCGGTGATTCTCGGCGCGTTGACCTTCACGATTGCCACCATCGGCATCAATATCGTCGCCAATTTCGTCTCGCCGGCTTTCGACTTCTCGAACGTCGCGCCGCGTCTGATCAGTTGGCGCGCGGGCGGCATGCTCGCGGCGGTGGCGTCGATCTTCATCACGCCGTGGAATCTGTTCAACAACCCGGCCGTGATTCACTACACGCTCGACGTGCTCGGCAGCTTCATCGGACCTTTATACGGGGTCCTGATCGTCGACTACTATCTCGTGAAGCGTCAGAAGATCGTGCTCGACGATCTGTACACGGTGGCTCCCACGGGCTCGTACTGGTATCGCAACGGCGTCAATTACCGGGCGGTGGCCGCGTTGCTGCCGGCCGCGTTCATCGCCGTGATCTGCGTGATGGTGCCGGCGCTCGACGGCATGGCGAATTTCTCGTGGTTTATCGGCGCCGGGCTGGCCGCGCTGTTCTATCGCTTGCTCGCACGCTGAGTTTCTGGAGCCGCAACAGGAGTCGATATGCGCATCAAACTGATCAACCCGAACACGACCCAACGCATGACGGATGCAATGGGCCGCTGCGCGCGTGAAGTCGCGGCGCCCGGCACCGAAGTGATCGCCGTGAATCCCACCATGGGGCCGCCGTCGATCGAAGGCTATTACGACGAGGCGCTCGCGACGCCCGGCTTGCTGGCCGAGGTCATGGCCGGCGAGCGCGACGGCTGCGACGGTTACGTGATCGCGTGCTTCGGCGATCCCGGCTTGTACTCGGCGCGCGAGTTGGCGCGCGGGCCGGTGATCGGCATCAGCCCGGCTCGGCGGCGCGCCGCATCATCCTCGACGAATGCCGGCGCGCGCTCGCGGAAGATGGGTCCGACGCGATCGTGCTCGGTTGCGCGGGCATGGCCGAACTGTGCGCGGAAATCGAAGATGCGTTGGGCGCGCCGGTGATCGAAGGCGTGACGGCCGCAGTCAAATGGACCGAAGCGCTGGTCGCGCTGCGTCTGTCGACGGCCAAGCGTGGCGACTATGCGAGGCCGCTGGCAAAGCGCTACGACGGCGCGCTGGAGTCGTTCAGTCCGACCGGGGCTGACCCGAATCCGCAACCGTCGCGCGGTTCTGCCGGCGTGTCTTCGGCCAATACGCAGGAAAGCGCGGGAACGGTCGATCTGCTGCGGGTAAACACTAGCGAACCGGGAGAGCACATACATTCAGTCTGACACGCACTATCTGCCGGGCTGTATGGGCGCGCCGGAGCGTTTTCGCTACACTGGTCCCACTCGGCGCGGGTGCCGGAAATACTTTTTGCCGCTGTTTTTCAATGGTATTTCTGCGCCGCGCCAGCATGAGCCGCACGCAAACCCCACGTGCCCGTCACGTGAGTTCCACGCGAATTTTACGTACCGTCACCACGCATTCGTCAAACCATGCCACTCGACCCGAACTACCCACGCGATCTGATCGGCTACGGCCGCCACCCAGTGCAGGCGAACTGGCCTGGGCGAGCGCGCGTCGCGGTGCAATTCGTCCTGAACTACGAAGAGGGCGGTGAAAACTGCGTGCTGCATGGCGATGCGGGCTCGGAGCAATTCTTGTCGGAGATTGTCGGCGCGGCGGCTTATCCGGCTCGTCACATGAGCATGGAGTCGATTTACGAATATGGCTCGCGCGCCGGGGTGTGGCGCATTCTGCGCGAATTCGAAAAGCGCGGCTTGCCGCTCACGGTGTTCGGCGTCGGCATGGCGATCGAACGGCATCCTGACCTTGGACGCGCCTTCGTCGAACTCGGTCATGAGATCGCTTGCCACGGTTATCGCTGGATTCACTATCAGGACATGTCGCCGGAGAAAGAAGCGGAGCACATGCGCCTCGGCATGGAATCGATCGAACGCGTCACGGGAGAGCGGCCGCTTGGCTGGTACACCGGGCGCGACAGTCCCAATACCCATCGTCTGGTCGCCGAATACGGCGGCTTCCTGTACGACTCGGATTATTACGGCGACGATCTGCCGTTCTGGATGGACGTCGACGTGACGGGCGGTGAGAAAGTGCCGCAACTGATCGTGCCGTACACGCTCGACACCAACGACATGCGCTTCGCCAGCCCGCAAGGCTTCAACACCGCGGACCACTTCTTCACGTATCTGCGCGACGCGTTCGACGTACTCTACGAAGAAGGCGACGAAGCGCCCAAGATGCTGTCGATCGGCATGCACTGCCGCCTGCTCGGCCGCCCAGGGCGCTTTCGCGCGCTGCAACGTTTTCTCGACCATATCGAACAGCACGATCGCGTGTGGGTGACGCGGCGCGTCGATATCGCGCGCCACTGGCGCGAACTTCATCCTTATCAACAGAACGACCGCGGAGCGGCGGCATGAAGGCGATGCAATACACTCTGGACCAACTCAACAGTATCTCGACCGGCGCGTTCGTCGCAGCGCTGTCAGGCATTTTCGAGCACTCGCCGTGGGTCGCGGAAATCGCCGCGCAGCAACGGCCGTTCACCGGCATCGACGAGTTGCATCGCAAGATGTCGAACATCGTCGAAACGGCCGGCGAAGAAAAGCAGCTTGCGTTGATCAACGCTCACCCGGAACTCGCGGGGAAAGCAGCGGTGCGCGGCGAACTGACGGCCGAATCCACGCGTGAGCAAAGCGGGGCGGGCCTCGCGCAATGCACGCAGGCGGAATTCGACAAGCTGGTCGCGCTCAATAGCGCATATCGCGAGAAGTTCGGCTTCCCGTTCATTCTCGCGGTGCGAGGTTATGACCGTCACGGCATCATCGCGAACTTCGAGGCGCGAGTGAACAACAGCCGCGCCGACGAACTGCGCGCGAGCCTCGATCAGATCTACCGTATCGCACGTTTCCGGCTCGACGACCTGATCGACGCGTAAGTTTTCACCACGCGTCGTGGACTTGAGTCCTTGAGCCGGAACGTTTTTCAGCACCCACAAACATTAAGGAAGATAAAGATGGCACTCCCGATTCTCGACCCCAACGCACCGGAATTCACGCGCCGCTATGTGAACCTGGCGGACCCGCGTCTGGGCGCGCAGGCGCTCGAGGCCAGCGACGATTTCTTCGCACCGAAGGAACGCATGCTGAATCCGGAGCCGGCCGTTTTCATTCCGGGCAAGTACGACGACAACGGCAAGTGGATGGACGGCTGGGAAACGCGCCGCAAGCGCGCCACCGGTTACGACTGGTGCATCGTGAAGCTCGCGCGCCCTGGCGTGATCAAGGGGCTCGACCTCGACACCAGCCACTTCACGGGCAACTTCCCGCCGGCGGCTTCGGTTGAAGCCGCTCGCGTGACGGACGGTGTGCCGAACCAGTCGACGCAATGGACCGAAATCGTTCCGTCGACCACCTTGCACGGCAACAGCCACCACTATCACGAAGTCGGCGACGCGAATGCGTACACACATCTGCGCGTGAACATTTATCCGGACGGCGGCATTGCGCGTCTGCGTGTGTACGGTCAGCCACAGGTGGACTGGGTGGGCGCGAGCCGCACCGAGCAGTTCGATCTGGCCGCGATGGAAAACGGTGCGTATCTGGTCGCGGCGAACAACCAGCACTTCGGCGCAGCCTCGACGATTCTGATGCCGGGCCGTGGCTTGAATATGGGCGACGGTTGGGAAACGCGCCGCCGTCGCGAGCCGGGCAACGACTGGGCGATCGTCGCGCTGGCGCAGCCGGGCGTGATCAAAAAAATCGAAGTGGATACGGCTCACTTCAAGGGCAATTATCCGGACCGCTGCTCGATTCAGGCCGCGTACGTGACGGGCGGCACCGACAGCTCGCTCGTCACGCAAGCGATGTTCTGGCCGGTGCTGCTCGCCGAACAGAAGCTGCAGATGGACAAGCAGCATTACTTCGAAAGCGAGATCGCCGCGCTCGGTCCGGTGACGCACGTGCGCTTTAACATCATTCCGGACGGTGGCGTGTCGCGTCTGCGTCTGTGGGGCACGCTCGCATGATGAAAACGCTGGCAATCGAACCGTTGACGAAAGAAGCGTTCGCCGCGTTCGGCGACGTAATCGAACTCGAAGGCGCGAAGCAGATTCCGATCAACCTCGGCACGACGATCCGCTATCACGATCTCGCGAAAGTGGACGTCGCCGACGAGAGTGGCCGCACGCTCGTGAACCTGTTTCGCGGACAGCCGCGCACGTTGCCGTTCGAAGTGAAGATGCTGGAACGTCATCCGTTGGGCAGCCAGGCGTTCGTGCCGCTGAACGATAAACCATACCTCGTCGTGGTGGCGCCGGCGGGTGAGCTGGACCCGCAACGGATTCGCGCGTTCGTGACGAGCGGTTGGCAGGGCGTCAATTATGCGAAGGGCGTTTGGCATCATCCGCTGATCGCGCTGGGCGAGGTGACCGACTTTATCGTCGTCGATCGTGGCGGCGATGGACTCAACCTCAATGAGCAGGATCTTGCTGAATCGCTTTGGCTCACGGAGGATGCGTTGAGCGCGGTGACCGCTTAGGTGTATCGAGCGGGTTGGCTTTATGGAAAAACCCACAGTGCATGCTGTGGGCTTTTTTTTGCTTGTGCTGCCGACGAGCCTCACCGAACCGGGCGCGTCGCGCCCGGCCATTCGATTACTTCGCCGCACCGCCTTCGAACCATGCGGCGATCTTCAGCCGCTCGTCGTCGGTCATGTGCGTCACGTTGCCAAGCGGCATCGCCTTCAACGTCACCGCCTGTTGATAGATCCGCTGCGCGTTCTGCGAGATTTCATCCGGCGTATCGAGCAGCACGCCGGCCGGCGCGCTGCCCATCATCGTCGGATGCGCGGAGTGGCACGCTGCGCAGCGCTGTTGCAGCACCGGCGCGATATCGGCAACTTTGACCACCGGCGCGTTCGCGGCCTGCGCTTGCGGCATCATCGGCTTCGGCATGGTCCAGAAGAGCGCGCCGAACATCAGGACGATCCCGACCAGCGGCAGATACCACAGCACCTGGCCACGGTGACGCATCACGAAGAACTGGCGAATCAGCGCGCCGGCCAGCATGATGATCACGAGCACCGCCCAGTTGTACGGATGCGTGTAGGTCATCGCGTAGTGGTTCGACAGCATCGCGAACACCACCGGCAGCGTGAAATACGTGTTGTGCACCGAGCGCTGCTTGCCGCGCTTGCCGTAGATCGGGTTCGGCGTGTCGCCCTTGAGCATCGCGTCGACCATCTTGCGCTGGCCTGGAATGATCACGAAGAACACGTTGGCCGACATGATCGTCGCCAGCATCGCGCCCATGATGAGATAAGCCGCACGGCCCGCGAAGATATGACATGCGAGCCACGTCGCGATCAGCACATACGCGCCGACGCAGATGCCGAGCACCGTATCCTTGTTGCCGAGAATGCGGCACAGCGAATCGTAGACGATCCAGCCCGCGGCGAGGAAGCCGAGCGCCGAAGCCACGGCGACCACCGGGCCCATGTCGAGCACATTCTTGTCGATCAGATAGGTCGTGGGCGAGAACAGATACAGCACGGTGAATAAACCAAAGCCCGACAGCCACGTGGTGTACGACGGCCACTTCGACCAGTGCAGATCCTCCGGCATTTCGGGTGGCGCGACGGTGTACTTCTGCATGTTGTAAAAACCGCCGCCGTGCACGTGCCACAGCTCGCCGAATACGCCACGCTTGCGCTGGTTCGGGTCCTGCGGCGGTTTCAGGCTGTTGTCGAGCGCGACGAAATAGAACGATTCGCCGATCCATGCGATCGCGGCGACGACGTGGAACCAGCGAATCGCCAGATTCAGCCAGTCGGTGATAAAGCCTTCCATGAAACTCCTCCACTTCTGATTCGTTGTACGCGCAACGACGCTGGTGCCTTTATTGCCCTTTCGGCGACCCGACGAATGACGGGTGATCGGCATGCAACGCGTCATGGCGCGGACTGCGGGGTGAAAGACGCGGTGCGCTCAGTTCGCACGGCGCCGTTTTTCTATGCGTGCGACGGATCGCGCCGCTCGTGCTCAATTGCGTTTCGCGAGGGGCAACACGCTCGAACGTGTTTCTTCAACTGCCCCGATACGTGCTGTACGACCACGGCGACACCAGCAGCGGCACGTGATAGTGCGCAGCGGGATCGGCCACGCCGAAGCGCAACACGACGCGGTCGACGAAACGCGGCTCCGGCACCTTCGTGCCGATCGACGCGAAGTAATCGCCGGCGGCGAACACGAGCTCGTATTCGCCCGCGACCAGCGCGTCGCCTTCGAGCAGCGGCTGATCGCAGCGGCCGTCGCTATTGGTGATGGTGGTTTTGAGCGCGCGGCGCGTGTCGCCCGAGAGCGCGAAGAGTTCGACCTTGATGCCCGCGCCGGGACGGCCGTTCGCGGTGTCGAGCACATGGGTAGTGAGCTTTCCCATTCGCAATTTTCCTTATGTGAATGCGAGGTTTCGGCGGCAGCCCGATCCAGATACGTTTGCGGCGGATCGAGGCTCCACGTCAGTGGCTACATACCCGTCGGCGAATTGAAGCGAGCGCCGTGGCAGCCATTGTAAAAAGGATGTGCGTGTCAGCGCGTGCGCGATAGGAAAGATAATAGCTGGCGCATGACGGACAGCCCACTGAAAGCCGCCGCGAGTCGATTCGTTCGACTATTGCAGTGGATTTGATCGTACCGGCGCCAAAAAAGGCCCACTATATCGCTGGCGTGAAGTTGGGTATCGCACTGGCGTGAGTTGTCAGCATTATTTTGGCCGTCGAAGGTTACGTCTGTGCACCGCAGCAAATGCGAGTCGAAGATGCCACGAGCGCGGCGCATGCCCCGAAGGAAGTCCCCTTGGGGGATGCCCCGAAGACGGCGGAAACACGCTGGGTAACCGGGCCAACGGCGTTCGACGGGACGCGGCGGCACGGAAGCGTGCCGTCACATCGCGTTCGAACGGCTTTGCACGGAAAGCATGAAGCGGAGAAACGAATGACGATGCAGCAAGCGGCAATCAAGCCGAAAAAAACAATGCTGGTAAAGCACGCGGACGTGCTGGTCACGATGGACGGCGCCCGGCGCGAACTGCGCGACGGCGGCCTGTATATCGAGGACAACCGCGTCGTCGCAGTCGGCCCGACGGCAGAATTGCCGCAAACGGCCGACGAAGTGCTGGACATGCGTGGGCATCTGGTGATCCCAGGGCTCGTCAACACGCATCACCACATGTATCAGAGCCTGACGCGCGCGATTCCCGCCGCGCAGAACGCCGAGCTGTTCGGCTGGCTGACCAGCCTCTACAAGGTGTGGGCGAATCTCACGCCGGAGATGATCGAAGTCTCGACGTTGACCGCGATGGCCGAGTTGTTGCTCTCCGGTTGCACGACCTCGAGCGACCATTTGTATATCTACCCGAACGGCAGCCGGCTCGACGACAGCATTGCCGCGGCGCGCCGGATCGGCATGCGTTTTCACGCGGCTCGCGGCAGCATGAGCGTGGGTCGGAAAGACGGCGGCTTGCCGCCGGATTCGGTGGTCGAGCGTGAAGCGGATATTTTGAAGGACACGCAGCGCCTGATCGAGACGTATCACGACGAAGGGCGTTACGCGATGCTGCGCATCGTGGTCGCGCCATGCTCGCCGTTCTCGGTGAGCCGCGATCTGATGCGCGAATCGGCGGTCATGGCTCGCGAGTACGGTGTGTCGCTGCACACGCACCTCGCGGAGAACGTCAACGACATCTCGTACAGCCGCGAGAAGTTCGGCATGACGCCGGCTGAATATGCGGAAGACCTCGGCTGGGTCGGTCACGACGTATGGCACGCGCACTGCGTGCAACTCGACGAAGCCGGCATCGAACTGTTCGCACGCACCGGCACCGGCGTCGCGCACTGTCCGTGTTCGAACATGCGGCTCGCGTCGGGCATCGCGCCGGTCAAGCGGATGCGTCTTGCGGGCGTGCCGGTGGGCTTGGGCGTCGACGGGTCGGCATCGAACGACGGCGCGCAGATGATCGCGGAAGTGCGTCAGGCGCTGCTGCTGCAGCGCGTCGGTTTCGGCCCGGATGCGATGACCGCGCGCGAAGCATTGGAAATCGCGACGCTCGGCGGCGCGAAGGTGCTCAATCGCGACGACATCGGCGCGTTGGCGCCGGGCATGGCGGCGGACTTCGTGTCGTTCGATCTGCGTCAGCCGCTCTTTGCGGGCGCGTTGCACGATCCGGTCGCGGCGCTGGTGTTCTGCGCGCCGTCGCAGGTGAGCTACAGCGTGATCGGCGGCAAGGTAGTGGTGAAGGACGGACAGTTGACGACGCTGGAACTCGGACCGGTCATCGAGCAGCACAACCGGCTGGCGAAGACACTTTACGAAGCGGCGGCGTAGCGGTAGCAACTCGGTAGCCGCTCGAATCTACCGGCATCCGTGACATAGGGGTGCCGATAGATAAACCACGGAACACAAGTCTAAGGCTTGTCGATCAACGTCCGGGTCGCCTCGGCAACCAGACCGCGCAGCCAGCGCACTTCGTCGGAGTAATGCACGCGTTCGTGCCACAACTGGTAGTACTGCATCGGCGGGAAATCGAGCGGTGCGGGCACGACGGTCAACGGCAGGAACTTCGCGTAGTAATCGGCAAAAAGGCGCGTCGTCGTGAAGATCAGATCGGACTTGATCAGCACGTACGGCGCCAGATTGAAGTACGGCAACGTGACGACCACGTGACGCTTTAACCGCTCGCGCGCGAGGTGCACGTCGATCGCGCCGCGCTGGCCCACTGAATAAGGAGTCGGCGCGAGATGCGGCGCATTCAGGTACTGGTCGAGCGTGAGCCCGCCGCGTTTGGCGAACGGATGTGCGTTGCTCATCAGGCAGACGATCTGGTCGACGAACAGATTCGACAGATGCAGCTGCTCGGGCGGCTCCGGCCAGTTGCCGACCACGATGTCGAGCTTGCCGTCCTCGAGCGCGAGTTCGTAGTCGAACGCGGGCCCGAGCGAATGAAACTCGAGCGTCGCGTTCGGCGCGGCCAGGCGGAAGCGTTCGACCACCGTCGGCACGAACAGCACGTTCAGGTAGTCCGGGCAGCCGATCCGGTAGCAACGGATCGAGGTCGCCGGATCGAAGTTGTGCTGCTGGAACTTGATGCGTTCGATCTCGCGCAGCGCGTTCTGCACCGGTTCGAGCAGGCGCAAGCCGTATTCGGTCGGCACCATGCCGGATTTGCCGCGCACCAGCAGCGGGTCGCCGGTGATGTCGCGCAAACGGCGCAGCGCCGCGCTGATGGCGGGTTGCGATTGATTCAGTTTGACGGCCGCGCGCGTCACGCTGCGCTCCATCAACAGGGTGTGCAAGACGCGTAGTAAATACGTATCGATCGCCTCGCGTTGCTGACTCATGACTTCTCCGAAATATATGTTCTGGCTGATCGAGCGGGCATGTTGGTATATGACTTTTAATATGAACGAAAAACGGCGTCAAGGGTGGGATACCCGCAAAGCACGCTGCGGCGCGGGTTTGCGGGGAATTTTGGCGGCTCGACTGACTGGGTCGAATTAGGTATTGTCATCCGGTTGTGGTGACGGATCGTCTGCCGGCAAGGCGGGCGGACGCGCTGTAACGGGCAGTCACCGACGTACTACGGAATCACATGAGCGACTCTTCTTATAGCGACGGCGCCGCCGCGCAGCCGGCAACGAGGCCGGAACAGGCGGCGCCCCGGTTGGTGCTCGAGGGCATCACCAAACAGTACCCGGCCGTGCGCGCCAACGACGACGTCACGTTGGTCGTCGCGCCGGGTGAAATCCATGCCGTGCTCGGCGAAAACGGCGCCGGCAAAAGCACGCTGATGAAGATCATCTACGGCGCGGTGCGGCCCGACGCCGGCGAGATCCGCTGGGAAGGCCAGACCGTCGAGATCGCGAGCCCGGCGGCGGCGCGCAAGCTCGGCATCGGCATGGTGTTCCAGCACTTTTCGCTGTTCGAGACGCTCACCGTCGGCGAAAACATCGCACTCGCGCTCGACGAACCCTTCGATCTGAAGACGCTTTCCAAACGCATCCGCGAAGTCTCCGCCGATTACGGCCTCGACATCGACCCGCAACGTCACGTGCATAGCCTGACAGTGGGCGAGCGGCAACGTGTGGAGATCGTGCGCTGCCTGCTGCAGAACCCGCGCCTTCTGATCATGGACGAACCGACTTCGGTGCTCACGCCGCAAGCGGTCCGCAAGCTGTTCGAGACGCTGCGGCGTCTCGCTGCCGAAGGCTGCAGCATCCTCTATATCAGTCACAAGCTCGACGAAATCCAGGAACTCTGCGACACCGCCACGGTGATGCGCGGCGGCCGCGTGACCGGTCACGTGAAGCCGAAAGAGGAAACGCATGCGTCGCTCGCGCAGTTGATGGTCGGCCATTCGCTGCCGGATTACACGCGCCGTGAACACAAGCCGGGCGCCGTGCTGCTCGACGTGAAGCAGTTGTCGGTGGAAAGCGACGATCCGTTCGGCACCTCGCTCGATAACGTGTCGTTCGGCGTGCATGCGGGCGAGATCTTCGGCATCGCGGGGGTGTCGGGCAACGGGCAGGCCGAATTGCTGTCGGCGCTCTCGGGCGAAAAGCGCGGCGCGAACAGGAATTCGGCCGACGCGGTCACGATCTGCGGCAAGGCGGCGGGGCGCCTCGGTGCAGGCGGACGGCGCGCGCTCGGCTTCGGCTTCGTGCCGGAGGAGCGCCTCGGCCGCGGCGCGGTGCCGGCGATGACGCTGTCGGAAAACGCGCTGCTTACCGCGCATCGGCAGCAGATGGTGAGCTCCGGCTGGATCAAGGCGGGCGCGATGCGCGCGTTCGCGAGGCGCTGCATCGAAGCTTTCGACGTGCGCTGCGGCGGCTCCGAAGCGTTGGCGCAAAGTCTATCCGGCGGCAATCTGCAGAAATACATCATGGGCCGCGAGATTCTGCAGGCGCCCAAGGTACTGGTGGTCGCGCAGCCGACTTGGGGCGTCGACGTCGGCGCGGCGGCGTTCATTCGTCAGCAGTTGCTGGATTTGTCGGCGCGTGGCGTGGCGATTCTGGTGATCTCCGAAGAACTGGAGGAACTGTTCGACATCTGCGATCGCATCGCGGTGCTCGCGCGCGGCAAACTCTCGCCGGTGCGTGCCACCGGCGCGACCAACGCCGAGGAAATCGGCCGCTGGATGGCGGGCCTGTTCGGCGACCGCGAGGGCGCGGCGCCTTCGGCGGAACAGCCGGCGCACGCCTGACGCGGACCGGCAACGCCGGAACCCAACATAACGACAATGACACGCTACCCATGATTCTTCCGTATCGACTCGAAGCACGCACGACGCCCTCGCGCACCATGCAGCTTGCCGTGCCGCTGATCGCCGCGTTGCTCACGCTCGCGATCGGCTTCCTGATCTTCAGCCTCGTCGGCCGTGATCCGCTGCAGGCGATGCACGCGTTTTTCATCGAGCCGCTCGCCAGCGTGAACGGCTGGTCCGAACTGCTGCTGAAAGCGTCGCCGCTGTGCCTGATCGGCCTCGGCCTCGCGATCGGCTATCGCGCCAACGTCTGGAACATCGGCGCCGAAGGGCAGATGCTGCTCGGCGGCATTGCCGCGAGCGGCGTCGCGATCTATTTCGACCAGGCCACCGGCTGGTGGATTCTGCCGGCCATGATGATCGCCGGCGTGCTCGGCGGCATG
>WNGR01007663.1_pt1 | contig 24035 bp, 19 predicted proteins | sample 5407581 | NCBI WGS metagenome assembly WNGR01 (sample SAMN13153383, study PRJNA577476) | soil metagenome | isolation source: 80 cm soil or saprolite under Garry oak tree replicate 2 | place: USA:California | collected 2016-06-15
GGCCCGATGCGCGCAATACCCTCGTGTTCGCCTATGAACAGAACCAGGCGGCCTCCGGCTTCCGGTTCTGGCAGGATCTCAACAACGATGGGCGTGGTCAGGCATCGGAGCTGGGCCTGGTACAGAACGGCAACTTGACCAGCATCGACTTCTGGGTGCACCGCGACCCGACGGACTCGACGATGTGGCTGGTCCCGGAGTTTGCCGGAACACAGATGCGGGTGTACGTCACCGGACCGGTCGCGGATCTCACGTCGATCGACTTCGCGCCGGACTCCGGGTACACGCGGAACATGATTCAGGCGGTTCCTGGCTATGGCTATGTCTTTGAGATCGTCGACGGTGCGACGCTCCACTACGGCGCGCTGCGCGTCACCCACGTGGGGCGGGATTACGTGATCTTCGACTGGAGCTTCCAAACTGATCCGGGCAACCCTGAGCTGCAGATTCGCGCCGGGCAGTCGACCTCGCTGGCGACTGGCACCGTGGTTTCAAGCTCGAAATAGGTAGTCCGGGTCAGCTCAGGCGCCGGAGTGGCCACCAGCCACTCCGGCGCTTTAGTTTGTGTCCCCATGGCGAAGCCCGTCACGCTGGATGGCCATTCCCTTACCATAGACGACGTCGTGGCCGTTGCACGCCGCAGTGCGGCAGGCGCCGGAGTGGCCACCAGCCACTCCGGCGCTTTAGTTTGTGTCCCCATGGCGAAGCCCGTCACGCTGGATGGCCATTCCCTTACCATAGACGACGTCGTGGCCGTTGCACGCCGCAGTGCGGCCGTTGCCATCGATCCCACGGCGCTCGTGGCGGTCAAGCAGTCGCGGCAGGCGGTCGAAGCGGCTGTGGCGCGCGGCGAGACCATCTACGGCGTGAACACCGGCTTCGGAAAACTCGCCCACGTCCGCATCCCGGCGGAGCAGGCGCGGCAGCTGCAGCGCAACCTCATCCGGAGCCACGCCTCCGGTGTCGGCGAGCCGCTGCCGGTGGACGCCGTCCGCGCGATGATGTTGCTCCGCGCGAACGTCCTGGTGCGGGGCACGAGCGGCGTGCGGCCGGTCCTTCCCGAGCTCCTGGTCGAGATGCTGAACGGGAAGGTGCATCCCACCGTGCCCTCGCAAGGCAGCGTCGGTGCGTCCGGCGATCTTGCGCCGTTGTCGCATCTGGCGTTGGCCATGATCGGGGAAGGGGACGTGAAGGTTGCGAACCCCATTACGCTCGAAGCCAAAGAAGGCTTGGCGTTCGTCAACGGCACGCAAGCGCAAACGGGACTGGCGGCGTTGCTCGTGGCGGACGCCTGGACCCTGTGGCGGACCGCGCACGCCGCGGCCGCGATGAGCCTGGAGGCCGTGCGGGGCTCACCAGATCCGTTCGACGCGCGCATCCATGACGCGCGGCCGCACCCCTGGCAGCAGCGCTCGGCGGCGCTGCTCCGCGCGCTGCTCGCCGACAGCGAGATCCGGGAGTCGCACCGCGAGAACGATCCGCGGGTACAGGACGCCTATTCGTTGCGCTGCACGCCACAGGTGCTGGGAGCGGTCGGCGAGGGGCTCGGCTTCGCCGAACGGCTTATCGCGACGGAGCTGAACGCCGCCACGGACAATCCGCTTGTATTCGGCGGTGACGTGCTCTCCGGGGGCAATTTCCACGGCCAGCCCATCGCCCTGGCGCTCGACGTGATCGGGATCGCGCTGACCACGCTGGCAGGACTCGCCGAGCGCCGGCTCGAGCGCGTGGTGAATCCTGACCTCTCCTCCGGCCTGCCGGCCTTTCTGGCGCACGATCCGGGACTTGAGTCGGGGTTCATGACGGCCCAGATCGCCGCCGCCGCTCTCGTCGCCGACTGCCGCGTGCTGGCCACACCCGCCAGCGTCCAGTCGGTGCCGACGGAAGGGAACCAGGAGGACGTCGTCCCGATGGGGATGAGCGCCGCCTGGAAGGCGGGGCGGATCCTCGCCAATGCCGAGCGCATCGTCGCGATCGAGCTGCTCGCCGGTGCGCAGGGCCTCGAGTATCTGAAGCCGCTCACACCGGCGACCGCCGTCGCGCGGCTGCACGCGGCGGTGCGGCAGGAGTCGGCGGCGCTCGTGGCGGACCGGCCGCTGACCGCCGATATCGAGCGAGTGGCCGTCCAGATCCGGGCAGGCAGGTTTGCCTCGTGAGGGCGCCGCGCGGGACCACGAAATCGTGCAAGGGATGGGTTCAGGAGGCCGCCCTGCGGATGCTGATGAACAACCTCGACCCCGAGGTCGCGGAGCGGCCCGACGACCTCGTGGTCTACGGCGGCACCGGCAAAGCGGCGCGTAACTGGGCGTCGTTCGAAGCGATCTGCCGCACGCTGCGCGTCCTGGAAGACGACGAGACGCTGCTCGTGCAATCAGGGAAGCCGGTCGGTGTGTTCACGACGCACGCCGACGCGCCGCGCGTGCTCATCGCGAACGCGAATCTCGTCGGCCGGTACGCGACGTGGGAGGTGTTCCGCGACCTCGAGCGGCGGGGCTTGATCATGTATGGGCAGATGACCGCCGGGTCGTGGATCTACATCGGGACGCAGGGAATTCTCCAGGGCACGTACGAGACGTTTGGCGCAGTTGCACGAGCCAAGTTCCAAGGATCGCTGCGCGGGCGGATCGTGCTCACGGGCGGGCTCGGCGGGATGGGTGGTGCCCAGCCCCTCGCCGCTACGATGAATGAAGGGATCTGTCTGGCGGTGGAGGCGGATCCGGCGCGCGTGCAGCGGCGGTTGGAGACGGGCTATGTCGACCGCGCGACGACATCGCTGGACGAGGCGCTCGCGTGGGCTGCGGATGCACGACAACGCGGAGCCGCGCTCTCGATCGGAATCGTGGGCAACTGCGCCGAGGTGTTGCCGGCGCTCGTGCGCCGCGGCTTCACGCCCGACGTTGTGACGGATCAGACGTCGGCCCATGACCCGCTGAACGGCTACATCCCCGCCGGCCTCAGTCCCGCCGAGGCGGCCGAGCTGCGGCGCACCGCGCCCGACGACTATGTGCGGCGCGCGCGCGCGAGCATTGCGACCCACGTGCACGCGATGCTCCACTTGCAAAAACGGGGTGCGATCGCCTTCGACTACGGCAACAACATCCGGACCGAAGCGCGCGACGCCGGCGTGGCGGACGCGTTCGCGATTCCCGGCTTCGTGCCGGAATACATCCGGCCGCTCTTCTGCGAGGGGAAGGGGCCGTTTCGCTGGGTGGCGCTCTCCGGCGACACGAAGGATTTGCATCGCACCGACCGGCTGGTGCTCGAGCTCTTCCCGGAGAATGCACATCTCAAGCGCTGGATCACGCTGGCGCAGGAACGCGTCGCGTTTCAGGGGCTGCCCGCGCGGATCTGCTGGTTAGGGCAGGGCGAGCGTGCGCGTTTCGGGGTCGCGCTGAACGATCTCGTGCGCACGGGGGAGCTGTCCGCGCCGATCGTGATCGGCCGCGATCATCTCGATACCGGCTCGGTCGCGTCGCCCTTTCGCGAAACGGAGGGCATGCGCGATGGCTCGGACGCGATCGCCGACTGGGCGATTCTGAATGCGCTGCTCAACACCGCGTCCGGTGCATCGTGGGTGTCCTTCCATCACGGCGGCGGCGTCGGCATCGGCAACTCGCTCCATGCGGGGCAGGTCATCGTCGCCGACGGGACGCCGGCCGCCGCCAAGCGGCTCGAGCGTGTGCTCACCAACGACCCCGGGATCGGCGTCGCCCGACACGCGGATGCCGGATATCCGGAGGCCATCGAGACGGCGCGACGGCATCATATCCGCTTGCCGATGATCGAGGATCTCGACTGAAAACATTGCTCGTCGGCGCGCGGCAGGTCGTGACGTGTCGCGGGCCGGCGCGCGCCCGCCGCGGGCGCGAGATGGCGGAGATCGAGGTCTTGCGCGATGCCGCCGTGCTCATCGACGGCGATCGGATCGCCTGGGTGGGACCGCGGGCCGATGTCGGGGCGCAGCATGCTGGGCCCCTACGTGAGGTCGAGGTCAACGGGGTCTTGTTCCCCGGGTTCATCGACTGTCACACGCACGGCGTGTTCGGCGCGCCCCGGCTCGACGATCACGAGCGTCGTGCGCTTGGCGTCGATTACAGAGCCATCGCCGCAGCCGGGGGCGGCATTCTGCAATCGGTGCGCGATGTGCGCGCCCGCCCTGAAGCGGAGCTGGAGGCGCTGACGCGCGCGCGGCTCGCCGCGTTGCTTGCGGGCGGATCGACGACCATCGAGGTGAAATCGGGGTACGGACTGGAGCTGGAAGCCGAGCTCAAGCAGCTGCGGGTCATCAAGACGCTGGGCGAGGAGTTGTGCGCCACCCTGGTCCCGACGTTTCTCGGTGCGCACGAAGTGCCACCCGAGTATCGCGGCAAACGCGCCGACTATGTGCAGCTCCTCTGTGAGGAGATGATTCCGGCCGTGTCACGCGAAGGGCTGGCGCGCAGCTGTGACGTGTTCTGCGAGCCCGGCGTGTTCAGCGTGCAAGAAAGCCGCCAGATCCTGACGGCTGCGCGCCGGCATGGTCTCACCGTGAAGTTGCACGCCGACGAGCTCGAAGGATCGGGCGGCGCCGAGCTGGCCGCCGAGCTCGGCGCGCTGTCGGCGGATCATCTCGCGGCGATCTCCGATCCCGGGATCCGCGCCCTCGCGGCGAGCGACACGGTCGCCGTTTTGCTCCCCGCAACGATGATCTTTCTCGGCAAACGATCCCAGGCGCCGGGGCGCCGTCTGATCGACGCCGGAGCGGCGGTCGCCTTGGCGACCGATTTCAATCCCGGAACGTCGCCCACCATGAGTTTGCCCCTGGTCATGACGCTTGGCGTGTCGCAACTCGGGCTACGTCACGCGGAAGTTGTGACGGGGGTGACGATCAATGCCGCGGCCGCCCTGGGACTCGCCGCCGATCGTGGTCAGATTGCTGCCGGATACGTCGCTGACCTCGTTCTGGCGGCGGTGGACGACTGGCGGGAGGTCGCCTATTGGATGGGGACGGACGTCGTAAGCGCCGTCTGGACAGCAGGTTCGGCTTGTCCCGCCTAGGCGGCCCCGATATCTTAGTCGTTCCATATGTCTAAGCTCGAGCAACTCAAAGAGAAGGCGAAAGGTCTCGAGGCCAAGGATCCGAGGAAGGCCGTGGAGATCTGGCTCGAGGTTCTCAATAACCAGGACGAGACGAATCCTGACCTCTCCATATACAACCGCATCGGCGATCTCTACATCAAGTTGAAGGATCCGGGCCTGGCGGCGGATTACTACGACCAGGCGGTGGATAAGTACGCGGAGCTCGGGTTTCACAACAACGCGATCGCGATGTGCAACAAGGTGCTGCGCAACGCTCCTGCGCGGCAGACGACGTATCTCAAGCTGGCCAAGCTCTATGCCGCCAAGGGGTTCATCGGCGAGGCGAAGCAGAACTTCGTGGAGTACGCGGAACGGATGCAGAGAGTAGGCAAGATCGAGCATGCGTTCGCCGCCCTGAAGGAATTCGCCGACATCTCGCCCGAGAGCGCGTCCTTGCGCGAAATACTCTCCGAGCATCTCAAGATGTACGGCGCCGACCCCGGCAAGCGTGGTTCCTCGGCTCGCCTCAGCACGCCTGCGGCACCCAAGACAGCGCCGCCGGCGGGCGGGGATGACCTCAGCAAATCCGGGAAACGGAAGACGTCGAGTCTTGTCTTTCTCGATCTCGACGCGCCCGCGACGGCCAAAGGTCAGAAGGCGTCTCCACCTGCTCCCGCACCGCCACCACCCCCGCCTGTCGCCGAGAAGCTCATCCAGGAGGTTGTGCCCGAGCTGGACGAGTCGCTCGAAATCGAGACGACCAGCCTCGTGGATGAGTCTCCGCGTGGCGGCGGCGGCGGCATGCTCGAGGGTTTGGAGACGACGGTCGCGGATTTCGGGCAGGTGCGCTCGGAAAGCCCGGCCACGCCATCGATCCGGGAGGAGTTGAATCCCGCGGATCTCGATCTCGAAACGGTCCCGGAGCTCGAGCCCACAGTTCCCGAGGTGAGCGCGGACGAGGGAATCGAATTGGAGGGGGCGGATCTCGTGCTCGAGGGCAACGTCGTCGAGCCCCCCCCCACGCCCACCCCCACCCCCCCGCCGCCGCCCGCGAAGAAGGCTGTGCCGCCGCTGAAGCCGTTGGGCCGTCCCGCGAGCGGCAAAGTGGCCACGCCCGAACCACCGCGCGTGAAGCCCGTGGTACCGAAGCGTCCGGTCGCTCCGGCCCCCACTGCCAAGCCTGGGCCGGGCAAGCGCAAGACGGTCGTCGAGGTGCCGCCGCTCGAGCTGGAGCCCGATTTTGAGACGGCCACGACCGACGCGGGGCATGACGTCGACGACGAGCCGCTCGCCATCGACGAGGTCTCGCCGCCACGGCATCCGAGCTTCATCCAGACCGAAGACGACACGTCGATCTCGACTGGTGGGCGCCGGTCCGGCTTCATCGACCTCGGGATCGATGAGATCAACAGCGCGGGTGATCAGGCGGGGTCGCTCGTGTTCTCCAACATCGAGGAGACGCCGGCCGCGCCGGAGATCGAGGAGCTCGAGAGCCAAGTCGCCGACAACCCCGACGATCCGGAAGCGCATCAGGCGCTGGGCGAAGCGCTGATCGAACAGGGAGACCGCGACCGCGGCATCGAAGAGCTCGATCTCGCGACCACGGGCTACGAGAACGCGGGCAATCTGTCCCATGCGCGCGACCTCGTGGACGAGGTGCTGCGCCTCGATCCCAACAGCGTGCGCCACCGCCAAAAGGCGGTGGAGTATGCCTTCAAAGGCGGCGACAAGGCCAAGTTGATCGATGCGTACCTCGAGCTGGCCGACGCGTTGCTGCGGTCGGATTTGCCGGAGAAAGCGCGAGCGGTCTACGCGCGCGTCGCCGAGCACGATGCCAAGAATGAGCGCGCCAAGGCTGCCCTCTCGATGCTCGCGCCGGCCGTCGCCGTGCCGGCGCCCTCCGGGAAGCCCGAAGGGAAGGTCAAGGCCAAAGACGCCAAAATGAAAGTCCGCGACGAGGCGGCCACGAACGGCGATTTCATCGACCTCGGCTCGATGCTCAGCGAAGAAGACGAAGGACTGCCGGCCAAAGACACGCGGATGACCGTCGAGGATGAAGAGCCGACCGGCGACGAGGAGCAGGACTTTCAGGACATGCTCGCGCGCTTCAAGCAGGGCATCGATGAGAACATCGACGAAGCCGATTTCCAGTCGCACTACGATCTCGGCGTCGCGTTCAAGGAGATGGGCCTCTTGGACGAGGCGATCGCCGAGCTACAGAAAGCGTTGCGCGCGCCCGAAGGCAAGCTGCGCACCTCCGAGATGCTCGGGATCTGTTTCTTCGAGAAGGGCGCGTTCGGCGTCGCCGAGTCGATTCTGCGGCGCGGCCTCGATCTCCCCGCCTCTGGCGATCAGGAACGCCTGGGCGTCCTCTATTGGCTGGGCCGGGCGCTCGAGCAGCAAGGCAAGAAGGCGGACGCGCGCGACCTCTACGGCCGCGTCTTTGCCGTGGACATTCGTTTCCTCGATGCCGAGCAGCGCGTGAAAGCGCTCGCCAAGGCGAAGTAGCGTGAGCCAACAAGTCACCCGCGTCAGCCTGCGCGACGTCCAGCGGCCGGTGGCCGGTGAGCTGGAACAAGTGGGGCTCGAGCTCCGGCGCGTCATCGCCGCCGACTTCCCCATCGTGAGCGAAGTGAACGACCACTTGCTCCAGATGAAAGGGAAGCTGTTCCGGCCGACGTTGCTGCTGCTCAGCCATCAAGCCGCGGGGTCGAAGGATCCGCGCGCCGTGACGCTCGCCGCGGTGGTAGAGTTGATTCATCTCGCGACGCTCGTCCACGACGATTCGGTGGACCACTCCGTGTTGCGGCGCGGGCTGCCCACGATCAACGCATTGTTCTCGCACCAGATCGCCGTGATCATGGGGGACTATCTCTACTCGCGGGCGATCATCGAGCTGGTGCGTCTGGACGACCACGAGGCGCTACGCGTCCTGGCCCGCGTGACCAACGAGATGACGGTGGGCGAAATGCGCCAGCTGGAGGCCCACGACAAGCTGGCCTATGGCGAGGGCGCGTACGACGAGCTGATTCGCGCCAAGACGGCGTCGTTGCTGTCGGGTGCGTGCGAGGTGGGCGCGCTCACGGCCCCGGCCAATTACCAGCAGGCGCTGGCGCGTTTCGGCATGCTGCTCGGCATGGCGTTTCAGATCACGGACGATCTGCTCGACTACACCGAGCCCGAGGCCGTGACCGGAAAGCCGTCGGGCCTGGATCTCCGCGAGCACAAGGTGACCCTCCCGCTGATCGCCGCCCTCGCCCGCATGCCCGCCGAAGGCCGGCGGGTGGTCGCCGACCTGATGCAGGCGGCGGAGCCGAGTGACGATTTGGTCGCCGACGTGATCCGATTAGTAGAGGGCGCCGGCGGGTTGGAGACGGCGCGCCAGCGCGCGCTGGATCTCGCGCAGCAGGCGGAGACGGAGCTCGATGTGTTGCCCTCCTCGCCGGCGCGCGACGCGCTGCAGGGGAGCATTGCCTACGCGGTAGAACGGCGCAGCTGAGCGTGCCCCCCGGACCGCGCCGGCCGCTCTTCTATCTCAGTGTGCTCGCCGTCGGCTTCGTGCTGGGCGGGCTGCTGCAGGCGTTCCTGCGGCGGTTTCTGCCCCAGGGCCCGGCCAAGGAACTGTTTACGTGGTCGGTGACCCCGACCATCGGTCCCATTCACTTGGATTTGCTGGTGATGTCGATTACGCTAGGACCTATCGGGCTCGATGTCTCGCTGCTCGCCGTCGTCGGCGTCCTGGTCGCGTATCTCGTCGCCCGCTCGCTCTTCTAGGAAAGGCGCACCATGCTCGGCAATCTCGGCTTCACGGAAATCGCGATCCTGCTGCTGATCGTCGTGCTGTTCTTCGGGGCGAAGCGGATCCCGGAGATCGGCGCGTCCATCGGGAAGGGCATCAAGGAGTTCAAGCGGGGTCTCAAGGACGAGCCGCCCCAGGATCCGCCGGAGTCATCGGACTCCGCGCTGCCGCCGGCCTCGAGCGGGGCAGGTGCACGCGGGGCGGGGGGGGCGTGGGGGGCGGGGGGGGGGCAGCGAAATCCTGATTCTGATGCTGATCGTCCTGCTGGTCTTCGGCGCCAATCGGCTGCCCGAAGCTGGCAAGGCCGTCGGCAAGGGACTGCGCGAGTTCAAGCGTGCGCTCTCTGACGCGGAACACAGCATCCAGCAGCTCCCGCCGCCCCGCGAGGAGGAGCAGCCGCGGGATGGCAAACCGAAGCGTTTAGTCGAGTAGCGTCAGAACGTCGTCGCCGCGGCGTCCGCGGCGGCCTGGGACTTGAAGATGTCCTTGCGCCGATCCACCACCTTGGCCTTGGCGCGCACCCCCTCCATGTACTGCTGAATCCGTGCCTGTTGCACCGCCTGGCGCAGCTGCGTGCGCTGGACGTCGCGCTGCGCGAGCCAGGCGCTGGAGTCGGCCAGTTTGCGCGACAACGACTCGACGATGAAGTAGCCGGTCTCGCCCTCGAGCACGCCACTCCGTTCGCCGACGCGCAGGCCGAACGCGGTGCCCACGACGATGGGCTCCCGCGCCAGATAGCTGGGCGGGCGGAGGCGGGTGAACGGGCCGAAGCGCTGTACGTCGAGCCCGCGCGCGGCCGCCGCGGCCGCCAGATCCGGTACGCCGCGCAGCGCGGACTCGAGGGAGTCGGCGCGATGCCGCGCGAGCACTTTCTGTTTCTCCAGACGAATCGCGGTGCTCGCTCCGGCCCGAATCTGATTCAGCGGCGGAACGCCCGCCGCCGTGACCGAGTCGAGGCGGAACACGTAGAAGCCCGACGGGGCCTCGATCACAGGACTCGTCTCGCCCACCGGCGCTTCGAACGCCCACACGCTCACGTCGGGAATCCGGTAGGGCCCGAGCGCGAACGGCTGGCCCTGCACCACTTGATACTCCGGCGACACCGGCAGTCCCAGACGCCGCGCCACGGTGTCGAGCGTCGTGGGATCACTGCGCTCGGCCGCCAGCCGCTCCAGCGTGTCGGCGCGCGCTTCCACCTGATCGAGATGCGCGCCCTGCAGCGCCACGGGGATCAGGATGTGACGGAGCTTGACCGAGTCGCCTTTGACCTGGTCGATGCGGATCAGGTGGTAGCCGAACTGCGTCGCGACGGGGGCGGACAACTGCCCGGGCTTCAGCGCGCGCACCGCCTGCATGAACGGTTCGACGTAGCCGGTCTCGTTCTTCTTGATCCAGCCGAGATCGCCGCCGCGCTGCCCGCTCGTCGAGTCGCTCGACTCGCGGCGCGCGACATCCTCGAACTTGGCGCCACGCGCGAGCTCGCTCCGCACGCGCGCGACCCGCGCGCGGGCCGCCGCGCTATCCGCCGGGCTCGGCGTGCGCGGCACGGTGAGGAACCGCACGTACGCGACGCCCGGCCGCTTGAAGTCATCGGGGTGTTTCTTGATGTATGCCGACAGCTCGGCGTCGTTGATCGTGCTGGTGTCGGGGATCGTGGCGGGCCACACCGCGAGCGATGCGATGCGGACCGAGTCGTGTTGATCCTTGTAGATCCGCCACAGTTTGGCGTCGGAGATGTAGACGTCGCTCGTGAGATATTGCGCCAGCTTGATGCGCGGAATCTGCTCGCGGTAGATCCCTTCGATCTGCGCGAGCAGATTCCGATCGGACGTGGTGGACAGGAACTGCTGCCACTTGCGCAGATCGAACTGGCTGTCGGTCTGGAACTGCGGATCGCGCATCACTTCGGGCGGCGGCGAGTTGTGCGCCATGTCGATGATCTCTTCGGCGCTGACGCGAATGCCGAGACGATCGTACTCCTGCTGCAGCAGCGCGTCCTGAATCATCTGATTGATCACTTGATTCTGGATTTGCTGGTCCTCCTCGCGCGTCAGCGGCGCCGTGCCGTTCTGCTGCCGGTACTGTTCGGAAGCGATCTGGACGCGTTGCTGATACTCATTCACCTGGAATTCTTTGCCGTTGACGCGCAGCACCACGTTGCCGCTGGGGCCGAGAATGCTCGATACCTGGGCGGTGGCGAGCCAAAGGACGAAGGGAATGGTGACGAAGACGATCGCGATGTACTTCGCACTAGAACGCAGACTGCGCAGCATGGCAACTCCGAATTCCGATAAACGAGGGGGTGAAGGCGGATAAGTCTAAAAACGACAACGCACAAACTCAAGCGCACAGCCCCTTGGGTCATTTGACAGCGGCGCCGGCCAAACACTATCTTCGTCCAATTCCCACATAGACTTAGGCCGTGGCCTATACCAGCGAGATCGACAAGCTCGAAGCACGCTTTCGCGACAACCCCAAGGGCAGAAACTTTGCCCCCTTGGCGGACGCCTATCGTAAAGCAGGGCTTATAGATAACGCGATTGACCTCTGTCAGAACGGCCTCAAGCTCCACCCCGACTACGTCAGCGCCTATATCGTGTACGCCCGCTGCCTCGTGGACAAGAAGGACGACGCGGCGGCCCTAGGTGTCTTCACGCAAGTCCTCGGGTTGGACGGCGAAAATATCATCGCGCTCCGTGGGCTCGCCGAGCTCGCCGAGCGGAACGGGAAGTACGCCGAAGAAGTCGAGTGGCTATCGCGGTTGCTGAACGCCGATCCCATGAACGGCGACGCCGCCGAGGCGCTGGCGCGGGCCAAGGGGAAGGCCGCCGCATCGCCCCAGGCGGCGACGAAGCCGATGGCGAAGCCCGATTTCGCCGTGGAGCACGAGGAGCCCGCCGCAACCACGCTGTCGGCAGCGCCGAGCGGGGAGGTCGAGAACTTCGAGAACCCGATCAGCTTCAATCCGAACGCGCACGCCGCGGCAAAGGCCGAAGGGTTGGAGGTTCAGGAAGACGTCGAGCTGAATCCGCAGCAGATCGAGCAGGTGGAGATCGAGGGATTGGCGCGCACGCAGTATGAGGGGAGTGGGATGTTCAAGTTGGATGGGCCGGACCTTGACCCGTCCCGTATCGGCCCCGACCTCGACGAAGCGCTGCCTCAGGTCGATCTGCCGCTCATCATGCCGGATGACGAGATGCGGGCGCCTCGCCCGCAGCCCCAACCGCCGCCTCGGCCGGCGCCGCCGCCCCCGCCGCCCCCGCCGCCCCCGCCGCCACCTCCTGCGCCTGCGGCGCGCGTTCCTGCGGCCGTCGCCCTATCCGACGACGATGGGGCGGCGGATACGGCAACGCTGTCGCAGGCCGAGCCGGTGCTCACGGAGACGATGGCGGAGCTGTATCTCAAGCAGGGGCATCACCACGATGCGCTGCGCGTCTACCAGGCACTGCTCGTGCAGCGTCCCAACGACGCGAAACTGAAGAGCAAGGTCGAGCAGCTGACGACGGGTGGGAAAAAGCGATCCGGCGTTTCGGCGCAAGCCTTCTTGAAGGGGATTTGGTCCGGACGCCGTGCGGCGCCGCCGGAGCCTCCCGAGGAGCAAAGCACGCTCGCGGCCGCGTTCGACGGCGCGGGACCGCCGCCGGGCGAACCGTCGCGGCCCGCGCAGGATCACATCTCGCTCGATTCCGTGTTTGGCGACGATACTGCGCGACGAACGAGCGCCCAGCAGGCCGAGGCCGCCACTCCGGCGCCTTACGATGCCGGGGCGGGGGTGTCCAAGACGGGTGGATTCTCGTTTGACGAGTTCTTCGCTGGCGGCCAGGGTGGTGCGCCGGGGACCGCGCGAGCCTGAGATTTATGGCCGGACCAGTCTCGCCGAGATCGAGCGCGCGACGAAGGAGCGCGCCCGCGCGTTGGGGGTCGAGTGCACCTGGATTCAGACGAATCACGAAGGGGAATTCGTCGAGGCGATCCAGGGGCTCACGGGCCGTGCCGACGGCGCGGTGATCAATGCGGCAGCGTTCACGCACACCAGTCTCGCGGTGCGCGACGCGCTGCTCGCCGTGCGAGTGCCGTTCGTCGAAGTGCATCTCTCCAACATTTTCGCCCGCGAGCCGGAGCGGCGGCGATCGCTGCTCGCGGATCTGGCCGTGGGTGTGGTGACGGGGTTCGGCGCCGACAGCTATCGGCTGGGACTCGAAGCTCTTGCCCGGTATCTCGAGTCGCGCCCCCGATAGGCGCCCCGAGCGACATGCGGCGCTCGCCGCCATGCTCGACGTGGAAGGCCTGGACGCGCTGCTCGTGACGTCGCGTTCCAACATCCGGTACCTGACGGGGTTCAGCGGGTCGGCGGGTGTGGCGGTCGCGACACGCGGGACGGTGTTATTGGTGACCGATTTTCGGTACGACGAGCAGGCGCGGCAGCAAAGCGGGGCTGTCGCCCGCGTGGAAATCGAAGGGACGAGTGTGTGGGACCGGCTGTTCAAGGAACTAGGGGTTGGGGTTTCGGGCCTGGGGCCTGGGGGTTCGATCGGTTTCGAAGCGCATACGATAAGCGTGAAGGACGCGGAGCGGTTTTCATCCGGTCCCGGTGCGGCATGGCGATGGAAAGCGGCGGGAGAGCTGGTCGAGAAGCTGCGAGTGCGTAAGGATGCGGGCGAAGTCGCGGCGATTCGCGCCGCTGCGACGCTTGCGACGGGGGCGCTGCGCGACGCGCTGGCCACCGTGGGGCCCGGGCAGACGGAGCTCGAGATTGCGGGCATGCTCGAGGGAGCGCTGCGGCGCCACGGCAGCGAAGCGCATCCCTTCGCGACGATCGTCGCCAGTGGACCGCGGAGCGCGCTGCCCCACGCGCACACGAGCACGCGGCCGGTGGCGGCCGGGGAGTGGCTCCTGCTAGACTTTGGCGCCGTCGTCGATGGCTATTGCGCCGATGTGACGCGGACGGTTGTGGTGGGGGCGCGCGCCGATGAATCGCAGCGCGCGTTGTACGGCCTGGTGCAAGAAGCACAACGGCGCGCGCGCGAGGGCGTCCGGGCCGGCATGAGCGGGCGGGACGCGGACGCGCTGGCGCGCGATCTGATCGAGGCGCGCGGCTTTGGCGCGGCGTTCGGCCATTCGACCGGGCATGGGCTTGGCCTCGAGGTGCATGAAGCGCCGCGACTCGCGCGCACCGCCGCCGAGCCGTTGCCCGAAGGCGCCGTCGTGACGATCGAGCCGGGCGTGTATGTCGCGGGGCGGGGCGGTGTGCGCATCGAAGACGATGTGCACTTGTCTGCCGAGGGTCCCGTGCTGTTGACCGATGGCTGTACGGATCTCGTGGAACTGGTGTAGGGCCTCTTGGGGGGTATCTTCACGGTATGAAGCTCGACATCATCGCCCAGATCGTGCAGATCTTGAAGGACGCGCCCGAGGTGGGGGCGATCGAGATCCGTCGCGGTCTGTTTGGGGCGTGGTCGTCGGTCCGGGTTTCGAAGGCGGGCCACGGCGGGAATACCATCGGTGGGGCGGGGGGCCCATCCCATGTGATCGTATCGCACCCCGCCGCCGCCGCTTCACCCGGCACCGCTCCGACCGCTTCCTCCCCTGCGCCATCCGCCGGCCCCCAGCTCCTCGAGATCAAGTCGCCGATGGTCGGGACGTTTTATCAGTCGCCTGAGCCTGCGGCGCAGCCGTACGTGAAGGTCGGCTCCCGCGTGAACGTGGGGCAGGTGGTCTGCATCATCGAAGCGATGAAAATCATGAACGAAATCGAGTCCGAGGTCGCGGGCGTGATACGGGAAGTCACGGCCCAAAACGCGCAGCCGGTCGAGTTCGGTCAGGTCCTTTTCCGGGTGGATCCGCATGGGTGAGGCGACGCAGAGCAATCTGCCGCAGTTCAACTTCAAACAAGCCATCACGCAAATGGTGCAGCGCAACGGCTCCGACCTGCTGCTCAAAGTCGGCCGGCCGGCGACCATTCGCGTAAACGGCGATCTGGTGGCGCTCGATACGGCGCCGCTCAAGCCGGAAGAGCTGAAGTCGCTGGCGGAGCAGATCATGACACCCAGGCAGGTCAAGGAGTTCGCCGAGCATAAGGAGGCGGACTTCGCGATCGGCGTGCCGGGTGTGGGCCGGTTCCGTACCAACGTCTACCAGCAACGGGGCACGGTGGCGTTCGCGTTCCGGGCGATTCCCTACGAGGTCAAGCACATCCGCGAGCTGAACCTGCCGGGTGTGCTCGAGGAAATCGCCCTCAAGCCGCGCGGGCTCGTTCTGGTCACCGGCGTGACGGGGTCGGGGAAATCGACGGCACTGGCCGCGATGATCAATCACGTGAACACAAACCGGCGCGTGAACATCATCACGATCGAGGACCCGATCGAGTTCCTGCATCGGGACCAGCACGCCAACATCTCGCAGCGCGAGGTCGGCAATGACACGCTGACGTTCAACTCGGCGCTGCGGCACGTGCTGCGGCAGGACCCCGACCTGATCCTGATCGGCGAAATCCGCGACATGGAGACGCTCGACACGGCGCTGAAGGCGGCCGACACCGGGCACATGGTGTTCTCGACGTTGCACACCACCGACGCCACCCAGACGGTCAGCCGCGTGATCTCGTTCTTCCCGCCGCACCAACACGACGAAATCCGGCACCTGCTCTCCACTGCGCTCCAGGCGATCGTGTCGCTGCGTCTGGTGCCGCGCAAGGACGGCCGAGGGCGCGTCCCGGCCGCGGAGGTGCTGATCAATACGGCGGCCGTGGCCGACAACATCCGCGATCTCTCCAAGCAGCTCAGCATCCCCGATCTCATCGCCGAAGGCTCCGTGCAATACGGTATGCAGAGCTTCGACCAGTCGCTCTTCCACTGGTACAACCAAGGCGTCATCAGCTATGAGAGCGCGATTTTCTACGCGTCGAACCCGAGCGAGTTTGCCCTGAAGGTGTCGGGCGTCGATTCGTCGGGGAACCGGCTCGGTGGGGCCGACGCGGCCGGGGCGATCGAGCTGACGCCCTGATGTTCAAGAAAGTGCTGATCGCGAACCGCGGGGAGATCGCCCTGCGGGTGATCCGCGCGTGCAAGGAGCTGGGCGTCGAGACGGTGGCGGTGTATTCGGAAGCGGATCGGGAGTCGCTGCACGTCCGCTTCGCCGACGACGACGTCTGCATCGGCCGCGCGCCGAGCCGCGATAGCTATCTCAACATCCCCCGCCTGATCGCCGCCGCCGAAATCACCGGCGCCGACGCCATCCATCCCGGCTACGGGTTCCTCGCCGAGAACCCCGAGTTCGCGGAAAAAGTCAGCGCGTCCAACATCGCCTTCATCGGACCGACGCCCGACCAGATCCGGCAGATGGGCGACAAGGCGGCAGCCCGCAAACTCGCGAAGGCGCAAGGCGTGCCGACGGTGCCGGGCTCGCCGGGTCCGGTGGCGTCCCTCGAAGAGGGCCAGGAGGTGGCCCAGCAGATCGGCTTCCCGGTCATCATCAAGGCGGCGGCAGGGGGTGGCGGCAAGGGCATGCGCGTCGCCAACGACGCCGATCAGTTCGCGCAGTCGTTTACGCTCGCGAAGCAGGAGGCGCTCGCCGCCTTCAACTCCGACGAGGTCTACATCGAGAAGTACCTGGCGCGCCCGCGCCACATCGAGATCCAGATCATGGGCGACACGCACGGCAAGGTGATGCACCTGTGCGAGCGTGATTGCTCGGTGCAGCGACGCCATCAGAAGCTCGTCGAGGAAGCCCCATCACCCGCGGTGGACCAGACGCTGCGCCAGGACATCGGCGACTCGGCCGTGAAGCTCGCGGAGGCGATCGGCTACGTGGGGGCGGGGACGATCGAGTTCCTGCTGGATGCCGACGGCTCCTTCTACTTTATGGAGATGAACACGCGCATCCAGGTGGAGCATCCAGTCACCGAGATGTGCACGAACTTCGATCTCGTGAAGGAGCAGATCGCGGTTGCCGCCGGGGCGCCGCTGTCCCTGGTCATGAACGGTCACCGGCTGCGCGGGCATGCGATCGAGTGCCGCGTGAACGCCGAGGACCCGAGCCGGAATTTCCAGCCCTCGCCGGGACTGATCACCGCCTACCATCCGCCCGGCGGTCCGGGCGTGCGGGTGGACACGCACATTTACGCCGGGTATACGGTCCCGCCGTACTACGACTCGTTGCTCGCGAAGGTCATCGTACACGGGAACACGCGGACCGAAGCGCTCGCCCGTATGCGCCAGGCGCTCGACTCGTTTATCATTGAGGGCGTGACTACGACGATTCCGTTCCTGGGCCGGGTCATGCGCCACCCGGACTTCGTCGCGGGCACGGTCGATACGAAATTCCTCGAGCGCGAGCCGCAGCTCCTCAAAGACCCGACATGAAGATCGACGTTTACCACACACCACTCGGCCTCACTGCGGGAGATCTCACCGGCCGAGCGGTTGTCGTCATCGATGTGCTCCGCGCGACGAGCACCATCGTCACCGCCCTCGCCGCGGGTGCCAAGGCGATCGTGCCGGCCGCGAGCTCGGACGAAGTCGTCCGGCTGACCGCGAATCTCGAGAAGAACGGGATCGTGCTCGCCGGCGAGCGCCGGCTGCTGAAGATCGAAGGCTTCAGTCTCGGGAATTCTCCCCGGGAGATGACGAAGGAGGCGGTCGGCGGCAAGACGATGTTTCTGGCCACGACCAACGGCACGCCGGCGTTGGTGGCGGCGCAGGGCGGCGATCCGGTGCTGGTGGCCGCGGCGCTGAATTTCAGCGCCGCCGCCGAGCGCGCCCGCAGTCTGTTTACCGAGCGCGGCGATCTCGTCATCATCTGCGCCGGGCGCGACAAGCAGTTCGCCCTGGAGGATGCCTACACCGCTGGGCGGCTCATCAAGGCGGTGAAAAAGGGCGTGCCGCCCAAGAAGCTCTTGTTGAATGACGCCGCCCAGGTCTCGCTCGACCTCGCCGCCCAACAGGGTGGATGGCAGGATGCCCTCGGCGCGAGCGACGCCGCCCGGCAGCTGGGCGAGGCGGGATTGGGGGATGACGTCAAGTTCTGCGCCAATCCCGATCGCGTTTCGATCGTTCCCGTCTACGCGGATCGACGCATCGCGGCATGAATTCCAAAGCTCGTCAAGAGCTGCTCGGCATTGCGGCCCTGCTGGTGGGGTGCTTTGTGGGGCTGACGCTCTTGCCGGTGGCGTTGACCGGAAGTTGGGGACGGACGATCGGCGGGGCGCTGTGGCAGCTGTTCGGCGTCGGCGCCATCGTCGTGCCGATCCTCGGCGTCGGATGGGCGCTCGCGGCCTTTGAACGGCTGGGGGCGCTCTCCTGGGGCCGTGCGGCGGTGCTGGGCGCCGGCCTCGTGCTCCTCATCCCCTACGGCATAGCGGTCGCGATCGGCCCCGCGTTCCCGCCCGACTACGGCAACTGGACACGTACCGAGCGCCTGGTCGGACTGTTCCCCGGGTTCCTCGCCAACGGCGCGGAGACGGCGATCGGCACAGCCGGAGCCGTCTTGATCGGGCTGTTCGCCTTGTCGGCGCTCGGCATTGTCACGGTTGGGTGGCATCCGCTGACGCTGTTGAGACAGCGGGATGCGAGAAGCGGGATGCGAGATGCGGAGGAACCGACCCGCGATGAGATCCCCGCATCCCGCATCCCGCATCCCGTATCTCGTTTCCCGAAAGCGCCGAAGCCCAAGTCCATCCCGCCTCCCAAACCGGCCCCGCCTCCACCCCCGGGCTCATTGATCCCTCCGATCGAGCTGCTCACGGAAGGGCCGGGCGCGGTGGAAGACGCGGATGCCGCGCAGATCGAGGACATGGGCCGGCGGCTCGTCACGACGCTGGAGACGTTCCGGGTCGGCGCGCAAATCACGCACAAGACCGTCGGTCCGGTCGTGACGCGGTTCGAGCTCCAACCAGGACGGGGCGTGAAGGTCGGGCGCGTCTCGTCCCTGGCCGACGATCTCGCGCTCGCGATGCGCGCGCAGTCGCTGCGCATCGTGGCGCCGATTCCGGGGAAGGCCGCGATCGGCATCGAAGTCCCGAATCCGACGCCCCGCCTGGTGCACGTGCGCGACATGATCGACAGCGCGGAGTTCCGCCGCGCGGCGCGCGTATTGCCCGTCGTGCTGGGCCGCAACCTGGAAGGCGACGAGGTCGTGGACGATCTCACCAAGATGCCCCACCTCCTCATCGCCGGTGCGACGGGGTCGGGAAAATCGGTCTGTATCAACGCGATCATCACGAGCCTCGTGTACGCGCACGGACCGGACAAGCTCAAGCTGTTGATGATCGACCCGAAGATGGTCGAGCTGTCGATGTACAGCGCGCTGCCCCATCTCGGTCTGCCCGTGGTGACGAGCCATCACAGAGCCGCGAACGTGCTGAAGTGGGCCGTGTGGGAGATGGAGCGCCGCTACCGCCTGCTGCACGCCAACCACGCGCGCAACATCACCGATTTCAACAAGAAGGTCGATGCCAAGGCGCCCCTGAAAGGCCCGCGCGAGACCCTCGCCACGCAGGCAGGCATTCAGAAGGAGCTGCCGTTTGATGCCGTCTATTCGGGCGGCATCCTGCCGTACATCGTGCTGATCGTGGACGAGCTCGCGGATCTCATGCTCACGGTCCAGGGCGAGATCGAGACGCCGCTGGCGGTGCTTGCGCAGAAGGCGCGCGCGATCGGCATTCATCTGATCCTCGCCACGCAGCGGCCGTCGGTGAACGTCATCACCGGACTGATCAAAGCCAATTTTCCGTGCCGGATCGCCTTCCGCGTTTCCGCGAAGGTGGACAGCCGCACCATTCTCGATCAGAACGGGGCTGAGACGCTGCTCGGTAACGGCGACATGCTGTTTCTGCCGCCGGGGAAGAGCGAGCCGATGCGGGTGCAGGGCGCGTTCATTTCGACCGACGAGACCGAGCGGCTGATGGAGTGGTACAAGGCCCATGCGGCCGCCGCCGTCGCCGCACCCGGCACGTCGATTGACGAGCAGGTCGCCGCACTCGAGAAAGCCGAAAAAGAAGGGGAAGAGGGAAGGGGGACGGGAGAAGGGGACGTCGGCGATCGCGATCCACTATTCCGGCAGGCCGCCGAGGTCTGCATCCAGAATCAGCTCGGATCGACGTCGCTGCTGCAGCGGCGCATGAGCATCGGGTATGGCCGCGCCGCGCGCATCATCGATCAGCTGGAGCTGGCCGGCGTGTTGGGCCCGGCGAACGGCTCCAAACCGCGCGATGTGCTCGTGGGATTGGAAGAGCTCGATGAGATCGTCACGCCGGGCCGTGAGGGGTGACGCCTCCGCGCGTGGGAATGCACCGGAGCGCGGCAAATTGGTTATCGACTGGCCGCGAACGGGACTAGTTTGTCGCCGTGTCCAGCGGCGTGCACAGCGATCCATCGAATTGGACGGACCCGAGACATCAACGGGGCCTCTCCGGCGAAGAGCAGGCGATGCGGTATCTCCAGAGTCGAGGCTGGGAGGTCGTCGCCCATCGCTTCCGAGTCGGCCGCATCGAGATCGATATCATCGCGCGGCGCGGGGCGCTCGTCGCCTTTGTGGAAGTGAAAGCCCGGAGGGGTCAAGCGTTCGGCAGTCCGTTCGAAGCTGTCACGGGAGCCAAGCGCCGGGAAATCGTGAAGGCGGCGCGAGTCTGGATGGATCGTTATGGGCAGCGTGGCGACGTCTACCGCTTCGACTGTATCGGTATTGTTGACAACAAGTTAGAGCATCTGGAGGACGCTTTTCGTCCCGGATGGCGGTGAGAGATGTTTCGGTATATATTCGGGCCTTCCACACGAGGAGGCTCGCCACCCATGTCGAGGCTCATGGCAATGACCGACGACCGTAAGAAAGCGCTCGCCCTCGCGATCACCCAAATCGAGAAGACCTGCGGCAAGGGGTCTATCATGCGGATGGGCGCCGACACTCCGCAGGTGCGCGTGGCCGGGATCTCGACGGGCGCCATCAATCTCGATGCGGCGATCGGCATCGGCGGCATCCCGCGCGGCCGGGTGACGGAGATCTTCGGCCCCGAGTCGAGCGGCAAGACGACGCTCGCGCTGCACGTTGTGGCGCACGCGCAGCGGGAGGGCGGCGCCGCGGCCTACATCGACGCCGAGCACGCGCTCGACGTCGAGTACGCCAAGAAGCTGGGCGTGGACATCGAGAATCTGCTCGTCTCCCAGCCCGACACGGGAGAGCAGGGCCTCGAGATCTGCGAGATCCTGGTGCGCTCGGGTGCGGTGGACGTCGTCGTCGTCGATTCGGTCGCGGCCCTCGTGCCGAAGGCCGAAATCGAAGGTGAGATGGGTGACTCGCTGCCGGGCCTGCAGGCGCGGCTCATGAGCCAGGCGCTGCGCAAGCTCGCCGGCGCGATCAACCGCTCGCGCACCTCCGTCATCTTCATCAATCAGCTGCGTGAGAAGATCGGGGTCATGTTCGGCAATCCCGAGACCACGAGTGGCGGGCGGGCGCTGAAGTTCTACGCATCGGTGCGGCTCGACATGCGCCGCATCGCGCCGGTTAAGGATCGCGAAGTGGTAATCGGCAACCACGTCCGCGTGAAGGTGGTGAAGAACAAGGTGGCGCCGCCGTTCCGCCAGGCGGAGTTCGACATCATGTTCGACGAAGGCATCAGCCACGAGTCGTTGCTGGTCGATATCGCGGCGGAGGCCGGCATTATCGAGAAGTCAGGCGCCTGGTACTCGTACGGCAAAGAGCGAATCGGACAGGGGCGTGAAAACGCCAAGATGTACCTGAAGGACCACCCGGACATGTCGGCCGAAGTCGAGGCACGCGTGAAGCAGCACCTCGGCGTCAGCAGTGTGGAAACAGGTGGGGAGGGCGGGGAGGGCGGGGGGGGCGGGGGGGGCGCCATCGCCGACGAGGAGAGCGCCGCGAGCGAAGAGTGATTCTCACCGGACTCGCCCCCGATCCACGCCGGCCGGACTATAGGCTGGTCGAGGTGGATCGGGGGCGTTTTGCGTCCCTGCCGGCCGACGCGCTGGCGCTGCTCGATCTCGTTGTCGGCCGGGAGATCGGTCCATTGGTTTTCGAACGGCTGCAGGAGCTCGCGGATCTCGAGGCCGCACACCGCGCCGCGCTGCGCGCGCTGGCGCGCCGGGCTCACGCCCGCTTCGACCTCCGGCGCCGCTTGCTCCAAAAACAACACCCCCCCGCCGCCGTGGACGGCGCGCTCGAGCGGCTGAGTGCCGCGGGACTGCTGGATGACGCGCGGTTCGCTGCCGATTACGCCGCGGCCAAAGCTCGACGCGGCCGGGGACCGGCTCGACTCATCGGGGATCTCCTGGTGCAGGGTGTGGATCGCCGCATGGCAGAGGAGGCCGTGCGCGCGGCCCTCGCGGCCGAAGGCGTCGATCCCGCGGAGGCTGTCCGGGTATTGGCGGAGAAGCGGGCGAGACAACTGGCGGGGTTGCCGCCGACCGTCAAGAAGCGGAGGCTCACCGCGTTCTTGATCCGCCGGGGATTCAGCGGCGGCGCAATCAGGGAGGTGGTCGAATCCCTTAACTCCTAGTTACACTATATTTTACACCCATGAAGTCCGCTGACATCCGCCGCAAGTTCATCGACTACTTCAAGGCTGCACCGCGCGCCCACCGCGAGGTGCCGAGCTCGTTGCTGGTCCCCACCGATGACCCCACCCTGCTCTTCACCAACGCCGGGATGGTGCAGTTCAAGCGCGTGTTTCAGGGTCTGGAACGCCGCGACTACACCCGGGCGGTCACCTGCCAGAAGTGTGTGCGGGCCGGCGGGAAGCACAACGACCTCGAGCAGGTCGGGCACACGGCCCGCCATCACACCTTCTTCGAGATGCTCGGCAACTTCTCGTTCGGCGACTACTTCAAGAAGGAAGCGATCGAGTTTGCCTGGGAGTGGGTGACGAGCAGCCAGTGGCTCGGGATCGATCCGGATCGCCTCTACGTCACCGTGCACCACTCGGACGACGAGGCGCGCAAGCTATGGCGCCAAGTCACCGGCATCGCGGACGCCCGAATCTTCGGCCTCGGCGACAAGGACAACTTCTGGCAGATGGGAGATACCGGACCCTGCGGTCCATGTTCTGAAATCCTCGTCGACATTCGCGGGATACGGGATGCGAGAAGCGGGATGCGAGACCTCGCGCTGGACGCCTTCGTGGCGTTGAGCGACGAAGGGAAGCTGCTCGAGATTTGGAACCTCGTCTTCATGCAGTACGATCAGCAACCTGACGCATCCCGCATCCCGCTTCCCGCTCCGTCGGTCGACACCGGCGCCGGCCTCGAGCGCATCACATCCGTCATGCAGGGCGTGCCGACCGATTACGATACCGATGTGTTTCAGCCGATCATCGCGCAGGCGGTGGAGATCGTGGGACGCGCGTACGACCGCGGGCCGTCAGGGGCTTCGTACCGGGTGCTCGCCGACCACGCGCGCGCGGTCGCGTTTCTGTTGGCGGACGGGGTCTATCCATCGAACGAAGGGCGCGGCTACGTCTTGCGTCGCATTCTGCGCCGTGCGGTGCGGCACGCCTGGCTGTTAGGGCGGCGCGAGCCGACGCTGGCGCAGCTCACCCGCGCGGTGAGCGGCGCGATGGGCGACGTCTATCCGGAGCTCGTGTCTAAAGAGCAGCACATCGAGCGCGTTACGCGCGCCGAAGAAGAGCGCTTTCTCGAAACGATCGAGGGCGGCCTGTCGCGGCTCGAGGAGCTGAAGGGCGCGAAGGCGATCTCGGGGGAAGACGCATTCAAGCTCTATGACACCTACGGATTCCCCATCGACCTCACGCAGATGATCGCCGCGGAGCGGGGGCAGACGGTGGACACCGAGGGGTTCGAGCACGCGCTCGGACAGCAGCGGCGCAGATCGCGGGCGGCGAGAAAGGCGGCGGCCGGGGGCGGCGAAGGGCGGCGAAGGGGCGAATGGGTCGAGCTGAAGAAGAAGGGCAAGCAGAAGTGGATCGGGTACGACGCCACCAAAGCCGAGACGGAGCCGATCGCGTTTCGCCAGAGCGGCGATCAACTGGAGTTGATCCTCGAAGAGAATCCGTTCTACGCCGAGTCGGGCGGTCAGGTCAGCGACACCGGTGTGGTCAAGGGCGATGGCTGGGAGCTGACGGTCGAGGGCGTCGAGAAAGTCGATGGCAAGAGCGCGGTCGTCGGAACGTTCGGGGAGACCTTTGAACCCACGGCTGCCCTCGCGCAGGTCA
>WNGR01001757.1_pt1 | contig 23987 bp, 27 predicted proteins | sample 5407581 | NCBI WGS metagenome assembly WNGR01 (sample SAMN13153383, study PRJNA577476) | soil metagenome | isolation source: 80 cm soil or saprolite under Garry oak tree replicate 2 | place: USA:California | collected 2016-06-15
GCGCGCCAGGGTCGGGGCTGTCACCGCGGGGCCGCCAGCCCAGGCACGGTCGGCCGTGCTGACGAGCCCGGTAACGTCATCGTGGTCCCAGCCCGACCGGCCAGGCCGCGCCTGTCTGGCAGCCGGATTGACATGAGAGTTAGGATGGCGGAGCGCCGCATACAGGTGGACGACATAACCGATGGCAACGACGGACACAGCGCATCAAGGATAAGCAGACAACCATCACAGATAACAGGAGCTGGACCGCCGTGGCAGAGGACGCGATTATCCCCGGCGTTCCGCCCCGCCGCATCGACACCACGATGCCGCATTCCGCGAGGATCTGGAACTACTGGCTGGGCGGAAAGGACAACTATCCCATCGACCGTCAGGTCGGCGACCAGGTGGCGCAGTTCTTCCCGGGTATCGTCACGATAGCTCGCGCTGCCAGGTATTTTCTGGGCGGCTGATTCCGTTAATAGACGGCCGCTAACAGCATTCTATGCCACTATATGAGAAGTGCTAGCCGGCTCGTGGGGCCGCATCGCCGAGGTGGGTCTGCGACCTTGTTGCAGTTGCATGGGCCTGGTTTTCTCCAGGATGCTGCAATGGGATTTGGCGGGCATGCTGGCACTATGAGATACCTGCGCTTGTGGCCGCGCGAGCGTGAACGCGGTCATGGGCAGGAGCACGATCACGGGCATGAGCATCGCCGTGGTTCTGGGGCTGTAGCCCGGCTGCGGCATGTGCTGCGCCCGCATTCGCACGAGGCCGCCGACAAGGTGGATGCGGCAATGGAGGCCAGCGCAGAGGGCATGCGCGCGCTATGGATTTCTCTTGCGGTCCTCGCTGGCACCGCGGTGATCCAGGCGGCTGTAGTTGCGGTCTCTGGTTCGGTGGCGCTGCTGGGTGACACGCTGCACAACGCCGCTGACGCCCTGACGGCGGTGCCGCTGGGCATCGCGTTCGTTGTGGGCAGGCGGCCGCCGACCCGCCGCTACCCCTACGGGTATGGGCGGGCGGAGGACCTGGCCGGTGTGGTGATCGTGGTGCTCATCGCGGCGTCCGCGGCCCTGGCCGCGTATGAGGCGGTGACCCGGCTGGCGCACCCGCGCTCGGTGTCGAGCTTGGCCGCGGTTGCCGTCGCCGCGGTGGCCGGGTTCACCGGCAACGAGCTGGTCGCCCGGTACCGCATCCGTGTCGGCCGCAAGATAGGCTCGGCGGCGCTGGTCGCCGATGGGCTGCATGCCCGCACCGACGGGTTCACCTCGCTGGCCGTTTTGCTGGGCGTGGGAGGTGTGGCGCTGGGCTGGGACCGGGCCGACCCGGTGGTGGGCCTGCTCATCACCGTGGCGATCCTGGCCGTGCTGCGCCAGGCGGCCCGCGAGATCTACCGGCGCCTGATGGATGCCGTCGACCCTGCCCTGGTCGACCAGGCCGAGCACACTCTGCGCGCCACACCCGGCGTGCTGGGCGTCGGCCAGGTCCGGCTGCGCTGGATTGGCCACCACCTGCGCGCTGAGTGCGAGGTCGTCGTGGATGCCAGCGTCACCGTGATCGAGGCACACCAGGTGGCGGTCAGCGCCGAACACGATCTGCTGCACGCCCTGCCGCGGCTGGCTGCGGCGCTTGTCCATGCCGATCCGCAGCCCCGCGAGGGCACTGATCATCATGCGGTGCTGGCTTCCCATCGGTGAGAAAAGACGCCAATGCCTGGTGGTCCTGCTGTGCGATGTACCGGTCGGGTACGCTCCCCCGATGGCACTGGTCTAGTGCGCCCCGCAACTATGGGCCGGTTTACGTGCATTGGGACGCGCGCAGTCAGGCCATCATCACCAAGGCCGGCTACATCCGGCGGCATGAGGACTGCCCGGGCGCTCCGCACGCGCCATCGCACACCGAAAGCGCCGGCCCGGGCCCGCACGGGGCGTGGCTGGTGCATTACGAGATCGGGCGGCCAGCAGTTGACCGATTACTGGTTCTATGTGCACCGCCGGTGGGTGTTCGACCTGGTGCTCAGCAACCCCGACGCGGTGAAGCTGTACCGCATGTCCCCGAGCCAATATGCCGCGGCTGTTGGCTGTTCCCACTAACCCGCCCCCCGCCTGAGAGCAGGTCCCAGACAGGGAGCGCAGGGGTCAGGCGGGCGTGCGGCCGGTCATGAGCTGGCGGCGGGTGTGCTCGTAGAGCCCGTCGAACAGCCGGCTGGTGATGGCGAGGGTTGCGTCGTCGGAGTGGCTGGTCAGGGTAAGCCCGCGGATCAGGATGTCCAGGCCTGCGGCGGCGGGTGCATCGTAGCGGTCGTCGGCGAGGTCGGCTTCGTGGACGATGCGGCCGATTTCCTCCAGCGCCGGGTCAGCGGTCAGGTCGAACGAGGCCAGGGCGGTCTCGAACGAGCACCGGCCCTGATGATGCCCGAGCGAGGCGCCGCGCATGTCGAAGGGGGTGGCATCGGGCGGCACCGCCGTGGGGTCGCCGACGAAGACGAACTCCGCGCTCGGGTCGACGAAGCGGCGGATCAGCCAGGCGCACGCGGCCCGGTCGACGTGGACGCCCGCGCGGGTCGCCCATTTCATGCCCGTACCTCGGGCGCAGGGACAGCGGCGAGGTCGTCGACCGCCGCGCGGGCTGCATGACGCTGCGGGCAGGGGAAGAAGTCCCGCCCGGCGATCCGGTGCAGTTCCCGGCGCAGCCGCACCAGCACACGGCGGCGCGTGGCCTCGTCGGCGCCGCGGGCGGCGGTGGCTTCGGCTGTCACCGCGTCGTACTCGGCTGCGACTACGGCGGTCATCCGGCTCACTAGAGCCGCCCTGGCTGCGGGGTCAAGCGGGTGACCGAGCCAGACCGCGGCCTCCCCGCCATGATCGGTGACTTCCTCGGCAATCCATTCCAACTGCTCGCGGGTGCGCGCATCGGCCGGCAAGGCCACCAGCCCGTCTGCTAGCTGGGCGACGCCGAGGCGTTTGAGCTTGCGCCAGACGGCCGAGCGTGGCGTGGACGGCTCGCGGGGCAGCCGGTAGGCCAGCAGCACCCAGTCCTCGGCCGGGCCCATGGCTTCACCTCCAGCCCGTGCCTTCCCGCATCGCCCAGCGAGTCTATTGGAGTGCCACCAAGGTTGCATTCTTGCGACCATGGTCGCAAGAATGACCGGGTGCGCGTTTCGGTGGCGGTCCTTCCGATGGCAGGGCGGTGATCCGGTGAACACCGGGCGGCCCGGGCTGGGCCGCGACGCGAGGCTGCTGGTGGCCGGGCAGGGTGTGCGGGCGGCCGGGTATGGGTTCACCGCGGTGCTGCTGGGAGCGCTGCTGGCCGCCCGCGGCTACACCCACCTGCAGGTGGGGCTGGTGCTGACGGCGCTGATCGCCGGGACGGCGCTGGCCAGCCTGGCCGTCGGCGCATTCGCCGACCGGTGGGGCCGCAGGCGCTGTTATGCGGTGTTCTTCACCGGTATCGCCGTGGCGGGTGTGGTGGTCGCGGCGGGTGCGCCGCTGTGGGTTCTGCTGGCAGTCGCGCTGACTGGCACCTTGTCGACCGATGTGGTGGATAACGGCCCGGCGACGACGCTGGAGCAGGCGATGCTGGCCGCCGAGGATGCGGGGACATCGTCGGTGTATGGCCGTTACAACATGGTGGGCGCGGCCGCAGGGGCGCTGGGCGCGCTCGCGGTGACCCTTCCTGGCCTTGGCCGCAGCGGGGTGGCCGCTGCCTCGCACGCGTGGCTGTTCGCCGTGCTGGTTCCAGTGGGGCTGGCCGGTGCCGTGATCGCGCGGCGGCTCTCGCTCGCGGTGGAGGCCCCGCTACCTCGGGCCGCCGCGCCGGGGCAGCAACCCCCTGCGCGGGCGCGGCTCGGCGCGTCACGGCGGGTGGTGCGGCGGCTGGCCGGGCTGTTCGCAGTCGACGCCGCCGGTGGCGGCCTGGTCACGACCGGGTTCTTGTCGTATTACTTCGCCGAGCGCTACCACGCCCCGGTCGCCGCCCTGGGCTGGCTGTTTTTCGCGGTGTCGGTGGTGCAGGCGGTCTCGGTCGCGCTGGCGCCCCTGCTGGCGACCCGGTTCGGCCTGGTCGCCACGATGGTCGGCACCCACCTGCCGAGCAACATTCTGCTCGCCGCGGTCGCGTTCGCGCCCACCTTCCCCATTGCCGCGCTGGTGCTGCTGGCGCGCACCACGCTGTCGCAGATGGACGTGCCGACCCGGCAGGCGCTGGTCATGACCGCCGTCACGCCCGAAGAACGCACCGCCGCCGCCGCGGTGACCAACGCCGCCCGCTACACCGTACGGCCGCTAGGCCCCCTGGTCGCCGGTGCCGTACAGCAGCTCGCGCTGGGCGCCCCGCTGGTCGTGGCCGGGGCGGTCAAAGCCGGGTATGACGTCACGCTCTGGGGCTGGGCGCGCCACCTTCCGCTCGGATCCCGCGACCGAGACCGCCCCGCCGCTGCAGACCCAGCGGTGTCCACCTCGACCGCGGAGCCGTCGTGATCGTCTGCCTGCGCACCGTCGTCGTCCCGCCGCAATGGCGGGACCGGTACCTGGCCTGGATCGCCGCTGGCCGCGCTATCCGCCAGCAGCATGGCATCCTTGCCGAGCTCGTCTGCGAACCCGCCAGTCCCGGCGGTGACACCGTGGTGATCACGGTATGGCCCAGTCACGAGGTTTTCGACGCGTGGATCGCCACCCCGCACCGCGACGCGCTCACCGCCAGCGACGTCCACCAGGCAGTCTCCTACCGTCCGATCACCCGCTACGAGGTGACCGGCGGTTACCTCAACCTGCCCGGGCTCACCGTCCATGACCCGTCCCCGCCGCCCGCCACGCCTGAGGAGGCGTCATGAAGTGGATCACCCGCGCCCGGCCGAAGACCGACCGGATCGCCTGCCCCTGGCTGATCCGCCGGTTCATCGACCCTGGCGCCGAGATCATCTACGTGCCCGCCGCTGAGGTGATCAGCACAGCCGAACGCGAAGGCGGCCACTCCTTCGACGCGCCCGGAGCCGAATTCACCCACCGGCCCGCGCCGGACGGGACCGGTGAATGGTGCACGTTCGAAACCCTCATCGCCGATCACCACCTGGACGACCCAGCACTGGCCCGGCTCGCACAGATCGTCCACGCCGCCGACATCGCCGCCGACCTGCACAGTGACCCGCTCGCCCCAGGTTTGCTGGCCATCGGCACCGGCGGTCTCGACGCCGAAGCCGACGACCAAACGCTGCTGGCCCGCGCGACGTTCGTGTACGACGCGCTGTATGCCTGGTGCACCCGCCAGGTGGCCGCACCGGCCGGACCAGGCACATGACCGAACCCTCCCCCCAGACGGAAGACCGTGGGGACGCGGAACCCGCGGCGAGCGCGGAAACGCAGGCAGCCACGGAAGCTGGCCGGGTGGACGTCGAACCGGGAACAGCGCGCCCGCCGCGCTTCGGGTCGTTCGTGCGGTACTTCCTGGGCCTGGGCACCTGGGGATTCGGCGGCCCGATCGCCACCGTCGGCTACATGCAACGTGACCTGGTCGAACGACGGCAATGGATGAGCCGCGCCGACTTCGTCGACGGCGTGGCACTCGGGCAGACCATGCCCGGCCCCCTCGCCGCCCAGGTCGCCATGTGGGTCGGCTTCCTGCGCCGCGGCACCTTCGGCGCGCTCGCCGTCGCGGCCGCGTTCATCGCACCATCGTTCCTGCTGGTCCTCACCGTCGCCGCCGTCTACACCCGCTACAGCGGCCTGCCGATCGTGCAATCGCTGTTCTACGGCATCGCCCCCGTCGTGATCGCCATCATCGCCATGGCCGCGTGGAAGCTGGCCCGGCTCACCAACAAAGCCGACCGGCGGCTCTGGGCGATCTCGATAGCCCTCATGCTCGTCACCGCGATCACCGGTGCCGAAATCGCCTACCTGTTCATCGCCTCCGGCCTGCTCATGCTGGCCTGGGACGCGCCGCCCCAATGCCCGGTACTGCGGCGCAACCGGCCACCCCGTCCCGATGACCCACCCGCCGCCCCCCGCGTGCTTGCTGCGCCCATTGCGCTGGCGGCAGCCAAGCACTCTTGGATCGCTCTGGCCGCCAGCGGCGGAACCTTGGTCGCGCTCGGGCTGTTCTTCGCCAAAGCCGGAGCGTTCATCTTCGGCAGCGGCCTGGCGATCGTCCCCTTTCTGCGCGAGGGCGTAGTTGTCCAGCACCACTGGCTCACCTCCGGCCAGTTCCTCGACGCCATCGCCATGGGCCTGATCACCCCCGGGCCCGTGGTGATCACCGCGACCTTCATCGGCTACCTCGTCGGCGGCCTGGCCGGGGCGATCGTCGCCACCGTGGCAATCTTCACCCCGATCTACCTCGGAGTCGTCATCCCCGGCCGCTGGTTCATCCGCCACCGCAACAACAGGCAAGTCAACGCGTTCGTATCCGGCGCGACCGCCGCCGCCGCCGGTGCCATCGCCGGCGCCGTCACCGTGCTCGCCCGCCAAGCCATCCCCGACTGGAAAACAGCGATCATCGGCACTGCCGCGCTCATCCTGCTACTCAAATGGAAAATCAAAGAGCCCTACCTCGTCGCCATCGGCGCCGTTGCCGGCGTCCTCCTCCACTAGCAGCCGACCAGACGGTGCCGACACGGCCTTCAGCCCTATCGCCGAAGCTGCCCTAGTCGGATTGTCCTCCGACCGATCGGATCGGGCAGGCGGCTGGCCCGCCCGCCCTATCAGGCTGTGCGGCCGGGCGCGCCATTCCGCAACTCGTCCCGGCCAGGTCCGGCTGCACTATTGGCTGGGCCCTAGCACCGTCGCCTTTCCTTCGCAAGACCCTGGTGGCGAACTCCGGCCAGGCCGGCAACCGCGCCCCAGGAGGATGCAGTCACCGCAGAACGCGGCCCCGGAAACGGAAGCGATGCGATAGATCAGACAACAGCTACGGCGGCGAAAGCTGCTGGTCGGCTCGCCGTCGCAGGTACCCGCAAGCGGCGCCTGGCGCAGTAGCGCTGAGCTGATCGCCCGCGCCTGCGCGGTGAGGGCGGGCCGTGCTGTGGCAATCATGGACGCGGCACCGTTGATAGCGGAGGCGACGTTGCCCCACAGCACGGCTGGCGGCACCGACATGGCTGCGGTCATCTCGGTGATCGCCCGGATCGGGCCGTTCACTAGGTGGGCGGCGAGTTCCCTGGCCAGGGCCTCATCCTCGGCAGGGCCACCGCGACTGGGTGCAAGCGTGCCGCTCGCCGCAGGCAGTGAGAACGGGAACGCGCCACTCAGGACTGCGGGCTGCCAGCGCGCCGTGGCCGAGTCTGCGCGCAGCACCAGCCCCGAGGAAACGGCCGCGCCGAGTGCAGGGGAGATCAGCCGGGCAGCCAGGCCAAGCTGTGTTACCGAGGCGGCAACCCGGAACTCAACGGCTTCAATAGGCCGCCCGGCCGCAGCCGCAAGAGCCGCGCGGACCCCGGCGATCCGGTCTCGCAATACCAAAGGCGAGCCGGTCAGCGCGGACAGCGGCAGCCACGGCGCGGGGATGCGGGATTGCGGGTCGTGGACAGCGACGGAAAAGTACGGGCCGAAGCCAGCCAATTCGGCCAGCGGCACATCGGCCGACGCCCGGGGCTGCGGGGGCCAGGTCACACCGCGGCCGCATCCAGTGGCTCGCGCGGTTTTGCCGGTGCTGGTCCCGGCACGAGGAGCCGCTCGGCCAGCGGAGCGAACACCAAGCCGATCGTGCCCCACAGGATCATCTGAGCCGTGACCGAGTACAGGCGGAAGCTGAACAGCACGTCGGCAGGAAATCCTGGGTAGACGATCGCGCCCTTGGCGCCGACCAACGGCAGCGGGGTCTCGGTCGCGTGATGGCCGTAGACGGCGACGTTCGCAGACAGCTCACCAAGCTGCGGCAGCACCGCCATCACGACGCCGGTGACCGCGAGGAACGCCGCACCGGCAAACAAGCTGGCATTCCAGTTCCCCAACCGTGGCTTCAGCCGCTGCCCCAGCCATACCGCAAGGACCAGGAACACCACCGAGCAGACCACCATCAGCAGATACAACCCGCCGCGCTGCTTAACGGTGTCCGCATTGCCGATCGCGGGCGGGTTCGCCGGATACTTGATGAACGGCACCAGGTAGATGCCCACAAACCCGCCTGCGGCCACCAGCAACGCAAGACTACGGGGGCGCAGCCCGCCGACCCGTCCCAGGCAGACCGTGTAAGCGACGGCGAACAGCGCTCCCATCGCAGCGCCCAGCGCGATCATCCCTACCCCAAGGCCGACGTTGGCCTGGATAGTTCGGCTGAAGATGTCCGGCCCGGCAGCCGCGGCCGACAGCCCGGCGGCCTTGTCCAGCGCGGCCTGGGCGGCATCACGGCCGGACTGATAGTGGATCGCGGCATTGATGACCGGTTCAGCGAAGATCCGGGCGAACACGAACGCCAGCAGGCCGCCGACCACACCGGCCAGCACACCGCGAAGCAGGAGCTTTCTCTCCATGTCCGAGGCCCGCCGTCTCCAGGTCAGTGGCAGGGGAAGCCGAGGAAATGGCGAGCGTCGTGCACGAACTCGTGGATGTACATGTTGTGGCCGAACACCGAGACCGCACCCTGGTCAACGCCGACGACGTAATACGCCGCCAGGGCAACGAGCACCGTGACTGTAAGCCACAAAGCAGCCCTCGGCAGCGGCAGAACGACCGGCAACGACGCGGCACGGGGTGCGGACACGCTATACATAGAGCCTCCTTCAGGGATCCTGCGTCCCTTCCTCGACTGGGGCCGCGTGATGGGGCGAAGACCTGACTCACACACCACCTCACGGTGGCTGCTCACAGTGGCGCGACCGTGCCGGACTCTCACCGGCTTCCACGCGCCATCACGCAGAGGCATCAAGCTAACAACACCCGGGCGGCCATGGCAACAACCTGCAGCAAGGGATAACGCAGCAAGGGCCCTTGAGGCCGCCCGCAACCGTGCCGCGCCGGAGCGCAATACCGCCCGCGCCTGCCAGCGACGCACTGAGATTCGGCATGTTCACACTAGCCTCGGTCCGGCAGCCGCAGACCGGAGCCTGCAGCGGCCGAAGTCCAGCAGTCCGTCACTCCAAATGGCTTCGTCGGCATACTCTGCCTGAGCTGCGGGGCATCGTCGCCAGATTCTCCTTGATCAACTGGGAGGAATTTGGGAGACCATCTTCTAAATGAGCTTGTCCCAACCTCTTCCAACTGGGCTGAATAGGACGGTCTGACCTGGCCTTATACCCTTCGCCGCTGGCTGGCTTGGGGAGCAGACTCTGTTCGCATTGACATTCGCATCGAGGGGGTCAGGGGTTCAAATCCCCTCAGCTCAGCCCGCTCCAGCAACCTGTGCGCTGCCGAATTGAGCCGCTCTCAGATCAAGGCGGTGCCGCTGCGCGGCACCGCATGGACTTTCCGGGCCTGGTGGCCGGATCGTGCCGACTGCGGGCGTGCAGTGCCTGGAAGGCCTGATCGCCACGGGGTCCGACCGGCTATGGTTTGCCATCACGCCACCGATCATTGGTAAAGATGACCGGCCGGTCATGGCACCTGGTTCGGCGGGCGGAGGTCCAGGCGGAAGGAGGCCGGCATTGGCGATGCGGATCTTGAGCTGGAACCTGTGGTGGCGTCACGGCCCGTGGGAACGGCGCCGGGAGGCGATCGCGGCGACCCTGGCCGAGGTCAGGCCCGATCTGTGCGGCTTGCAGGAGGTGTGGGGTGCGCCAGAGGAGAATCTGGCCGGCGACCTTGCCGAGCGGCTGGGCATGCACTGGTGCTGGGCAGCGGCCGCGAAGGGCCGCGGCCCGGGAAGCGGTGAGGTGTCCATCGGCAATGCGATCCTCAGCCGCTGGCCGATCGCCGCGCATGCCAAGGCCGGACTGCCGATCGGCAAGCTGGCAGGCGAAGGCAGGGTGGTGGTGCACGCCCGCATCGACACGCCCCGCGGTGCGCTGCCGATGTTCACCACCCACCTGACCTCCGGGCTGGGCCGCTCGCGGGTCCGCACGCCGCAAGTCCGCACGCTGGCCCAGTTCGTGGCGGATCATGGCGCGGATTGCGCCTACCCGCCCGTGGTCACCGGCGACCTCAACGCGGAGCCCGGCTCGGACGAACTGCGGCTGCTTGGGGGGCTGCTCACCGCCCCGGCGGTGCCGGGGCTGGTGCTCGTGGACGCGTGGCGTTACGCGGATCCCGGCGACCCGGGTTTCACCTGGGACCATTGCAACGGTCACCTGACCGAGAGCGTGGTCCCGGATTCGCGGATCGACTACGTCCTGGTGGGACTGCCCCGGCAAGGCCGCGGCCGCTTGCGATCAGCCGCGCTGGCCGGCACGACCCCGGTGGAGGGCGTCTGGCCATCGGATCATTTCGCCGTCGTCGCCGATCTCCAGCAGTAGGAGATGCCCATACCGGCCGGGGTTTTGGCGCCCGCTCCGCGCAGCCGTTCTGCCTGAAAGTTCAGAACGGCTGACACGTGGTGACTGCCCTGCCCAAGCCAGCGGGAGTCTGCGGCCGACGCATGCTGCAACCGCATCTTGGCCACCATCCGCAACCTGGTCAGCGACGACGCAGCCGATGTTGGCCGGGCTCATCCGGTAGTGAACGGCCTTGCACGGCGCGAACTCGCTGCTGCGGGTGATGCTGGTCTCCAGGTTGATCACCCGCGCGTCGTGTCACCACGCCCTCCACTGTGCCAACCGCGCGACCGGTGGCTGCAAGGGGAGGGGGTCTGCCCGCCGCCTGCCGTGGGCCACACCGCCGTCGGGTAGTCGCCTTGATGTGGGCACAGCGAGGGAATGCCCGGGCGCAGCAGGGGTAGGCGGCCGTTTAAGGAGGTTCCCGCTCGGCATGATTGGCTGTTGGGCGGCTGGGCCAGCGGCCGCGGGAGGCAGTTGATGGCGCTCAACGTGGCACAGAAGCTGATCGAAGCACATCTGGTTGATGGCGGGATGACGCCGGGCGGCGAGATCGGGCTCCGGATTGAGCAGACGCTCACGCAGGATGCCACCGGCACCATGGTGATGCTGGAACTGGAGGCGATGGGCCTGGACCGGGTCCGCACCGGGGTGTCGGTCCAGTATGTGGACCACAACCTGCTGCAGGCCGATGAGCGCAACATGGCCGACCACCTGTTCCTGCGGTCGGCCTGCCACCGGTTCGGCCTGTGGTACTCCAAACCGGGCAATGGAGTGTCCCACCCTGTGCACATGCAACGGTTCGGGATCCCGGGCGCCTCGATGGCGGGCTCAGACTCGCACACCTGCGCCGCCGGGTCGCTTGGAATGCTGGCGGTCGGGGTCGGCGGGCTTGAGGTGGCCATGGCAATGGCCGGCCAGCCCCTGTACATAACGATGCCGCGTATCTGGGGAGTCCGGCTGACCGGTGAACTTCCACCGTGGGTGAGCGCGAAGGACGTGATTCTGGAAATGCTGCGCCGCCACGGCGTGAAGGGCGGGGTCGGCAGGATCATCGAGTACCACGGCCCAGGCCTGGCCTCGCTCACTGCCATGGACCGGCACGTGATCGCGAACATGGGCGCCGAGCTGGGCGCCACGACGACTGTGTTCCCAGCCGACGACCAGGTGCGCGCGTTCCTGCGCGGTGAGGAACGGGAGGACCAGTTCACCGAGATCACCGCCGATCGTGACGCGAGTTACGACCTAGAGGACGAAATCGACCTCTCAGGGCTTGAGCCGCTCATCGCCCGGCCGAGTTCGCCGGGGAACGTGGTGCCCGTGAGGGAGGCTGCTGGGGAGCAGGTGCACCAGGTCGTCGTCGGCTCATCGGCCAACCCAGGGCTGCGGGACTTCGCGATCGTGGCGGCGGTCGTCCGCGGCAGGCAGGCCCACCCGCAGGTGTCGTTTGACATCAACCCCACCTCACGGCAGATCCTCGCTGACCTCACCAAGTTGGGGGCGGTGACAGACCTGATCCAGGCCGGGGCGCGCATTCACCAGGCCGGGTGCCTGGGCTGCATCGGCATGGGGCAGGCCCCTGCCGTCGGCCACAACAGCCTGCGCACATTCCCGCGCAACTTCCCGGGCCGCTCTGGCGCCAGGGAGGACTCGGTCTGGCTGTGCTCACCCGAGACCGCAGCGGCTGCCGCCCTGACAGGCCGCATCACAGACCCGCGCGAACTGTGGGATCTGCTGGGCATTGGCTACCCGTCGCTGGCTCTGCCGGCGCGGTCGAGCGTCAACACCTCCGTGCTGGAGCCTCCGCTCCCGGTCGGCGAGTCGCGGCACGCCGAGCTTGTCAAGGCGCCTAGCATCGGCTCCCTTCCCGAGTTCGACCCGCTGCCTGAGGCCCTTGACCTGCCCGTGGCGATCAAGGTCGCTGATGACATCTCCACCGACGAGATCATGCCCGCGGGTGCGCAGGCCCTGCCCTACCGCAGCAATATCGCCAAGCTCGCCGATTTCGCGTTCGGCCAGATCGACACCGGGTACCCGCAGCGGGCGTGGCAGTCCGGCGCGCACGCCATCGTCGGCGGCGCCAACTACGGTCAGGGCTCATCACGCGAACACGCCGCCATCGTCCCGCGGTACCTGGGCCTCCGCCTGGTCATCGCCAAGTCGTATGCGCGGATCCACCGGCAGAACCTGGTGAACTTCGGCGTGCTGCCGCTGCAGTTCGCCGACGCCAGCGACTACGACCGGATCAAGCCCGGCGATCGGCTCGCGGCGGACGACCTGCGAAAAGCTCTCTCCAACGGCGCTGACATCACCATCAGCAACACGAGCACCGGCGATTCCTATCAGGCGCGATACGACCTCTCCGCCCGCCAGAGGCAGATCGTCCTGGCTGGAGGGCAGATCCCGCTGCTTGGCGGTGCCACCGAAAACCAGGGGCGAGATTGAAGTCGGGTCAGCTACCAGCCCACCAGGACGCACCCCAGGTCACGCCGGCCCTCCCGGCGCCGGCGAACAGCGCAGCTCCCGGATCGCCGCCAGTGATCCTGAGACGCGTACCCGACGCCGCCCGCGGAAGGGCGAAGCCGGGAGGCCGCCTGGCCGGACAGGCTGGGGTGGAAGTAGTCGAGCGTGCTGACCTGGCTCTTGGTGAAGGCGTAGTTGAAGACCGCGTACCCGTCGAAACGGCAGTTCGCGTACTTGGTGCACTCTTGCGCCAGCACGAGGTTGAATGCCGCCTCCCGGTCCCGCACAGCCTGCCGGTCGGCGTCGGTGCCCGACGAGGACAGCAGCGACTGGCAGATGTTGCCCGTGCTCCAGACGAACTCGGCGAGCCAGGAGGTGTGGTAGATCTCCCACAGGTGGTACACGTTCGGGATGCTGGACACGAAGATGTGCGCCGAGCCGGGTAGCCCCGCCTCGAGCGTCGCCAGCGTCTGCTGGAACTGCGCGCGGAAGGTGTCCACCGGCGTCATCGTCGCGGTCGAGGACGTGCACAGGTCGTTGGCGCCCATCAGGATGGTCACGTACCTGGCCTGCTGCCCGACAGCCTTGGCGGCCTGACCCGGTGCGTCGCTCATCTGCGCGCCGGACGCAGAGTCGTTGTAGTTGTGGCCGTAGATGGCGGGCTTGACCGCGAGGATGCGCTCGTAGTGGCTCACCACCGGGTCCCAGCTCGCGTACCCGGTGCTCCAGGAATTGGCCGGATGATCGCCGTACCAGCAGCACACGTCGGCGGCCCGGGTCATCGAGTCCCCGATCGCCGCCATGCTGCTCGGCAGCGGCGGCGACGCCGCCACGGCTGACCCTGGCGTAACCGCCACCAGCGCAGCACCGAACACCACGACCACAAGCCATCTGCGCATGGCGCCCCCACTCTCGTCTTAAACCCAGCTCACCGCGTCAGCGGCTCTGCTGCAGCCGGGGATGGGCTCTACCCCCGGCCTTGACCCACAAACCGCTAGCTGGCCGAATTTGTCGTGTCTCGGCGACTCATCAGCGTGGCCCGGCATGGGTGTGGGCTCATGGCCCGGCGACGTTGACGGGGGCGTTGGCCGGGCCGCTCGCCCAGGTGGTCGTGCGGTCGTAGATGATGCTGCTGGAGCCGTCTGCATGCCATGCGCGCTTGTGACCTTGGAGGTAGCATCCGGCAAGGACGGCCCGACTTCCGCCGGTCACGCGGATGGCCTGCGGTGGGGTGTGTTTGCCGGTGCCGTCGTCGTTGAGCCCGGGAAACACCTGGCATCCGGTGATGGTGAGGGATCCGGGGAAGGCGCGGATGCGGATCCCGGCGAAGGCAGTGCCGTTGTTCGCGGCGTCACGCTTAAAAGGTGCAGCCGGTGAGCATCAGCGGGATCGCGAGCCCGCCGGTGGCGAAGAACCCGTTACCGGAGGACCGGTCGCTCCGCAGCCAGTGAAGCGACTCCGCCGGAGGCGGTGCGGTTGTTCCGGCAGGAGTAATGGTATCCAGACTGGCCAGACCACTCCGACCGGCAGCCCAGGTAGTCAGTGTTGCCGGTGGTGTCGAGGTGCCAGCCGTCATGGCCGCTGTTGGTGGACAGGCACTTGGTCCAGTTGCTGTCGGCCGAGCGCAGCAGGTAGCCGTGTCCAGCGTTGTATCTGGAGAATACGTGGAAGCCGGTCCAGCCACCGGGCTGGTCGTTGGGGTATTCCTGGTGGATGCCGTCGCCGGTCATGCGGCCCACGTGGACATCGCGCAGTTGGACGCGGGAGACGCGGTCCAAGGACGCGATGCCGTGGACGGTTAGCCGGGCGGGCACAGCCGAGCCCGACAGCAACAGGTGCCGGAAGTGCTGCTCTGCAGACCGGGTTGAGTAGCCGCCGGTGGCCTGGTCGAGCAGGGCGCTCACGGCGTTGAGCGGGCAGTCGCCCTGTGTCCAGTCCGGGCCGGGTTTGATGACGCTGCCGTACTCGGCCCAGGTGCCCACCAGCGGTGTTGCGGGGCTGCCTTCCCATCCGACGTAGGGCGGGCGATGATCGGCCGTTTGGTCTTGTACAGGCCCGGTGGTATCCCGACTGTCTGACCAGGCATCGCTCCGCTCACGGCTTCGGCGAAGGCGTCGTCGGAGTAGGTGTGCCAGGTCGGGTCGGCTCCGCAGTCGGCGACCACGTCTATGTCGCCGTAGGCCATGGCACCACGTTAACGCGAGAGTCAGCCTGGTAGTGGTGCGCTGGCGCCGCGCGGACAGCGCGCTAGCGGGCTTGGTCACGCAGGGTTTTATGCGCCTGGCACCACAGAGGGACGGCCCCGATGCGTGGCTGCGGCGAACGAGATGCATGCTCCCATCGAGGTTTGAGCGCCGGCAGCGCGTGTACTTAAGGGCCGCACGGGGCGGGCGAAGCGTCACGGCCTGTGCCTGGGGAGGCGGAAGCTCGGACGGGCCACCCCGGATTGTGGGGCAATCTGCCGTGGCCGCGTGCGAGCCGCGTGCTGGGGGAGCAGGAGGGATCGCGTGGGGAGCTCACACGGGCCGGGTATCCGGACTGCCCAAATCCAGCGGATCCGTTGCACATGGGGAGGCAGCGATCAATGACTGAACACACGTCGAGTGAGGCACGGGACGGACTGGTGACCTCGTTGAAGGGCAAAGTGAAAGAGGCCGCCGGGGCGGTGACCGGCAACGACTCACTGACGGTCGAGGGTCAACTGGAGCAGACGGAGGCGGAAGCGCGCAAGGAGGCCAACGCTCAGGACGCTGTTGCCAAAACAGAGCAGACCGAAGCGCAGCAGGAGATAGCAGCGGCTCGACACACCGCAGCGAACGAGGGCCGGGCCGCAGCCGTTGACGCGGGTATCACGAAGTCCCAGGCGCGGCAAGTCGCTGCGGCGCAACAACGCGCCGCTGACCTGGCTGCTGAGCGCGAAAAGCAGTCCGGCCAGACGGTGGCGGAACAGAAGACCGCCGACCGAGTCAGCGACGCTCGCGACGACGCCGCTTCGAGGGTGCGGGAAGCGCACCGCTTGGAGCAGGAAGCGCGTAGCGCTCATGAGGCGTCGCAAACCAGTGCCGAAGCGGCGGAACGGGCTGCGGAGCGTGCCCGGGAAGACGCACGTCGGCTGGACGATGATGCCGGGCGTGCCTGACGGCTGACGGCCCGGAGTAAACACGACATCAACGAATGCAGAAAGCAGAAGGTTATGGGTCTTACCACTGTCCCTCGCAGCGTGGCCAAGCTGGAGTACAGAGTCGCACGCCTGCCCTTCACCCTCCTGGAAGAGCGAGTCGTTGCCCGCTATTGGGACGACGAGGCAACCCTTCGTTTGGGCTTCGAGCGTTTCCTCGGTTTGCTGGATGGGCTCGCCGGATGGCTCCTTGGTGACGACGACATCTCTCGGCGGGGCCAAGCCCTCATGAGGCGGGCCGACTTCCTGGCGAAAGCTGACGAGCTTGAAGCGAAGGCGCAAGCGCGCCGAGCACAGGCGAGCCAGAAACTGCACGCTATGCAGGAAGAAGCCCGGCGTGCCCGTGAGCAGGCCGGCGAGGAAATGGGTGGCAAGATGGCTGCCGCTTACCGGAAGGAGCAGGAAGACAAGCAGCAAGTTCGCCGCGAGGCAGATGCGCGGGCCCAGGCGAAGAAAGCACAAGCGGAGCATGCTGCTGAGAAACGCGCCGCCAAAGCCGAAGAGGCGAAACAGACAGAGCAAAAGCGCATCTCAGCTCAGGAGGACCGGCTGACGGCCGCCCCCAAGCAGCAGCTTTCGGATGCAGCGGAAAAGCACAGGTCGGCAGGGGATCGCCGCCAGGAAGCCGATCGCCTCGACCAGCTGGCCAGGAGCGAGCGCGGTGCACGTCGCTCCAGCCGAACGACCCGTGGCCGCCAGCCCGGCCACGACATCGGTTCCCAGCGCTCTCGCTGAGACACGCGGTTCTGCGCCCGCCCGTTAATCCGCACGTCAGACCCGGCCGAGTGGGCCGGGTCTGGTGCGTTAAGGGCTTTGGTGAACCGCTCGCCGTGCGGGACGCTCTTGTGCTGATAGCTCAAGGCCCGTTCGGCCGGGGACGCCTGGACGGCAGCGATCCGCAACCTGGGGTACCGGACCAGGCTGATTGCGCTGAAGTCGATGCACGCCCGGCCCGCCGCCACACCGGGGCGCCGCAATCCCGTGACCGGCTGTATCTGGCGTACTGGCTGGCCTCGCTGGGCCGTGACCCGGACATGGGCCGCTGCCGCAGCCAGTACCTCTACCGCTGCCCCCACCACTCGTGCCGGGGCCAGGTGGCCATCGCCCGGATCGAGGCCGGGCTGCGCCGGTGGCGATACAGATCGAAGTGCTCTGCCGCCGGGAACCCATTGGCCAGGTCCGGCCCGGGGCCCGCAGGCTGATCCGGTCGGGCAATACTTCACCGCACTGAGCGAAGGGGACTACCACGCTCTGGAGACTGTGTGGCCTGGTGAGGTGGTGATCTACGATCCCCGCGCGGGCGAGATCCGCGTCCACAGGCAGCTGCGGCGGTTCGTCAGGCGGAATCTATCCTGGCTGGCTGACCGGCACGCCCGTACCGAGACCGTGGCCTCCACCTGTGTCGGCGGGCGGGCCGTGGTGGAACTGCTGGCGCACTTGGCCGGCGACGGGCGGGAGGTGGCGTGGCCCGTGGCGGTCGTTGCCGAATCCCCCGACGATTCGTCGGTGCTGTTCCGCACCTACTGCAGCCAATGGCCGGTCGACGGACGGCGCCACGTCAGGCCTCCCATACTCAAGCCCGGGCACGCCCACCCCGGTGATGTCGTCGGCCGCTACCAGGCCGCGCTGGACGCTGGTGACACAGAAGCGATAGTGAACACCTTCGCGCCGGATGGGTACTTCCGCGAGCCCATCGGCCCGCACTACGCCCACCGCGGCACTCCTGAGCTCCGCTCGTTCTTCACCACGTGCTTCAGCGCAGGCGGCGGCATCGGACTCCAGCATTGCGCCGTGACCGACGACGGCGTGCGCTGCGCCCTGGAATACAACGGTGTCCGCTGGGGCAGCCACGACCTGCCGCCCCAGGCGGGAATCGGGGTCTACGAACGCGGCCCAGACGTTCGCGTGCTCCGACGGCACGGGCGTGACCAGGCTCGACCCGTTGCTCGCGCCGCCGCCTACCTACCTTGGGGCACTCGGCGTGACCGGTTCCACGACGTCGGTCGCGCGCTGCCGGAGCACGCGCCCGACGGCGTCGATGTGTTCTTGGACAACGTCGGCGGCGAGATCCTCGACGCTGTGCTCACACGGCTCGCGCGCGGAGCGTGCTCAGCGGCGGCGTCTCGCAATACAAAGAGAACATCGGCAAGCTGGTGCTCGCCGTGCCGTGAAGCCACGGTGCCGGTCGGTTGGACGAACCCCGTCGTGGTTTACCGGATGCTCCTGTCGGAGTGGAAGATTGACTCCGGTGCGGCCCGGCGAGCGTCGAGGGCAAACTGCAAGCGTCGATGACCGGCTGATCCGAGTCGCTGATGCCAGTTCGTGGAGGCGGCGGGTCGCCACAGCCGGCCTTGCCGTCACGAAGTAGCGGCCGCGCAGGTAACCATGGCTAGCGGGCCACTCGCCCGGCGAGTGGTCAGTGGCCGGCAATCTGGCCGCCGTCGATGTGCAGGATCTCGCCGGTGATGAAGGGTGCTGACTCGAGGAAGAGGATGCCGCCGACGATGTCGCTGACCTGGCCCACATGCCCGATTGGGGGGAGCCGCGGGCCGAGCGCGGCGTAGCTTTCCGGCGGATGCATCGGCGTTTGGATGATGCCCGGCGAGACGGCGTTGACCCGGATGCCGCGGGCAGCGTACTCGATGGCCAGTGACCTGGTGGCCGCGGCGAGGCCGCCCTTGGTGAGTGCGGTCAGCCCTGATGGCGCGCTGGAATTTGCGTAATCGACGAGGGTTGTTGTGATGTTGACAACGTGGCCGCAGCCTCGCTTGAGCATCTCGGCGATGGCGCGCTGGGTCAGCCAGAAGAATCCGGTGAGGTTGACGCCCACAACAGCTGCGTAGTCCTCAGCGGTGTAGTCGGTGAACGGCTTGGAGATGAAGACGCCGGTGTTGTTGATCAGGGTGTCGATGCGCCCGAAGCGACCGAGGGTTTCGCCGATGATCCGGTCGGCGGTTGCGGGTTCGGAGACGTCCCCAGCGACGGTGAGCACAGCCGGGTCCCCGGTGGGCTTGATCGCCCGGGAGTCGCGACGACCGCCCATCCCCGCCGCCGGTACCCGGCGACGAGGCCGGCGCCGATGCCCTGAGAGCCTCCGGTGATGATGGCGACCTTGTGGTCTTTTTCGCTCATGACCGTTCCTGTCGTCAGCTGCTGGCAGTGAGCGCCGGGTCGCTAGGGTGCGCGGTGAGCGGCGTGGTCTGCACACTCATCCAGGCATACAGCGGCAGTGACGCCATGATCGCCTGCATTGCGGCCGCGTCCTGTGACCGCCACAGGCCCAGCGCGCGCCCCTGGCCGGGCAGCGTCCAGAGCCGCAGCAGGTGTCCCTGCCCGGCCAACTCCTTCGCGCGTTGTGCCTCGCGCGCCTCGGCGTCTTCGATTGCCTGTGCAGATGTGCCCTCCGGGACGGTGAGGGTGAACGTGGTTAGGGACTCCACGGCTTCGTCCCTGGCTTTGCTTGCGCGTGATCCGGGCGGCGTGCTTTGCCGTGCCGGGTCATTCGGGTGCGGCGAGAGCGGCGTGACCTCATCGGTCCGCCACACCCGCAGCGGCATCGAAGCGAGGACTTCCTCAAGCTGGCCGCCGTCGTGGGCGGCGAACAGGCCGAGCGTGCGCCATTCGCCTGGTTGCAGCGGTGGGCGCCACAGGCGAAGCAGGTGTCCCTGCGCCGCGAGTTCACGCGAGTGCGCGGCCTCGCGGGCGCGGATGTCTTCGACGGCTTCCACTGGCGTTCCCTCCGGAACGTGGGTGGTCATAGTGACGAGATACTCCATGGTTAGCGCCTCCCAGGCCGACATCGGGGACGTGGTGATGAAGCTGCGATGTGCTGATTCCACGCTATGGTCAGTCACTCACGGCCGCGGTGACGTCCGCTCAGGCGTCGCACGCGCCGGGGCGGCTCCGCGGCCTACCCCTCCGAGATCCGGACAACCCGCCTGCCGATATTGGGCGAGCCGCGGTCGAAGACCGTCGCCAGGGCCTCGGGCGCGCGCTCGAGGCCCTCGAACTCGCTGACCACGGCCCGCAGGCGCTTCGCGCGCAGCAGCGCCCCAAGCTCCGCGCGGATCGGCAGCAGCCGCCGCGGGTAGTAGTCGCTGACGATGAACCCACGCAGGGTGATCCGCTTGAACACCGCGTCGCGCAGGTCGGTGCCAGCCTCGGGATCGTCCGGGCGGGCGTAGCTGCTAACCGACCGCACGGCACGACGCTGCCATAGTTTTCATTACCGACAGCGCGAAGGTGAGCTGGCGGCCGCCGACGTTGTCGAAGAACACGTCGATGCCCTCGCCCGCCGCCTGCTCGAGACGCTCCGGGAACGCACTGGGGTGGCGGCTGGATGCCGACTTCGCTGGTGACGGTGGCTTTCGGGTGGTGCAGATGACGCCGCCGGGTTCGAGGTGCTCGGTCATGTTCGGCGCCGGGGTCGCGTCGGCCGCGCCGGGGTCGACGCAGGGTTTGCAGTTGGTCGTCGAGGACATCGACGCAGCCCGGGCTGAGCTGGCCGGCGCGGCGTGGCGGTGAGCGGGGTGTTCCATGACGCCGGTGGGGTGTCCCACCATGCCGGAACTGATGGGCGGGTACCGGGGCCGGCTCCAGACCATAAGAGCTACGGCTCGTTTGTCTCGTTCAGCGACCCGGACGGCAATGGGTGGCTGGTTCAGGAGATCACACGCGCCTTCCGGGCCGGTGACCCGGACGCGGACTTGACGCGGACTTGGTGAGTACCGGCCTGGGGTGCCGGGCTTGGAATTCTTTACTGAGGAGGAGACCTCGATGACGGTGACCTATGATTCTGCGGCCGATCTGGCCGCCGCTTTGCGCCGCGCGGCGGCTGCGTACGGCAAGCATGAGGAGGAGATTGGGCACGCCGACCCGGACTGGCCGGACTGGTATGCGCAGTACATGGTGGACGAGCAGGCCGGGCCGGGAGGGAGCACATGAGCGACTACGACGTGATCGTCGTGGGTGGCGGCTCGCGGGGTGAGCACTGTGCCGAGCGCTGGCTGGCGGGCAAGGGCATCGACCTGCTGCGCGGCACCGGCCGGCTCGCCGGGACAGGCGTTGTCGAGGTCGATAGCGTGCGCCACACCGCCGGTCATGTCGTCGTGGCGACCGGCTCGGATCCGGTCGTGCCACCGATCCCGGGCCTGCGCGGGCTGCAGGGCGTGTGGACCAACCGTGAGGTGACCGCCATGAAGGCCATCCCCGCCGCCTGGTCATACTCGGCGGCGGGCCGGTCGGCGCCGAAATGGCCCGGGCCGTGCGCCGCCTGGGCGGCGAAGTGGCCCTCGTCGAGGCCGCCGGGCACGTGCTCGCCCGCGAGCCCGCGCCGCTGGGCGAGGCGCTCGGCGAGGTCTTCCGACGTGACGGCGCCCCGGGACTGGTCTCCTCGCCCTCGCTGCCGAAGGGCGGGAGCCAACAGCGCTCCCATTGGCTCCCATTCACGTCAAAGGGCCAGTTCCGGAGACCCAGAACAGGGCTCTGACCTGCGTCGGGACGGCCGGATTTGAAACCGGCGACCCCTTGACTCCCAGGCACGAATAGGGGTCTGACCCGATCTGAGGGAGTCGAACGGAGGGCCCCTCACCTGCAGAAACGCCCTGGGCGGGTCACGGATTGGCTCCCCTGAAAATCCCTTGACTGCCCCTTGACCGACGAGCCGACGGCTGGTGGGAAGTCACCCACTGGCCCCGGTTCTTCGACCGCAACCAGGCGATCACCGCCCTGACCGTCACCGAACTCCTGGAAAGCGGGCGCGACAGTAACGACCCGGTCGTGCCGGCGATCCGTGAAGAGCTGCGGTGACGGACCGGCTCTTGCTGTTCACCGTGGACGGCCTGATCCTTGCGGCGAGCATGCTCATCCTCGATGGCAACCGACGCAACCCGCCCGTCCCACCACTGGCGCGCTGGGTGTCTCGGTGCCGGGATCACCGCCCACCATGGGTGCTGACCCGGCGCACGGCATCGGTCATGGTCCAACCGGTGCCCTAGTCAGCGCGTGGCCCGCCCTGGCGCTTGCAGGTCACCACGTAACCGGGGCTAGCCGGTCCGCGATCGAGTCTCTGTGGTGGCCAGTTCGGGCGGCAGGCCAGCGACCCCTGGCTCAGCGCCACGCGCGACCGCGTGCAGCGACGAGCCGCCGAAGTGAGTGCAGGGCCCTCGGTTGGAGGCTCCCGAGTTGCGGATGCTGCGTTTATTGCGGATAATGCGGTAAGGGGGAGGTGACGAAGATGGCTGGCAAACCTTTCGCCTCGATTGACCCGGGAGATGTAGACGCCGAGGTCGCAGGCCGGGCCGCGCGGCGCATCAGCGACTACCTCAGTAGCCATCCGGACGAAGATCTGATTGAGGCCCTCGGCGAAGTCGGCGCCGAAGACGCACTGGTGATTCCGCGTCCGACTGTGGTCATGCTTGCCCAGGTCCTGAGCCTGCTGGAGTCCGGGCATGGTGTCCAGATCATCCCGAAGGATGCCGAGCTCACCACCCAGCAGGCAGCTGATGTGCTGAATGTGTCTCGGCCCTATGTCATCGGCCTGCTCGAATCCGGGCAGATTCCGTTCCGCAGAGTCGGTCGGCATCGGCGGATCACCTTCGAGGCACTCATGGAGTACAAGCGGCGAGACGACCTGCAGCGGCGGGCTGCGGCCGATGACCTGGCTGACCTGAGCCAGGAGCTGGGCCTGTACTGATCATGCCCTTCATCGCGGTCTATGACGCTGACGTGCTCTACCCCAACACACTGCGCGATTTGCTGATCCGGATCGCCCAGCTTCCTCACCTGGTGCAAGCGAAGTGGACCGAGAAGATCCTTGACGAGGTAACCGACAACTTGCGGAAGAACATGCCGGACATCACGGTCGAGAAGACGGACCGCTTGCGCCAGCTGATGAACACAGCGGTCCGCGACTGCCTCGTCTCCGGTTACGAGCCTCTCATCGCGACCCTGGACCTTCCCGACCCTGACGACTGTCATGTCGCCGCCGCGATCAAGGCGAAGGCCCAGATCATCGTCACCAAGAACCTGCGGGACTTTCCCGCAGAGCGACTGGCCCCTTGGGATCTCAGGGCGAAGTCCCGGACAGCTTCGTCCGTGACCAGATCGACATCGATCGGCAGGCCATCTGGGCCTGCCTCCAGCAGATCGTAGATTCGCGCACCAGGCGTCCCGTAACAATCGACGACGTACTAAACGAGCTTCAGCGAGACGGCCTTGTGGGCTCGGCCACTGTCCTCCGATTGGGCTGAACATGTATCCAGGACGAACAGCGCAGCCACCTCGGCCGGATCCGACATTCTGGTCCCAAGGCGAGCCCGGCCGGGAAAGACAGCCTGGATTCCAGGCCGCGGTCGGGGACATGGCGCGCGCCCGGGCCGGAAGCGGGATCATGTGCGAGAGACACACGAGACGGAGCCATGACGGAACCGCGCGGGGTGGGCCTGAAGCGTCAGCGGTTGCGCGCGAGCTGCAAGAGGGCCATCCCTCGGGTGCCCGATCCCGAAGCCTCGGAATATCGCGGTCAAGGGCGCGCTGGTGCGCGTCCTTATGCGATCCCTTCGGGACCCTGGTCCACGAGCCCTGTCGAGGACTCAGGGACACCTATCGGAGGCATGGCCAGATCCCGAAGCGGCTGATAGGCCAGCGCTTGACGTCTTGCTGCGTCCTCTGGTGCGTTGACCGAGCTTGGCTGGGGCGCATGCCGCAGGAACGCTTCTCGGCCGCCAGTAGCGACCTTCAGGCGACTTACGAAATACAGCCATACGGCGGGTGAGACGAGCAGGCTCGGCCCGTCTGGGTTCTTTGAGTCCCGCACGGCAACCACGCCCGGCAGGTTGCGGGCAACTTCTACACAGTTGCCGTGCGTGCCGCTGTAGCTGCTCTTGCGCCAGGCGGCAGTTTCCAGCAGGTCGGCGGCGACGCCGGGGAAGCGCTGGATCGGGGTGTACATCACGTGTCCCTGGCTAC
>WNGR01007914.1_pt1 | contig 23984 bp, 16 predicted proteins | sample 5407581 | NCBI WGS metagenome assembly WNGR01 (sample SAMN13153383, study PRJNA577476) | soil metagenome | isolation source: 80 cm soil or saprolite under Garry oak tree replicate 2 | place: USA:California | collected 2016-06-15
CATGCGCGGCATCCGCTACGTCGGCATCCCCAGCACCATCCTCGCCCAGGTCGACTCCGGACTCGGCGGCAAGACCGGCGTCAACCTCCTCGCCGGCAAGAACCTCATCGGCAGCTTCCACCACCCGCTCGCAGTCTTCGCGGACATCGACCTGCTCAGCACTCTTCCCTCATCCGAACTCCGCGCCGGCCTCCAGGAAGCCGTCAAGGCAGGCATCATCTACGACGCGAAGTTATTCCGGTATCTAGAACAAAATGCAGAGTCAGTTCTTGCCGCAGATCCCGTCTCACTAGCCCGGGTGATCACCGCTTCGGTCAAGGTCAAAGCCGACGTAGTCTCCAAGGACGAGAAGGAATCCGGCCTCCGCATGATCCTCAACTTCGGCCACACCATCGGCCACGCCATCGAGGCCGCCACCCACTATCGCAAACTCCTCCACGGCGAAGCCGTCGCCTGGGGCAGCATCGCCGCGCTCCACGTCTCGCTCAACCGCGGCCGCATCACCCGGCGCGACTTTGACCGGATGGCCGCCCTCATCCTTCGCTACGGCCCCGTCCCACCCTTCCGCGCCGACCCCGCCAAACTCGTCGCCCTAACCTCCGGCGACAAAAAGAAACGCAGTGGCCGCCGCGCCTTCGTCCTAACCACAGGCATCGGCCACACCGAAATCGACTACGACGTAACCGATGCCGAACTCCTAACCGCCACCCAAGCTATGCTCAAAGACATGCAGGGCTGTTGACCTCAACGCTTGTCATTCTGAGCAACGCGAAGAATCCCCGCATTTGCTTTTGCCGTTATTCTTGTTTCTGAGATAGGCATCAGCCCCGGACATCCCGCGCCGCCCATGAGCCTGGTGCTTTTAGCCCCCGGGTACGCTTTGCCTTCCGCCGCTTCAGCGATGTCGTCCTACGAGGAGTCATGAACGAGATCAATGTCATCGCGCCATACAAATATCTCGGAATGTGGGTGTTCGACGATCCAAAGGTCGGGCTCGTGCAAGAACCCTTTGTCGGTGGTGCCGATACCATGATCGACACAATCACCCGCGAGATCTCCAATGCCGAACGGGGATTTGCGATGCTCTTCTCGGCCGCTCCGTTTCCCGGGCATCAATATCGGCTTGAATGGCGCGAGCCCTCGGGCTCGGGAAACGTCTACTACTCTCCTGACTTGGATGTCAGCGGGTGGCTGTGTCCAGCCCTGCTGAGATATTTTGAGTCGCCTCCCCAAAAACTGTTCGTCCAGGTAAAGCCAACCTGATGTCTAACAACACGATCATGCCCACTGAAGTCCCGCCCACTCCCGGAGCCCGCCCCGCCGGCACCTCCTCGCCCGGCGAAGCCGCCCAGAACATCCAGCAGATGTTCTCCACCATTGCCCCCACCTACGACCGCGCCAACCACATCCTCTCCGTCGGCCTCGACCGCTCCTGGTGGAACCGCACCGCCCGCACTCTCCGCCCCATCCTCGCCCGCCCCGAAGCCGTCGTCCTCGACCTCTGCTGCGGCACCGGCGACCTCACCCTAGCCCTAGACAAACACCGCCCCCAACTGACAACCGACAACCGACAACTGACAACTGCGCCGATCCTGGCGCTAGACTTCTCCCACACCATGCTCACCCTGGCCACGAAGAAGTTCGCCAATAAAAACATCGTCCCCATCGAAGCCGACGCCCTCCACCTCCCGCTCGCCGACGCCTCCGTCGACCTCGTCACCTCCGCCTTCGGCTTCCGCAACCTCACCAGCTACCCCGACGGCCTCGCCGAACTCCACCGCGTCCTCCGCCCCGGCGGCCAGATCGCCATCCTCGAATGCAACCAGCCCGGAGGCCTTGTCGGCTGGTTCTACTCCTTCTACTTCCACCACATCCTCCCCACGCTGGGCGGCCTAATCTCCGGCAAACGCCGCGCCTACGCCTACCTGCCCGACTCGGTCATGAAGTTCCCCCGCCCTCCGCAGATGAAGGCACTCATCACCGCGGCCGGCTTCACCAACCCCACCTGGACCAGCTACACCCTCGGCACCGCCGGTCTCTACCGCGCCACCAAACCGTGAACCACCCCTTTCGTCACTCATTCACAGCCCATCGCCAAGCCATCTCACCGCGCGTCGTGATACCTTCCCTCTAACTCCCCTGCGCAGTCGGGCCCCTGGAAGCCTCCATCGAGGTCGTGGCTGTGAACGAGTCTGTTGCAACCCTAAGCCCCATCGCCCGCAGCGCCCTCCGCAAAGCGTCGCTACGCCTTGTCCCCCTCATGGCGCTCGGCTACGGCTGCGCCTACATCGACCGCGTCAACATCGGCTTTGCCGCCCTCCAGATGAACGATGCCCTGCACTTCAGCGGAGCCATCTACGGCTTCGGCGCGGGCCTCTTCTTCCTTAGCTACGCCGCCTGCGAGGTCCCCTCCAACCTCCTGCTCTACCGCTTCGGAGCGCGCCGCTGGCTCGCCCGCATCATGTTCACCTGGGGCCTCATCGCCATCGCAATGCTCTTCGTCCGCACGCCCTGGCAGTTCTACACCGCGCGCTTCTTCCTCGGTGTGGCGGAAGCAGGCTTCTTCCCCGGCGTCCTCTTCTACCTCATGCAGTGGTTCCCGCCGGAACTGCGCGCCCGCACCATTGGCCGCTTCTACATCTCGCTCCCCCTCAGCGCCGCGTTCATGGGACTCATCGGCGGCGCGCTTCTGAATCTCGATGGCCGCCTCTCACTCGCCGGTTGGCAATGGCTCTTCCTCATCGAAGGCATTCCTCCGCTGCTCCTCAGCCTCGCCTTCCTCAGGTTGCTTCCGGACACACCCGCCCAGGCAACGTGGCTCACCGAACCCGAACGCAACTGGATCCTGACCAACGTGCCGCAGGATTGCATCGCCAGCCATCACGAACCGGAGCCCATCGGCCGGGCACTGCTCGACCTGCGCGTCTGGCAAATTGGCATCTTCGAGCTCTTCATGCTCTTCGCCGCCTACGGCTATGTCCTCATCCTTCCCCAGATCGTCCAGGTATCCACCCGCCTCAGCAACACCTCCGTCGGCTTCATCACCGCCGCCATCAGCGTGCTGGGCGCGCCAGCCATGTTGTTCGGTGCCATGCACTCCGACCGCTCCCCCGCGTACCGCTATCGCCACATCATTCCCTGCTGTATCGTCATGGCGCTGGCTCTGGCGGCTTGTGGCCTCTCCACCGCGCCCACCGTTACCATACCGGCGCTCTGCATCATAAATGTCGCCTACATGGCCATGCAGGGGCCCTTCTGGACCCTTGCCCCAAGCCTCTTCCGTGGCAGGAACTCGGCCGCCGCCATCGCCGCCGTCAACACTATCGGCATCCTCGGCGGCTTCCTCGGCCCCGTCTACATGGGCTTTGCTAAGGACTTCACAGGCAACTACCAGCGCGGACTCCTCACCCTCAGCCTGCCCATGCTCTTCTGCGCCGGCATCATGCTCTACCTCCATCGCCAGGCTCACCGTACCGCCGGCCAGGCCCTCCCCACGGACCAGATCGCCGCCGCTCTTGGGTCTTCCAACCCCTGAGGACTCAGCCGAAAACGCTTGACACGCGGGCATATAATGGAATTTAGGGGAAACAGAATCCGCGCCACTGGGATTTGTACCTCTTGCTGTCTAACTCTATTGATTTCAAGACTTTGAAAACTCGTCCCTTTGTTTTCAAGACTTTGAGATTAATATAGACCAGCTAAGTCGTTTATCCGGTGTACTTTAGGACTTAAGTACACCCAAGGGGCGTTGGCGAATATGGGCGTAAATCAGCAGGAGATCGCGGAAACTTCCCGCATCGCGCCCAGCAATCAGCCCAGCGAAGCGAAACGCTCGGCAGCGATCTTCTCGGTCTTCGCCGCAGGCTGCGTGACCCTGCTCAAGTTCCTGACCGGAATCCTCACCGGATCGCTCGGTATGCTGAGCGAAGCCGCGCACTCGGGAATCGACCTGATCGCGTCGGCCATCACGCTCTTCTCCGTCCATGTCTCGGATCGTCCCGCCGACGAAGACCACAACTACGGTCGGCAAGGTCGAGTCGCTCTCCGCATTCGTCGAGACGTTCATCATGCTCGCCTCCTGCGTCTGGATCGTCTCTGAGGCAATCCACCGCATCGTCTCGCATCACCATCTGGCGCTCAAGACCTCTGCGTGGCCGTTCGTAGTGCTGCTGGTCTCGATTTGCGTGGACTTCACCCGCTCGCGCACTCTCGGCCGCATCGCGCGCGAACACCGATCCGACGCGCTCGCCGCAGACTCAGTTCATTTCGCCACCGATATGTGGGCTTCGCTGGCCGTGATGCTCGGACTCGCGGCAGCCTTTGCCGGCGAACGCTATTCCCTGCCGTCGCTCGAGTACGCCGACCCGATCGCTGCACTTGTTGTCTCCGGCATCATTCTCCGCGTCAGTTGGCGACTCGCGCATCAGACCGTTGACGCCCTGCTCGACGCCACACCAACAACCGATCCCACCAGCAATCAGCCGCAGACGAAGGATCAGCTCCGCAAGAACCTGATCCACGACCTTAACGCCATCCCCGGTGTGCTTTCCGTCGATCGTCTTCGCACCCGTCGATCGGGATCCAACTACTTCGCGGACATCACGCTCGGAATGCCGCGTAACCTGACATTCCAGCGCAGCGAGCAACTTACCATAGCTGCGACCGACGCGGTGCAACGCCATCTTCCCGGCGCCGATGTGGTCGTCCACACCGTTCCAACAGCGTCCCTCGCCGAGAGCATCCACGACCGTATCCGCGCCGTTGCGGCCCGGCGGAATCTTGCCATCCATGAGATCAACGTACAGCAGCTCGACGGCGGTCTGCATGTGGAACAACACCTCGAAGTGGACGAGACAATGCCACTGCGCCAGGCTCACGAACTGGTCACCAATCTGGAAGCAGAGATGCGCCGCGAGGTCCCGGCGATCTCCTCGATCCTTACGCACATCGAAAGCGAGCCTGCGACCATCGAACGGCCGGAGTCGCTGGAGCGCGACCGCGAGCTGGAGGTTCGGCTTCGCCGCGTTGCCGCCGGTTTTCCAGAGATCCTCGATATCCACGAGGTCTTCGTCACCCGCCGCCGCGCTCGAGCCAGTGACCGGGCCGCCGAACACCTGCAGGTAAGCTGCCATTGCACGCTGCCCGATGACCTGCCCATGGCGCGTGTCCATGCCGTCATCACGGCACTGGAAGGAGCGTTCAAGCTTGACGCGCCTGAGGTCGATCGCCTGCTGATCCACCCCGAGCCTGCGACTGACAACCGCCGCTAGTGCGTCGTCAGGCTTCGTGGCGCGTGCGCGTGAGGCGATAGTAGATCGCCGGCGTGACAACGAGGGAAAGAACGACGGAGATCAGCAGCCCGCCGATAACTGCGATCGCCAGCGGTTGCAGCATCTGGGAGCCCGCGCCGAGCGCAAAGGCCAGCGGAAGCATGCCGCAGACCGCCGCAATTGCGGTCATCACGATTGGGCGCAGCCGGCGCTGAGCTGCATGGAGCATCGCCTCCTTCGCCAGATCGCGCGGTTCGCCGTTCGCTGGAGGTGGATCGTGTTCTGCCGCGGCCCGGAACCTCTCGTCCGCGTCCAGCAGCAGAATGCCATTTTTGGCAACGATGCCGATCACCATGATGAGGCCCATAAAGCTGGCGACGTTGAAGTTGGTCTGAGTGATGAGGAGAGCGAGGACTACTCCGGAGATGGAAAGGACCGAGCTGCTGAGGATCGCAATCGGCGCGGAGAAGTTGCGGAACTCCGCGAGCAGGACGCCGAAGACGAGCGCGAGGGCGAGGATGAGGACGCGAAGCAGGTCGTGAAAGGACTTCTGCTGCTCTTGGTACGTGCCACCGTATTCAACGCGGACGCTTGAGGGGATGTGAAGCCCCTGGACGGTCATCTGGACCTTCTGCATGGCGGTCCCGAGGTCGGAGCCTTCGAGTCGACCGGTGACGGTGACGAGGCGTTGGAGGTTCTCGCGGAGAATTTCGTTCTGGGGAGGCAGTTGCGTGACCTGGGCGAGCGAACCGAGTGACGCGGTGTGGCCGGTGCTGGAGTTGAAGACCGTATTTTGGATGGAATCGAGAGATGCGCGAGTGTCGTCGGGCAGTCGTACACGGACGGTATATGGACGCCCATGGACGATCATGGGATCTGCGGTTGGAAGGCCGTCAAGGATGGAAGTAGCGTCTTCGGCAACCTCGGTGGGAGTAAAGCCAAGGCGTCCGGCGACTACAGGGTCGACCTGGAAGCTGGTGGCGGGTCCGGAGATGGTATCGTCAACGCCGTTCTTGGTATCGACAACGCCGGGGACCTTCTGGATGGCAGCCTGGACGCGGGGGCCAAGCTGGTTGAGGAGGGCCGTATCGTTCGAGAACAGCTTGATGACAATGTCTTCCGGTTGGTTCGAGAGATCGCCGATCATGTCTTGCAGAACCTGGACGAACTCGGCGTCGAGTGCGGGCTCGGATTTGAGGATACGAGCGCGAACGTCGGCCATGATCTCGTCAATGGGCCGGTCACGCTTGCGTTTCAGGCGGACGGTGAAGTCACCGCGATTGGCCTCGGTGACGGCAGCGAGCCCAAGTTGGAGGCCGGTACGACGGGAGGTGATCTCTACTTCGGGCGTGCTGTGGAGAATCTGCTCGACGTGAGTGAGGATGCGGTTGGTTTCGGCGAGCGAGGTGCCGGCGGGGGTCAGGTAGTCCAAGATGAACGCGCCTTCGTCCATTGCGGGCAGGAGATCGGAGCCGAGCGCGTTGTACGCAAAGTAGGTGGCTACGACGAGGGCCGCGCAGACCAATCCCAGGACGACTGGACGAGCCAGCGCCCAGGTGAGGACCCTAGCGTGGGTGGCGAGGATGCGCCGCATGACGGGGCCGTCCTCGTGACCCTTATGACCAGCTGCAGAACCTGCGGGGCCAGAGAAGTCGCCGAAGAGGACTGCGGGGGAGTCGGTTTCCGTTCCCCGTGAAAGAAACGGAAAGAGCGGCTTGCGAAGCTTTTCCGGGTCGCGCGGCTTGTGCCCGCGGAGCAGCGAGAGAGATAGCGCAGGGGTGAACGTAACAGCAAGCGCGAGTGAGGTGAGTAGAGACGCGGTCATAGTAATGGCGAGCGCGCGGAAGAAGTTGCCCGTAACGCCAGTGGTCGCGATGAGCGGGAGGAAGACGACGACCGGCGTGATGGTGGAGAAGACGAGCGGAGTAGCGATCTCGCGCAGGGCAAGGCGAACTGCGTTCGCACGGGACTCGCCCAGGTCGCGATGGACGACGATGTTTTCCACGACAACGATCGCGTCGTCGATGACCAGGCCGATGGCGGCAGCGAGCCCGCCGAGGGTCATCAGGTTGAAGGATTCTCCGATGATCCAGAGGAAGAGGATTGTAACGGCCACGGTCACGGGAATGACAAGGCCCGCGACGAAGGAGCTGGACCAGTCGCGGAGGAAGAGAAAGAGAATAATGCAGGCGAGGACGAGACCGATAAAAATCGCGTCTCGGACGCTGGCGATGGACTCGCGGACCAGCTCGGATTGATCGTAGAAGGGGGCCAAGTGGACGCCGGCAGGAATCTTGGGCTGAAGCGTCGTCATTTCATTGGCGACGGAGTTGGCAACCTGGACAGTGTTGGAGGAGGGCTGGCGGGTGATGTTGACGAGAACGGAAGGTCGGCCATTCGCGGTAACAGTCGTGTAAACCGGCAACGTGCCCGGCTCGACGGCGGCGATGTCGGCGACATGGACAGGGGCGCCATTGGGCGTGGTCTTGACTACGAGGCTGCCAAGTTGCTCGGCGTTGTGGGCCTGGGCGCCAATGAGGCCGAGAATGAGCTCGTGGTTCGCCTCGTAGAGACCGGGCGAGTCGATGATGTTGGAAGCCTGGACGGCGCTGACGAGATCGGTGAGAGTAACGCCGGAGTTTTGCAGGCGTGCCAGGTTGGGCACGATGTGGTACTCAGGCACCTGTCCACCCTGAACGGTAACAGTGCTGACCCCTGCGACACGGTTCAGTGGCGGCTTGAGGTCGTAGGTGGCGATCTCCCAAAGCTGGGTAGGCGAGACGAGGTCGCGGCCTGCCGAGTCACGATCGCTCGTGAGGGCGTAACCGAGGATCGGGAAAGTTGCGAAGCTGAGGCGGTTGGTGGTGAGACGGACAGTGGCAGGAAGACTCTGCTGGACCTTCGACAATGCGGCGTCGGTGAGTTGGAGAGTGCGGATAATGTCGACGTTCCAATCGAAGAAGAGCGAGACTTCGGCGGAGCCACGGGACGTAGTGGAACGCACCAGGAGCAGGCCGGGGACGCTATTGATCGCGTCTTCAATGGGCTTTGTGATGGTGACCTGCATCTGCTCGACCGGCATGACGCCGTTGTCGACGCCGATGACGACGCGGGGGAAGTTCGTCTCCGGGAAGACAGAGATCGGGACCTGAAAGGCAGCATAGACACCCGCGACGAAGAGGATCACGACAAGGAAGAAGATCGTGCTCGTCATGCGCGAGAGCCAGAAAGGCTGCTCCTGCTGCTGGACCGAAGATGACGTAGGCGCGGTCAGGCTCACTTTTCGTTCGCATCCTTTCCGGGTTTGGCATCTGGCGCTCCGGCGGAGGGTTTCTCGTCATCTTCGGGCTTCGCGTTCGGATCGACGCCGATCTTGACCTTGGTGTTTTCGTCGAGGCCGTAGCCTCCAGTGGAGATGACCATATCCGTCGGACTGAGGCCGGTGAGAATCTGAACATCTTCCGTGTTCTGGATTCCGAGCGTAACCGTCTTCTTGTGCGCGGTCGAGTCGGGTGCGATGACCATCACAAATTTACTGGTGCCGTCAGGACTGGACTGGATGGCTTCCGCCGGCACCGTGAGCGCGTTCGGAACGGTGCGGCCGGTGATCGAGGCATGGACCGATGTTCCGGCTTTATAGATGCCTTTGGGGTTCTCGACGCGCAACCATACTTCGACGGTGGCGCTGCCGGGATCGAGTGCGGGGCTGATGAGCGAAACCTTGGCGGGAACGGGATCCGAGATACCAGGTACAGTGAGCGTGGCAGGAGCTCCGAGCGTAAGTTGCTGGGCCTGGGTCTGCGCGATGTGCAGCTTGGCGATCAGAGCGGAGGTATCCATGACGGTGATGACGGTTGTGCCTGCGGCTGCGGTCTCACCGGCAAACAAGGGGCGATCGGTTACGTTGCCGGAGATCGGGCTACGGATTTCGGTGTAGCTGAGTTGAGCCTCGGCACCGAGATACTTCCCTTTGGCGGATTCAAGGGTTCCCTGGGCGTTTTGAATCGCCGCCTTATTGCTGACGTTCTGAAGGGAATCGAGATGCTGTTTGGCAATGTCGTAGGCAGCTTGCGATTGCACGAGCGTGGCCTTAGCGGTGTCCAGGTCGCGACCCGGGATCGCTCCCTCGGTAAATAGCTGGTTGCGTGCGGTGAAGATGGACTGGTTGAGATCGAGATTGGCCTTTGCCTGGGCGAGGTCCAGCCTGGCCTTGGTGAGATCTTCGGGCGCGGTGGCTTTGGTTGCGGTTTCGAATGTGGCCTGCGCGGCGGTATAGCTGCCCTTATTATCGAGTGCTGCGGCGGCGAGATCGCTGTTCTCAAGAGTCGCGAGGAGTTGGCCGGCATGGACGTGTGAGCCGCGCTGCACATAGAACTTCTTCACCGGTGCAGTCACCTTGGGCGAAATGGCGGCCTGGGCCAACGGCGCGAGAATGGCATCGGCAGCAATCTGGGCAGAGATGCTTTGCTGCTCTGGATGTGCGGCCTGCACGTAGACCTCGGGCGTGGGAGTCTCCTCGGGCTTCTTGCAGCCAAGCGGAAGCAGAAGAGAGGCACTGAGCAGAAGGACCGAGGACTTGAGACTCCGCGGGGCGAGGTATACGAGGATCGTTTGGGTCGTCATGATCTAGAGCGTTCCTGTCAGCAATTGGAGATTCGCGAGAGCGGTCTGATAACGGACCATGCCATCTTCCCGGGCAAGTTCGGCGGTGGTCAGAGAGTTTTCCGCGTCGACGACGGAAAGGATCGGCGACTCGCCCGCGGAATAACTGAGCCGGGTAAGCCGAAGGCTTTCGGCCGCCGTTGCAACGCTTTGGTCGAGACTGTCGAGCTGGCCGTGCGCGGCGACCGCCTCTGCGTAGTCTTCTTCAAGCGTGGCGATTAGTTTGCGCTGTGTATTGGTAAGAACGGTGCGGGCGGTCTGGCGATTGATCTCGCTCTGGCGGACCTTGTCGCGCGTGGTGAACCAGTCCCAGATAGGGATGTCCAGAGTAACGCTGGCAGCGTAGCCAAGGTTGCGGCTGCCATCCGGGGCGTGAGCTGCGAACTGAGCGGCGTCGATTCCATACGTGTAGTTGAGCGCGAGGTCGGGCAGGTACCCGGCGCGAGCAGAGAAGACGTTCAGGTCAGCAAGATGAGAACTGGCGAGCGCGCTTCGAAGCTCGGGATTGTTCCTGGCGATCGCTGCCTCCACGTCGGCGCGGGCAGGCACCGCGGGCGGAGCGTCGGGCACGACGAGCGTGTATGAGGTGCGGGGATCAGGAAAGAGTAATACGCCGAGTTCCAGGCGCGACCTCTCGGCCTGCAGACGAGCGTCAGTCAAGTCACGATCGCGCTGTTGCTGCTGGAGCTGGGCTTTGACGACATCGGCGTGGGCGACCTCGCGAGCGGTTTCGCGCTGTTGGGTTAGCTTCGTGAGGCTGGCGGCCTCGTTGGCGGCGCGTTCGGCCACGGCTATCTTGCGGTCGGCCACAGAGGACGCATAAAAAAGGCCGGCGACCGTGGCGACGAGACCGCGCCGGGCAACCTCAAGCTCTGCCTGAGCAACCGCCAGAGACGCGGAGGCACGGCTAACGGCGTTAAACTGCTGCGCGCCGATGGTTTCGTTTACCTGCCCCTGGCTCATGTACTCATGCACGGTGTTGTTCGCAATGAAGCGGGGAGTCGAACTGATAGCCGGTGAAGTGGTGGCCGACTCAGTAGGTACATGCAGAGGCTGCGTATAGAGGTACTGGTTGTGATAGCCCACACTGGGCAGCAGTGCGGCGCGGGCAATGGAGCGGTCGAGCACGGCATTCTTGCTGGCTGCAACCGCAGCCGCAAACGTGGGCTCATTGACGCGTGCCCGGTCGATGGCCTCGTTCAGAGTGATCGATGTTGGGGAAGGCGGAGCGGCGGGTGCGGCAGGCTGCTGCTGGGCGAACGCCGCCGACGCCAGGGTCGCGAGGCAGACAAGTTGCGGTACGCGCTTACGCAGACTTGGGCCACTGAATCTTTCGCAAGGAAGAGGCATAGGTCTCAATCGGAGCCGTTCGGCAAATCAAGCAGAACGTACTGCCTGTTGCTCCAAGTGTAACTGTGTCAACTCAGGCTTAAGCGGACATTAAGCACAGATTAAGGATCATATGAGAAGAGTAGATTGGCTAACTATGAGAGTGCTGGTCGTAGAGGATGAGGTACGCCTCGCCAATAACATTGCGGAAGCACTGCGCGAACGCTGCGGATTTGCAGTGGATTGTGCCGAGAACGGTACGGACGGTGCCGCGTTGACGGAGTACAAGCATTACGATCTGCTCCTGCTCGATCTGATGCTTCCCGGTCTGGATGGGTTGAGTATCGTGCGCCAGGTTCGCCGCCGAAAAGACGTGACTCCCATTCTGATCCTGACCGCTCGGGACGAGCGGGCTCAGGTCATCGAGCTGCTGAACGCAGGCGCAGACGATTACCTCACCAAGCCCTTTGACCTGGGCGAGCTACTAGCGCGGGCAAAGGCGCTGATACGCCGAAGCAAGGGGGCCTCACAACCGGAGCTGACGGTGGGTCGAATCAGCCTGAATACAGTGGAGCAAACGGTGCGATGCACGGGCGAGCTGATTGACCTTTCGCCGACTGAGTATCGCCTGTTCGAGTATCTGATTTTCCGCCCGCGCGCGATCGTGTCAGCCCGGGAACTTCTCGAGCATCTCTATGACTACAACTGGCAGCATCACTCCAACGTGATTGAGGCTCATGTCTCCAACCTGCGCAAGAAGCTGCGCGCAGTGGGCGAGGAGACAACCATTGCGACGATCCGGGGTCGGGGATATCGGCTGGAAGCGCCGGAGAAGCAGCTATGAGAAAGAGCTCACTGAGCCGCCAGTTGATCGGCGGTGTGCTGTTGGCCGAATTGATTTGTGCCGCGGTATTTTCCGGCGTGGCCATTTTTCACGAGATGCACGGTCGCAGGCGGGCCTTCGACGTGATGCTGCGCGGGCGGGCGGATTCGGTGCTGGGGGCCGTACGAGACGCCGAGGATGCCGAAGACAATGTAACCGTCGACCCGGCGGAACTTGTCGTACCGAAGCAGGATGCGTATGAGGTGATGAGTCCGGCAGGCAAGATATTGGGGCGATCGCCGGCGTCGTCTGCAGAACTACTCTCGGGATTGGGGTCTTCGAACAAGGCAGGCTATTTCAATTTCAGGATCAAGGACGAGCGGTATCGGGGAGTTCGCATCGAGGGCGTGCGCGTGATCGATCGAGAGGATAAGGGAGGATTGCTCCGGCCGGTGACAGTCCTCTATGCAGCGCCGACGCGCGATCTCTGGCATGAGGCGGTGGAGGCGGTCCGATTCTATATTGTGGCAAGCGCGCTGCTGCTGGCGGTCACGGGAGTCGCGCTGGTTTGGTTCCTGCGCCGCCGGCTCTCGCCACTGCAGGAACTTGCTGCGATCGCCGGCCGCGTTTCGGCTCGGTCGTGGGAGTTTGTGCCGCCCGACGAAGTGCTGCACACGTCCGAACTCGCTCCGATTGCGCTCTCGATTGAAGAGCTGTTGACGGGATTGCGTCAGTCCTTCGAACGGCAACGCCAGCTTACCGGAGACGCCGCACACGAGTTGAAGACGTCGATCGCGGTGTTGAAATCCAGCCTTCAATTGTTGTCAATGAGCCCTAGAACGCCGGAACAGTATGAGGCAGGCCTCGATGGCCTGCTCGTCGATACCGAGCGGATGGAGGACCTGGCTACCCGCATGCTCGCGCTGGCTCGACTTGAAGAAACGCCGGCAGAATGGAGCGAGTCGACTGATCTGGTGGCAGCGATGCAGAACGTTGCGGAGCGACTTCGTCCGCTCGCCAATCTGAAGCAGGTGGAGTTGGAGGTGAGTGCGGGAGATGCGAGCAAAGTCTTGATGCTGGCCGATGACGCTGAGGTCCTTTGCTCGAACCTGATCATGAATGCGTTGCAGCACACTTCTCCCGCGGGACACGTCTCCGCAGCCGTGCAAGCGCGTGGCGGGTTTACAGAGTTCCGAGTGAAGGATGATGGGGAAGGCATCCCAAAAGAGGCGCTTCCGCATGTATTCGAGCGCTTCTACCGTGCGGATCGATCGCGAAGTCGTAACAGCGGTGGAGCCGGACTGGGCCTCTCGATCTGCAAAGCTATCGTTGAGCGCTCGAATGGGACAATCCACATCCAGAGCGTCGTTGGAAACGGCACGGATGTGACGGTGACCTTGCCAATTGCGCAGACAGATTAGTGGGTCCTGAAGTTAGTCAGGTTGCCAATCTTCCAGATCGGCGGGCTACGCGACCATTTTCGCCCGAACTACTTCGCCGGCAGGGCGTAAATAACCTCGCCCGGGCGCGTGTAATGCAGCTCTTCGCGCGCCTGATGCTCGATCGCATTTGGATCGCTCTGGAGCCGGTCCACGTGACTCTTCAAAAAATCGTTTTCCCGCTGTAAATCCTGCATCTGCTGGCTAAGAAGATGGGTCTCCTGCCGCTTTTGCTGGTAAACGGTCAGCCCATTCGCCCCAAAAATGACGTGATATCCAACGCCGAGGGCAAGCATCGCGGCCGCGACCGTGGCAGCCTTGCGACGCCCTATCGAAATCGCTCCGAAAGCGGCGCTTAGCGACGCAAAGCGACCTGAATTTCCCGAATTTTGGGAGCCAACGGCCATTCCTAAAGTTGAGATGCCGGAGCCTGTCGCGTCAAGACCAAACTAAGTAACTGCGCATGGGAGGAATCAAGTTCGTACTGGGTGCGCGATTCTTGAGGTCGCTCGTCCCCATCTTCCACATCTGCCCTCTTGGGAACGGAGCACAATTCCGCGTCGCTTGGTATTCTTGTCTTGTCACATTGCATTGCAGCACGGGGACCCTTTCGCCATGTTCTGTGCCCACGCATTGCCATCTGAATTGCGTCGTTGAATTCGACCCTTTTCAGCGCAACCCTGAAAGGACTGCCCATGCAATCCACCTTCCCGACCCAACTCGACGCCACTCAAGACCTCCGGGAGATTCGCCGCACGTTCGCAGGCAAGGCGTTTCTGGCCATCTCTGCGACAGCCTTTGTCGCGATATGTGCACACGTCTCGGTTCCGCTGTACTTCACTCCTGTACCGCTCACCCTGCAGACGCTTGCGGTCATTCTCGTTGGGCTGAGCCTCGGCCCGGCACTCGGCTCCTCCGCCATGGTGCTCTATCTCGCGGAAGGCGCGATGGGCTTGCCGGTCTTCAGTCCGCATGGGCTCGGCGGAGTTGCTCAACTGCTCGGGCCTACTGCTGGATTTCTCTTTTCGTACCCGTTCGCAGCCGCAGCTGCCGGAGGAGTCGTTCGAGCGGCTCGCTTCGGCCGTTCGCAATTTGCTGCGGCGGTCCTGGCGGGACTCGCGGCCAGCGTATTCATCTTGGCAATGGGCGCGGGCTGGATTGCTTCCTTGCTTCACCTTGGCCCAAACGCGGTGTGGCATCTGGGAGTAGCGCCGTTTCTGCCGGGAGAGGTCCTCAAGATTGCCGCGGCGGCGGCGGCGTACACGATGCTTCGGCGATGGTATCGCTCCTGATCCCATCTGGCAGCGTCACACATAATGCAAGCGACAACCGTCCCTATTTTTCTCCACTTATACTGAATAGCCCTGCCAAGGAACAGCCAAACATGACAGCCGTAAGCGCAAATATCCAGGAAATTGCCATCGCCCATAGCCCCGACTCCGACGACGCCTTCATGTTTTACGGGCTGGCCACGAACAAGATCCGCGTACCGGGCTACAAGTTCACTCACACGCTCACCGACATCGAAACTCTGAACCAGCGAGCCATCCACGAGGCTTTCTACGATGTCACCGCCATCTCTTTCCACGCCTATCCATATATGCAGGAAAGTAGGCGAGGGCTACGGCCCGATGGTGGTCGCGCCGCGAAAGCTCTCCCTCGACGAAATCAAGAAGACCCGCATCGCAGTGCCCGGAACCCTCACCACTGCGTATCTGACACTGAAGCTCTTCGCGCCCGAAATCGAGACCGTCACCGTTCCCTTCGATAAGATCATTCCCGCGGTCGTCGCCGGGGAGTTCGACGCAGGCCTCATCATTCACGAAGGCCAGCTCACATACGGCAACAACGGTCTGATCAAAGCGCTGGACCTGGGCCAATGGTGGCGCGAACAGACGGGTCTGCCTCTGCCCCTCGGCGGCAACGCCATCCGCCGCGGCCTCGGTGAAGAGACGATGCGGATTACGACAAATGCCCTGCGCGACAGCATCCAGCACGCCCTCGATCATCGCGAGGAGGCGCTCTCCTACGCGATGCAGTTCGCCCGCGACCTCGATCCCGCTCTCGCAAACCAGTTCGTGGGGATGTACGTCAACGAACGCACGTTGAACTACGGCGAAGACGGCCGCGAAGCAATCCGGAAGCTGCTTGACATGGGCTTCGATCGCGGGATCATTCCAATGAGGGCGAAGGTGGATTTCGTCGACTGATCGGACGCTGATGAGAGGACGGAAGACATTTTTCCACTCATCCACATGTGCTATCCTTTTCAAGGTGATTGCGCAGGAGTTGGCCTAGAAAACCAGGCCGGATCGCACGATCGCCCCTCACCCCACGAGGCAGCAGCATACCAGGACGCGTAGCTCAGCTGGTAGAGCATTCGACTCTTAATCGACTGGTCGCAGGTTCGATCCCTGCCGCGTCCACCATTCACCCATTCATTCTAGTTCACACCTTGTGGTCTGCTCGACGCGATATGGGCGAAGTTCCAGATCGTCGAAGCGACTGACTTTTCCGCTCCTGCCAGACCATACACCTTGCCCGCGCCTTCGATGACATAGTATTCGTTGGCCGCGTGGGCGCGTCCTCCCATCCCCGCGCCGCCCGTGGCAATCGGCATCTCCACCGCCACCACGCGTTGGCCAACCGCCTGGTTTGAGAAAAGATAAGCAGGCCAATATCCGCCCAGTATTGTCTCTGTGTCTGAAGGTGAGGCATACGGGATACCGAAGTTATCGAACGTCTGTTCGATCGCCTTCGCGATGTCGGTATCATAGGACATCTTCGCCCAAGGTACGTCCCCAATCAGCTTGACCTGGACATCCTTGTAACCGTTCTTATCCAGTTGTGCTCGCAGCTTCTTGACGATATCTGTCCCCGACATGTTGGGGATATAGCGGAAGTTATGTTTTGACGTGACCTTGTTCGGCAGAATAGCGCCCGCGCCTCCCGCATACATGTTCCCGCCCCAGATTCCATCCAGGTTAAAACTGGTTCCGTACCTCGACATCTTCAACATTGTGAAGGGATCGTCTGAGATAAAACGCGCGACACCAAGATTCTTCGCGGCATCGTCGAGCTTGAGTTTGGCAGCGGCTGCCTTCAGCGCGGCCGTCTCACTCGGATTCAGCGGCTCCATGTTGTCAAAAAAGCCCGCAATCTTCGGTGTGTTGCCGTCGTCAGAGATGAGCGAACTCAGCATCTTGATGTGCCGCCACGCGGGGCTATCCACCGAACGCTTCCAGGATCCGTGGATGTCCGACACCGTTGGCCCCTTGCCCCACCGCGTTCCCGATGTAGTCAGTTCGACATAAACGCAACCCTCAGAACCGCCGGAGATGCTTGCTCCACCACCCGGGTTCTGGCCTGCAAAGCGCAGCATGGCGTCCGCGCCTTTGAAGAGGTCGGAGTGGTCCTTCATGAACTTACGCAGACCAATATCCATGCGCTCTTCGTCGCCCTCGGCGACAAAGATCAGGTTCACCGGCAGCTTGCCCATCACCGCGCGCATCGACATGAACGCCTCTAGTTGCGCGAGCTGAGGCCCTTTCGAGTTCGTCGCGCCGCGCCCCATCAATACCTTCTTGAACGCCGGATCGATGCCCGCAGTTTTGCCGTCGACGATCTTTCCGGCAAACGGGGGCGATACCCAAGCGTCAGGCTGGGTCACAGGCATGGTGTCATACATCCAGTAGATGACCAGCGTCTTTGGCGCGCCCTCGTCGCACTTCGCATAAACGACAGGATTGCCGGGCGTCCCATACTCGGTTATGCCAACGTCGTACACGCGCGTCGTCTGGCAGCCGAGTTTGTCGAAGAACCCCTTCACCATCTCCGCGGACTCTGGAATGCCTTCTCCGCTGTTGGAGATGCTTGGCTGCTGGATCCAGTGTTGAAAGTCCTCCACATGCTCATCAATATGCGCATCGATGTAGTCGTACACCTTCTTTAGTTCTGGATCGGTCTTACTAAGATCGGGATGAATCGTCTCATCCGCTACCGCGCGGATGCCAAGCTTTTCTTTAGGTTGGCTGACTTGCGTTGTGGGCGCGTTGCTCTTGCATCCGACGATCAGGATGAGGAGAGGCAAGAGACACTTCGGCGTCTGCTTTAGAGTCATGGATTGTCCCCGTAGTGGGTAGTACTTTAGCGTTAGTGAGGTTTCGGGTCAAGCGAGCGAGCCGCTAGCTGCCAGAAGTTGCGAGCGACACAACGGGATTCGTCATTAGATTCCGATAACGCTGCCACCGTTCAGCATCGGTCGGATGTCCCGCCTCCACAATCGCTTTCACCGTATCGCTTCCCACGGTGTAACTCAGCATGTAACTGCGGTATTCATTCAAATAGAGCAGTGTCGTTTCACCGTGCTGCATCAGAGTTTCTCGCTCTAAGGCAATCGCCGCGCGGACAAATTCCAGTCTTCCGTCCAGATATTCGCGGGCAATTGCAGGTTCGGCCGTGTGCAATGCGACGATAAGCCTTTGTACTTCAAGATAACGTCCAGCATCCAGATTCTTGAGGCCGGCCAGCGGAAATAACAAGTCACGCTCGATATGTAACTGCTCGGCGTCCGATAGCGCCAGACTCGGCGCATAGCTGGCCGCCGCCTCGGAGACATAGGACTGCGGACTGAAAGTAAGCTGCACGCGAAACTCGTCGCGATGCAGTGCCCGAACCACCGCTTGATCCCGCATTGTGTTGAAAACATGATGACCGGGGTACCCTTCATGACACGCCAGATTAAGGATTCGATCCACGGTAACGGGATAATCCATGTTTATCTGAATCACGCTGTGGAAGTCTCCCAAGTAACGACTGAACGCACTCCAGGGTTTATGGAAGACATACTCGACATCAACATGCTCCCCCGCAGGCAGGGTCAGATGTTCCAGGGTCAGCGCTCTGCACTGCCGCAATGCCATGTCCATAACCGCTGGAACGCGGTCTGGACGCACGATGAACTGAGCATCGTAACGGGCATAGGCGGCAGGATCATTGCCTAACAGACGGGCTAGGTTCGCGCGAACGTTCTTCCTTTGGTCAGCATCGTTGTCTTGCTGAGCTGCGATGCCAAAAAAAATACGGCTCTCTTCGTTGAAAGTCCGATTTCTTCCCATCAACTGCTCTGTTCGCAGAATGATAGCGTCAATCTGTCCTAGTAATGAGGCCTTTCGTCCAGCAGCAAATGTCGAACCATCGTCGGGTAGATTGCGTATTTCCGTGCTGAGCGCAAGGGCACTCGTGTGAAGGCCGTCGAGTGTTTCCGGATCGGACCTGAACCCATCCAGCGAGTGATCGGTATTTATGGCGTAGTCAAGCGAGTCCGGATCGCGCTCCCCCAGTTCGACGGCCAGTGCAATATATCTGCGCACCAGATCCGTCGGCGTCACCATCGTAGTGGCTCGTTTTTGGCAGGCCGAGAGGATAAGCAGGCTTCCAAGCAGCGCGGACATACCTGAAAGACGGAGCAACCAATAGACTCTTCGACAATTGGCCGATCTAATTCGCTTCGTCTCCTTTGCCGGTGAGCGCAAGAAAGTGGGTCGCCTTTCGCGAAGCGAATCAGGTGGATGGAGAGAATGTAACAAAAACCGCTTTACGCAAGCTCTCAATTTTGTTACAAATTAAATCTAATCACGAAAAACCTGAATTTGCCCGAATTCAAGAGTCCCACTTTTCTATATCTGCCAATGAAACCTTTCGGGAAACTCTCAATGTCTTGAGGGGATTTGTACCACTATTCCCCGACCGTTGAGAAGCCGCTGACTCGAATAACAACATGTCTCACGAACGCAGTAACCAACGTATCGTCCGCACATTCGTTGTAGTTTCTGTCCGATAGAACGCCCAAAAACCTGGAGGCTACCGTATGTCGTCATCGCGACGTAGATGCTATTGGTGTATCGACTTCATCGTCCTTTTCGCCCTGATGCTTTCGGCGACACTTCGCGCTCAGAGTGTCAATGCAACCCTCTCCGGCACAGTTGCTGACATTCAAGGCGGGGCCATCCCTGGCGCATCCGTCGTCGTCACAAATACGGCGACAGGAGCGTCTCGCAAACTCCAGACAGACAGCGCCGGCCGTTACGTGGCCAATAATCTCCAGCCTGGCTCCTATCTGGTGAAGACCGAGATGCAGGGGTTCGCTCCCAAGACAGTTAGCGGTCTAACTCTCAACGTAGGTGACGTCAAGGACTTACCCATCGTTCTAAGTGTCGGCAGCGTCACTGACGTTGTAAACGTCAGCGCGACGGACTCTCAGATTCAAACCGATACCTCGTCAAACGGAGTTCTTGTCGACAACAAGCAGGTCGTCGAGCTCCCGCTGGCGAATCGTCAGTTCTACAATCTGGCCTTACTCTCTCCTGCGGCCTATCAGCCCGCGCAGAACTCCACGCTCGGCTTCCGCGGCGGCATCAATATCGCCGGAGCCTCTGAGATCAGCAATGAGTTCACCGTAAATGGCGTTTACAACAACGACATCGCCACGGCTCAGCCATCCTTCCGTCCGTCGGTCGAGGTCATCCAGGAATTTCAGCTCCTCACCGGCGTCTACCCCGCTGCGTACGGCCAGATGTCCGGTGGCCAGCTCACCATCATTACCAAGTCCGGCACCAACGCCTTCCACGGTTCGGCCTACGAGTTCATCCGCAATCAGGTGACCGACGCAAAGAATTTCTTCACCCAGTCAGGCATCAAGACGCCCTCCTTCAAGCAGAACACCTTCGGCGGCACCATTGGCGGTCCCATCTTCAAGGACAGGGCCTTCTTCTTCTTCGGTTACGAAGGTCAACGCATTCGTCAGGCTGTCACCGCGCTCGCCAATGTCCCTACGACGGCCCAGCTCGCCGGCACTTTCTTCGCCCCATGCGTAAAAACTGACAAGTCGGATTGCCTCTTTAATCCGAACACCGGCGCGGCCCTGCCCGCAGGCACTGTGGACTTCACCACCGCCTTCAGCGGCTCCGCAATCAACTGGAAGACCACTGCCGCGCAGGCCGGACAGGCTATTGCAAAGCTGGGCTTCCCGGCTCCTACTAACTCCGCCTCTAGTAATAACTACAACTTCAACGAGATTCGTAGCGAGAACATGAACGAGTACTCGGGACGCCTCGACTACAAGATCAACGAGAAAGACTCGGTCAATGGCAGCTACAATGCCTTCATCGATCCGGCGTTCGAGCCTTCTAATTCGCTGTGCTCGTCCTACGTACTACCCAACTTCGGCTGCTACACCAATCAGATCTCCACTCTCATCAATGCAACCTATCAGCGCATCTTCACGCCAAATCTCATCAATAACCTCACGCTTGGGTACCAGCGTCTGCAGCAGCCTCGCGTACAGCAGGACAACACCAGCATCGGATCGGCGTACGCTGGCCTGCCTGGTGGCCCGTACTTTACCACTCCGAACTACGCCAACAACTCTGGGCTACCCAATGTGAGCATCAGTGGCTATGCCACCATCGGCGGCGCCACCAACCTCCCGCAGAACCGATGGGATAGTCACTATCAGATCACCGATTCGCTTTCCTGGACCAAGGGACCGCACACCCTCACCTTCGGTTTTCAGTCTCTCCTGGTTCGCACCATCAACCTCATCACCAGCACCGGTCGCGGCTCGTTCTCGGTCAACGATGCCAACATCGTTACCGCCAATGGCGGCAGCAAGTCTCCGACGGCCCACCTCGGATCCTCCGGCAACTCGGTGGCAGATTTCCTGCTCGGCCTTACATACTCTTCCACCATCGGGCCCACTGCCTCCAATGTCTACCTCAATTTCCAAAGCCAGGACTTCTTTGTCCAGGACGACTGGAAGCTGCGCCCAAACCTGACCCTCAATCTCGGTGTTCGCTACGAGCTTGACCACCCGGTCTACTCCCCCAACAGCACCGCCTCCAACTTCAGCCTGTCCCAACAGATTTACCAGGTGGTTGGTCAGAATGGCCTCTCCAGAGCCCTTTACAACGTCGACTCGAACAACTTCGCCCCCCGCATTGGGTTCTCCTATTCGCCATTCAACGACAACAAAACAATCTTCAAGGGCGCGAGTGGAATTTTCTACAACATGCCTTTGACCTACAACCAGTTCCTAACCAACGGAACTCAGGCGCCGTTCCGGTATGTCTCTACCTCCACCTCTACGGCTAGTTCGGCGGGGAAGATCAATACGATTCAGCTCAATACGCCCTTCACATCTCCAGGAGCCAGCGTAGCCGCATCCACCCCATGCACCAGCGGAACACAGACTATCTGCTCTGCGTCGCTCGCCGGCCTCAACATCCAGCCCGGTTACCGTACGCCTTACCTTACCGAGTGGAGCCTTGGCGTCGAACGCTCGGTTACCAAGAGCATGGTCTTCGAGACCACCTACTTCGGCTCCAAGGGATCCAAGTTGCCCCTCAGTGTCCCGGTCAACGTCATCAACCCGTCAGCCTACACTGGAACTACTTCTCAGGCACTTCGCCCCTTCCCCAACTTCAACACCATATCCAGCGAGGGCACTGTCTCCAACTCTGAGTTTCATTCCTGGCAGAACAGCCTGAAGCAGAGCTACTCCAACGGCGTCTCCTTCATCCTCGCCTACACCTGGGCCAGATCAATCGACGGCGGCGGCGGAATCGGAAGTGGCTCGAACTCCTCAGGGACCTCCCAGAACGTCTATAACCTGCGTGCGGATCGTGGCATTTCGGACTTCAACGTCAGCCATCGCCTGGTCTTCAGCCCAGTCGCCGAACTCCCGTTCGGCAAGAACAAGCCGTTCCTCAACAGCAAAATGGAATCTGCCTTCTTCGGCGGGTTCCAGCTCTCCGGCATCTTTAGCTGGCAAACTGGCCGGCCCTTCTCCATCACCGACTCCGCCACCAACAACAGCGGGCTCTTCGGAGGTGCGGACCGTCCCAACCTGATCGGTAACCCCAATGCAGCGGTTGACCCGGTCAGCGGAAACAAAACCCACACCGTCGCCGAGTGGTTCAACGTCTCGGCCTTCCAGCTTGCCTCCGCGGGTCAGTTTGGCAACGCCGGACGTAACATCATCGTTGGACCCTCGTACACCGATCTCGACTTGACGCTTGCCCGCAAGTTCGCTCTCACTGAGCGCGTTAGCGGTCAGTTCCGGGTAGAGACCTTCAACCTCCTCAACCATCCCAACTTCCTCAACCCGCTTCAGACTGGCGTGCAATTCGCCACGCAGGAGACCACAACCAACGCGGCTACCTATTCCAGCCTGCCCTTCGGTCAGGTTACCCAGGCAAAAGATCCACGACAGATGCAGTTCGCCCTCCGCTTCCTCTTCTAACCTTCCCCACTACTCGAAGCTGACCCGGCAGGGACTCATCCGCCGGGCCAGTCTTTTGGGCCGGCGCCATCCACGCCAGTTGCCACCGTAGTCCGCCGATGCTGTCCGCCGCATCACCGCTCACTCATACCGCAGCGAAGTCATCGGGCTTACCCGCGACGCTTCCCGCGCCGGATAGTACCCGAATAGAATCCCGATCGCGGCGGAGATGCCGAACGAGAGCGCCACGGCCCATGGCGAGATAAGGACCGACCATTGCACCACAGAACCTATCAACTTTGTGGCTACGACACCGGCGAGGATGCCGAGCACTCCTCCGGCCAGACTCAGCATGATCGCCTCCATCAAGAACTGGAGCATCACTTCACTCGATCGCGCCCCGACAGCCCGGCGCACGCCAATCTCACGCGTCCGTTCTGTTACCGAAAGCAGCATGATATTCATGATCCCAATGCCTCCGACGATCAGCGAAACAGTAGCGACGCCGGCAAGCAGAGCAGTCATCGTGCGGCTCGCGCGATCCAGCGTCTTGCCAAGCTCATCGAGCGTCACCTTGTCGAGATAACCCACGTTGCCCACCACTGCTCGAGCAATATCAGTGCGCATCCCACCCTTCGTAAGGCTTCTATGCGCTTCGCTGACAACAACGAAATCATCGGGATCGTCTCTGGACAACCCGTGTCGGTGACGCAGCAACGCCGTGACCGCCTTACTCGCTCTGGTCACCTCGCCAGTAGAGACTGTCGAGACCGTCAGGTTGGTCAAGCTACCTCGGTGCATCACAGCCTGGGCCGAGGTAACTGGAACATAGATCGCGTCAAACTGATCGTCACCCTGCACCGCCGGCACCATCCAGCTCGAACTGGCAATCTCGCCAATGATCTTATAGGTATGCCCCTTCGCAGTAACGGAGGCTCCGACGGGGTTCTCGTTCCCGAAGAGGTGTTGGCTCACGATGCTTCCAATGACTGCGACATCCGCGGACCTCTCGACTTCCTTCTTCGAAAAGAACCGCCCGTAAGGAAATATCCACGCACGCCGAATCTTCGGCAGATCCGCGCCCTCGCCATGCATCCGCGTAAACCAGCCATCATCGCCGAGTTGCACGCGCGCATTGTCCACCAGGCCACCCGAGACATACTGCACACCATCCAGGGCCG
>WNGR01002399.1_pt1 | contig 23977 bp, 27 predicted proteins | sample 5407581 | NCBI WGS metagenome assembly WNGR01 (sample SAMN13153383, study PRJNA577476) | soil metagenome | isolation source: 80 cm soil or saprolite under Garry oak tree replicate 2 | place: USA:California | collected 2016-06-15
TACCGTGACGAACATACACGAGCGCCCCTTGAATCTGGCGCTAGCAGGTAGGTTACTATGTCTCAGACTCCTGCCACAACTGCATCTTCCTCCAACTTGAATTTCCGCACCATCTTCGTCGCTGCCCTGAAAGCGTATGGGAAAAAGACAAAGACCGACCTTCTCACACATCCACTCGCAACACAACTACAATCCTGCAACTCTTCCAGTGACGTCCTTGCCGTGCTTCATGACAAGGTTAACGAGTTTGATCAGTCCAGGAGTCACAACGAGAGATTATCGAGTTGGCTGAACCCGACCATTAATGTCCTTTTCGCGTTCTCTGCGACTCTGGGCGAAGGTGTTGGACTAGTAAGTCTCAACTGGTCAACTTTGTCTACTGTCCACCCCTAATTGTTTTCACAGATATTCCCGCCCGCAAAAGTAATCTCTGCTGGTGTTGGGGTCCTCTTCTTGGTGAGCATTTTCCTTTGGTCCCTTTGTAGGAGGATTTTCAACAGCGATGTCTGTCAGGCCGCCAAGGATGTCGACGCAAGTCAAGAAGCCCTTTCCGATCTCTTCGAACGTATCGAGAACTTCTTCAAACGCCTTGAATCTTACTCGGAAGTGCCACCAACTGACACGATGACCGACATGATCGTGAAGATAATGGTTGAAGTTCTCAACATCTTCGCAGTTGCGACGAAGGAGATGAAGCAGGGTCGAGCCAGTGTGTTTCTCCGTGCTGATGCACTGATGTGTGACTATCGGCTAACCTGTGTCCAGCAAAATATTTCAAGAAGCTCTTAGGAAGGAAGGACATAGAAGACGCGTTGAAAAAGTTAGACAAATTGACGCAAGAGGAGGCCCGGATGGCGGCTGCGCAGATCCTGAGGCTCACATACAGTGTAGAGGATAAGGTCAAGGTCGTAGATGATAAAGTGACTGGGGTTAGAAATAGGATGAAAGATGTGGACGATAAAATGGATATTGTCTTGAATGGTACGCCTGATGCGTTAGCTACTCAAAACCCCATCCTGATTGCACAAACATTGGTTAGACGGAATGGATGTGAAAGCAATCCTTCAGCAAATATCAAACAGCTTAGATGACGTGAAATGTGTGTGATCAATTCTTTCGCCACTGGCTCTGGCGTATCTAACCTGCTCACAGGGAACCAATTGAGAGAGAGCCTTAGAAGATGGGTTACTCCGCCAGATCCGTCAACGAATCACAACATCGCATGCGACATTCATCACGGGGGAACAGCCGAGTGGTTCTTTCGATACAGCATATTCGGGGAATGGAAGTCTACTGGATCTCTCTTGTGGATCTACGGCAAACGTATGCTCTTCCCACTCTTCCCCGATCGACTCCTGACTGGCCTGATCGCCGGCCGTGTTCATAGCCGGCTCTGGCAAGAGCATCCTTTGGTTCGTCGTCGCACAGCATCTACACACACCTCAAAGGGCTTACTTTACCCTCTAGTTCTACGATCATCCAATATATCGCAAGCCTACGCGAGGCAGGATCGGCCTTGATGGCGTACTTTTATTTCGATTTCAGGGACCTTGATAAACAACACCGTCGCAACCTCCTCCCCTCTCTCATCCAGCTTTCTGATCAGTCTCCTGCTTGTTGCGACATCCTCTCTTGTCTTTACTCTGCACACAGTAATGACGCACAAAAGCCCAGCGATAGTGTAATGATTCAATGTCTCAAGGATATGCTCACGGTTCCCAATCTGTGGCCTGTTTACATTACCCTTGACGCGCTCGACGAGTGTCCAAACTCGTCTGGAATCCCATCTCCTCGTGGACAAGTCCTTGCGCTTGTCAAAGAGCTCGTCGACCTTTGCCTACCGCATCTTCATATATGCGTCACCAGCCGTCCGGAATTTGATATTCGAGCTACCCTTACACCTTTGGCACGTCACCGTGTGACTCTGCATGATGAAAGCGGACAACAGAAAGATATCGTCGACTATATCAATTCTGTCGTGTATTCTGACTTGGAGACAATGATGAAAAGATGGCGAGAAGACAGGAAAATGGTTGTCGAGATGCTCTCAGAAAAGGCTGACGGAATGTAAGGTCATCGCCCTAACCTAGTGATGCCTGCTCATGCCTCTGATTAGGTTTCGGTGGGTGTTCTGTCAGCTAGATACGCTACAACAATGTCTACCGTCGAGTGTGCGACACACGCTAGAGGAACTTCCGGAGTCCCTAGACGAGACATATGAGCGGATCGTGATGGATATCAAGAAGGCAAACAGTGCGCATGCCTATCGTATGTTGCAATGCCTCGCGGTTGCCATCCGACCGCTTTCTGTCGCCGAGCTTGCGGAACTCCTCGCTTTTGAATTCGATGCTGCGAAGGGAGGGATTCCAAAGTTGAACACGAACTGGCGGTGGGAAGACCATGAACAAGCCGTACTTTCAACCTGCTCAAGTTTGCTTACCATCGTCGGCAGCGGAGGGTCCGGAGTTGTCCAGTTTTCGCATTTTTCAGTGAAGGAGTTTTTGATGTCGGATCGCCTCGCAACGTCGACTGGAGACATATCTCGCTATCATATCGTCCCCGAAGATGCCAACACGACTCTCGCTCGAGCTTGTCTCGGCGTCCTTCTCCGCGACCACATTGACGAAAACGGCTTCGATACCATTCCTCTCGCTCGATATGCCGCTACGTACTGGGTGACTCACACGGGTCAAGAATGTTGCCTCACGCACCCGCGATGGGATGGAATATCTCTTTGGCCCGTACAGGCCGTACTTTTCAGCGTGGGTTAAGCTGTACGACATCGACCACCGCTCCTGGCGCCCTGACCTGGCAAACAAAATGAAACCGATCGCGGCACCATTATACTGTGCTGCTTTCACGAGATAGTTGAACACCTTACTCTCAACTATCCGCAGTATGCAAATGCTATTTGTGGTTACGGGGGGACTGCGTTACACTCGGCATCGGATGCAGGTCACGTCCAGGTTGTAGGTTCACTGCTCAAGTGCGGCGTGGATGTGGATCCCCGTGGCGTCTGGAACCAATCGCCGCTGCAACTCGCGTCGGTCAAAGGACACCTTAATGCTTACTCGACCATGGCGCAGACGCAAAATTTCAAGATGATAATCACAGGACGCCACTAAATCACGCAGCAGAGGAGGGCCACCTCGAAATTGTTCAAGTGTTGCTTGAGCACAATGCGGATGTTAATTCTCAGGACAAGGACGGCTTGACTCCAATGCACGGGGCATTTTTGTATGGTAGCTCCAAAGGTGATTATCCCCAGATTGTACGATTATTACTGGAGCATGGCGCGAATCCGAACGCTCGGGATAACAAGCGCCGGACCCCATTGCATCTGGTGTCATCGCGTCCGGTGTCGTCATTGCGGCTCGAGGTCGCACGGGTCCTGTTAGCGCATGGCGCGAATCCGAACGCTCAGGACAACAAGCGCCGAACCCCATTGCATCTAGTGTCGTCATCGCGTCTGGTGTCGTCCTTGCGGCTCGAGGTCGCACGCATCCTGTTAGCGCATGGCGCGGACGTAGATGCAGAGAATGAGGAGGGGATGACCCCATTGCAAGTCGCATTGGCTCGGGGACAAGCCAAGATCGCGCAGTTGTTGACGGGATATTGTTCCAAGTGAGCACAAACGCAGATTCTCGCATATGTTGACTACGACCCGGACGAAAGTACGATACGATACGCGTTCTTTTTTTTTTCCCTCTATTTCTTGTTCTTCGATTCTTCTTACATCTACTTGCCCTGGTGTGACCGCTTGATGTTGACGACTCGCGACGTGATACCCAAAAAATAGCCCACGCATGGCCTAATTTTCTCGATGTCCCAGTCCCTCTTTGGCGATACATTGACACATCACGAAGCACTACAAATAGTAAACCTGCAAAGCCTGTTAAGTGTCTTTCCAAGTCCGACCTACAGCCCAATACGTAAGACCTTTTCATAAAGTGAGCGCTCCATCTCAAGCCCGACTTTACTCGTACCCAGCTTCGATGAAACCACGGTCTTCGCTATCGAACGAAACCGTCCTAACATGTCCGCCCGGAGCTCGCATGGCATTCCTCGAGGGCCTCTGCCTGCTCATCCGGCACCATTTTATCCTTCGTTCCTACGAAGCCTCAATCATGTCACCACGGTCAAGAATGGAATGTTACTGACGTCGATATCGAAGACTCGAAGCGCAACTCACCATGAGCAGGTTGCGAAATATTATACTATTTATAGACAGGACTGCGCTCCGCATTAACGCCTCGGGGATCTCTCCTTCGGGGATGCCTCCCATCCGTTTACCTCAGATGGCGCACTTCGAACGCACGTATTGCCAGGGATCGGCACTGCCCTTTCTGGCGTTGTGTGTGAACCTTTGGTTCTGCATCCATATCCTCGCCTGCTGAATCAGTGGTACGGATATCCTCCCACCGATCAACGGCTGCACTCTGCTATGGTCAGTGGGCCGATGATTGCGATAAGAAATTTTATGGCTAGGGTGGAGCGGAAGTTACGAGAGCGTGGCGTGATGGGTGCCTGGGATGGGCACGATCCCCATTGGTCTGGGGATCACGCTCATCGTCATCTCCTTTACCGGTCGTATTTTTTTATTTTTTTGCTAGATTCCCCTAGTAAGCGTAGGATGATGTTTTCTTGAGGCTGAAGCGCCTCCGAATAGACCTGGTGGACACCCACCTGACTTACTCCGCCGCGTCCGAGTCAGCGATTGCGGGCTAAACGATCATCCGCTCGTTGACGGGCGCTGCCTTCCCACTGTTCACCATGCAGATGTTCGTCAACCTTGGCATCAGCTGGGCATCTACTCTCCTCGGGGCCATCACGGTGCTCCTCGCGCCAATGATATTCTTGTTCTACAAGTACGGCTCGCGCATTCGCACGTGGAGCTCGTTCGCTCCATGAACTGATCTCGAAGTCGCCAAGTTCCTCAAGGAAGAAAAGAAGGCCGCGGCGGAGCGCGGGGTGCCAGTGGCGCAGCAGACGGCGTAGAACTCGTGGGGTCCCTTGTATGATCTTCTTTGAGCGTTGGTAGTTCGTGATGCGAGAAACCCTTGGCGTCCTTGCACATGCACTACGGATGGAGTGAATGTAGTACTAGTAGGATCATGCCGCGGCGTATCGCGGATCGCTCTGCATTCCCGGGCAGGTGTTTGGGGCAGGTGTTTCCCTTCTTACTGTAAAGCGGCAACGCATATTCAGTTGCTGTGGTGAGACACGGTACTGTACAGTACAGTAATAACTGTTTGGTCTTCGAATACAGAAAAAGCTGACGTACACTGGGCCCGGGAATCGGTCTTTCAGTGAAAATACTGTACTGTGAAAAAACCCAACTTGGACATAAAGTCGCACAATTGAATCTGACGTTGAGCTTTTCAGGAGGACAATTGAATGGCAGAGGACGACAACATAATGCTGAATTTTCTTGTTTATTTTTTATTTTTTGTTCCCGCGCTCTGTGCTCGGACAAACACGCTCCTGATTCAAGCACGACGTGATGTCCAATTTGTAGTAAGATGACGCAGTAAAAGCGTCACTAGCAAAAGGCTCGAAAATCGAGCCTCGAATAATATTTGCTTTCACCTCTCTTGTGCGTGTGCGAGGATCCCATGCATGGCCGTTCTAAGCCGGAGCGAGGAACGAGTGGAGGCACAGAACGTAAGTTAGTCTCTGAGCGAACGGACGACTCGGAGCCTAGGCGGCACGTGCCGTTCCTCTTTATCGTGCTGCCATCCGTCCGCCCAAGTGTTCGACTGGTTCAAAGAACCAGAATGCGCCCACCCGCCACGCCCAGTAATCGCCAAGGGATCGATGATGTGGCCCGTGTTTTTTTTCGACCCTCATCGGCTCGCTCCGGGAGGGCCCCGCCACCCGGAGCGACCTCGCCTCGGACATGACGTAAGTAGACCCCTCATCGAGGCCTCATAGGCCTCATCCCCGATCGAGAAGCACTTCGTGCTTCCGTCCAGTATCTATGCAGATTTTCAATATATTATATTTTCACTACCTATTTGGACACACCAAGGCTAGTGCGCTTCAGCAACCTGCCACGCGCCGGTCCCCTTCCCTTCCGGCGCCACACCAAACCTAACACCAAGCCTAACACTGAGGGCAAAGCAGTGACTCAAGATTTGTCTTTGTCATTGCCGCGCGGGTCTTAAAGCTTAAAGCTTAAAGTCGCAACAATCAGATCAGTATTCTGAACTAAGTGGATGCGTTTTTGTTGGCGCACCCTGAGGCCTGAGGTGGAGCGCCGGTAATCGCGTCCGCGGCATTCCCATCGGCGGAGCAATCGACCACCAACAGCCATCGATTTTATTGAATCCGAATCTGTATTCCGCTTATACAACGATGGTACAGTAGCGGTTGTGGCAAGTTGGCGTACTCGTCACGTAGGTGTAGTAGCGAGAGCCCATTGGGCTGGTGGCAGATATGGCGAGCAATGTAGCGTACAGTAAGAGTACAGTAAGACCAGATATAGACGGGACGGTTTAAGCCGTACCCGCACTAGATAATCGTCTCCGGAGACACGCCGCACTTTTATCCCGGTTCTCGGGTCCTTCTCAGTTTTACACAGACTCTGGTTTCCTCCTTGGTTTCCTCCATGAATTCAATGGATAGGCCAAAGCTGGGGTCGAAAAACTCCTGGAGCATCCGCAGTTGGAAGGGGCCGAAGTGTTTGAGGGGTGATGCGATATATATGGGACAGTGGAGCAGGACGTGCTCCACTGTCTGAGGGGGTTCTCCGCATGCGCACGCGACGTCCTCTTCAAGGACGGGTGTGGGCCGTAGGACTCCGAAGCGAAGTCGGTGGTCACTTAACATAGTAAAAGCGTGTCCAGTAAAAAGACGGAAAAAGTAGATTGGGTGGCACGCGTCACGGAGTATGTGGAGGCGACGTGGTGCAAACTGCCGTCCGGGGGTAGACCGGTGACCGTCTGTATATAAACGCGATTAACCTGCGATATACCATACAGGCTGGTCACGAGCCTAGTCCAGGGGTATCGATTATCATCTAATGCCACATTTGGTTCGAAAAGTACCCCTCACCAAGCCCCTCACCGCAAGCCACACCGACTCGGAGACTCGGGGTGTCCGAACTATCTCAATGCCTTTTCTGGGTGCGACGTCACGGTGTCGCGGGTCATGCCGCTTTCAAGGCAGTTCTCGTACACCGCTCGTACAACAGAACAGCTAGCTGACTACGTCATGATTCTTCTGTGCTCGCTCTGCCGCGGACTCTGGCAGCTCAATGGAGTCTTGTCAGGTAATTCCTTGAACAATGATGGGTACTGCTCCAAGTCAGCTGCCTATTATGTGCTAACTTTACTACGAACCGGACTTAGCCTGAGCTCGCGATAGGATTCTTTACCCGGAGTCGTAGTGAACCATCAACGACTTGTCAATGTACCACCGCGGTCCGGGCGATACAATTCAAGTATATAAGCCTCATGGAGGTTTCGTTTGCTCATCCCCACATCTCTTAACATGTTTTCTCTCTTCGAATTTGTCGCCTATGCCCTTGTAGCCCTAGCTGGGGTGGCCTCGCTTGCTGTCCTTAGGCACAGGTTCAGGCAGCGGACCCTCCAGAAAATTCCAGGGCCGTCGAATCCCTCTCCTTTCTGGGGTGAGCTCCGCAGGTTAGAGAAAAACGGGTCTCACGCTGAAAGAACGAGAAGGTCATTGGCATCATATGTTCAACCCCTATGCCCACCCATTCCACGAAGGGCTATACAGGACATACGGAAAAGTAGCACGCGTCTATGGTTTTTTGGGGGTACGTCCTACTGCCAAAGACTTTTGACTGCTACCGTCACGGGGCCCCATAATTATGTTTTCACTGGGAACAAGGACATCCAGCTCGTGGTATCTGACCCGAAGGCATGCAACAATATTATTGTCAAGGATCAAGCCATTTTTGAAGAAACAGAGGCATTCCTCCGGTACGTTTTCCCTTTGGAGTAAGGGCAGATCCTCGTCTCCAACCCGAGTAGCACGAACATGCAGGCGTTTGGGCCATCACTCTTTGCTACATCGGGTAGGGAAATCGTTTTCTATTTTTCGCATGGACACCACTAACATTGCTACTCATCGAGGCGCTCACCACCGGAAGCAACGAAAATTGCTAAACCCCGCATTCAGCGTCAACCACATGCGATATATGACCCCAATTTTCCATAGGGTCACAAAACAGGTACTTTCCGAGGTTTGTATGCCCGAACCAGTGGTCTCAATCTTCTCAGCTACGTGAGAATCTCTGTTCGATTGTGTCGAATGGTCCAGAAGAGATCGACGTTGCCGATTGGATGGGAAAGCTTGCTCTCGAACTCATTGGGCAAGCCGGTCTCGGGTATTCCTTTGGTACTCTTGAAGGCAGAGACGATGAGTATTGTAGAGCACTCAAGGAATGGATGTCAGTACAATGAACGCTTGAAGCGACTCTATTGCTGACTTGCTTTCTAGCCCAACTTCGTCCTCGCTTGCGGCGCCTCGAAACCTGTTTCCTTACATCGACAAGATATTCCACCCTAAAATTCTCAAGTTCCTGGGAAGAACGTTGCCGTGGCCGAAATTGAACCATCTCATGGACCTCACGGAGACCCTGAATTCCAAGTCGAGAGGTATTCACGAGACGAAGAAGAGGTTACTGGAATTAGGTGATGATGCGACTGTCAGGCAGGTTGGAGATGGAAAGGATATCATCAGCCTTCTCAGTGCGTACGACACACCGAGCTTTCAGATTAGAAACCTGAAGTGACCGTTTATAGTGCGAGCCAGTTTGACGGGACCCGAGGACGATCGGTGGAGCGAAGAGGAACTAGTTTCCCAAATGGCGTACGCCTCAGCACGTGTTGATTGGGCGGCGTTGATGACTAGATCATTTCTTTTAGAGTCTTTCTCCTAGCAGGAACAGATACGACATCGTCCGCTCTTTCCCGGATTCTACACCTACTTGCCCTCCATCTTGACATCCAGGATAAACTCAGAAAGGAGCTGAAAGAGGTTCACGAAGACAATGAGGAACTCACGCATGACCAGCTTGTTTCTTTACCTTTCTTGGAGGCGGTGTGTCGTGAAACTCTGCGCCTGTAAGATGTCCGTCTTGGTTCTCGGGACGTATTCTCAAAGGTGTCACAGCTACGCACCTGTTCCTGGAGTAATGAGAACGTACGCGACGCATCATTCACGGCTTATGGTCCTTCATACTCACTAGTTGACAGCACACGAAGTGATGTTGTTCTCCCACTTTCTTCCCCCATTCAGGATGTCGACGGAAGCAAAGTCCATGAAATCTTTGTACCGAAAAATACGAACGTGTTCGCCCAAATCTATAATTTGAACCGTGACCCATCGATTTGGGGGTCCGATGCGGCGGAATGGAAGCCGGAACGTTGGCTGGGACCACTTCCCCAAAGCGTTGCAGATGCCAATATCCAAGGAGTATACGCAAATACGTGCGAAATAGATCCTTTCTACAACTGAATAGTTCACTATTGCTGACTGCTCTGTTAGAATGACATTCATAGGTGGCGCGCGGGCCTGCATGTGTGTTTTGCAAACCTTTATTTAAACGAGCTAGACTGATTCAGCTATATTTAGTGGATTCAAATTTTCGCAGCTTGAAATAAGTAAGAGAGCCGTGACGCGTGACGCATGGTATCGGTACTAGTATCATGCCGATCTGACTACATCTTTGCATCTAGAGGCCGCGTTATCGCAGATCATTCCTGCATTCCGATTTGCGCCTACTGGAGCCGAAATAGTTTGGAGATTTGGCACCATTTCTTCTCCATCCGTGAAGGGATCAGTTGAGACGTTCTATCCTAAGCTCCCGATGATGGTATCTCGGGTATAGGAGTTGCGCGCATTGCAACTCCGTTCGTCCTGGTCTCAGCCTCCTCACAACATATGTGTTTGTTTTTTTGATTCAGAAATTATATTCCGCAACGAGCTCTGCAGCAGAGTCACGGTTCTCGCATTGTCACGGTCACGGTGAAAGGAAAGGAAACTTTTATCTTGTTCACTGCTCAAGCTCAAGTGCGGCGTGGATGTGGATGCTCGGGGCTTCTGGAACCAGTCGCCGCTGCAATTTGCATCGCTCTAAGGACACCTCAATGTTGTACAATGCTTACTCGATCATGGCGCAGATCCAAAATTTCAAGATGACAATCACAGGAGGCCACTAAATCACGCAGCGTTGGAGGGCCACCTCGAAATTGTTCAAGTGCTGCTGGAGCACAATGCGGATGCCAACTCTCAGGACGAGCAAGACTTGACCCCAATGCACAAGGCATCTTTGTACGGTAACGCCAAAGGTGATTACCCCCAGATTGTACGATTATTACTGGAGAATGGCGCGAATCCGAACGCTCTGGATAACAAGCGCCGAACCCCATTGCATCTGGTGTCGTCCCTGGGTCTGGTGTTGTCATTGCGGCTCGAGGCCGCACGCATCCTGTTAGCGCATGGCGCAGACGTAGATGCAGAGGATGAGGATGGAAGGTCCCCATCGCAGGTGGCATTGGCGTATGGAGAAGACGAGCTCGCGCAGTTGGTGTCGGTCGGAATATCGCCACAAGTAGTAAGCACAAATGCAGTGTCACGAATATGTTGACTACGACTCTGACGGAAGTACGATACGATTCGCGTTCATTCATTTTCTTCCTACAGTTTCTGCTCGATTTTATCTACCTGCCCTCGTGTGACCGCTTGATATCGATGACTCCGAGTCATACCCTGATATGTATGCTACCATGTCGATATTGTAGGTTCTAGTGTGTACACGACTCTGACGTTCTCCAAACCTAACTAAGCTCTAGCCCATCACACGATGTACGCATCAGCATCGTGTGCTTCAAGGGATACTAGTATGATCCTGCACAGCGACCCAAAAAATAATCAGTAAAGCCACAAGCACTGACTTACCTTTCGCTTTCGCGGCTTCACTTTCACATCAGGCCTCTTTGGGACCCTTTTGCTTTTGGGTTGCCTCTTAGCCCTCTTCTCGGAAGCAAGGGGGTGGCGGGATCGAAATAAAATACAGGGGGTTGATCTTTTCAATTTCGGTTTGGAACTTTGTACATCAGTACAATTCACTCCCCCTCTTTTCCAAAACAAATTCTCTTTCCCACTCTGGAAAAGCAAGGTTGTAGTCGACAAAGTCAACACCTATTAATAGTCGGTAACTTCCTGATGGATTTAGCGAATGTACTATTCTTAAGGCAAGTGCGAGCGGATCTGAGCGTCCTCAAGGGACACGCATTGTGCATGTTCCCCTGTAGCTCTTGCCCACATACATTTACTATTCGGCTACTTTTGTCTTGTAGTCTTCCCCCCTGTATGTACATATACTAAGCACTGGTATCGCTCAGATGTACTCCATATCCCGTCGTTCTCAAAAAGCACCCCGGAGTGGCATGAGGCACCCAAATACCTTTCACTACGGAAATCCACATAATCTTTCCATTGGCCTTCCACTCAGGCTTCCCCATGCGAAGCACGCCTAATCAGTACCTGTTGTCGTACACGACGAGGCTATTAGCTCCACCGCAGATCTCAGAGCTATCCCCTGAGCAAGCCAACATGCAATACTTTGTATCTATCTCCTGGCCGCCATTCTTTATACCATTGTCACACCCTTGAAGAGCGAAGTTTGGTCAGGAGAGAAAACTCACCGGAGACGAAGTAAAAAACGTACAACATTCGTCTGCAAACTCCACACCTGCCAAAGGGTAGCCCGCATCCCCGCACGCACTAACGCAGCCTTCGACGCTGTTATTGAATATGCCACTATCGACCTGTGTTTTCACGGTTAGAGTCCTCGCGTCATTCGAGTCGCTGTTTGCGAAACGCAAACACCCGTCACAGGTCTGCTTCCGAACAAAAATGCCAATACTTACGTGAAGCATCCCACGTAATTCCACCAGCCCACATTAGGAACAAAGGTGGGTTGAGGCGGGGGTGCCGCACCACTCCAATAAAGGTTGAGACGATTACTGCCCCCACAGCTCTCTTCAGGGTAGCCGACGCATTTGGAACTGCAATCCGAGGGCGGAGTGATCTTTGCACCGACAGTCGTGACGTTTCCACAATCTGGACGTGTGATTAAAACAACGAAGAGTTACGAAACTGTAGGACGCCCTGTAGGCACGTCGAGACGTGCACTTACAACAGTGATCGCCGTTCTCGAGACCGGCGTAAATAGTATCGCAAATATTAATGCAGAACTCGACCGTCATGCCGAGGTCCATGAAGTTTGTCGATGTGAGCGTGGGCTGTGCAGGGTTGTCCCTAATGCGATAAGGGCCAGATAGTGGGCCCTATCATAGAAGCACAGTGGGGGGAACCCACGTGTAGCATCCAAGTGAGGACCATCCTTGAGGAAGCTCATCGCGTTGTTGAACGGCAAGGTCACGAAAGTGAAGTCCCCTTCGAGGAGCCTGAAGTTGCGGGGGGTAGGGGGTCGCGGATATAAACTGAACAAATGATTCACATGTATGCGCGGATTGAGGGCTAATGTATGCTCACAGGTACAACGGCCAGCAAAACTGCGACGGCCAGTTGAAAACCCGCGAGTAGAGAGTGTGTAGAATGCATCGTACGCATGAAAGGGAGGGACTCGCTCGAAGCTTTGAGGGGTGCAGCGGGGTTCTTAAGATCCACTGAGCCTGGCAGAAGCCATCCGGGTCATCTCAATTGGCCTTTCCATGGTCCTCGGGTGGACTAAATCAGAGAGTTATCACCCGCGCCGAAGAGAAGACGCTCCAAGTCTTGCTCCAAGTGGCGCAAGTTTCCCGCAGGTGCCTATTTTGGGGGAGACGACGCAGTGACAGGCCAAAAAGGGCGCAGATCTCCTGTGGGAAGTCCGTCTATTGTAGTCGAATTTTGTTCGGGGTAGTCAAATAAAAATGATTGAAAAACAATTCTCACACTGGATGAGCGATTTTCTGAAACAAATATACAATCATTTCGTCACTTTATGCGCCTCGAAATGACTCTATTGTAATCTATGTATCGACTCGCATTGCAATACCAGTCAATTTTCTACATTTGACACCCACAATCCTCCGATCCCCATCGAGAATGCTACAAGGCTTTTGGGCCACGGCTTCATACATTCATGCCTGTTATTATACAACTACCACTGCCCTGCCACCTCGTCTCCTGACAGAGCGTCCATAACTATTCTGTCCTGTGTTGCCATGTAGTAGCAAACGTGCTGCTGATTACACGTGTGTTCGATGGGCACGTTCCGCAATATCTGCCAGAAGGGTCTGCCAGAAGGGTCTGATCCCGTGGCCCCAGTGGGACCCGAAGAAACCCCGGGCAGTCGTCTTCCAAGATAGCACACTCTTTCCGTTCGTCACCGGCGATGACGACTACCGCACCGACCCACTCAACCACGTCACGAACATGTCCTTGATTTACCCCATCGACAGAAGAAACGCGCGAAGGAAACGATAACTCGGACCACTGGCATACTTGGCCTCTTTCAGTTTTCTCAGATGTGTCTTGCTTGATCTGAGACCCGCTCAAGACAGAGGAAGTCATCATATTTTTGTATCTACTGAATTTTTTATCTGTCGAAGGTTCTTGAAAATTTGAACTTATCGTATCTTCCTTGAGGTTGTTCCGGTGCATCCAATGGCATAAACGGGTTGTCTGGACATCTCAGCGGAGAGCACGTTGAGGGGTCGCAAGTCTCTAACAGGGGCACAGTTACCCTCAAATCAAGAAGGGCGTCTCCTGATACCGTTCGAGAGCTCTCTATGCCTAGAATGAAACGGTGGCTGTCGACTGGCCTGCCACTGGTAGGCTGGGAAAATGTATTCCTATCTAAGTGAGGTCAAATTAGCTAGTGACTTTTGGAAGCTGCTCGAGCTTTCGCCTCAAGTTTCGACGTGAGCACTTTGTGTTGTGTCGTCGAATGAACGTTCACTCCGATTCGTCTAATAAGACGGGGCACACGTGTCCTTGACATCGAGGATGGCCGTCATACTTGGGTGAGCCTAAGAGAAGTACAAGAGATCGTGTTGAACATAGGCTTGAACAATCACCGGATTCCGAGGTGAGTGACAACGCAGGAACCGAGGGGAGACCGTAAGAGGGGAGTAGCGATGAGTAAGACGGGGAATGAGAGTCTCATCGATGAGCAGTTGAGGCACACACGTCAACAGCAAGCATACAGTGAGGCACGGCTGATGGAGATGCTGCCAGATGAAGATCGATGAAGAGGCAGACGAAAAAAAGATGACGGGGGATTGGGTGGATCGGATGACGACTTTGACGGGCACCAAGAAATGGCCCATTTTTACTTGGAACGTTACTTGCACTGTACTGCAAGTGTACTGTATGCGGAAACGCGCCGAAAAAACGGTGTGTTTGATTGTGTTTGTTTTGTATCTTTTGTTTTGTATCTTGAATGATATAAGCTATAGGCTTAAATCCAGTTATAATTTATGTATGTAAGCACTTTCAATTTCGGTTAGCACCCAAATATTTATTTTTTATTTGTTGATGAGCTGTCACGCAACGCCGGAGGTGGCTCAACGGCTCGTTCTTCGCCGCAATACATGGCACGGTCAAGTTCCACTACACATGCCGCTCTTCGCACAGCTTCGCGCGCAAGTTCTGGATACGCGTTGAGCGCGTCTGTCAGACATTCAACCCTATCGGTTCGCCCTCGTTGCTCACCTGCTTCATCTTCTCTCTCGGCAATCGGTCGCAAGGCTCTAACAAGTGGTACACCCTAGCTTTTATCGGGTTTGCCATCTTTGCTATTTACACGACGGTGTGTCATACAAGTCGGTCGCGCCGGAGGTTTGGTTCTGATTTGCTACCGGACCGCATGCAGTTTGCGGCGGTCTTCTTGGTGATCAAAGGCGTGCAGCAGGTTGCCGCGTCGAAGCACCACGGTGCGACGTTCAGCGATTCGTTTATAAATGCCATATTCCGCGATATTGTCATATCCATCTCAGCCGCCGTTGGTCTATACGTCGTCACGTCAGTTATTCATGTGCGTCCTCCTGTGTTTGGCTGCGTGTATGGCTGACGTTTCAGTGCTTCGGGCTTGTGGGCTCACAGATGGATCCATGGCACATGGTTACTTCGTCCGTACAGTACATGTTGCTCGCGCCGTCGTACATCAACATCCTGAACCTCTATCCCGTGCGTTTCATGCACGCGCCCGCACCAGGCTCACTGATTGGTCACCTCCACACCGAACGCAGTTCGCCAATGTCCAGTAAGTCCGCGCTTGCTGTGCGTCAGGTGACAACAACACTAACCCTCGTCTGCAGCGACGTATCGTGGGGCACAAAAGACGACAACAAGGTTAGCACGGTCTTAGGCGTGGTCAAGACGAGCAAAGGGGAGAACGCGGTGGAAGTGGCGGTGCCGACTGCGGAGACGGAGATCAACGCAGCGTACGAGGATGCGATACAGGTGCTATCGACTAAGCCGCCGAAGGAGAAGAAGGTCGACGCGGCGACGAAGCAGGAGGACTACTATCGTAACTTTAGGACAAAGTGCGTGCGCCCGCAACGTTCAGGGTGTTGTTGACGCTGAGGGCTTATATTTTTGTCAGTGTGTTGCTGGCTTGGGTACTATTAAACGTGAGTGGAACTTGTGAGAGGCTGACTTGCTAAACACGCTCTTGCCTTGGTTTAGGCACCGTTAGTCGCCGTTATCCTCTAAGTGCCGAGATCCTACTCCAGTCGCATTTCATATATTTGTCCGTCTCCCTCCATGCGTCTTTCTGCCCGGCAGCACAACGAACGGAAACGCCAAATCGAGCGGTGCGAACAGTACGGTAAACGGATACCTGATCTATTCTGTCACTCTCCTCGCATGTACGTTGACCTGTTTCTTTTCTCTCACTATTTGTTTTGCTCACTCGGACCTGCTTTCGAAGTTGTGTGATTCGTCGGGTCAACGGCGTACATGATCATCCGATTCTTTGCTGGCGAATAATCGCGGCAAGTGCAAACGTTTCTTTCTGCTGTATATCTCCGTGATACTGGGTCGATACGTGCTACTGATAAGCACCTTACTTTTATACTTTCTTTCTTTCTTTTGCTGGACGCTTACTGTACCGGCTTTTCGTGTGGTTGATCGAAAGTATTTAAATAAATAGGGTTTGCTCTTACATCCGCACGAACTAATTTACATCAAACGTAATAAGTTATATGGGCGGCTGCTGGTGCCGGGCGTCAATTGACTTAGCGAGAATGAAAACGAGTGTCTGAGCAACTGCAAGAATGTGGACTCTCTGCGCATTGAGTCAGACCCTCGGGTTCGACGTGCTAACACGGTCGAAAATATGTTCTGTCAGTTCAAGTTATTTTACAAGCTTTGCCACTCCCACGCTACGACTATCCTGCATATTGGTAGTCCTCCGAGTCGGGGTCTTGGTCGGGGTGCAAGAATTCGAATTTTTACTTACCCAAAACTTCACTCTCAAGACAAGGACGATGTCTCACCGAACATCACGACGAAATGCAACTTACGCAGGATTGCCCTAAGTTACTGTTACAGTAGTAAGATCAAGATCATGGACTTGTAAGGTCAAGTGTAAGGTGCTCGGCCTGGGGCTTTAATAAATTCTCAGCGTCAATCGTCTATTAATAGATCTGGTCACCATCATGATTGCTTTGTATGGACATCCACGAGGCAGCACCTTTAGTACATCCCTGCCAGTGCGAGCCGAACATCTCATCTGAATTCCTGGCAGTTACTATTGCGTTACTATGTCCCAGACTCCCCCCACATCCAATTTCCGTGCCATCTTCGTCGCTGCTCTGAGAGATTATGAGAAAAAGACGAAGACCGACCTTCACACACATCCCCTCGCAACACAACTAAAATCCTGCGAATCTTCCAGTGACATTCTTGCCGTGCTTCATGACAAGGTCAACGAGTTTGATCAGTCTAAGAGTCGCAACGAGAGATTATCAAGTTGGCTGAGCCCGACTATCAACATCCTCTACGCATTCTCCGCGACTCTGAGCGAAGGTGTTGGACTAGCAAGTCTCAACTGGTTAACTCGCCTTCTATCTGTCGCTAATTTTTTTTCGCAGATATTCTCACCTGCAAAAGTAATCTCTGCCGGTGTCGGCGTCCTCCTCTTGGTGAGCATCTTTCGTGATTCTTTCTGGAGGGGAGTTCAAGCTCCAATGACAAAATCTGTCAGGTCGCCAAGGATGTTGATGCAAGTGAAGAAGCCCTTGTCGACCTCTTCGAGCGTATCGAGAACTTCTTCAAACGCCTCGAATCTTACATGGAAGTGCCCCCAACTAACGCGATGACAGATATCATTGTGAAGATAATGGTCGAAGTCCTGAATATCTTCGCGATCGCGACGAAGGAAATGAAGCAGGGTCGAGCGAGTGAGTTACTACCTGGAAATACATGAAGGTAGGCTAATTTACATTCAGAAAAATTCCTCATGAAGCTGGTGGGGAGGAAGGACGTGGAAGACGCGTTGAAGAGGTTAGACAAATTGACGCAAGAGGAGGCTCGGATGGCGGCCGCACAGATCCTGTATCTCACCCATGGCATCGATAACAAAGTATCGGGTGTCGGAAACAAATTGAAGGATGTGGACGATAAGATGGATGTTGTCATAAAAGGTAGGTCTGGCCTGTTGGCTACTCATTGACCCTATCCTGATTGGACGTATGTTGATTAGATGGAAAGGACGCAAGGGTGGTTCTAGATGACGTGAAGTGTTTGTGATCAACTCTTTTGCTATTGCTTCTGCGTTCCTAACCTGCTTGCAGGGAACCAACTGAGAGAGAGCCTTAGAAGATGGGTTACTCCACCAGATCCGTCAATAAATCACAACACCGCATGCGACATTCACCATGGGGGAACGGCCGAGTGGTTCTCTCAAGGCAATATCTTTGGGGGGTGGAAGTCCACTGGCTCCCTCTTATGGATCTATGGGAAGCGTATGCCCTTTCCACTCTTCCCCGATCGGCCCCCTGATCACCGTCTGCGTTCTTAGCTGGTTCTGGAAAGAGTATCCTTTGGTTCGTCGTCCCTCAGCATCTATTCATGCCTCAAAGAGCTTACTTTACCCTCTAGTTCTACTATCATCCAAGGTATCGTAAACCTACGCGAGGTGGGGTCAGCCTTGATGGCGTACTTCTATTTCGACTTCAGGGACCTTGACAAACAACACCGTCGCAACCTCCTCCCCTCTCTCCTCATCCAGCTTTCTGCTCAGTCCCATCCTTGTTGCGACATCCTCTCCCGCCTTTATTCTGCACACGACAATGGTGCGCAAAAGCCCAGCGATAGTGTAATGATACGATGTCTTAAGGATATGCTCACGATTCCCGATCCACGACCCGTTTACATTATCCTGGATGCGCTTGACGAGTGTCCGAACTGGCCTGGAATCCCATCCCCTCGTGAACAGGTCCTTGCGCTTGTCAAGAGGCTCGTTGACCTTCATCTTCCGCATCTTCATATATGCGTCACCAGCCGTCCGGAGTTCGATATTCGAGCTACTCTTACACCTTTGGCACATCACCAGGTGTCCCTGCACGACGAAAGCGGACAAAAGCAAGATATCATCGACTATATCAATTCTGTGGTGTATTCTGACTCGGAGACGATGATGAAGAGATGGCGAAAGGATGATAAGAAAATGGTTGTTGAGACGCTATCGGACAAGGCCGACGGAATGTAAGGGCGTCGTCCTAACTTCATGACGCCTGCTCATGTCTCCATCCAGGTTTCGATGGGTGTTCTGTCAGCTGGATGCGCTGCGACAGTGTCTTCCGTCGAGTGTGCGGCGCACGCTAAAGGAACTTCCGGAATCGCTAGACGAGACATATGAGCGAATCGTGATGGATATCAAGAAGACAAACGGAGCGCATGCCTACCGTATGCTGCAATGCCTGACGGTGGCAATTCGACCGCTTTCTGTTGCCGAGCTCGCGGAACTACTCGCTTTTGACTTCGATGCTGCGAAGGGAGGGATCCCGGAATTGAACTCAAACTGGCGGTGGGAAGATCACGAACAAGCCGTACTTTCGACCTGCTCAAGTTTGATTACCATCATCCCCGCCGGCGATTCCCAGATTGTTCAGTTTTCGCACTTCTCGGTGAAGGAGTTTTTGCTGTCGGATCGCCTCGCCACGTCGACGAAAGACATCTCCCGGTACCACATTGTACTCGAAGACGCCAACACGGTGATTGCTCAAGCTTGTCTTGGCGTCCTACTCCGGGATTCTGTTGATCAAAAGGACGCCAACGCCGATAGAGTTTCTCTAGCTCTATATGCTGCTAGGCACTGGGTGACTCACGCACAGGTCAAGAATGTCGCCTCAAGTATTCGTGATGGGATACAATATCTCTTTGAACCGGACAGACCGTACTTTTCAGCGTGGGTCAAGTTATACGATGTCGACCACCGTCGCTGGTCCCCTGGCCTGCGAACCGGAATGCAACCAGGAGCGGCACCATTATACTATGCTGCATTCTGTGGATTTCACGAGATAGTTGAACATCTTGCTCTCAAATATCCCCAGTATTCTAATGCTATATGTGGTAACGCGGGGACTGCATTACACGCAGCATCGGATGCAGGTCACGTCCAAGTTGTACGTTCACTTCTCAAGTGCGACGTGGATGTGAATGCCCGGGGCATCTGGAACCAGGCGCCGCTGCAACTTGCGTCGATCGAAGGACACCTTAATGTTGTACAATGCTTACTCGACCATGGCGCTGATCCAAATTTCCAAAATGATTATCACAGGACGCCACTAAGTTATGCAGCAGTGAGGGGCCACCTCCAAGTCGTTCGAGTGCTGCTGGAGCACAATGCGGATGCTAATTCTCAGGACAAAGACGGCTTGACCCCAATGCACAAGGCACTTTTGTATGGTAACGCCAAAGGTGATAATCCCCAGATTGTACGATTATTACTGGAGCATGGCGCGAATCCGAACGCCCGGGATAACAAGCGCCGAACCCCATTGCATCTGGTGTCGTCATCGGGTCTGGTGTTGTCGTTGCGGCTCGGGGCCGTACGCATCCTGTTGGCGCATGGCGCGGAGGTAGATGCAGAGGACGAGGAGGGAATGGCCCCATTGCAAGTCGCATTGGCGAGAGGAGAAGACGAGATTGTGCAATTGTTGTTGGAATATTGTTCCAAGTGAGCACGAGTGCAGTGTCTTACATATGTTGACTATGACCCGGACGAAAGTACGAGTACGATACGATACGCGTTCTTTTTTGTTTTCGTCCCGTTTCTTGTTTGGTTCTTCTTACGTCAACTTGCCCTGGTGTGACTGCTCGATACAGTAGATTCTATTTGACTACCCCGAACAAAATTCGACTATAATAGACGGACTTCTCACAGGGGATAAGATCAGAGGACGACCAAAGGTACGCATCAGCAAAATGGACCTGACCTGTCGTTACTAAGGTAGGGGCCATTAGGAACCCGCACCCCTTTATGTAAGCCCCAAACCCTAGGGTTGGATTATATAATGCTTATGTAAGCGGCCACGGTGCGAGGGTTTTCTTAGGGTTTACTCTTTTTTGTGCCTTCTGATGGTCGTTTTCTGGGCCCTTCAGATGAGGCCTTCCTTTGCAAATCCCAGGGCACCGAGCTCAAGAACTTGACTGTGGACCAAGCTGTGGACAGCTCCACAAAGTCGGGGGCTTTTGTGCTGGGGGGTAAAGCCCGTCTTTGTCAGCCTGACTAATACATGCACGTGACTTTTACTGTCACGTGTGCAGCCACAACTTTTCACTCAACTTTAACAAGTTGGCTTCAATTGACTGTAAACATCGAGATATTGAGTTTTAATGAAAAAAATTTGTTTGTGCCTAGTTTGTTCAAATGAGAATATTTTTCAAAAAAAATTGATGAGAATCAAAGAAGGTGTTATTCTATTTAGGCCTCATGTTTTACTTTTTGGCTTTTGTGATGAGTGAGGGAGGAGAATGAGCGACAATGAGGACGATGTTTGCTTACATAAAGGGGTGCGGGTTCCTAATGGCCCCTACCTTAGGGGCAACTAGCGCCCACTAAAATTGACACTGACAACATGATTCTGTTTTTGCACGAAGAAACCGGGAAAAAGCAGTGACTAATACTTAAGAATTTTTCACAATCTATAATTAGAAAATTATCATAATTAAATTTTATGTCCATTCAAGAATTATCACACAAGACAAAACTGTGAAAAAACTTAACGTTTGGCCCACACTAAAATTGTGAGAACAATGGTCTTTTAGACTTTATTTGGGGCTGAACATTAAGTTTTTTCACACTTTTATGGCCTGATAATCCTTGTATGATCATAAAGTTTGATTACAATAATTTTCTCATTATGGATGGTGAAAAATTGTTAAGTATTAGTCACCACTTTTTCCCGGTTTTTACATGCAAAAACAGAATCATGTTGTGAGTGTGAGTGCTGCCAGTGCTGCCAGTCTCGGCTAGTGCTCTCTAGTAACATTCCATTTTCCTGATGCGACTCGTCTTAGAACGGGGTCTCCGGCCCATCCGGCCCCTCGGACCGCGCCCTTTTGGCCGTCGTCACTGTCGTCAAAATAGGACCTGCCGGAAACTTGGAGTGTCTTCTCTTCGGCGCGGGTGATCACTAGATCACTGTCTGGTCTTGTCCACCCGAGGGCCATGGAAAAGCCAATTGAGATGACCCGAATGGCTTCTGTCAGCAAGTCTGTCAGGCTCAGCCGCCGCCGCGGATCTTAAGAGCCCCGTTGCATTCCTCAAAACTTCGAGCGAGTCCCTCCCTTTCATGCGTACGATGCATTCTACACTCTTTCTACTCGCGGGTTTTCAACTGGCCGTCGCTGTTTTGCTGGCCGTTGTGCCTGTGAGCATATATTAGCCCTCAATCCGCGCATACATGTGAATCATTTGTTCAGTTTATATCCGCGACCTCCTACCCCTCGCAACCTCCTCGAAGGGGACTTCACTTTCGTGACATTGCCGTTCAACAACGTGATGGGCTTCCTCAAGGATGGTCCTCCCTTGGATGCTACTCGTGGGTTCCCCCCACTGTGCTTCTATGATAGGGCCCACTATCTGACGCTTATCGCATTAGGGACGACCCTGCTCAGCCCACGCTCACATCGACAAACTTCGTGGACACCGGGATGACGGTCGAGTTCTGCGTTAACAATTGTAATACTCTGAAAAATATTTACGCCGGTCTCGAGAACGGCGAATACTGTTGTAAGTGCACGTCTCGACACGCCTGCAGGGCGTCCTCCAGTTTCGTAACTCTCCGTTGTTTTAATCACACGTCCAGACTGTGGAAATGTCACGACTATCGGTGCAAAGAGCACTCCGCCCTCGGATTGCAGTTCCAAATGCGTCGGCGACCCTAGTGAGAGCTGTGGCGGCAGCAATCGTCTCAACCTTTATTGGAGTGGTGCGGCACCCCCGCCTCAACCTACCATCGTTCCAAATGTGGGCCGGTGGAATTACGCGGGATGCTTCACGTAAGTGTATATGCTTGGCGTTTTTGTTCGGAAGCGGACCTGTGACGGGTGTTTGCGTTTCGCAAACAGCGACTCGAATGACGCGAGGACTCTAACCGTGAAAACACCTGTCGGTAGTAAATTCAATTATTTCAATATCAGTGTCAAAGCTTGCGTTAGTGCGTGCGGGGATGCGGGCTACCCTCTGGCAGGTGTGGAGTTTGCAAACGAATGCTGTACGTGTTTCACTTCGTCTCTTTGGTGAGTTTCCTCTCCTGACCATTGACCAAACTTCGCTCTTCAAGGGTGTGACAATGGTATAAAGAATGGCGGCCAGGAGATAGATACAAAGTATTGCATGTTGGCTTGCTCGGGGGATAGCTCTGAGATCTGTGGTGGAGGTAATAGTCTCGTCGTGTACCACAACAACAGGTAGCGATTAGGCGTGCTTCGCATGGGGAAGCCTGGGTGGAAGGGCAATGGAAAGATTATTTTCGTAGTGAAATGCATTTGGGTGCCCCATGCCACTCTGGGGTGCTTTTTGAGAACGATTGGATATGGAGTACATCTGAGCGATACCAGGGCTTAGTAAATGTACATACAGGGGGAAGACTACAAGACAAAAGTAGCTCAATAGTAAAGGTATGTGGGCAAGAACTACAGGGGAATATGCACAATGCGTGTTCCCTGAGGACGCTCAGATCCGCTCACACTTGCCTTGAGAATAGTACACTGGCATTCGCTAACTCCATCAGGAAGTTACCGACTATTAATAGGTGTCGACTTTGTCGACTACAACCTTGCTTTCTCAGAGAGAGAATGTGGGAAAGAGAATTTGTTTCGGAAGAGAGGGGCCCGAATTGTACTAATGTACAGCGCCGAAATTGAAAAGATAAACGCCCGGTATTTTATTTCGATCCCGCCATCCCCTTCTTCTGAGAAGAGGGCTGAAAGGCGACCCAAGAGCAAAAGGGTCCCAAAGAGGCCTGAAGTGAAAGTGAAGCCGCGAAAGTGATTTACTGATGATTTTTTGGGTCGCGGTGAGCCGTGGTGCAGGATCATACTAGTATCCCTTGAAGCACACGATACCGATGCATAAATCCGAGTCGTGTGACAGGCTAGAGCTGTTAGGTTTTGAGAACATCAAAGTTGTATGCACACTAGAATCTACAATATCGACATGGTAACATACATGTCAGGACATGTATAACGTCGCGAGTCGTCGAAATCAAGCGGTCACACGAGGGCAAGTAGATAAAGTCGAGCAGAAACTGTAGAAAGAAAATGAATGAACGCGAATCGTATCGTACTTCCGTCCGAGTCGTAGTCAACATATTCGTGACGCTGCATTTGTGCTTACACGGCGGGCAGGAGCGGGTAAGCGGAGTCTGCTTATATTCAACTGAGGGATCGATTAATGTCCAATATATTGACCACTAAGTTGACTTGATTGTTATCACAAATTATATTAGGACAATTGAATAATTTGTACACCCCT
>WNGR01001758.1_pt1 | contig 23975 bp, 19 predicted proteins | sample 5407581 | NCBI WGS metagenome assembly WNGR01 (sample SAMN13153383, study PRJNA577476) | soil metagenome | isolation source: 80 cm soil or saprolite under Garry oak tree replicate 2 | place: USA:California | collected 2016-06-15
ACGTCGTCCCCTAGCGAACGGGCGGGCTCCCAGATACCAGACAAATCGCGGCGTGGAGCGGGGCCGGGCTTTTCATTCGGGACATCTGGGTCATAGACCGCTCCCGGCTCTCGCGCAAACGGTATTACAATGGTTTGTCCATGCGTGAGAGGAGCCAGCATCCATGCCGCAATTAGGACTGCCGTGATCTTGGCAAACGTGGATGGGTCTGAGGCCTTGGACATCGCAACATGCCTTTCCACTGGAATCTTGCGTTCTCGCTGGCCGCAACTCGCTTAAAACACCATCGAGCTGTGTGATTACACCTGCCGCGGGATTTCCGCCGATTACTATTTGGACTCTTCTTCGGCCTTGGGCGCGTCGGCTTTGGTCCCGTCGGGTTTGTAAATGCCTGCTGAGCGCGTATTCAAAACTTTGCCATTCGCAAAAGCGACGCTTAGAATGCTCCCGCCGGGCCTGCCGTTCCTGAGCGGTTCGAGGCTGACGGTAATTTCGTCCCCAGGTTTAAACGAATCGCTCCTCCATCCGTTTCCGATCATGTTGATCGGAGCTTGCGTTTCCCCAACCCAATGCGCCACTTGGCCGTTATCATCCGTTACGTCGAACCTCAGGAGACAATGCGGATTGGCCCACAACCATTCCACAACTGTCCCTTTCACTGTAACTTTTTTCTCGGTATCAAACACCGCGTTGGCGTGGTGTGCGAATAGAGGAGCCACCGCGATCAGAAGGCCTACAGTTAGAACCGGCACCGGAATACGCCGAATTCGCATTGCGATTGCCTCCCAGCTAAGGCGAGTTCTAGTAGCGAGAGTTTACAGCATAGCCACGCGTGAGTGAAACCAGATTCAGGAGCACCGGAGGCCAACGAGATTCATTGCCCATTCGCTCACGCTTTGACGCGGACCATGTCAACCGAAAGTCGGCTAGGGATCTTACAAGCTTGCTGTGAGCAAAAATAAAGCCCCGGTCCAAGCTGAACGCCAGATGCGCTCCACCGGGCCAGAGTGCTGTACAATGCGCATACTGCGTCTCGCGTGAAAGAGTCCCGTGTCTAGGAGGTCTAGGATGAAAATGCAAGCCGTGGCCTCGTCTGCTGTCTTGGCATTCGCAGCCGCCCTGTCGTTGTCTGCCGGCCCCAAACAAACCATGCTCATGAACCGCCTGGGACCGTCGCAGATGACCCTTTACATTGCCAACGCCGATGGCTCCCGCGAACGTCCTTTGTTTTCCTCCTCCGGGTTCGATTACAACGCTTCGTTTTCGCCGGACGGCAAATGGATTGTGTTTACCTCCGAACGCAACGGCTACGGCCAAGCCGATCTCTATCGCGTCCGCGTGGATGGCTCGGGACTCGAGCGCCTGACCGATGACCCGGCCCTTGACGATCAGGCGGCATTCTCTCCGGACGGGAATCAGGTGGCCTTCGTCTCAACGCGCGGCCAGCATACTGCGAACGTCTGGATCCTGGATCTCGAGACACGCAAGCTGCACAATTTGACAGGCGGGCCGGCCTTGCAGGCGCGGGCGGGCAAGCTGGACGGCTTCTTCCGGCCCTCTTGGTCGCCCGACGGCCAATGGATCGCGTTCTCGTCGGACCGCAATTTCGATTTCAAGCCGCACGATTTTCCCCAGCCGGGATGGGAACATCCGCAGGAGTTGAGCATCTACGTCATTCATCCCGATGGACAAGGGATGCGCAGATTGACGATGCAGGCGGGTGTTTCCACTGGATCGGCGAAATGGTCGCCCGATAGCAAGCGCGTGGTGTTCTATGAAGTGCCCACCGCACAGACCTTCGCGGCCCGCATTTACGCTCAGGGGATGGTCACCTCTCAGATCGTCTCCGTGGACGTCGACAGTGGCGCCAGGGTAGAGCACACCTCGGGTCCCGGCTTGAAAGTTTCACCGCAGTACTTGAGCATGGATCGGATCGCATATTTGGTCAAAGCCGGGCCGAATGCCGGACTCGCCTTCACTTCGGGCGCCGCGGGCATGAAGGGAATGTTGCGCAATCCGGCGTGGTCGCCGGATGGCACGGGGGTGGTGTATCAGAAGGTGGATTTTACGGCCCGGCCGCAGAATCAGCCGCTCTATAGCTGGGATCCGGATATCGAGGTCCAGTATACGGATGTGTTCCCAAGGTTTTCGCGCGACGGCAAGTTAGCCATCAGCGACATCAAGAATCTGGCCACGACGGCGACAGCATCGATCTCGGTCATGAACGCGGACGGTTCCGGCAAGAAGGTGGTCTTCTCTGACAAATCGGGCGCGGCCTTCGTGCCCACTTGGTCTCCCGACGGGCAGTGGATCGCTTTTGGATTCGGCGGCTTCTTCAACGCGCGGGAGACCGTCCCCGCAAAATTGATGATGGTGCGTTCCGATGGTTCGCAAAAATCCAAGGATCTCACCAAGGGCCTGCCCAATAGCGGATTCCCGACTTGGTCGCCGGATGGAAAGCAGATCATCTATCGTGTTTGGGGAGCCGGCGAGTACGGGCTGCGAGTGTTGAACCTTGACAACGGCTCGATCAGAACGTTGACCACGGAATTGGATAATTTCCCTGCCTATTCGCCCGGCGGAGACCTGATCACCTTCACGCGCCGCGACGCGAAGACACTCGACTACGATATCTTCACCATGCGCCCGGACGGCACCGAGATCAAGCAATTGACCACTACGCCCGGGAACGACAGCCACTCTTCCTGGTCCCCCGACGGTCAGTACATTCTCTGGTCCAGCGCGCGCTATGGTTTCAAGGATGAAGCGCCGCTATACGACAATTCCTTCCAGCCCTTTGCGCAGATCTTCATCATGAAGGCGGATGGTTCTGATCAGCATGCGCTCACCTATAGCCGTTGGGAGGATTCCATGCCGGCAATCGTGCCGCCGGCAGCAAAGAAAAATACACTGACACGTGCAGACCGCTTGAACTGAGTGGTCGCTGGAGCGGCCCTGCGCAATAGCTCCACCCGGCAGCCAACTCATCGCCATTGACACACGGCTGCTATGGGCGTATACCCAAGCAAATCCATCTGGGGGCTTTCGATGGCAGATCACGAGATAATGAACCCCGGTACTTCAGCTCCAATTCTTGTTTCGAGGCGCGACCTCATCAAGGGCGTGATCGCGGCGGGCGCAGTATCTTCCGCGAGCTATCTGTTCCGCGCCTCGACTGTGTGGGCCCAGGCATCCGCTCCTGGCGCGGTGGAACGGTTGGTCACGCTGACGGTCAATGGCCAGCAGCGGCGCGTCGACGTGATGAAGCAAGAGACCCTGCAGACGACCCTGCGCTACAAACTGGGTCTGACCGGCACGAAGCTCGGATGTGATCGCTCCGAATGCGGCGCTTGTACCGTGCTGATCGATGATGTGCCGCACTACTCATGCTCGGTGCTGACGCACACCGTGCGTGGCAAGAATATTGTCACGATTGAAGGGCTAGCCTCCGCGGACGGCAAGCTGCACCCGGTCCAGCAGGGCACCATCGATGAACAAGGGTTCCAGTGCGCGTTTTGCATGTCGGGGTTCGTGATGGCCACGGTCGGCTATCTGAAGACGAATCCGAACCCCACCCGAGCCGAACTAGCGCACGGGATTTCCGGCAACCTGTGCCGCTGTCAGGACTACGACAAGATTCTCAACGCCATGATGCGCGGTGCCGAGAATTTGAGGAGGGCTAACCGTGTCTAATAATGTGCCCGCGACCAAATACAAACTGATCGGCAAGAACTACACTACGCCTGACCTCCTCGCGAAGGTCACGGGTCGGTCGAAGTACGCCGAAGACTATCGTGCCGACGGCATGCTGTTCTGCAAACTGCTGCTCAGCCCGATGCCGCACGCCCGGGTCAGAAGGATTGATGCGCGCGCGGCGCTCGCAATGCCCGGCGTTAAGGCCATCCTGACTGCGGACGAGTTGCCTCCTCCAGCCGACAGCATCAACGATAACGGTACAGTGATCCTGGCAAACAAAAGAGGAGATCGTGGACTCACCATGGAGCCGTTGTTCCATGGGGATCCGATTCTCGCTGTGGCTGCAGTCGATGAGGTCACCGCTGCCGACGCCATCGAAAAAATTCGCCTGGACCTTGAGCCGCTGCCATTCGTGGTGGACCCGCTGGTAAGCCTGCGGCCGGGCGGGCCAAACGCGAGAACGGATGGCAACGTTTGGGTCCGGGGCCCTCAACCACCTCCTACACCGGGCCGCCCGCCCGCTGTGGTCCCCCCCGACGTCGCCGTCCTCAAGTGGACCGAAGCAGATTTCGCGGAGGCGAAAGAGGGTCGCCTGCCCATGGGCAAGGCGACCGATGAATGGATGGTTGGCGATGTCGACGCCGGATTGAAGAACGCGGCGGTCGTTCTCGACGAGACGTTCGTCACTCCGAATTCAAGCCACCAGTGCCTGGAGACTCGCACCGCCATGGCCTACTGGCAAAATGGCAAGGTCTTCGTTCACAGTGGGGCGCAGAGCACTGCCCAAGCGGTCCCAGCGATCGCGCGATGGCTGGGCATCGATCCCGACAATGTGGTTTTCATCAGTGAGTACACCGGCGGCGGATTCGGAAGCAAGATAACGGGCGCCATCTCATTGATTATTCCCGCACTCCTCTCCAAGAAGGCGAATGCGCCTGTGATGATGCGCATCAGCCGCGAGGAAGAGCAGTACATCGGGCGCGGGCGTCCAGGCTTCCACGGCCGTATGAAGGTCGGCTTTGCCAGGGACGGCAGGATCATGGCGCTCGATATGTTCGTGATCTGCGATAACGGTCCCTACGACCAGGTGGGCGATGCCGCTTCGTCGGGCCGCATCGTTTCGCTGCTGTATCAGCCGCTCGCCATGCGCTGGCGCGCGGTCACGGTCCTCACGAATACGCCGCCGCGCAGTGCGCAAAGCTCGCCGGGAGGCATGCAGGGAATCGCGCTGATGGAGCCGCTGCTGGCGAAGGCTGCGCGGAAGCTAGAAATCGATCAAGTCGCCATCCGGCGCGTCAACGCGCCCGAGGGCAAAGCGAAATTCGGACCGCTGATCGCAGGCAAGCAAGCTTACGCCACAAGCGCCTTCCTCAAGGAAGCGCTCGACCGCGGGGCCGAGATGTTCAAGTGGGACGAGAGAAAAACGCTCCCGAAGCGAAGCGGTACGAAGGCGCGCGGCGTTGGGGTATCGAGCAGCTGTTACGTCGGTGGCTCGATCGGGTTCGATGGGCTCTTCGTCATCAAGCCCGACGGCCGGCTCTACATCCAGTCGGGAATCGGTAATCTCGGGACCGAGTCGGTGCACGACGTACACCGCGTGGTTGCGGAGTTGGTCGGCGTGCCCTGGGAAAAGTGTGAGATCACTTGGGGTAACTCGGCAAAGAACCTGCCTTGGGCTTGCCCCTCGGGCGGCAGTCAAACGACTCACGCCATGACGCGCGCCGCGCATGCCGTGGCCATGGACGCGACGAAGAAGCTTCAGCAGATCGCGGCCAAGGATCTCGGCGGCAGGCCCGAAGAATACCTAGTCGCTAACGAGCGCGTCTTCCGCAGGGGCGGCGGTCCCAGCATGACCTTGGCTCAGGCGGCGAAGCGTGCCATCCAGCTCGGCGGCATCTACGACGGCCACGAACTGCCCAAGGACATCAATAAGTTTACGGTGGCGTCAGCCACAGCGCTTGCCGGGCAAGGCTTGCTCGCGGTGGCCAAGGATAATTACCCGCGCGACGGCGTCACCCATTCCTATGTCGCCACGTTTGCGGAGGTCGAAGTCGACCTCGAAACAGGTCAGTATCGCATCGTAGATTTCCTGGCCTACGCGGACGTCGGCACGGTGATCCATCCGAACGCCCTCGGCGGGCAGATCCTCGGGCGCTCGATACTGGGCATCGGCCATGCCATCGGCCAGAAGTGGGTTTATGACCAGCATTACGGTCTGCCGCTGGCTAAGCGGTTCCACCACACCAAGCCGCCGACGATCCTGGATATTCCGCAAAACATGCGCTGGGCGGCGGTGGGCATTCCGGATCCGGAAACGCCGATTGGTGCCCGCGGCATCGGCGAGCCGCCCGTTGGTGGCGGCTGCGCCGCAATCTTGAACGCCCTGTCAGACGCGCTCGGGGATGAGATCTTCCGGCGGGCACCGGTGACCGCGGACGCGATTCTCGCGGCGCTCGAAGCGGGCCGCCCGATGCAAGAGCCGCTGACAGCGCACATTTGAGTCTGGCCCCCGTAAGCGCGATGCAATAGAGACCAGCGGAGAGAGCGCAGGAGGACGCAAATATGGCCGTGATACACGATGTGATGCCGGCGTTCGAACTTTTTCAACCGGCGACGGTCGACGACACGATGCGGTTGCTCGGCCAGTACCGTGAAGACGCCTGGGTGATGGCGGGTGGTTTGGACACATTCGATTGGCTGAAGGATCGCATCAAGAGGCCGAAAGTCGTGGTCGACTTGAGCCAGGTCAAAGAACTGAGCGGAATCCGCGAGGCGGACGGGGGCCTGGAGATCGGGGCGACGACTACGTTGACGGAGGTAGTGCGACATCCTGTCATCCGGGAAAAATACAGCATCCTGTCAACGGGAGCCGAAGCGGCCGCGTCACCCCAGATTCGCAACCAGGGCACCCTTGGCGGAAACGTATCGCAAGACACGCGCTGCTGGTATTACCGCGCGGGCTGGCCTTGCTATCGTGCGGGGGGGAACGCTTGCTTTGCGGATACGCCGACAGCGATCAATCGCGAGCACGCCATTTTGGGGGCGGATCGTTGTGTGGCTGTGAACCCGTCAGATTCGGCGCCCGCGTTGATCGCGCTGGACGCGAAGTTCGTAATCCGCACGCCGAAAGGCGACCGCATCGTGAATGCGGAGGACTACTTCATTGGCCCGGGCACCGATATCACGCGCATGAACATTTTGCGGCCGGGGGATCTCCTGACGGCCATCCGTCTGCCCGCGGACTGGTCTGGAGCTAAGTTCTATTTTGAAAAAGTGCGCGATCGCAACGTGTGGGATTTCCCGCTGATGAATGTGGCCTCAGCCATGGTGATCACTGACGGCAAGATCGAGCGTATCCGGCTGGCGGTGAACGCCGCGGCGGCCCGGCCGCTGCGCCTCGTCGCCGTGGAAGACGCCGTGCGCGGCAAAGAGCCAAACGCCGCCACCGGCGAAATGGCCGGGCGACTAGCCGTCGAGGGCGCACGGCCCTTGCGGTTCAACGGCTACAAAATTCCGCTGATGCGGAACCTGGTGAAGCGCGCCATCGGCGGCGTGGAGAAGGCAGCATGGGCTTAATCGAGTGGGCTACAAGTCCGTGGGGTAGAGAGGTTCCCATCCACATCGCGTTCGGGCTCTTGTGGGTATCGTTAATTGGCGGTTTGCTGTTTCTGGTTGTGCATGCCCTGTATGTCGGCTACTGGGCGAAATCCGCCCAATCGCATTCGGCCCAGGCTGTAGGCGCTTCCTCCGGGATCGCTGGCATCCCCGAACGCGTCGCGCGGCACTCTTTCGGCGCGCGACTCTTCCATGCGGTGATGGCGCTCGCCATGTTCGCGCTTCTGTTTACTGCTTTCCTCCCCAAGATGGGCGTCAAATTCGCCTGGGTGACCTACCATTGGATCGCCGGGATCGTCCTTACCGTCTCCGTGATTTATCACCTGTTTCATGCCACGTTCTGGCTGGACTTTTGGTCGATCTGGCCTGACCGCGTGGACCTGGAGGATGCTTCCAGAAGATTCCGGCGCGCTTTGGGACAAGCCGCTCCCGCGCCACGCAAGTTCGCCAAATACCCATTGGAAAACAAGCTGTACCACCTGGCCATCCTGTTTGCCGGACTCGCGGTCATCGGGACAGGCATCCTGATGATGAGCCGCGTGCGCACGCCTTTCTTTGCGCGAAATCCCTATCTGTTTGGCTTCAGTGACATGACCTGGGGCTGGATGTATGTCTTGCACGGCCTTGCCGGCATCGCGCTTGTCGCCCTGATCATCGCTCACGTATATTTTGCGCTGAGGCCGGAGAAGCTCTTCATCACCAACTCAATGATCTTCGGTTGGATGAGCCGCGAGAAATACCTGGAACATCACGATCCGCAGCGCTGGCCCTTAGGCGAACGAACGCCCGAGGCGGGAGCGTCGGGAGGATCAAAGTCCAGGGTTCCCGCCTAGAAGATGGGCGAGGACATCAGCGCCCGCTGCGACGCCATCGAAAAATGTTATGAGTTCATGCTGGCCTACGCCGGCCAGGGACTGCTTGGCGACGAAGGCAGCGCCTCCAGCGGGCAGGTGCGTGATTATCTCGAACGTGCGGCCGATGCAGTTTCGGGGCTCGCCGGAGCCTATGCGGCCGCGGTGAAACAGGAAAAGTTGGAACACGCGGAATCGTATCCCGCATTCCTCGGCGTATTGGAGCGGGACGCTCGCGACTCCCTCGCCGCCATCCAGCTTGTTTTGGCGCAGACCACCATCAGCTCTCAGTTGATCGATAACCTGAACGCGTCAATCCATCTCCGAGCCCTGCTCACGGATCTGTTTCTAATCGACGAAATTCTCAAGCCGCAGCGGACGCGGGAGAAACCCGCAACCGCGGAATAGCACCCGCAGATGAGCGGCATCTCGCGACGAAAGCTGATCACAAGAGGCTTGGCGGCCGCAGCAGGCGCCTGCGGCTTGGGAGTCGCCGCGCGACTGGCCGACCGCTACGGGCTAATACCGCCTGATCACGCCGGTATCTACGGCGCAGGCGAGACCCTCACCTACGCGGCTCAAAAGCTCCTGATGTCGCATCATTCACTGGCCCGCGAGTTCAACCGCAGCGACATTTCCAAAGTATTTCCAGTAAACGGTGAAGTTCCCGAGAATGAAACCTACCATCGCTTATTGGCCCATGGATTCGCGGACTGGCGACTCACGGTGGAGGGCCTTGTCGCTCATCCCCTCGCTTTGTCCCTCGCGGAGCTGAAAAGTTTTCCTTCGCGCAACCAGATCACCCATCAAGCATGCGAAGAGGGTTGGTCCTTCATTGCCGAATGGAGTGGTGTGCCTCTGTCCTACGTTTTGAATTTAGTCGGGGTCCGCCGCGAAGCAAAATACATCGTCTTCTTTCCCTTTGACGAATCGTGGGACAGCCTGGACATGTCCGACGCATGGCATCCGCAAACTTTGCTTGCCTACGGCATGAACGGTCAGGAGCTTCCCACGCCTCACGGTGCGCCCGTTCGCCTGCGCGTCGCCCGCCAACTGGGCTATAAGAGCGTGAAATATCTCTCCCGCATTACCGTCACCGACACACTGAAGAACATCGGCAAGGGCTTAGGATCCATCTCTCCGGAAATCGGCTACTCCTGGTACGCGGGCATCTAACGCGACTCGCGGCACCGCTTGGCCACGCGCCGGCTCGCAGCGGAACCGTCCAAGAGTAGCTGGGTGTATACTCAAGGCCGTCCCGGGAATCCAAAGTCGAAATTTCACACGATACCTGCCGGAGAAGAATTTATGATTCCGTTTCTCCAATGTCGTCGGTCAACCACGATGTTCGGGCTTGCGCTATTTGGAGCGATGTGGGCATCCGCCGTAGCCAGTAATGCGCAGGAGACGGCCCCGCTCGGTCACAATCAGTCTCAACCTGCGCCTCTCGTGCAAGAACACAAGACCGTCCGGGTATCTGACCATGTCTATGTGATTCCGGACGGGCGTGTGAATCTCGTTCCGAACATCGGCATCATTGTTGGAAACCGAGCGACGCTGGTGGTGGATGCCGGAATGGGGCCGAGAAATGGACAAGTCGTTCTCCGCGAGCTTGCCAAGGTCAACAAGAATGCCGACCTGTATCTCACGACGACGCATTTCCATCCGGAGCACGTCACGGGCGCTCAGGCATTCCCGGCAAACACCAAGGTAATTCGCTCCGAAGTGCAAGAAGAAGAGGTGAAGCAAAAGCAACCCGTGTTCATCCATAACTTCAGTCAGAGGACTCCGGAAATCAAAGCGCTGTTGCAGGACGTCAAGCCTCGTCCGCCCGATATTCTCTTCGATCGCGAGGTAAAACTCGATTTGGGTGGAGTGACGGCTCGGCTGTTTTGGGTTGGGCCAGGACACACGCGCGGAGATACCGCCATTTACGTCGAGGAAGATAAGGTTCTCTTCACCGGCGATGTGGTGCTCAACCGCTTTTTTCCCATCTTTCCCGACCGTGACGCAAACGGAAAAAACTGGCTGGGCATCTTGAATCAATTCGAGGCGCTTCAGCCGCGCACGATTGTGCCGGGACATGGCGAAGTAGGTGACGCCGGACTTGTCAGCAAGGAACAGTCTTACCTTAAGTCGCTCCAATCACGCGTCGCACAACTCAAGGCTCAGGGAAAGTCTTCCGAAGAAACAGCGAAGTCGCTATCCGAGGAGTTTCGACAGAAATATCCGGACTGGGAGAACCCCGGCTGGATTTCCGACGCGGTCAAACATTTCTATTCGGAACCCGACTGATTTTGAGACACTCCGTGGAGTGCCTCCATGCACTTGACTGTGACCAAAGCTGTCTTTAGAATCGCGTCCAGTTTGGTAGAATTGTCCGAACCGAGTGAAAGACCTAGGTTCTGTCCTCGCCTAAGAGGGAGGTGACCCGTGAAAGGCAAGTTCCTGACGTTTTTGGCTCTGGGCATTTGTGTTTCGATTCTTGCGCTTCCGCTGTTGGCGCACCACGGCAACGCGGCATACGACACCGAGCACAAAATCACCGTGAAGGGAACCGTGGTGCAGTGGTTGTGGGCCAATCCCCATTGCGTGCTTCAGTTCGACGCAACCGATGACAGCGGGCAAGTGGTGCACTGGGGCGCGGAGACTGAAAATGCGACCACCATGACTCACAGCGGCTGGTCCAAGCAATCCTTCAAGCCCGGGGACGAAGTCACGGTGACCATGATCACCGTCAAGAACGGCAAGCCCATTGGGCGCATCGTTGAGGCCGTGCTACCCAATGGCCAAAAGCTGGCGGGTCGCGTAATCCCGGCCCTTCCGTCGTCCAGACCCGAAGATTACCCCAGGCAGTGAGGAGTCGCTCCGGCGCCCCAGTCTGGTCCCGATCTTGCCGGGGTGCCCTTACGCAATACTGACTCCAAGAGTGAGATCTAGATGATGGAAAAGATTCCCACGATGCTGAAGCGCTTGGTTACCGCGAGCGCTGTACTAGCAGTCTTGATATTCTCACTTCTTGGGCACTCTCAAACCGCGCCGTCCCAATCAAAAGCTCCGCAGGATCAGAAGACGGCGCCCGCTGGTCCCGGCGCGGAATCTGTAGACGTCGACGGCTGGGGACGGCCAATAGCCACACCCGTGATCGATAAATCAGCTCCTGCGCCACGCCAGGACATTTCCGGAACTTGGGACCCACGGGACGCCGGAATCCAGCCGCTCGGCTCGAGCGCCATGCCCGAAGACGGCAAGCCGGAGCATCGCCTGCCTTTCACTGCGTTGGGCCAGGAAGCGCTGAACCGCACCAAGCCGAGCAATACGGTCAGGAGTGTTCTTCCCGCGGAGACCAACGATCCAGTAGTAACCTGCGATCCCCAGGGAATGCCTCGCGAAGATCTTTATGAGCTAAGGACCACCCAGATCCTCCAGACGCCCGTGAAGATCGCCGTTCTGTACGAATTTACCAAGATATGGCGGGTCATCTGGACGGATGGGCGAGAGCTCCCCAAAGATCCCGAACCAAGGTGGTTCGGCTACTCGGTCGGCAAGTGGGTGGATGATTACACGCTCCTGGTAGAAACCACAGGGCTGGATGAGAGAACCTGGATTGATCGAGCCGGTCGTCCCCATAGCAGCGACCTGCGCGTGGAGGAACGCTTCCATCGCGTGGACCGTGACCACTTGGAGCTGACGGTGACCATCAATGATCCGCAAATGTATACGAAACCTTGGGTAGCCCTCGATCGATTGCAGTTCAACTTGCAGCCGGCCAATTTCGATGTGCGGGAGATGATTTGTTCGCCGTCAGAGCTTGCGGAATACAATAAAGTGATTGGCAATCCCGCTAGCGAAAAAGCCCACTAACAACTGCGCCCAAACTGCTTGCGGAATTTGACGCTGCGCCCGCGGCGATCAGGAGCTTGACGATGGCCGTTTCTCCCTCTTCGGGATCGCAGGCAATCCGATTCGGAGTCTTCCAGCTGGAATCACGCGCGCGCGAGTTACGCACGCGCGCCATCAAGGAGGTATTCCATGACTAGATTGGAGTTTTACCTGCGTGCGGGAGTGTTTTTTCTCGTCGGAGTTGCTGTCGGCACGCTCCTCATGCAGCGGACTGCCGCTCAGGAGAAGAGCGCGAATAATGGGCTCAAGCTGCTCGTCGTGGGCATCGCCGTCAAAGATTATCCAGAATCGCAAAATTTCTACGAGAAGAAAATGGGATTTAAGACGGCATTCAAGTTCAGCCCGGATGGCAAGCGGACCACAACTTATTACCAGATGGGCCGTGACTCCTTCCTGGAAATGCAGTCGGCGACCGCTGATATGCCTGAGGGGTTGTCGCACATCCACCTGTTGACGGATAACTTGAATGCTACCGTGGCTCGCCTTCGGCAGGCCGGCGTACCGTCGTCGGCGCGCACTGCGACGACGCCCGGCACCGTGACCGAAATTGGCATGGTCCAACCGGCGAATGTAAGGAGCGCGAACGTTTTCGATCCCAACGGCATCCGACTCGAACTAAACGAATGGCTTCCTGAGTCACTCACAAAGAAAGCGATGGACTCTTGGAAGTAAGCTGAGAAACCTAACGGTGGCCTAGGCGCTGGGCATAGAACGTCAGGGCTAAATGCCCAAAATTCGTGTGAAGCGTCGCTGGGGTTGAGCGAAAGCACGGGAGTTTTTTCAAATATCGCACCTCGGAGGAGAACGCAAATGGCAACAATATCGAAACGTGCTCGGGTCTTGCTGGGAGCAACCTGCATTGCCATTGTCCTGGCAATAGGGGCTACCGTATGGCCGCAGTCGCCTACGCTCAACATCACCGTGACCGGACAGTCGATGATCCGCTCCGATTTCCGTGTTCACGCGCCTAATGAGGTCGCCACGATATTGCCCTTACTGAAGGGCGACGTGATATTCACTAATTTTGAAGCCACAGTGATAGAAAAGGAGCAATCGACGCACGATGGCAGGTTCCTCTCCCCGCCGGAAGCGCTCGACGCGCTGAAAGCTTTGGGCTTCAACCTGCTGGCTCTATCGGATAATCATTCGTTTGATCTGAAGGTTTCGGGCGTTCAGAACACCCTCCGCGAAGTGAAGAGCCGCAACATTGTTCACGCCGGGATTGGAAACAACCTGGAAGAAGCCGCTGCGCCGGGTTATCTGAAGACGCCGAAGGGCACCGTTGCCATCGTAGCGATGGCCTCGGGCCTGATTGCGGAGGGAGGATCGGCCACCGCCGCCCGGCCGGGCGTAAATGAGCTGCGCATCGAAGCCGGGGGCAAGCCAAACGAGTCCACGACTCTGCTCCCTGCCGAGCCGGGGAACGAGCCGAACGCCGAAGACAAGCAGCGCATTCTCGGTAGCATACGCGAGGCCCGGCAACATGCCGACTTCGTCATCGTCTATGAGCACAATCACGTCTTTCTGAACAGGCCGTTCGGGGCGCTCTTCAGCGAAGAGTTGCCCGAACGCTTAGCTCCAGCGGATTGGCTCAAGAAATGGACCCACGAAGAAATCGATGCCGGCGCGGATATCATCGTCATGCATGGCGCGCCTCTCATACACGGCGTGGAGATCTATCACAACCGGCCGATCTTTTATGATCTGGGCAACTTCATTTTTAATGTTCCGCCCACAAATATACAGCTTGACGAGCCCATCAACTGGGAAAGCGTGGTCGCGCATGTCCAGTTCCAGGGGAAAAACCTGCAATCGATTACCTTCCAGCCCATCGCCATGAATAAGATTGGCCAAGGCGAGCCCGACCTGCACGACGAGCACACCAATAATCTCTTCCTCCAGACTCGCGGCTTGCCAAAGCTCGCAACCGGCGATCAAGCACGCTATATCCTTCAGCGGCTGGCGGACTCCTCACGGCCCTTCGGAACCACAGTGGAGGTGAAAGCCGATACAGCGGAGATTAAACTGAAAGGCGGGAATTAGGACAAATCCGCTTTTCTCGCGTCAGATCGGTGCGGTCTGGCTTAACTCATAAGTGTCCCGGCCTGCGAACAGAACCCTTCGTTCCGATTCGCATGTGTGCTAGCATTCACAATTCCTGGCGGGGTACCGCTTGCAGTTTTTCGCCAAATGAGACGCGGACAACGACAAAATCGTGATTGGGTCCATGTTGCATGCCTGAGTGCCGCTGCGTTCGCGGTTCTGCTGCTGGCTGTCGGCGCTGCTTTCTGGCATCAGGATGAGCCCGGTTCTGAGGCGACTTGCGCCATCTGTCACATTGCACACCTGACGCCGCTGCCCGGTTCTCCTGTCGGCGCCCTCCCCGCTCCACTATTCGTCGCCTGGCATCAGCCTGCTGAGGCGCAGCTCCAACAGCTGTCGCCGTCTACCCTCAACGCGCCTCCTCGCGCTCCCCCCGTTTAGCCCCATCGGCGGTCGGGCAACCGGTCTCCATTCAGGCTGTTTCGCCTGCTTTTGCCAATCCGGTAACCACTATCCGCGGAGTTGCGTGGGGGACATTCGCATACTTCGCGCTTCGCTTCGAGGAGGCCACATGTCTTTCATGAGATCTCGGAGAAGTTGGACCGTGATTTTGTTTGCGGGATTCAGTTTGTTTTTCTTGATTGCAGACCCGAATGCGCTGCGTGCGCAGGGCAATTCAGGAACCATCCAGGGCATGATTGTCGATCCATCTAAGGCAGCGGTTCCCGGGGCGACGGTACGCGTACAAAACCCGGTGAGTGCCTACGCGACTGAAGTAAAAACCGATACGGATGGAACGTTCCGAATTCCGAACCTGCCTTTTAACCCGTATCACCTCACGGTGACTGCGATGGGGTTTGCCACTTACACGCGGGACGTTGATGTGCGCTCGACCGTCCCCGTAGTGTTAATGGATATAAGTTTGCAGATCGGCTCCGCTACGACGAACATCACTGTGACCGAGGCCGCCGACATCCTTGAAGTAACGCCAACTTCGCACACAGACGTGGACCGAAATTTGTTCGACAAGCTGCCCCTGGAAAGCGTTTCGTCATCGATTAGCTCTCTGATCACGCTTTCGACTCCAGGCGTTGCCGCCGATTCCAATGGCTTCATGCATGGGCTGGGAGAGCATCAAGAAAACGCGTTTTCAGTTGACGGACAGCCTATTACCGATCAACAGAGCAAGGTCTTCTCCAACCAGATTCCCGTAGGGGCGGTGCAATCTCTCGAAGCCGTCCACGGGATTCCACCGGCCGAATATGGTGACAAAACCACGTTGATCATCAATGTCACGACACGGTCAGGCTTGAGTCTCAGGCCCACGGGTAATGTAAGCGCTTCCTACGGTTCTTTTGGCACGGGCAACGGTGAGTTTGATTTTGGCGTCGGAAGCCAGCGCTGGGGGAACTTCATCACCGCCACCGGACTGCAATCGAGCAGATTCCTCGACCCGCCGGAATTCACATTAATCCACGACCAGGGAAACTCAGAAAATATCTTCGACCGTGTGGACTTTCAGCCGCGCGCCCAAGACAGCATCCATTTGAATATCAATTACGCGCGTTCCTTGTTTCAACAGCCAAATACGTATGATCAGTTAGCGGCAGGGCAGGACCAGAGGGCGCTCATCAATACATTCAATATCGCACCCGCATGGACCCACACGTTCAACACAAACATGGTCCTTTCCGTGAACGCTTTCGTCCGGCAGGACCGCTATCACTATTTCCCGAGTGCCGATGCCTTCTCGGACCTGCCTGCCACCCTCGCACAAAACCGGCGCCTAACCAACCTGGGTATACGTTCTGACCTCAGCTATGTTAAAGGCGCGCACAACATCAAGACAGGTGTGCAGCTTCAACATTGGTTTCTCAAGGAGCAGTTCAGTCTAGGCATTACCGACCCGACGTTCAATGCGCCCTGCCTACTTCCCTCAGGTTCCCCGGACCCGAGCGCCACTCCAAGCGATCCCACGCTATGTGATTCGGCTATTCCAGGGGGTACCGCGAATCCTGGGTTCTTGACTGGCCTCCTTCCTTTCGATCTAGCGCGTGGAGGCAGCCTTTTGGCGTTCAATGATCAGACTGACATCAAGGAAACCTCATTGTATGCTGAGGATTCGATTACGCTCAGAAACTGGACCTTCAGTCTGGGCATCCGCGGAGACCTATATCGCGGCCTCAGCAGAGCTTCTGAACCGGAACCTCGCGTTGCCGTAGCCTACAACATAAAGAAAACGAATTCCGTGCTCCGCGTTGGCTATGCGCGAGCCATTGTGACTCCCTACAACGAGAATCTCCTTGTTTCCAGTTCGACGGGCATCGGCGGATTGGGCGGTCCGGGCAGCGGAGCAATTCCTCCGAAGCCGGGTAAGCGTAATCTCTACAATGCGGGGCTCGAACAGGCGTTCGGGAAATACGTGGTGGTAAGCGCAGATTATTATTGGAAGTTCACCACACCCGATTACGATTTCGGAGTTTTATTCAGTACGCCGCTAACCTTTCCGGTTCAGTGGACAAAGGCAAAGATCGATGGAGTAGCGGCGCGCGTGAGCGTTCCTAACTACCATGGACTATTCTTAGTAACCGTGCTGGGAACTTCCCGCGACCGATTCTTTCCTCCCGGGGTCGGGGGTTTGATCTTCAACACTCCGCCTCCGCCAGGCGTTTTTCGAATCGACCATGACCAGTCATTCCAGCAGAGCACCCACGTCCAATATCAATGGAAGGGCAGTGGCCCGTGGATCGGCTTCAACTGGCGCTATGACGGCGGACTCGTTGCCGGTGCGATACCTTGCGCAAGTTGCGGAGGAAATGGACCGCTGGGCGACAATACTAGTTTGGTGGATACATCTCTCCTTACTCCAGACCAGCAGTTCGAGGCGGGCCTATTCTGCGGGAGTATACATGCCACTCCAACGACACCGATAACTTCTGCTCTGGGTGATAACTTGTGTCCCGCCTCGCAATACGGCTCGACGTTCATCAAACTGCCAGCCCCCGGCACTGAAAATGACGACCACAATCCGCCTCGCATCAAAGGGAGGAATCTGTTTGACGTGTCGGTGGGCGACGATAATCTCTTTCACGGCGACCGCTATAAGTGGGGCCTGCGCTTCACAGTCATCAACCTGACCAACAAAGAGGCGCTCTACAACTTCCTTTCCACCTTCAGCGGCACGCATTACGTCACTCCGCGAACAGAAACAATAGAACTCGGCTTTCACTTCTAAACCAGTCTACTTGCTATGAAATAAGCTCCGCTGGAATTTGCCGAAGGCTCCTTACAGGGAGCCTTCGGCAGCGGCGAGCCGTGCCCGTTTGTATGGACAGCCAGGTTTGTGTTGCGCCGCCCTCGCACGAAGGTCGCCACCTGTAGACGATCAGGGATGAAGTTGCAGGCGTCGGCAGGCGCCTTTTTCGTGGGGTCCCCGGACCCCCGGGGAATCCCCTTAACCCGGTGGAAATATAGGGTTATTCCCTGATGGCAGCCGTAGACGAAAAACCCTACACTCTTTGCCTTAGGGATCTATGCGACGGGTACAAATACTGTTAGCCGATGATCACGAAGTGGTGCGCAAGGGTCTGCGCGCATTGCTGGAGGCCCACCGTGGCTGGAAGGTAATTGCCGAGGCCACTGACGGCCGCGAGGCGGTGGAAAAGGCCACGGATATGCGCCCGGATGTGGCCATTGTGGATATTGGCATGCCCTCCCTCAATGGGCTCGAAGCCACGCGCCAAATCGTGAAAAAAGCGCCTCGCACGCGCGTTCTGGTCTTGACCATGCACGACACCAATGCGCTGATTCAGCAGGTGGTCAAGGCCGGAGCTCGCGGTTACGTGCTCAAGTCAGATGTGGCCAGCGATTTGGTTTCGGCCGTGGAAGCGCTCTGCCGTGATCAAACCTTCTTTACGTCCAAAGTTTCTCAGGTCATTCTGGACCGTTACGTGGGCAAGTCCGCGGGCATGGAGATTTCTCCCGATCCGGACTCGCCTTTGACTCCTCGTGAGCGCGAAGTCGTTCAACTTCTCGCCGAGGGCAAGAGCAGCAAGGAAGTCGCCGCAGTCCTGGGCATCAGTGTAAAGACGGCCGAAACGCATCGCATCAACTTGATGAGAAAACTCGATTGCCATTCCGTGGCTGAGGTCGTCAGATACGCCGTGCGCAACTTGATTGCGGAAGCTTGACGACAGCCCCCTCTCCGCCGCACGTAACCCTTCTCGGCCGGCGGCGCTCCGGCAAGGCCTTATCAAGAAAGCCTAAGGAACAAAGGGCGTCCTGCCTCGTAAGGCGAATTTGCCACCCGAATCCATTGCTACGGGTATTTCGGCCAAGATCGGCCTCGCTTGCGTTCTAGATAGGCTGCCTCTTCTAGACAGAAGGCATTATAGATAAGGCCGAGGGGACTCATGCCAAAGCGCGCTCGCGTTGCAATCGTCGTGGCTGCCATGATCATTTTTGCTATTGCTATGCTGGACCTCGTTCGCTCTAAGGTAGAAGCGAGCGGACGTGCACTTAAGACTGTTGCGGTTCAATACTCTACACTCAAAAGGATTTAAGCCGCGCCTGCTGAGGTGGTTCGTGCCGCTGCCAATGGCCAGGCTAAACGCCAGTAGTCCCTGATCCCCGAAACCTTTGAAAGGAAGCAGCTTACTGATGGGCGGTGATGAGCCCTGATGCCATTGTCCCCATTTGAGCCTCGCGGCTTAGCCCCGGGCGGCTCCATCTGTAGGCCACATCCACAGCGTTGCTGTCACAGTAAGGACACCGGCCGTGTCTGCTCAAGGCGTCCACCATCCGTAGGCAATTCGCACAAAACCATTCGTAGTCGCTCATCCGTTCCATCTTCTGCCCCCTTGTATTTACCCATCCCCCACGTCCGTATACCAACTGATTCGACGCGCCGGTCACGCTTTAGGGTGCATCGGAGAGACCTGAGTCCACAATCGGGCAAAACCCTACGCCCGACCGCGCTCTGTAAAGACTTACCCTATGGTCGGCGCTGGCACGGGTGACGAGCAAAACCTCTTGTTTTCAATGGGATTATGAAATGCGTGGGTGGTCTTGGTTCACCGGGCTGTAGCATAAAGAAAGCCCCGCCGGTTCAGGGTGCCGGCGGGCCGGTTCGCCAACTACCTTCCCCTGAACTGAACTGTTGATGCAAGAATCTCCAACGAGGGGCAACTCCACATTTCTCGAATTACGCATTTCGCGATCAGTTGACCACCTGCGGTAAAATAGATTTTAGAGTTTTTGTAATGGACCAGGTGTCTGCTGCATTCGCAACGGCGCGATGCGCCGACTTGCGACGCGCTGAAACGCGATTGATCATTGATGATTGCAGGGGTCCGTCTTAGGCTCTTGGCATGCAGAGATTTGACTCTCGATCAACGAAGGAAGCACGGTGCGCCTACTGTCGGCCTGGCTCTGACGTAAGTTCTTTGGAATACGTCGTAACAAAAGGCTCGAGCTAAGTGTCCTGAAATGTGCACATGCAAGTCAGGCCACTTATCCCTTTTAGAATGTGCACTTGCATAAAAGCGGGGGGAGGGGGTCTAGCGCGGGGCGCTCCGAAACCTGGCGCCTCGCCGCCTTCACGATGCGGCGAACCATCATCCGCGACTTAGAAAAACTTGTCGGAACTTCCGGCGTGTTATCGAGTACCGAGGATTTGCTGCTCTACGAATACGACGGTTCCGTCGAAGAAGCGCGCCCCGACGCGATCGTCTTTCCGCGCGGCAAGCAGGATGTGGTGGAGATCGTCAAACTGGCGAATCGCTATGATGTCTTTATCGTGGGCCGGGGAGCAGGCACGGGGCTCTCCGGCGGGGCGCTCGCGAGGCAAGGTGGAATTGTTTTGGCGTTCTCCCGCATGAACCACATCTTGGAGATCGACGCAGAAAATCAGCGGGCCGTGGTCGAACCCGGCGTTGTGAATCTCGATCTCTCGCGCGCAGCCGAGAAGTACGGCTTGTATTTCGCTCCCGATCCTTCCAGCCAGAAGTCCTGCACCATTGGCGGCAATGTCTCGGAAAATTCCGGCGGGCCGCATACGCTCGCCTACGGTGTTACTTCCAACCATGTCACCGGCCTCGAGTTGGTCCTGCCTGATGGCAAAGTTGTGCAGCTCGGCGGCCGGGGCACGGAGACGCCCGGCTATGATCTCACCGGCCTCGTGGTCGGCTCGGAGGGAACTTTCGCGCTGGTCACGGAAATCACTGTTAGACTTCTGCGGCTGCCTGAAGATGTGCGCACGCTTTTGGCCATATACGACTCGCTCGAAGATGCCACCGACAGCGTCGTGGATATCACTGCTCGCGGAATGATTCCCGCAGCTTGCGAAATGCTCGATGGCTGGACTCTCCGCGCCGTCGAAGCCTATGTCCATGCTGGCTTTCCTCTCGATAGTGCCGCCGTTTTGCTGATAGAGGTGGAAGGCGTGCGCGAGGCCGCCGAAGCCCAAGCCGCCCAAATCAGCGAGATTTGCCTGCGCCACCATGCGCGAGAAGTGCGCCGCGCGCGCGACGCTCGCGAACGCGCCCTGCTTTGGAAAGGCCGCAAGGAGGCCTTCGGCGCCGTTGGCCGCGTCTCGCCATCTTATTACGTGCTCGATGGCGTCATTCCGCGCACCAAGCTCACGGCGACGCTCCTGCGCATCGAAGAAATTGCCAAACGTTACCGCTTCGTCATCGGAAACATTTTTCACGCTGGAGACGGCAATCTGCATCCGCTGATTCTTTTTGACCATCGCGATCCCGATCAGTTCCAGCGTGCCCGGGCCGCCGGCGCGGATATCATGCAGCTTTGCGTGGAGATGGGCGGCACGCTTACCGGAGAACATGGCGTGGGCATGGAAAAGAATGAGCTCATGCCGCTGATGTTCAACGAAACCGACTTGGATTTGATGCGCAAGGTGCGTGCCGCATTCAATCCTGTGGGCCGGCTCAATCCCGGTAAAGTCTTGCCGCTTGGCAAGGGCTGTGGAGAAACGCGTCTGCGACCTTTTCCCCTCTCTGCGAGTGGGAAGCCATGAGCCAAGTTGCCGTATCGCTTGCTTCGCGCCTCGGAGAGTTTGTCGGCGCCGGCCGCGTCCTCACCGATCCAGCTTCGCTTGCTGCCTATGAAGTGGATGGCCGCCGGCCCTCTGCGGCTCTGCTTCCCGGTTCGGTTGCTGAGATAGCTGAAATTCTCCGCTTCGCTTCCGCCGAGCGCCTCGCCGTAGTCCCCGTTGGCGGCAAAACGCATCTGCACATTGGCATGCCGCCGCACCGGTATGACCTTGCTCTCGACGTTTCGGGAATGAACCGCGTGCTTGCCTACGAGCCGCACGATCTCACGCTGGGCGTTGAGCCGGGCATAACCTACGCCGAGCTCGATCGCAGCCTTCGCGAAAAAGGTCAGTTCCTGCCTCTGTCGCCGCCTTTTGCGGAGCGCGCCACGCTTGGCGGAATCGTCGCCGCAGCCGCGGATACGCCATTACGCTACGCTCACGGCACGGCGAGGGATTTCTTGTTGGGGGTCGAGTTCGTCACCGGTGAGGGAACGGTTTCTAAAAGCGGCGGTCGCGTGGTGAAGAATGTCACTGGCTACGACCTGCACAAGCTTCTGATCGGCTCGCTCGGAACTCTGGCTGTCATTACACGATTGAACTTCCGCACCTTTCCATTGCCGCCTGGCCAGAAGATGTTCGTGGCGGCCTTTACCGAGCAATCGGACGCCTTCACTTTTTGTCGCGCCATTATGGAATCTCCGCTACAGCCGAGAATAGTGGACGTCCTCAATCCCGGCGCGGCAGGGCTCTTCGCCGCGCGTGACGCCGGTTCCCTGATTCGGGGTTCCTGGTTCGTCGTTATTGAAGCAGCCGGGCACGAGGCGGTCCTGGAGCGCCACGCCCGCGATCTTGCTGCGATGTCACAGGACGCACGCGCCGCCGAATTTATCGCTCTCGACGCAAACCAACGAGATCATCTGTTCGGTGGCCTTTGCGAATTCTCGCGAATCGCGTTCGGTGCGACTTCCACCGCGATGGTTTTCCGTGTCACCGCTCTTCCTTCCGCCATGCCGATGCTGCTCGCCGAAGTACGCAAGCTCGTCGAGCGCCACGCATTCGATTGCGCCATTCTGATTCGTGCTTTAGGCGTCGTGTACCTCGCCCTTTTGCCCCCCGCAGACCCGAAGATATGCCCTCAATTGCTAAACTGCGCACGCGAGCTGACGACCCTCTGCGCCACCTCCGGAGCAGCCCCCATGATCGAGCTTTGTCCGCTGGAAATAAAAAACGCGCTCAGCATCTGGCCCCCTGTGGGAAGCGAACACGAGATTGCCCAGCGCCTCAAGCGCGTCTTCGACCCGCAAGGCATTCTCTCGCCCGGCCGGTTTCGAGGAGGCATCTGACTCCGATGTCGCAGATGTCGGCAAGCACAACGGCGCTTGAATCTGCCTCTCCGGCCAAGGGCCAGAGTGGCTTCCACGGTCCGGACCGCCCCCGAGACGTGGACTACCTGCATTGTATTCACTGCGGCTTGTGCCTCAACCATTGCCCGACGTATCGGTTGTGGGGTCTCGAAGCGGACTCGCCCCGCGGCCGCATTCGTCAGATGGTCCTCGTGGACGAAGGGCGGCTGGCGCTCGGCGAGTCTTTCGTCCGGCATATTGACCAATGCTTGGATTGTCGCGCCTGCGAAACGGCGTGCCCCGCGGGAGTGGAGTACGGCAAGCTGGTGGAAGCGGCGCGGGCCCAGATCGAGCAGAATTATCGCCGCCCGTTTTCGTCGCGTATCGCCCGAAGCCTCGTCTATCGCCATCTGCTTCCTTATCCGCGCCGCATCGCTACCGTGGCGCGCCTTGCGCGTTTCTATCAAAACTCTGGCCTGCAAACCGTAGCGCGCGCGTCGGGCTTGCTTCACCTGTTGGGACTGGCGGATCGCGAAAAATTGATGCCTACGGTGGAGAAGGAATTCTTTTTTTCGCGGCTGGGGCAGACCTTTGCAGCGCAGGGTAAGCGACGCGCTCGCGTGGCGCTTTTTGCGGGATGCATTTCGCAAGTCAGCTTCACGGCCTTGCATCAAGCTACCATTCGCGTGCTGGCGGCAAATGGGTGCGAGGTTGTCGTGCCCGAGGGGCAGCTTTGCTGCGGAGCTCTGGCCGCTCATGCCGGCGTGCGCGATATCGCCCGGCAGCTTGCGCGTGCAAATCTAGACGTCTTTTTGCGCGAGGATTTTGACGCCGTCATTACCAACGCCGCGGGGTGCGGCTCAACCCTGAAAGAATATGACCAGCTATTTTCCGCCCATGATCCGGCGCACGAAAAGGCTCGCGAATTTCGCGCGAAAATGCGTGACGTCACCGAATTTCTCGATGTGTTGGGCATGACGGCGCCTCTGCGCGAGCTTCGCATGCGCGTGACCTATCAGGACTCCTGCCATTTGGCGCATGGCCAGAAAATTCGCGAAGCGCCGCGGCGGCTGATTTGCGCGGTTCCCGGAATCGAGCTCACGGAGATGCGCCTAGCGGATAACTGCTGCGGCTCTGCGGGAGTCTACAACGTCACGCAAACGCAGACCTCTCTGGAGTTGTTAGCCGAAAAAATGCATTGCGCAGCTGAAACCGGCGCGGAAACCATCGTCACCGCGAATCCGGGTTGTCTGCTGCAAATGCGCGCCGGAAGCGAGATCCACAAAACGGGACAGCAGGTGCTGCACGTGATGGAGTTGCTCGATTGGGCCCTCAACGGAGCCCCGGCCTCAGCTATTTCTCGCCAATGAGATAGCGGCAGCCCGCCGGACCCATGTGCGCCGCATGCACTGTCCCGGCAGGAACGTCGCAGCGTTCTCCAGGGCCATACGTCGTGCTTCGACCGTCCAC
>WNGR01002178.1_pt1 | contig 23957 bp, 38 predicted proteins | sample 5407581 | NCBI WGS metagenome assembly WNGR01 (sample SAMN13153383, study PRJNA577476) | soil metagenome | isolation source: 80 cm soil or saprolite under Garry oak tree replicate 2 | place: USA:California | collected 2016-06-15
AATACATTTTGGTATGATGAAGTTGTGCTTGATACTGCACAAGATTGTGCTCCATGACGAAGAGTGATACACACAGAAAGGAGAGAGAAATCAATAGGAGTATCGCACTCATGCAATACATAGGCATTGGAATCAAACCAGGCGGATGCCCCATAAACAGTTGCAGATGACATCATCATGATACATCACATACGTTATGAACCAGCTAAATACGACCTCTCCCTCTAACAAACACCAATGTAAGTAAGCAAGGTTTTCAGTCGACAACAGCGACACCTAGTACTACAAAGAGAGGGCTTTGAAGCGCCTCATGAATCCCTGAACCCTAATACCACTATCCTAGGATCGAGTCATATTATCGTACATGTGATACTCGTGCTGACTGATGATAAGTCCATGACTAAGTACCGCTTACCCATGTAGTCATAACCATTAGGTAAGTGTCTTGGTGCAAATGTAACACAATGAGTCATTAGTCTGTTACACATCAGCAAACATCAGCAATCAAACATGTTCCTGGATTTTACTTTGGCTACTTGATTTGGAAATCAAGTAAATTTAAGTGAAAAAAGTCAACCAAGTAAAATCCAGAATTGTATCTCACGCCTTGGCTAATTAAATGTCAAGTGATTCTAAGTCCACCAGGGCAATCAAGTTCATCCAAGTAACAAAAGTCGCGTCCAGTCGCTTCCAGTCCAATTAAGTAACTAAACCCAAAAGCGTTGGGAGAATGGTATGGGGACAAGTCAATAGGAGGCACACCAAAAACAGGATGCTCCATGCCATGTCCACCAGATCAATTAAGTGATTGGAGATGAGATGTAAACTACAAGATATCCCAAAAGCTAATATGCCGTCGTTGTCGCATTGTCATCGCCGTTGCAGCTGCCGCTGCCACCATCGCTGCCGTTGCTGCCTCCGTGTTGTTGTTGTTGTTGTTGTTGTTGTTGTTGTTGTTGTTGTTGTTGTTGTTGTTGTTGTTGCCATTGTCGTCGCATCGCCATCATTGCATAGCTGTTGTTGTCATTGACATCGTCACCGCCCTTGCCGCCTCCTTGTTGTTGTTGCTGTCGTCGCGTCGCAATCGTCGTCGTCGCTGTTGCCACCGCCATCGTCGTCGTCGTCTTCATCGCGTGGCTGTCGTCGTCATCGTCGTCGTCATCATGTGGTTGTCGCCTTCGTCGTTGTCGTCGTTGCCGCCGCTGTAATTTTCCTCATTGCTGCAGATTGTCGTGACTGGGATCGCACGCGGCTCGCATTGGTGGGGTGCCCCAGCTGCGGCAGCGGCATCGTCGTGGGCGTTGTGGTTGGGGTCATGGCGGAGCGCCTCTAAGCGGTGGCGTCGGGGTCATCACGGTCAGGGTTGCGCGTGACCGAGCCATCGTGGTCAGGGACCCATGCCGCTTGTGGCTGGCATCGATGTAGCTGCATCATCCTTGTCATCCTCGTCGTCCTTGCAGTGGGATTGTCTGCCATCACTGACGCTCCACGACAGCGAGAAGAAGGCGAGCACGATGGCACCAAAAAAGGCGCCTGGCATAGCTCGTCGGCTTTCAGCTGCAAGTGTGGTGTGCTTGTGAACCCCGGTGCTGTGCAGATCACTTCAAATGTTTGTTGCAGCAGTAGGAAAATGGCTTACACAAGGGAGAAGGAAGAAGTCCAATCCGTGTGGTATATGAATGTGGATTCAAAAAAAAAACAAGTCACATTCGTATTGTTCGTTTGTTGATTGGTTCGAGCGTGGGAAAGCCTATGGAAAGTTCCGTTCCCTCACTATTACCATCACGTTTCAGTTCCTCCTTCTTCATCCCCGCCTTCATCCGTCGCTCTGTCACTGCAGCCTTGCGGCCTTCACTTTGAGTCCACCGTATTCTTTTCCCCATAATGACTCGAGGCAACCAGCATACCACTACCCCTGACGTCTAAGCGCCACAAAGGAGAAAAAAAGATGAGAATTTTAGTTGATGTATCCTCGCAATGTCCTTACACTGATCGCACGCAGGCCCTCCCACTGCTATGCAACTGCCATGGCACTACTTCATCGCCTCCACCTCGACACAGCCACCCGTCGCCTTGCACCCACCCTCACACACGTCGCAGGCACACATCGGCCCTGCCGCCCTCCAACTAAGATGAGTTTTCTTTCCTTTTTTTTTCCCCCATTCATCAAACTGTTGCAGGACAATAACTACCACATCATTGCCACCCCTACCTCCCTCGCGCAGACGCAGGCCACCCCTTCACCGTCGCAACCGCACCGACTCCACGCCACAACTGTTGCCCCCTCGACGACCGGCGCCAGACCCCGCCACGACTGCCGCCACCTTGACCCCGCTGCATACCAACCCTGTCGCCCCTGCACCCCCACCTCCCACACTTGCACTGCTGCCACCCTGCAGCACCTGGGCCCCATCCCTCTTGTATTAATAGTAGTTGCATGTACTCTTTATAGTTACAAATATATTTGTGAATGCAACCACCATGAAAGTGATCTGACAGTTTCCTGGCCAAGAATTGACTATGACATACTGCTCACTATATGTACTATGGATTGCTGCACTGTCTATGGTAGTACTTTGGTATGCTTATGATAGTCCTACAAGTAGACTTTATGTAGACTACACCACTACAATAGGACTACAGGAGCACTACATAGTTCATAAATGTTTCTACAAACACTATGGGTACTATGGATCACTATACCATCTATGAGTACTACTGTAGAGTCTGGTAGAGCCCCCAGGGTTTGCTGATGCTGCCTTTAGCTTGGTCTTCTTGAATCATCACTTGTCTTGTCCTCTACTCTACAAGATCTAAGGGCTTTCTCCCTTTCTCTACTTGTACCCAAGAAGTGACCATTGTCTCATGTCCAAGTGTCGTTGGACCTTGTGACCCTTTGTATCATGTGACCGTTGATGTCTGTGTATACCTATCTTCGCTAAGTCGTATTGCGTGTCATACTCAAGCCTAAGTCAAGGCTAACGTTCAGTGACAACGTAACATTAAGACCAAGCTCCTACCATGGCACGCCTTACCACCAAGGATCGTTGGGTCTTCGCACCCTACTCTATTGAACAAAGGGGAGAATGAGACGTACCTCTCATATACCTTAAAGAAGCAAGGTGGAGAACCGTCAGAGGAAGCACTGGATACTTCGTAAACATCCCAACAAGACCATCACAATATTACCCAGTTGAGTTTAACCACAACTTCATGTGTTGGACTGAGATTATGTGGAACGCCCCTCTTCAAAGGTGGAACGTTGAAAGACCAATGGGACCCAATCACTGGTGTGATATATTTGAAGACAAAGTACAAACAGCAGGACAAGTAGGACCTATTGACGGACAACCACCCCCAACACCAAGAACTCCAGCACCGTCAACAGAAGACAAAGATAACAAAAGTGAGTGATCTGACAACACAGTCGAATCAGGGGCCCCAGGAAACACAACAGAGGAAGAGAGATTGGCCAAGTTAGCTGAGTCTATTCACATCAATCCACCCGCTATGGCTACAATAACCAAAATAAGAGGAAACATAGTCAATGAAGAAGAAGCTAGTTACTTCAGATGAGAGGTAACAGAAGACATCAATCTGCAAACAGGACACTGAACAAGATGAATCGCCAACATAGTAGATGACAAAGCTGCACTTCAATGTGCCACTGGGCCTGACAGAGCTGATCCACCTAGTGGAGGACTGGAACAACACCCTGAACTACCACCAATTTGACTACCCCAAGATGACAGACTGGCAAGAGGATTCCCAGGAGGAGGATTCCCTGGAGGGGGAGGATTCCCTGGAGGGGGAGTATCTGGAGGAGGGGGAGGATATCCCAGAGGGGGAGGCCTGCCCGGAGCAGGACCCCCTGGAGGAGGAGGATAGAGACCCCTGCCAATCCAAATACCGCAACCACAACCAGGAAAATTGGTAGGAGAGATGCCCTCCATCTATGACGGAGATTGGAAAAACACGCAACTCTTCATCAATCAATGGGAGTTGTACTGGGGAGTAAACAACGACAACCCCCTTATGATCAACCCATATCAATGAGCTATGTTTTTCCTCACCTACATCAAAGGAGCTTGCATTAATGAATGGGTTGTAGCAGTAAACCACTGGCTGACAAGACAACTTCAAGGAGGAATCGCAAACACAGATGAAAGACTCTGGAATGAAGTGGTGGCATCCTTCCTCCGACACTTCACAGACAGCCTTGCAAAGGAAAAAGTGCAGTCTACCTTATGAGAAAGTATCAAGATGAAAGGAGAAGACATCGACTCCTACATTGCTGAATTCGAGGAAGCGGTCTGAATGGCTGAATATAGGTTTGATGTACCCCAAACCATTGACACCTTTACAGAGGGACTACCTACGGGGCTATACCAAAAGATACTCGAACTCGACCGACCCCACTCCTATGAACAATGGAAGCAAGCGGCCATTGACTGCCAGCAGACATACATACATATGAAAGCAAGGTTACAAGCACATCGAGGAGGAAGTGCACCCACAACAACCACAAGGATGGGTGCTGACCCAACAACTCACAAACCCAAATGCTATGGATACCTCAGCTGGAAGAACAAGGGGAAGAATCACAGGAAGTGAAGAAATGGACCCAAGGACAATGCCACATGGAGGATATATACCACAAGGAGGATTTATCCAAGGAAGAGGAAGGGGACCAAACTGTCCAAAAAGAGACATAAGTGAAGTTGAGTGTTACACCTGTCACAAAAAGGGACACTTCAGTCGCAATTGCCCACAGCATACTTGGAACAAGAACCAAAGCCAGGGAAGAGAAGTGATAGTCGACGATTGAAGTGTCACAGATGAAGAACAAATCATCGGCGCCCAAAACAATGCACCAACCCCTCAGCAATCCACAAATGCCTGGCTTAGAGGAGTTGCTAATGAAAGGGAAGAAGTTCAAGACCTTGTAATGAGGGATCTCCTTGGACAAGAGGATTTTCAAGGAGCCTAAACCCATTGGCCTGGGTGAGGGCAATTCATCAGCTTAATTCTGTAATAGTAACTATGTGATTCCGCTCCATGCAAATTCCCATTTCTGTCAGATCTAGCTGCGCAATGGCTGACCTAAAAGGACTTGTAGACTCAGGAGCTACCGACTGCTTCATAAGTCCTACATTCATCAAACGAATGAAGTTGGGGACATGACCCCTACAAAAACCATGAAAAATATGGAATATAGACAACACAGAAAACAAAGCTGGGTTGATTATGCATTACATTGATCTAAATGTACAGATGAAAAACATCCGCAGGGACATGAGATTCCTCATCACAAACATAGGAAACGAAGACATTGTCTTAGGATACCCATGGCTCTCCATGTTTGAACCCCAGTTTGACTGGACCCATGCGGTAATAAATGAGCAAGCTCTACCCATAGTCATCCAGTCAGTAAACCCCTGAATCCCCAGAAAAGACCCAATTATTGCCAAAATAACAGATGGAGATGTGAAAATCCAAAGATTACAAGACCCTACTATGAGAGCTACCACTGCCATGGACCTTGCCATCGTGGCCCAACAATACACCAAAAGTGTCACCGTACCACACAAATATCACAAATTCACAAAAGTGTTTAGCAAAGAAGAATCAAAGCAATACCCACCCTGACAAGTGTGGGATCACACCATCGAACTCAAAGAAGGGTCTCCAGATGTGGTAGATTGCAAAGTCTACCCATTAAATCAAACAGAGGATCAAGCAGTCCAAGATTTCATTGACATGGAACTTGCAAAGGGATACATACAAGTGTCCAAATCTCCTTATGTGTCACCCTTCTTCTTTATTAGAAAGAAAGATGGAAAACTACAACTGGTACAGGACTACCAGAAGATTAACACCCTCACGGTGTGCAACCAATACCCATTACCTCTCATATCAGATCTCATACGCGATCTGAGCAATGCACACATCTATACCAAACTGGATGTACAATGGGGGTACAACAATGTACAAATCTGCGAAGGAGATGAACCCAAAGCAGCCTTCAAGACATGCTATGGACTCTTCGAGCCCACAGTAATGTACTTCAGCCTTACTAATTCGCCGGCTACTTTCCAGACCATGATGAATTACATATACTGTGATGTCATCATCAAACACAAGCAACTTGGAACCATGATTCGCATCTACATGGATGACATCAGCATCGCCACTTGGACTAACATGGTCAGGCATATAGCAGCAGTTAAAGACATTCTCCTAGTTGCACAAGCTCATGACCTCTACTTCAAACCTGAGAAATGCCTCTTCCATGTGCCATCCATGGATTACCTGGGGGTAATCCTTGAAAAGGGGGTGACACGCATGGACCCAGTAAAAATTGTGGGAGTGGATGCATGGCCAATACTGAAAAACGTCATGGAAGTATGAAGAGTGGTGGGATTTCTCAATTTTTACTGCCCTTTTGTTACATTCCCGTCCAGAGACACTTACTCACTGGTTATGACTACGGAGGTAAGTGGTAATTAGTCATGGACTTATCATCAGTCAGCCTGAGTATCACATGTATGATAGTATGACTCGATCCTAGGATAACTGTACTAGGGTTTCGGATTCATGAGGTGCTTCAAAGCCCTCTCATTGTAGTACTTAAGATGTAGTCGTTGAAGACCTAGCTTCCTAGCTTGGTCTTCTTGAATCGCCACTTGTCTTCCTCTACTCTGCAAGATCTAAGGGCTCACTCCCTTTCTCTACTTGTGTTCGAGAACGCGACCATTGTCTTGTGTCCGGGTGTCATCAAGACCTTGTGACCCCATATACCACGTGACTAGGGAGTCCATGTGTATCTACCCTTTGCTAAGTCGTATCGTGCCCCACACACAAGCCTAAGTCAAGGCTAACGTTCAGTGGCAACGTAACATTAAGACCAAGCTCCCATTGTGGTGCACCTTACCACCAGAGATCGCTGGGTCTTTGCACCCTACTCAATCGAAGAACGAGGAGAACGAGATGTACCCCTCATATACCTTAAAGAAGCGAGGTGGAGAACCGTCAGAGGAAACACAGGGTATTTTGTCAATATCCCAACCAGACCATCACAATACTACCCCGTTGAGTTCAACCACGATTTTGTGTGTTGGACAGAGATCACTTGGAACGCCCCTCAGAATAGGTGGAACGTTGATAGACCAGCAGGACCAGACTACCGCTGTGACATCTTTGAAGACAAAGTACAAACAGCAGGACAGGTGGGACCTATAGATGGACAGCCACCTCAGACCCCAAGAACTCCAGCCCCATCCACAGAAGATGAAGAAGAAGGAAGCGAATGCTCTAACGACACTGTTGAATCAGGAGCACCAGGAAACACTACAGAAGAGGAACAATTAGCTGATTTAGCTGAGTCTATTCACATTAACCCACCAGCTATGGCCACGATGATGGAACCAGTGAGAATAGTCGAAGAAGAACCCACCTTTCTCAGGAGAGAAATCATGAACGAAATCAACCCACATACTGGACGTAGGATCGAGCGTATTGCCAACATAGTAGATGATGAAGCAGCCTTGAGACAAGCCCAAGAGCCTGACAGACCCGACCCACCAAGTGGAGGACCCAAAAGGCTTCCAGAATTACCGCCTATTCGCCTCCCACAAGACAATAGGCCCCCAAGAGGATTTCCTGGCGGAGGATTCCCAGGAGGCGGGGGATTCCCTGGAGGAGGAGCACCAGGAGGAGGTGGAGGATTCCCTGGAGGAGGAGCACCAGGAGGAGGTGGAGGACCCCCTGGAGGAGGTTGGGGACCCCCTGGAGGAGGTTGGGGACCCCTTGGAGGAGGTTGGGGACCCCCTGGAGGAGGTTGGGGACCCCCACCGATTCCCCTGCTGCAACCACAAGCTGGAAAACTAGTAGGAGAGACACCTTCTGTCTATGACGGAGACAGGAAGAACACGCAACTTTTCATCAATCAATGGGAGTTGTATTGGGGGGTGAATAACGACAACCCCCTTATGATCAATCCCTATCGACAGGCTATGTTTTTCCTCACATATATCAAAGGAAATCGCGTTAATGAATGGGTTGTAGCAGTAAACCGTTGGCTAACAAGGCAACTTCAAGGTGGAATAGCAAACATGGACGAAAGGCTCTGAAATGAAGTAGCAGCATCTTTCCTCCAACGATTTGCAGACAACCTAGCAAAAGAGAAGGCCCAATCCCTCCTCCGTGAAGGCATCAAAATGAAAGGGGAAGACATCGACTCCTACATCGTGGAGTTCGAGGAAGCAGTCTGAACAGCCAGATATAGGTTTAACGTACCCCAAACAATTGAAACCTTCACCGAAGGATTGCCCATGGGGCTGTACCAAAAGGTACTCAAGTTTGACTGACCACAATCGTACAAACAATGGAAGCAAGCAGCCATTGATCGACAACAAGTATACATGCATATGAAGGCAAGACTACAAGCACATCAAGGAGGGAGTACCCCAAAACCCCAATATCAACCAAGGGGATGGGCACCGACTCATCAACTATCCAATCCAAATGCCATGGACACTTCAGCAGGAAGAACCAGGGGAAGGATAACCGGAAGTGAAGAAGTAGATCCCAGCACCATGAGGAGCAACACCTATCAAGGACGGTATACACCTTGTGGGGGGTTTATGCAACGAGGAAGAGGAGGAGGAAGACCGTGAGATATGCGCGAAGTTGAGTGTTACACTTGTCACCAGAAAGGGCATTTCAGTTGCAATTGTCCCCAACACAGTTGGAACAAAAGCCAAGGAAAAGAAGCGGTGGTGGACGACTGGAGTGTAGTAGATGAAGAACCCATTGTCACTAATCGAAGCTTGACTCAAATGCCGCAACAATCAGCCGATGCCTGGCTAAGAGGAGTTGTGAATGAATGAGAGGAAGTCCAAGATCTCGTAATGAGAGATCTTCTCAGACAAGAGGAATTTCAAGGAGCCTAAACCCATCGGCCTGGGTGAGGGCAATTCATCAGCTTAATTCTGTAATAGTGACTACGCGATTCCGCTCTATGTGAATTCCCATTTCTGTCAGAACTAGCTGTGCAATGGCTGACATAAAAGGACTTGTCGACTCAGGAGCAACTGATTGCTTCATGAGCCCAGCATTCGTTAAGAGAATGAGTTTGGGGACGCAACCCCTACAAAAGCCAAGGAAAATATGGAACATAGATGACATGGAAAACAAAGATGGGTTAATCACGCATTATATCGATCTAAACGTACAGACCAAGGGCGTGTACAGAGACATGCACTTCCTCATCACCAACATTGGACACGAAGACATCATACTAGGATACCCCTGGCTCTCCACATTTGAGCCCCAATTTGATTGGACCCACACAGTAATCCACAAAGAAGCATTACCAGTGGTAATCCAATCAGTCAATCCTCAAATCCCTGGAAAAGACCCCATTATTGCCACCACGACAACAGGAACAGCCAAATACTACAAGAACACACTATTAGAGTGACAACGGCAACGGATCTCGCAATAGTGGCACAACAATACATTACCAAGACAAGGGTACCGGAGGAATACAAAAAGTATGAAAAGGTATTCAGCAAGGAGGAATCGAAACGATACCCACCAAAACAAGTATGGGACCATGCCATTGAACTCAAAGAAGGATCTCTGGACATGGTAGACTGCAAAGTATACCCACTAAACCAAATGGAAGATGTAGCAGTGCAGGAATTTGTGAAAAACAAACTGGCGAAGGGATATATCCAAGTATCTAAATCGCCATACGCCTCACCTTTCTTCTTCATATGAAAGAAAGACGGCAAATTGAGGCCAGTACAAGATTATTGCAAAATCAACACCCTCACTGTGCGTAATCAATACCCACTTCCCCTCATTTTGGACCTAATACATGACTTGAGCAATGCGCACATCTACACTAAATTGGATGTGCGATGGGGATATAACAATGTATGTATCTGAGAAGGGGATGAACACAAAGCAGCGTTCAAGACAAAATATGGCCTGTTCGAACCAACAGTCATGTACTTCGGCCTCACCAATTTGCCGGCGACATTCCAAACAATGATGAATTACATTTACCAGGATGTCATCCTCAAACACAAGTCATGCAGTACTACAATACAAGTATACATGGACGACATTGGCATTGCCACATGCACCACACTAATGGATCATATTGTGGCCATACGTGACATTCTCCAGGTAGCTCAGTCACATGACCTCTACTTCAAGCTGGAAAAATGCCTCTTCCATGTGGCTTCCATGGATTACCTGGGGGTAATCCTTGAAAAGGGGGTGACATGCATGGACCCTGTAAAAATTGCTGGCATAGACACATGGCCAGTACCCACAAACGTCACGGAGGTGCGAAGAGCAGTAGGCTTTTTCAATTTTTACTGCCCCTTCATTGAAGGATTTGCGCACATCGCACACCCACTACACCAACTAACACACAAAAATCAAGCATGGCGTTGGGGCAAAGAAGAACAAGAAGCCTTTGACACACTGAAAGCCTGGGTAGTTGTGGATCCAGTACTAGCCCACGCAAACCTCAAAGACCAATTCGAACTGGAAGTTGATGCGTCAGGATATGCAGTAGGTGCAGTACTACTACAATATAAAGAGGACGGTAAAAAGCACCCCATAGGATACTATTCGGCAACGCTCAATGAGGTGCAAAGAAACTACGACATCTACAACCTCAAACTACTTGCAATTGTAATGGCCCTTAGGAATTGGCAACCACTTCTGGCAGGGTCCCCTCACAAAATAATTGTCTATTCAGACCATCTCAACTTACAGTATTGGAAGACCCCCCAACGAATATCACGAAGAGTTGCATGGGAAGTACTAGAATTATCCAAGTATGACTTTGAGATAAGGCATATCCCAGGAAGACAGAATGGTCAAGCGGATGCCCTATCACGACGACCAGACTATGATATGGGGGAAAATGACAATACCAATGTCACCGTATTGCCAGAACGAGTATTTGTTCGGGCGACAAGGGTAAAGAAAGCACCACCCATGTGTCGAATAATATCCCAAGAAGAAATGACGCCACAAGATCCTGTATACCAACAACAGGAGAACCTCCTGGGACCATGGATCGACGCACATAGGCTGAAGAAAGTAGAAGGAACATGGTACAAAGATGGGAGATGTGTAGTAACCGGAGGGGCAAGTCATCATCGACTTCTGATACATGCTCACCATGATTCACCAGTATACAGACATCCTGGGATCAACAAAATGAACCAATTAGTAAGTCGAAGATATTGGTGGCCGAACATGTGAAAGGATGTTATGGAGTATGTGAAAGGATGCGCGGACTGCCAATGAAACAAAATAAACACACGACCCACCAAAGCGCCACTACAGCCCATATTCCCTCAACACGAAGCTATGCCTTTTGAAATTGTCGCTATGGACTTCATCACTAAACTCCCAGTATCACAGGGATACAATTTGATACTCACCATAACGGATCACAACTGCAGCAAAGCAGCAATATTCATCCCATGCAGAGAAGTGATGATGGCAGAAGAAATGGCAGGGTTAATTGTCCAACACATATTTCCAAGGTTTGGATTACCCCGGAGATTCATAAGCAACAGGGACCCCAAATTCGCGTCAAGGTTTATCCACAGATTGTGCAAGAGCACCGGAACAACCCAGAACATATCCACAGGTTATCACCCCAGAACAGATGGACAATCAGAACGCACCAATCAGTGGCTGGAGCAGTATCTATGGTTCTGGGTCAACGAACGCCAAGACAATTGGCACTCTTATCTACCCCTAGCAGAGTTTACGCACAACAATTGGCCAAGTGAAACCACAGGGGAGTCCCCTTTCTTTGTACTATACAGATTCAACCTGCGCACTGATTGGATTGATAAGCCATCCCCTATACCACAAGTGGCACTCTGAGTGGAACAATTCAAAGAAGCGAGACAAAAGGCCCAGGCACTAATGATCAAAGCACAGCAGTCATGGGTCAAGCATAGAGATACGCCCAAGTACAAGGAAAAAGACCTAGTATGGTTAGAAGGACGCCACTTACGCACCAATCAACCCGCAATAAAACTTGTGCCCAAATGTAATGCCACAGCTGGTGTTATCGTGCGACGTGCGTGATGCTTCATTCAGGAGTGAAGTCTTATCAGGACTTCAGTATGATGATGAATAAGATCGTGGGAGCAGGGCTCAACCAGATATAGTGGGGGGTCTCTACCGTGGACGCAGAATGTATGTTGTCTGCAAGTGAGAGGCAAAACAAAGGCCCTCTATTGCACCTTTATGGAGGGCAAAAGGTGACTGTCCTAGAGACTGCGAATCGGATGCTGTGATTTAAAGAGATATTGAGTCTACTGTACAAGCTAAGTAGACTATGGTTTATATAGTACAAGTTGGTGTTTGTTCAGGACAAACACATGACACGGTTCGAGTCATAGTATCATACATGAGTAAGCGTGCGTCATAGTGACATCGTAATGGTGTCATATGGAATGATCAGTCAGCGCATACGTCATTGCTCAGTCAGCAGTTCATAAGTAGTATGAGTCAGAGGCTCGGCACGTCATAGAATGTGATAGAAGGAAGAAGAAGGAAAAAGAAACGTGTCCAGATTCATAACATTACCCCCCGTTCAGATCTGAAGTCGGCCCAACTTCAACTCTCTCCATCGCTGTAGAGCTCGATGTCTACTTCTTCAGCTGCGGGATCTTCGTCATCAACTGGTGGGCAGCGATGGGCGCGCATGAACCCCAGCAGTCCCCATCTTCCACATGCATGGCATTGCTCATGTGTCGGGCAGTCAACCTCCTCATGTCCTGGGTTGCTGCGCAGGCACTTACCGCACCATGTTGGTACGTTCTCCTTCTGCTCCAATGCCTCCCCTACTGTACGACTCCCCTGTGGTACCTCAATCTTCAGCCTTTTGAAGAGGCACTTATTGGACCAGTGCATGTAACTCCTGCACCAGTTGCACTTTGGCCCTTTTTGCTGAGGACAGCACCTCCACTTGTGGTTGGGGCTGTTGCACTGCCAGCACAGGCTGGAGTGCAGGGTGTCATTGAGTCGTGGCATCTCGAGGGGTCCCCTTGGCCTAAGCCCAAGGGGCATGTCCAATGGTGAACGCATCGGCCCCATGATCATACTGGTGTAGGTGTTAGCGAGGGTCTGATAAAGACCCGCCCTCTCCATCTGGTCCTGGATGGCCCCAATTGTCTGCTCCACGTCGAACCGCACACCCCGGAGTCGGGTTTCTTGCTGCCTGAGATCGTCAAGCTGCTTTTCGATTTTGATCTGCAGCTCGAGTTTCTCGCAAAGACATGACACCTCCACGTTGATGCGCAGATCTTCTAGGCGTCGCAGCATCTCATCAATGGTGTAGGTGTGCGGGTTCTCCCTTGAGAACTGGAGTACCTGCGAGTTGGTGAGCGGGATGGGAAGGTGCGTCAGGTTGGGAGTGGAGAGATAGACAGGGGTGGCGTAGATGGGTTGGTCACGTCCCATCGTCCCGACAACTTCCTGTCCTTGGTTGCGGTAGTAGATGAAGGGTGCCACTACTTGCGTGGCATGGTATGAATCATCAGTTCGAATGAGGATGGGATAGTAATGGAAGGAGGAGGGGTGATTGGGGAAGAAGGGGAGTCCCGGGTTGTCATCTCTGGGCTGCTCTGCTGTCCTAGAGTAGTCGATTGGTTCTTCAACTTCTTCTATGACAGTGGCGACTTGGTTGGTGAATTCAAGGAAGCGGTCTTCCGCCATTTCCCTTATCATATCGGCGGATGGGATCATGACCGGTGGCAGGGTGATGGCTGTTTCTTCGGTGGCCATTCTGATGCTTTCTGGGGAGGAGATACGAGCCCTGCAAGCTTCGTCGGCGAGGACAGCATTTTGGTATGCCCCCTGTTCGCCCATGCTCTCGTATTCGTCAATGGAGTAGGAAGTCATTGATGTGGGTAGGATGTGGAATGGGAGAAAGGAGGATGGGGCTTTTTCGTCTTTCAAGGCCTTCTTTTATGTGCTTTGAAGCGCCCCTTCTGCATTGGGATATCGGCGATAGAAGTCGGCGATAAGTTCTGGGGTATGTTTCAGGTGCTCCACAGGTTCCCAGGTGCTGTTGCTTGTGGGAAATCCCTTCCACTTGATTAGGTAGTGGAGTTTGCGCCCCCGTCCTTGTCGGCATACTTGTTGGACTTCTTCGACTTTGTATTCTTCTTCCCCATCGATAAGGTCCGGTGTTGGTCAGGTATAGTTCAGTCTGTGCAGCGCCATCTCCTTATAGGGCATCAGGAGGTTGGTGTGGATCACTGGGTGTATTTTCCATTGGGGCGGTAGTTCTAGTTCGTATGAAATGTCTGATAGGACCTTCTTGATGGGAAATGGTCTGTATCGCTTTGGGGCTAGTTTTGATGTGGGTAATGGGTGTGTAGATTAACCCCTCAAGCCAGACCAACGCTCCTGTCTTGTAGGGCGTAAATTTGGTCTTGCCTCTTTCAGCCATTAGGCATTGTGCATGTTTGATGCACTATTGTGCCTTGTCTCTGGCTTCTTTTATTTCGAGTAGTCTTTGGTCTACGGATGGCACCTTCGTTGTTCTTTCTTCCCATGTCATCCTCAGCTCATTTCCCATGAGTAACTTGAATGGTGAGTGTTTTGTGGTTGTGTTGGGCCAGGAGTTATGTGTGAACTGGGCTATAGGCATAAGGTCTGCCCAGTTGTCCTGTTGCGTGTTGCTCCAGTGCCATAGGTACTGCTTGAGCCATTGATTATTCCTCTCGGACTGCCCATCTGTTTGGGGGTGGTATGCTGACGATATGTTTTGTTTGATCCCTAGTGTTTTGCAGAGGGTTCTCATGAATATCGATATGAACTGCATTCCTCTGTCAGTAATGAGTCGTCTAGGGATGCCGTAGTGGGGGTATATGTGTTGAAGGTATAGTTTGGCAAGTCCTTCTGATGTGATGGTTTCGTTACAGGGGATGAATATTGCAGCTTTGGTGCAGTCGTGGTCTGTGATCGTAAGTATGGAGTCATAGCTGTTCGACAGAGGTAGTTTCGTGATAAAGTCCATTGCGACCACCTTGAATGGTTGCGCTTCAGGATCGGTTGTTACCAGGAAAAGATGTGGTTTCTGGTGGTGCATGTTGATTTTGTTTGCTTGACATATGGCACATCCCCTAACATATTCTTCGGTGTCATGTCTAACTGTTGGCCACCAATATTCCTGCTTCAACAGGTGGTAGGTGTTGGCGATTCCCAGGTGGCCATGGTAGGGAGGGTCATGAAAACTGGAAATTACCCCCCGCTTAAGGTTGTTGCTGCTGGCGACAACTAACACCATGTCTTTCCACCACATGTTGTGTTCGTGTCATAACTGATGTGAGTTAGCCCATTGCTGAATTGTCTTCCCATGGGCCATATTGCTTGCATTGACTCTTGATCGTATGTCAACTTCTTCTATTGGTTCTTCGCCTGTGATCCTAACGAAGACGTCATGGGGGAGGACTATGACATCTTCGTTGTCTCCTTCCCCTGTATTGTAGTCGCTCCTTCTTGACAGGGTGTCTGCCCTAGCGTTCTTTGTTCTGGCTATATGTTTTAGCACGAAGTTGTACTTGGATAGTTCTTGGAACTCTCTCGCCACTCTTCGGCTGATTTTCCATGGCTCCTTCCAATATAGCAGATTTGTGTGATTGGTATGAATGATGACTTGGTGAGGTGCTCCTGCAAGGTACGTCCGCCAATGTCGTAGGGATTTAACTATGGCGAGGAGTTCCCGGTCGTATATGTCATAGTTCCGCTCTGCTTCCGATAATGTTTCTGAGAAGTATGCCACTGGATGCCATCGTCATAGTTCGTCTTGTTGGCTGAGGGTTGCTCCAATTGCAAAGCTGGATGCGTCAACCTCCATTTCAAATGGGTTTTCCAGTGTTGGCATGAGGAGTACTGGTTTGCTACATATGAGCCTTTTCAGCATTTCAAACACCTGTTGTCTTTCAGGAGTCCATTCCCAGGTTATGTCCTTCTTCATCAGCTCATTGAGGGGTTTGGCTATTTTTGAGAATCCCTTGGTGAAGCGTCAATAGAAATTGATGAAACCCGTGAATCCTCAAAGTTCGGTGAGGTTCTTCAGTGGTTCCCACCCGGCTACTCCTGCCACTTTGACTGGGTCCATTCGTATCTTTCCATGCCCAATAATAAGCCCCAGGTATTCGACTTCTAGTGCTTTGAAGGTACACTTCTCTGGTTTGAGATAGAGGTTGTGTTCTTCTAGTCTGGTGAGTACTTGATGCACTAGTCATCGGTGATGTTTTAGGTCACTAGGGGTTGTGATCAAGATGTCGTCCATGTAGATAATGACTTCTCCTGCCATCATGAGGTCGTGAAATATGGTGTCCATCATGGTTTGGAAGGTGCTTGGGGAGTTTGTCAGTCCAAAAAACATGACGCATGGTTCATAAAGGCCTAAGTTGGTTTTGAAGGCCCCCTTCCATTCATCGCCTTCTTTTATTTGGACGTTATTGTATCCCCAGCGAATATCCAGTTTGGTGAACAGTCGCGCATTCCGTACTTGGTCGATAAGTTTGGAAATCAGTGGTAGTGGGTATCAGTTTTTGACAGTTAGACTGTTAAGTCTCCTGTAATCCTGGACTGGGCATAGATCTCCGTTCTTCTTTTTGATGAAGAAAAATGGCAAGGAGTACGGAGATTTTGAAGGATGAATGTATCCTTTGGCAAGTTGTTCTTCAATGAACTTGGCGAGCGACTCTTTCTCTCCCTGGGTCATGGGGTAGATTTTACAGTCGATTGTCTTGGGTGCCTCCGGGAGTAATTCGATTGCATGATCCCATGTTCTTGGAGGCGGGAATCAATGCGACATTTCTTCGCTGAATACCTTTTGATATTTTCAGTATTCCTCCGGAACCATTTCTTCGTAGGTTCATTTCGTTTGATCTGCAGCCAACTGGGCTAATTCAGATGCCACAGTGGTCTTTCGGAGAGGCACTCTTTTGGACTCCATCTCCGAACTCGCCTCCCAGCCTCCTTTCAAAGGTTCTAGGGCTTGGGCACAGACATTCTGGATTGCCACATATGGCACCGAATCTGGGTCTTCATTTTCAATCTCCCATTCTTCTTCTGTGATTGCACTCGATACTTGTACTCCTTTTGGGTTTAGGGAGGATATGATGATGGGTTGAAAGGTTTTGTCTAGGGTGGCATCTTTCCAGTGTATTGTTGGCTTGAATGCGGTAAGCCATGGATACCCTAGAATAACTTCATCCTTTCCTAGGTTGGTTAAGAGAAACCTTAGAAGTTTGGTATCGGTGCCTGTGTGAACTTGTAGATCCGTGAAATGGGTGATTTCTCCATCCTGATTGTGCGTTCCGTCTACGTTCCAGATCCTTAGTGGAGCCTTTAAAGGAAGATAGGAAATCTGGAGTCGTTGGAGCAGTCGTTTGCATATGAAGTTGTCGGTTGCTCCTGAGTCGATAAGGACTTCTCGTTCAGCTGTCGCGTGTGTAGATTCAAATAGAACTGATATTCGCATGGATTTGTATCTGCTGTTATACACGCTAATCCGAAGCGCTTTTGCCCAGGCTGTCGGGCTCAAGCATTGAGAAAATCCTGTTTGTTCGCAAACAACTTGTCCGTGAATGCATTGCGCACTTCTTCAGGTTTGTTGTGAAGGGTGGCTAGGTAAGCCTGCACTCGTTGTTGGTTAGAGAGTAGGCTGGGGGAACTGATAGCTACGGTGGCGGTGATGGTGGATGTGGAACCCTCGTTTCGTTGGGGGCAGTATTTTGAGATGTGTCCTTGTTTGTTGCATCAATAGCATCGTCCCTCCGCCCATTGTTTCTCTTTTTCTCCCGTGGCCCCCGTGGTGGTGGCTCATGCCCAAGTTCTTTCTATGTCCATAGCATTCGGGTTTCTATTGAGCACATTCCTCCATTGCATCTGCATATGTCCTTGAGTCCTCTGTCCTCCTTTAAGCCTGTCACGGAGTTGAATGTACTCTTCTTGATGGAGTCGCGCCGAGTAGGTCCAATCATTCCAGTCAACGGGATGGTCAAACTTGATGCAGTTGACCATAAGCTTCGGTGGTAGTCCATCAGCAAACATTCCCAGTGTTACGTTTTCGTCAAGAGTGTAACCTGCTTTTCTTGCCAGGTTTTGAAATTGGGAGATGTAGGTGTTGACATTGTCTCCCTTCATTTTAAAGTCTCGAAGTTGGTGCTGGGCTTTGACTTTTTCGGCTGTGTCCATGTAAGCCTGTCGGAATCTGATGTCGATTGTTCTCCACAGATTTTCTTTGGCGTAAGCGACTCCTGTTTGTACTTGGTCCATCAACCATTGTGCTTGTTTGTCGACCCAATCATCGACTAGAGGTCCTCTTATGTAGGATAGGAAGGTCATTGCTCGTTGGAATGGAACCGCCAATTGTTCTACTGTGGGGTTCATTCCTCTGTATAGGGTGAACACGAGTAAAAAGGCTCGGCTTTTTTCTCAGTTTCCGTCGAATTCGGCTGGTGGATTTCCTCCCAGCTTCCCATGGAGAGGTGCAGCTCTGCCTGCAGGTGGCGCTCCTGCAGGTAGCCCTCCGCCGCCACCTCCTCCTCCTCCTCCTCTGCCTCCACCTCTGCCTCCACCCCCACCTCCACCTCCACCTCCACCCCCACTTCCGGTAGGGATGGTGGCGGTGCTGCTTGGGATTGTGCCAGTGGGTTGTGTGATAGTAGTTGTCGTGGTTGACATGACGGTAATGGGTGGTTGGGTGATAGTTATGGTTGTTGTGGGATTGGCAGGTGGTACCATTGTGAGGGAGGTAGTTCCTGTGTTCTGTGATCCTTCTGCAGGAGGGTCCTCTGGTTGGTCTACGTCAATCGGGGTTTCGGGTGACCTTGTAGGTTCTACCCCTAGTCCTAGTGGAACTGGTTTGATAGTATACCACTTATTTGCTTCGTCAACTGCAATGTATACCCAGAGGTGATCTTCTTCGATATAATGGATAGGCCAATATTTGCTGAGCCTATGTGAGAAGATGTAGTACCCTTCTGTTTCCCTTCCTGGATCTCGTCTCCAAACTGCGACTCCTTTGATGTTTTGTGATAGGGTGTCGCTTTCAGTCCTGTCAATGTATGATGGCTGAAACTTGGTTCTGGCTCTACTGGTTAGTGCCACGTTGGAGGAGACTCGATATAATGTAATGCCACAGCTGGCATTATCGTGCGACATGCGCAATGCTTCGTTCAGGAGTGAAGTCTTATCAGGACTTCAGTATGATGATGAATAAGATCGTGGGAGCAGGGCTCAACCAGATATAGCAGGGGGTCTCTACCGTGGATGCAGAACGTATGTTGTCTGCAAGCAAGAGGCAAAACGAAGGCCCTCTATCGCACCTTTATGGAGGGCAAAAGGTGACTGTCCTAGAGACTGTGAATTGGATGCTGTGATTTAAAGAGATATTGAGTCTACTGTACAAGCTAAGTAGACTACAGTTTATATAGTACAAGTTGGTGTTTGTTCGGGACAAACACATGATGTGGTTCGAGTCATAGTATCATACATGAGTAAGCGTGCGTTATAGTGATGTCGTAATGGCGTCATATGGAATGATCAGTCAGTGCATACATCATCGCTCAGTCAGCAGTTCGTAAGTAGTATAAGTCAGAGGCTTGGCACGTCATAGAATGTGATAGAAGGAAGAAGAAGGAAAAAGAAACGTGTCCGGATTTGTAACACCAAATGACATGGCCCCTTTCCTATTGTTCAGGTGATGTCCCCTGTCAACTATCGATTGAAACTTCCCACACAGTGGAGCGTTCATGACATCTTCCACATCGATCTTCTCACACCGTATCATGAGACCCCTCTTCATGGGCCCAACTACTCAAGACTGGCTCCAGACCTTGTTGATAATGAAGAGGAATATGAAGTCGAGAAGATTCTAGACTACCAGCACTTCAGCAGAAGGCGAAAATTGCAATACCTTGTCAAATGGAAGGGATACCCAGACTTGGACAATGAGTGGGTCAATAAGGACATATATGCCGATGAGGCGATAAGGGAGTTTCAAAATCAAAACCCTGCCTTGGGTGCACATATAAGCAAGGGACATTCAAGCAAGTCACTTATCCTCCCTCTTCCCCAGACTACCACCTTGCTCACTAAACTCTCATCCTTCATGACCGATGTCAACCTGTACTACCTCGGCTCCCCCAAATGGATCTTCGGAGCTGAGCTTGACAAAGGACTTATCACCAAGCAAGAAGCATGAGAACTCTGTGCTAAGAAGTACATCTGACCCCACATCACCGATGAGAACGCCCTCACCGCTCCTCTTACTGAGCAAGAGTTGGATCAAATCCAACTTCAATTCCCAGACCTTACTCAGAAGCCGATGCCCCCACGTGCATTATCACCCATGGTGCGACGAATGTCAGACCCTGATGGGATGGGAGCCACCCCAACCCATCAAGCTGAAGTTCACAAGATCAATACCGCCATTTGGGGACCTAAAGATGGTAGTGCAGGCGAGATCCCACTGCCGGTCCCCTTTCAGGACCTGTTACGTGTGGACTCCCACGTGACCGGCAGACGGCAAAGCGCAAGCAGAAGGCAAGTGCAGAAGAATGGATCAAAAGTGAGGACGGCATTACAGAGAGAATGACCGGGCCAAATGGAGTTTACGTCAGATATGTGAGTGCTCCCGCAGATGATGAAGGACAGGATTACGTGGTGCGAGCAGGTGCAATGATCACGTGATGTGGTCTAGGCAGGACTAGGCCCTTATCTATGGACTGAGACAAGAGGGCGCTGTATGAGCGCCAGATACTGATAGTGGATAGTGGTCTGATTGGACGATATCATGGGCGCTGCCTTGTGGGTATGCCTAGGCCCTTATCGCAGAATCTAGAGTTGTGATTGTGAGTCATGGGACTGTATTTTGTTCCTGACTGTATTACGCCCTCGTGCTACTGGTTACTCATATTAGGGTTCATGATTGGAGAGGAGCTTGAAAGCTGCCTCAGAGATGTATATAAGGCTACCTTACTTGACTTGTAGTCGGTAGCTTTGAGATCTTGAACAATCCCCTGGTTGTTACTGGATAGTCAATAGCAGATTTCCTTTTGCCACTTCCTTCCCTCCATAGTGTGCAGTCGTCGCCCTTAACTTGGGCAGGTTATATCATCTTTGCTTTGTCATCGTTTGCCTTGAGCGTGCGTACCTAAAGCCCTCAAGAGGTCGTTACAAAAGCATACACCAAGAATCATTGCAAGTCGCGATAGACGTCCAAGCGGGAACGTAACAGGACCCAAATCAAAGCACAAAGCGCCCTCAAGAAGCTATGCTCAACGTGGAGGGACAAGCAATTCACAAGAGCTGCTGCCAAGAGAAGTGGGCAGTTAGCAGCATGGGAAGCACTGTGCCGGCAAGTACGCTGGCAACACGTGGCCCATGGAGCCGCACCACCAGTGGAGTAGTGGAGGACTTATATCCAGATGAGCACCCATTTATTTGCACCATCACGGACTCTGATGACCCCAATGAAATGCCCTACGCTGCCACTACCACTGGCTTCCCTCTGTACAAGGGGAGCTACCGCACGCACACCAAGACCATCCCAGCGGGATTCCAACGAAATGAAGGAGATCATTTCATCCCATTCCCTATCACAGAGCCACATGGTGAGACGAAGCAAGCGGAGTACATGCAGGTCATCCTCCACCCCAATCCCATCGTAGTGGGGTTACGTGACGACAGCAATAAGGTGTACAGCAAGCCACTGTACGCTGCCCTGGTCTACCACTACAATGGGAAGCCCACGTACAATGTGCAAGGGCTGGAGGTGCTTAAGGAGGATGCAGCAGGGAAGGCACAGATGGACTGTATGATCAAATGTCTCAACGATCCATCACTAACCGCAGAAGTTCACCGCTTCCGCATGATCTCGCAGGAGCTTGACTGGGTAGAAGAAGCGTTGATCGACAGCAAAGACCAGTGGGGGGAGCTAGCCACTATGAAGCTCAAGACGATCCGGAGGTTGGAGATGGCGGATGCACTGCAGAGGATGCAGGAGCAGGACGAAGGACTCATCGATGATGTGCTACAATCAGTAGTGGAGGGTTCGCAATGTGGGCATCGCACCTGAAAAGGGGGTGATGTTATGTTCCCATCCAGAGACACTTACTCACCGGTTATGACTATGGAGGTAAGCAGTAATTAGTCATGGACTTATCATCAGTCAGCCCAAGTATCACATGTACAATAGTATGACTTGATCCTAGGATAACTGTACTAGGGTTTCGGATTCATGAGGCACTTCAAAGCCCTCTCATTGTAGTACTTAAGATGTAGTCGTTGAAGACCTAGCTTCCCAGCTTGGTCTTCTTGAATCGCCACTTGTCTTCCTCTACTCTGTGAGATCTAAGGGCTCACTCCCTTTCTCTACTTGTGTTTGAGAATGCGACCATTGTCTTGTGTCCAGGTGTCATCAAGACCTTGTGACCCCATATACCACGTGACTAGGGAGTCTGTGTGTATCTACCCTTCACTAAGTCATATCGTGCCCCACACACGAGCCTAAGTCAAGGCTAACATTCAGTGGCAATGTAACACCTTTCATGAAGGGATTCGCACACATCGCATGCCCCCTACATCAACTGACAAAAAAGAACCAAGAATGGCACTGGGGAAAGGAAGAACAAGAAGTGTTCGACAAACTCAAAGCCCTAGTAACTGCAGAACCGGTACTGGCCCACACCAACCTCAAAGACCAATTTGAACTAGAAGTAGATGTGTCTGGATATGTGGTGGGTGCTGTACTGTTACAACACAAGGAGGATGGCAAAAAGCACTCCATAGGATACTATTCCACGACACTTAATGAAGCACAGTGAAACTATGATATCTATGACCTGGAATTACTTGCCATCGTCATGGCTCTCAAAAACTGGTGACCTCTACTTGCAGGATCACCCCACAAAATCATCATATACTCTGACTACCTCAACCTGCAGTATTGGAGATCACCGCAGAAGATATCTTGCAGAGTCACAAGGGAAGTATTGGAACTATCTGAGTATGACTTCGAGATAAGACACATCCCAGGAAAACAAAATGGAAGAGTGGATGCCCTATCAAGATGATCAGACTATGACATGGGAGAGGATGACAACACTAATGTAACAGTCTTACCTGACCAAGTCTTTGTTAGAGCAATGACCACTGGAAAAGCCCCACCAATGCGAAGGATTGTGAGCAGCGGTAGGAGGCGCGGAGTTGGAAGAGCGCTAGCGCAAGATCACGTACGAGATAGGCAGGAGGGGATGAGCAAGGGACGGCTTAAAATGGCACTCCAGGTGCTTTTTCGAGAACAATGTGATGGTTCCATTCGGAGCGAATACCAGCACTTATAAGTACATGCAGGTGGGCCACAGCTGAGACATAAAGACAAGAGGCCATAGTAAGGTAACAAAGAGTGAGACGGAAAAGCATTTAGGTCTGCAGTCACGAGTCATGCAACAATGCGTGTCTCTGTGTGCGCTTGGACCCGCACGCCTGGCGCTTGCTTCTGATAATAGTAGGTACAAAGGCTATTCGTAAATTGTCAGCGCAGACTCAGAAATATCTCAGACACGAGAAAGAAACAATAGTTCACAAAAGGATCATATCAACGGAGGAAATGAGACAAGAAGATCCAGTGTATGCCCAAGATAAGACCCTTATAAAACCATGGGTGGATGCACATGGGCTAAAGAAGATCGATGGAACATGGTATAAAGATGGAAGACGAGTGGTAACCCTTAGTAAAAAAGGAAAGTCGGCCAGTAGTCAGGTGGTAGTCAGGTGGTAGTCAGAATTTTCAACAAAGTCAATAAATAGTCACCTTGTAGTCAGTTCAAAGTCATAAAGACTTGGAGACAAACTTAAATTGGGTGTGGTGA
>WNGR01001764.1_pt1 | contig 23955 bp, 29 predicted proteins | sample 5407581 | NCBI WGS metagenome assembly WNGR01 (sample SAMN13153383, study PRJNA577476) | soil metagenome | isolation source: 80 cm soil or saprolite under Garry oak tree replicate 2 | place: USA:California | collected 2016-06-15
CGGCGATGACAACGCCGGCCACAAGCCGTGCGGGGACCTAACCGCGAAGATGACTAGGCCGCGCGCGACCCATAACGACCCTACACTGCCGCTCAGAGGTGCCCCGTGAGTGAGATCATCCACGACGCCCACGACGATACCGACGCCGGGGCACTCCACCAATGTGAGCCGCGTGCGACCCCAATCACGACGACGACGCAGCCGCGTGTAACCCCCGACCACCACCATTATACCACCACCACCCAGGTACTCCACCAACGCAAGCTAGAGCCGTGTGCGACCCCTACCACGATGAGAAGGACATCAGGGATGATGATGGCCACAGTGGCGATGACGACGGTGACGCGAGCCGTCTGCTCCCACAACAAGGATGGTCGCGGCGGCAACGACGCTGACGCCGACGCAAGCCGTCTGCCGCCACGACAGCGATGACCATGGCAGCAATGGTGACGACAGGGATGGGAGCCATCTTCTGCCACGATAACGACACCGCCCCACATGCGACCCCCACCACCATGACGATTCTGATACCGCTCATTAGCGACAATTGTAGTGTAGAACTGTAAAATAGTATTGTAATCAATTATAGTCGATTTGCTTTTGCTCCTGGACCAACTCAGGCCTATACAATTGATATCAAATAGATACACGGGTTTGTGGATATAATTGTTCGGATTTCTGAAGGCAATCGCAATCGAATGGTTCCGGTTTTTTTGTGCTTGTAAAAAAAAAATTGTTCCATTTTAGTCAATCTCGCGTCCCTATATTTCACTGGGATTCTAACCGGATCTGACTAGATCTGACTGCCAAATGACTCTCGTCCGACTTAGCCGGACTGTCTATGACTTATACAAAATTTCTGACTTGGTTCGACCCGGATTTGACCGGATTTGACCCCCAGCTGACCCCCTCCGGACTGCCGGTGACTAACTCTGACTTCTCTTTTTTACTGAGGATCACCAGTCACCGATCACCCGCAGCCAAAATCGTGATCGTACTCTACTGTACAATCCTATCGTGGTAATTGAACTTACCCGCCACCTGCTATCAAGGTTCTTGTACCCTAGTCAACGAGAAGCACCATTACAGTAGATTCCGACTAAGGCCATAGGCCTGTTGTGTATGGCTATTGCTTTTGTCAATTTCCGTGTCGAGATGGCAATATGTAGTGGTATGTACTAGATTGCCATCAAGCATTCATCTTATGGTAATTTATTATGTAGGTGGACTTCCCTGATTCAGAGTGGAGAAGAAGAGTTTAGTGGGGAGCGAATATTCTGAATCGCACACAAGAACAAGGAAAGAGATTGAAGCCAGTGTTCTGTTGGGCCAGTGCTGGCGCACGTGAGGGATTCAGCCTGAGGTACACCGACTAGTAGGAGATACGAATCACAGGGAGCGTGAGTAGGAAGTTCGCGTAGGATTTATGAAATGTGACGTGAAAGTGAAGGTGAGGTGGGCCGCCACGGATTTGGAGCCATCGCATGGGCCACAGACTTGAAGCACCCATCAAATCGCCGCTTTAATAACGCTACAATTTGACAATTGCTAGATAGGTTATGCCACCAATAGACAAACAAAGGAGAGGAGGGTCACAGGGTCATTAACAAAAGGCTACAAGTCTGACGAAACGTTCTTAAAACTAACCCTCCCCGCATATAGACGAGGACCAAAGAAAGGTGGTGAGAGCAAAGTGGCGTTCATGCGGGTGCTCGCACGCTGGCATCAATCTAGGTGGAGCCAGGACATCTGGTAGTCGGGCATGTCTTTTGGTTTCGTTTTGGCAGGCACAGCGAGAGTAGTGCTTGATGCGCCAGGAACGGATTCGAGCTGTATCTGTTCTGCTGTTGGTACGAACACAAATGGCTCGGCCAAAAATCTGTCCGACTGCGTCGCTATGCCAGCCGTTGTGAAGTGCATTGTGCTGTGGGCGCCGTGGTCTTCTCCACGTGGGTAGTTTGAAAGTTGCAATCCTGTAGGGAACTGGGGCGGATCGGACCTGGGTTTGAATAATAATAATAATAAAACAGTAAGGAAGTGGGTTCAAGTTGGAGTCTGGATGCACTAAGCGTACGAGTAGTATTCGGTGAGAGATCCGTGTTTGCACAGCGAACGGTACATGCGAGTTGCACAGATGGAACTGCAGCGACCAGGTAAGCAACGGCTGAGGTGAGAAAAGATCCAAGGAGGACAGACATAATGGTGACTGTAGGAAGGGCGCAAGAAAATCATCAGCAAAGTTGCTCTGTCCGGCGGTAATTCTTTCCGTCGCTTACTTCCAACTCCTGGAAACATCTGCAAGTCAACAGTCAGCCTCAGAAAGAAATAGGACGAGAGAAGCAGAAAGTCGTACTTCATTCCAAGCATCTATTCGAATAACTATGAGCAACTAATTCCCTGATATTCACGGTGGAAATAATACCATTTAAATCGAGAATGAGGAAAATCTGGGAACACTGGTGTAAATGCAAGAAATTCTAGGATTGAAACGATCACAGACCACCGGTGGTATCTCAGCGATCGCCGCCAAGACCATCCAGATGATGCACTGGGAGGGTCTTCAGCACCTAACGTGAGCGGTAGTAGAAGGGGTCGGGAGTCACCTGTTTATAAAGCAGGTGCCATATGCCGGTCGAACTCCCATGCGCGTGTCGTAGGAGTCCGATCAGCATGATCATAAAGAGCAATGTGTCGACGGCCAGAATGGCCGTGGAGCTTGCCAGGCCTCTATGCGTCTTCAGGACAATGCACGCCCCAATAACCGAGTTGTACGTCACTTCGATCTTTCGAGCACACGAGTCAGTGGTTACTCTGGCAATGAGACACTTCCCTAACCATCGTTACAGCTACATGCACAAAACCGGGAAGACGTAAGGTGTTGATTGAAGACTGGGAGTACGAAACGCACTTCGTATGTTGATCCCGAGACCAGCCAACCACATAGAAAGTGCGATTGACGACACTATGATACTGCGATCCCATATCGCGATTCTGAAAGGAGTCACATTCAGTAATTTTGGGTCTCCAGCTGGATTGTAATGGACTTGCACGCGTAATACGATGATAAGAGAGGCGAATGCCCAGCTGGCATACGACAATGCCTACGTGGGTAAAGCAGCGCATCAATGAGGAGTGAAGGGACGCTCCGGCAATGAGCCCTCACAAAGTTCGTAATTATAAACGGCTGAACGGGATATAAGCAGACACCTCGGTCGAGCAACGTGCGGGCCGCGCCTCACCTGGCAGGGAACGTGGCCGTCATTGTGGATGAAGAATACTATAAACATGAGCAAAAGCGTATAGCGTGTTCCGAGATATAACTACCGTGCGCTCAGGGAGGCATTGATAAATCTAAATCATGGCGAACAACTCACCCAAATTGTCCATTTGTAGGGTTGTTTACCTCGTAAGACGTTCAGCTCGAAGCCAGCCGTAAATACAGTCTCCCAACTAAAGATGTGGGTCACCAAGATCAGTGTGGGCCTTTTCAAGTTCTGCATATAAGGGTGAGCGCACATGTAGAGAGCGGCGAGGGAGTGAAGCAGCTTGGTAATAACGACTGGTAGGTAGTTTGTCAGACATCAGGTTAGTGCGACGATTGGAAGCGCACAGTAGTCTCGTAATAAAAGAACGGGATCATGCCAGTTCACCATCTTTGAAGCGGTTGATGTTCGTCCAGAGAAACTGGCAACACAGCTCCCAGCCTCCCACGAAGACTCTATATAGGGTTCGTCGATAGTAGTTGAAAGCAGTGCTGGCACATGACCAAGATAGACGGGCAGCGCCAATGCGCGATCGCACGAGCGATCGCGCGTCTCGGCTTACCCCGGGTGACTTCTATCGTAGTATCAGCGCTCGCCTGATACTATGCCCCCGGAGCACGGAAAGGAGGCTATTTTTAGGAATGGCGTGCACAGGTACATCCCATCAGAAATTGCACCTTGTCCTTAATGTGATATACGACAGCCTGACAGCTTGACGGATGGTGATTTGCTGTTCCCATCTTGTACATTTCACGCACGTCTCCTCAATGCCCCCTTCCGTATGCTAGGAGATGAAATTGACGAGAACTCGTAGCACAGTAAGCGAGATCGCGGTCCCATGCAGTAGGCAGATAACAGAGGAGACTACGTTTTAGGGGAGACGGGGCAACATTGAACTCTGGCTACTGTGATGGCGCAGTTAGCCCCCCGGGCCTACGCCACCAGAACAAGGAACTCAGATAGAGTGAACCATGTCTCTGGGCCGCCTCTACCACCCGCAGGGCATTCAAGTTGCTCGCTGCAGAGTCAAGAGCATATATATAGAGAAAAGCCTATAAGGGAATAAAGTACCGGTGGATGTCTTCGGGAAACCGACCGAGTCCAGCCCTTGGTCCAGCCGGGGAAAGCACTGGCGTCAGATAGACCAGTCACACTGACATCGTGTTGCCGGAGGTGGACCTCCGGATTCTGGAAAGAGGCAGAGCTACAAAAGACCGCTCAGGGGGTGGCAAATGCAGAAGTGACTCGGAGGGCCAGACCGGAAGATACGGCAGACATGTGTTCTATTTGAAATACCTTACAGTAAGGCCCGGATGTGCGCCGGCTTGGGCGCCGGTCGCAATGACGCTTGCAATGACAATCCAATGCTTTTGTACGGTACCGAGGCTCGCTGGTCAGAAGGTGTCCAAATGCTCAGGCTTGTGGCAGAGTATGAACAAGCGATGCTCAGGTAGAGGCACTCTCGGCGAGTGATGGTAGTGGTGTCCAACTGAAGTCTGACCAGATCTGAGCCCTGGGGCCGCACATACACACGGCATCTGGGCATAGGGTTCGAGCTTCACACTTGCTTCACACGCACAGAATATTCCTCTCAGATCAGGGCGACGACAACAAACCGATCTCGTCCCAGAACACCTCCCTTTCGCCGATGGGTCTACCCGAGTAGATCGTCATTACGCGGACCTCGCGCAGCGCAGCGCGACCCGCATCCGAGTCTGAACGGAGCGAGGCTCCGTGACGCGCCGGCGTGTCACTTGCTTCGCGCGGTCCACCAACGCAGCGACCTCGGCCGAAGGCGTCTCCTCGGCAGCGGTGGCGGGGGTAAAGTTGCGCGAATCGGTGTCGCTCATGAGGACTCAATTTCGTGTTGCATCTTCCTCTGTTCTCCGGACCGATGTTCACGGAGGAGAAGAAGAACATAATTAATTCCGTGTCGGTGCAAGCAAAGTGAGGGAGAAAAAGATTTTGGGCGTTCACGCTCTGTCCCGCATGATGGGGCTCCCAGTGATTCTTTGACACCCCCGTCGAGAGAACACTTCGCGCGCGTGACGCCCAAGTGAGATCGTGACGTTGTATAGTGGTGTTGCGCGATGGTAATCCGATCCTTTGTCGATGAACGGCTCGAGCCAGCGAGTCACCTACACAGGCTAGTATCAGCGACGCACTAGTCAAGCGGAAGAGATTGTGCGTTTACCTCCAAAAGCGCGGGATCGACTTGTGTCCACAACTTGAACGCACTCAAGTCTTCAAGCTTCAATGTACGACGAGGCGATTATTGTACTGAGGCAGCCGTCAAGTTGCTGACTCCCAGTCTGGGAATTGTTCTTCGGAGAAGATGTCACAAAGTTCGAGGCAATACAACCGGGGCCCCACTCCACCTTGGTGATACTATTGCGGCTTCCATCGGTAGGCTACTAGTAACACTGACCCAAACATCGGACACCCCACCCACTGGCATCCGAGTCCTTCGGACACTCCGTCTTTGAGTGCCACTGCATTGGTCGCAGTTGGGAACCCTGGTGTGGCGCCGGGAGGGAAAAGGGTACTGGCATGTGGCACAGGTCAGCGCAGTGAAGTGTAGTATTAAAAGTATTGACTATACCAATCTTGATACCAATTTCTAGTAATGGAGGAAATCTAAAGCGGACCACCCAGCCTGCAAGGAATCGATGATGCGGCGAGTGAGACTTGTCACCCCTCCGAGCAGCAGTGCTTACCTTGTGAGATGTATCTGCGTCGTGACTGCCAGTGCGAACAAAGGGAATTATGGTCGACACAGTATCCAATTGAACCTATTGTTCCGTTTCAGCGAGGGGCTCTATAGTGGTGGACAATCGTATCCGAGATGAGACCGCTCTGAGGTGTGGACACCTCAGGCTTCGCGACCCGCATTAAGCTCATACATCAAAAGGGACGTTTTGTGGTGGACACGTCTTCAACTTCACGTGGGCCTCAAGGGCCACAGACTTGGAGCACCCGTCAGTTCGCTACTGGGAAAACGCTGCAATTTGACGACTGATAGATAAGTCATGCCACGAGTAGACAAACAAAGGAGACGAGGGGCACAACGTCATTAACAATAGGCTACAAGTCTGACGAAACGTTCTCCCTTAAGCTAAGCCTCTCGTTACGGGATTATGTACACATAGACGAGGACTAATGAAAGGTGGTGAGCACGAAGTGACGGTTATTTGGGTACTCGCACGCTGGCATCAACCCGAGCGGGGCCAGGGCATCTGGTAGTCGGGCGTGTCTTTTGATTTCGTTTTGGAAGGAACAGCGAGAGTAGTGTTTGATGCGCCAGGAACGGATTCGAGTTGTATCTGTTCTACTGGTATGAACACAAATGGGTCGGCCAAAATCCTGTCCGACTGCGTCCGAGTCGCTATGCCAGCCGTCGTGAAGTGTATTGTGCTGTGGACGCCGTGGGCTTCTCTACGCTGGTAGTTTGAAAGTGGCAGTCCTGCAGAGAAGTGGGGCGGATCCGACCTGGATTTTAAAAAAGAAAAAAAAAGTGAGGAAGTGGGTTGGAGGGAGTCTGGATGCACCAAGCGTACGAGTATTCGGTGAGAGATCCATATTTGGACAGAGAACGGTACATGCGAGCTGCGCAGATGGACCTGCAGCGACCGGGTAAGCAATGACTGAGGTGAGAAAAGATCCAAGGAGGACAGACAGGATGGTGACTGTAGGGAGGACGCAAAAAACATCAGCAAAGTTGCTCTCTCGGCGGTGATTCTCTCCGTCGCTTACTTCCAACTACAGGAAACATCTGTAAGTTAACAGTCAGCCTCAGAAAAAAATAGAACGAGAGGAGAAGAAGGCCGTACGTCGTTCCAAGGATCTTATTCGAATAGCTATGAGCAACAAATTCCCTGATATTCACAGTGGAAATAATACCATTTAAATCGAGAATGAGGAAAACCTAGGAGCACTGGTGTAAATGCAAGAAATTCTAGGGTTGAAAATGATCACAGACCACCGGTGGTATCTCAGCGATTGCCGCCAAGATTATCCAGATGATGCACTGAGAGCGCCTTCAGCACCTGATGTGAGCGGTAATGGAAGCAGTAAATGAGTCACCTGTTTATAAAGCAGGTGCCATATGCCGGTCGCGCTTCTATGCGCGTGTCGCAGGAGTCCGATCAGCATGATCACAAGGAGCATTGTGTCAACCGCCATGCTGGTGGCAGCGCTGGCCAGGGCTCTATGCGACTTCAGGACAATGCACGCCCCAACAACTGGGTCATACGTTGCCTCGATCTTTCAAGCACACGAGTCAGTGGTCACTCTGGCGGTGAGACACTTCCCTAACCATCATTACAGCTACATGCACAAAACCGGGAAAACGTAAGGTGTTGTTTGAAGAGTGGGTGTACGAAACATACTTCGTATGCTGACCCCGAGAGCAACCAACCACATAGAAAGTGCTATTGACGACACGATGACATTGCGATCCCATATTGCGATTCTGAAAGGAGTCATATTCAGCACTTTTTGTGTCGCCATGCTGTACTGTAAAGGACTCGCATGCGTAATGCGATGATAAGAGAGGCGAATCCCCAACTGGCATACGCCAATGACTATGTGGGTAAAGCAGCGCATCAATAAGGAGTAAGGGGGCACTCCGGTGATGGGCCCTCACAAAGTCCGCAATTATCAACGGCTGAACGGGATATGAGCAGTCACTTTGGTCGAGAAACATGCGACCTTCACCTGGCAGGGAACTTGGCCGCCGTCATTGTGGATGAAGAATACTATAAACATGAACAAGCACATATAACGTGTTCCAAGATATAGCTGCCGTGCACTCAGGGATGCGTCGAGAAATCCAAATCATGGTGAACAACAACCCACCCATATTGTCCATCTGTAGGGTTGTTTGCCTCGGAAGACGTTCAGCTCGAAGCCAGCGGTAAAAACAGTCTCCCAACTACAAGTGTAGATCAAGATCAGTGTGGGCCTTTTCTGCATATAGGGGTGAGCGCACATGTAAATACTGGCGAGGGCGTGAAGCAGCTTGATGAGAACGACTAGTAGGTAGTTTGTCAGGGCGACATCGAGTTAGTGCGACGATCGGAGACGCACGAGTGTCTCGTAATATAAGAATGGGATCATGCCAGTTCACCATCTTCGAAGTCGCCGGTATTCGTTCAGAGAAACTGCCAGCGGCAACATAGCTCCCACGAAGACTATATAGGGCTCGCCGATAGTAGTTGAAAGCAGTGCTGTCACATGATCGACAGACAGCATCAATGTGAAATCGCATTTCCGAGTAAGTTACTACGGGTGACTTTCAGTATCAGCGCTCGAGTAATGTGCCTGATAAACCCGGAGCCGGGAAAGGAGGCGATTTTAGGAATAGCATGCACAGGTGCACCCCCTCAGAAATTGCACCTATTCCTAGATGCAATTACGACGGCCTGACAGCTTGATGGGATGGTGATTGACTGTTTCCATCTCGTACATTTCACGCATGCCTCCTCAATGCAACATTCCAGTATGCCAGTGCTAGGAGATGGAAAAAAAGTGACAAGAGTTCGTAGCACTGAAAGCGATAACGCGGTCACATGCAGTAGGTAGACAACAGAAGAGACTAAGATTGGGGGAGGCGGGGAAACGTTGATCTCTGGCCACCGTGACAGCTCACTGGCAGTTAGCCCCCTCCGCCACCACTGGCAGAACAAGAAACTCAGGCAGAGTGAACCGTGTCTCTGGCCACCTATACCGCCCGCAGGACGCTCACGTCCCCCGCCGCAGAGTCAAGAGCACATAGAGAGAGAAAAGCCTACGAGGGAATACATAAGTACCAGTGAATGTCACGGGCAACCGACTGAGTCCAGCCGGAGAAAGCAGTGGCGTCAGATAGACCGGCCACAATGATATCGCGTCCTGTTACCGGAGGTGGACCTCCGGATTCTGGAAAGAGGCAGGGCTAAACAGGACTGCTCAGGGCGTGGTACATGCAGAAGTGAGGGCCAGACAGGGAGATACAGCAGACGTGAGTCGATTTGAAATACCTTAATGCAGACAGATGCGCGCCGGCTTGGGCGCTAGTTGCAGCGGCGCTCCAAAGTTTTTGTACAGTCCAGAGGCTCGCGGGCTAGTAGGTGCTCGAATACTTGTGGCAGAGTATGAACAAGCAATGGCCAGACAGACTCGGAGGCGCTCACTGAGAGCGATGGTAGTGGTGTCTGATAATTAAGTCTAACCAGATCTGAGCCCTGGATCCGCACACACACGACCTCCGGCGGCGTCTCTTTGATTTGGGCATAGGGTTCGAGCTTGGCACACACAAAGAATATTCCTCTCGGATTACACGGACCTCGCGAAGCGCCAGCGCGTCCTGCATCTGAGCGGAGCGGCGGCGGCGTCAAAGTTGCAGGAAACAGCGCCGCTCAAGTCCATCTCGCGTTGCATCTTCCTCAGTTCCCCGGACCGATGTTCACGGAGGAGCCGCATCAGCTACGAGGAGAGGAAAAGAGCAGAATTCCGGGTCGGTGGAAGCAAGGAGAAACTTTTGGGATGCGTTCACGCTCTTGTCCCGCGTGATGGAGGCCCCCAGTGATTCCTTGACACGCCCCCGCCGCGAGAACAGTTCGCGCACGTGACGCCCGAGTGCGATCGTGGCGTCGTACAGTGTTGTTGCGCGTGGTAATCCGGTCTGTAATTGATGAACGGCTCGAGTCAGCGAGTCACCTGCACGGGCCAGTATCAACGACGGACCAGTCAAGCGGAGGAGTTTGTACGTCTACATGAATTACCTCCAAGAGGGCGGGATGGAGTTGTGTCCACAACGCACTCAAGTCTTCGATATACGACGAGGTGAATATCGGACTGAGGCAGCAGTCATACTCATATTCTTCTGATAGATTTTGGAAGAAAGAAGTTGGCGGGAATTGTTAGGAGGTCACAAAGTTCGAGGCAATACAATTCCCACGCCACCTTGGTGATCTATTGTGGCTCCCATCGGTGAGTACTAACACTGACCCAAATATCGGGCACCCCATACTTCAGACTCTCCGAATCTCTGAGTGCCACTGCTTTGGTCTCAGTTGGGAACCATGGTGTAGCGCCGGGAGGGAAAAGGGGACGGGCATGTGGCACAGGTCGATGCAGTGAAGTGCAAGGTGAAGTGTATTAAACGTTTTGACCATACTACTAATTAATGGCGAAAATCTAAAGCGCGGGAAACTGAATAGAAACTGGGCAGTGCTTCTTGATTGGAGATGAGGGTCTAGTACATGTCCGAGGCGAAGTTGCGATATCCAGCCCGCAAAGGATCAATGATGCGGCGAGTGAGTGCTAGTAAACCTTGGCACCCCTCACTTAGGAATGATTACATAGCGGGGCTTACCTTGTGGGATGTATCTGCGTGCTCACTAGCGCTCACTGCGCACAAAGGGAGTTGTGGTGTCCACAGTATCTGGCCTATTGTTCCGAGTCTGCGAGGGGGCCCCATAATACTAGTAGACAATCGTATCCGAGATGAGACCACTCTGAGCATGGTCAAATCATAGTGGACACCTGCGAGACCCTTGTCAAAACTCGTGCCCAAAAAGTTATGTTTCGTGGTGGACACGTATTCAACCTCACATGGAGTTTTCAGGGGCCTCATGGGCCACAGACTTGAAGCACCCAATCAAATCGCTGCTGAAAAAACACTGAAATTTGACGACTGATAGATAAGTCATGCCACGATTAGACAAAAAAAAGGAGAGGAGGGGCACAGCGTCATTAACAATAGGCTACAAGTCTGACACGAAACGTCATCCCCTAAACTAAGCCTCTCGGTACGAGGTTATCTCAGGCTGCATATAGACGAAGATCAAAAAAAGGTGGTGAGAGCGAAGTGACGTTCATTAGCCCATTTGAGTATCACGCCGCGACTCTGGTATCAGCCAGGGGGGTGCCAGGACGTCTGGTAGGCAGGTATGTCTTTTGATTTCGTCTTGGCAAGCACAGCGGGGGTAGTGTTTGATGGGCCAGGAACGGATTCGGGTTGTATCTGTTCTGCTGGTATGAACACAAATGGCTCGACCATCATCCTGTCCGACTGCGTCACTTTGCCAGCCGTCATGAAGTGCATTGTGCTGTGGACGCCGTGAGCTTCTCTACGCTGGTAGTTTGAAAGTGGCAGTCTCTCAGAGAACTGGGGCGGATCCGACCTGGATTTGAATGTTTTTAAAAAAAAAAAACAGTAAGAAAGTGGGTTGGAGGTAGTCTGGATGCACTGAGCGTACGAGTATTCGGTGAGAGATCCGTGTTTGGACAGAGAACGGTACATGCGAGCCGCGCAGATGGACCTGCAGCGATCAGGTAAGCAATGACTGATGTGAGAAAAGATCCAAGGAGGACAGACACGATGGTGACTGGAGGGACGGCGCAAGAAAAGTTCATCAGTAAAGTTGCTCTCTTGGCGGTGATTTTTTCTTTCGCTTACTTCCAACTCCGAGAAACATCTGTAAATCAACAGTCAGCCTCGGAAAAAATAGAACGAGAGGAGAAGAAGGGCCGTACTTCATTCCAAACATCTATTCGAGGGACTATGAGCAACTAATTCCCTGATATTCACAGTAGGAATAATACCATTTAGATCGAGAATGAGGAAAACCTGGAAGCACTGGTGTAAATGCAAGAAATTCTAGGGTTGAAAACGGCCACAGACCACCGGTGGTATCTCCGCGATTGCCGCCAAGATCATCCAGATGATACACTGAGAGGGTGTTCAGCATCTGAGCTGAGTAGTAGTGGAAGGGGCTGGAAGTCACTTGTTTATAAAGCAGGTGCCATACGCCGGTCGAACTTCTATGCGCGTGTCGCAGGAGTCCGATCAGCATTATCATAAGGAGCGTTATATCGACGGCCAGAATGGTGGCGGCGGCGCTGACCAGGCTATGCGTCTTCAGGGCGGCGCATGCCCCAACGACCGGGTTGTAAGTCGCTTCGATCTTTCAAGCACATGAGTCCAAATCAGTAGTTACTCTGGCAGTGAGACACTTCCCTAACCATCGTTAGAGCTGCATGCATACAATCGGGAAGACGTAAGGTGTTGTTTGAAGAGTGGGTGTACGAAACATACTTCGTATGCTGACCCCGAGAGCAACCAACCACATAGAAAGTGCTATTGACGACACGATGACATTGCGATCCCATATCGCGATACTGAAAGGAGTCACATTCAGCATTTTTGTGTCGCCATGCTGTACTGTAAAGGACTTGCATGCGTAATACGATGATAAGAGAGGCGAATCCCCAACTGGCATACGCCAATGCCTGCGTGGGTAATGCAGCGCATCAATGTGGAGTGAGGGGGCACTCGGGCGATGAGCCCTCACATAGTTAGCAATTTGAAATGGCTGAACGGGATATAAGCGATCACCTTGGTCGAGAAACATGCGAGCCTCACCTGGCAGGGAACCTGACCGCCGTCATTGTGGATGAAGAATACTATGAACATGAGAAAATTCGTATAGCGCGTTCCAAGGTATAACTGCCGTGCACTCAGGGAGGCGTCGATAAATCCAAATCAGGGCGAACAACAACCCACCCATATTGTCCATCTGTAGGGTTGTTTACCTCGGAAGACGTTCAGCTCGAAGCCAGCGGTAAAAACAGTCTCCCAACTGAGGGTGTAGATCAAGATCAGTGTGGGCCTTTTCTGCAGATAAGGTGAGCGCACATGTAGAGACTGGCGAGGGCGTGAAGCAGCTTTGTAATAACGACTAGTAGGTTGTTTGTCAGGGCGACATCGAGTTAGTGCGACGATCGGAAGCGCACAAAAGTCTCGTGAGATAAGAGCAGGATCATGCCAGTTCCCCATCTTCAAAGTCGCCGGTATTCGTTCAGAGAAACTGCCAGCGGCAACATAGCTCCCACGAAGACTCTATATAGGCCCGGGGCTCGTCGATCGTAGTGCTGGCACATGACTCAGATAGACGGGCAGCGCCAATGTGCAATCGCACTAGCTCCCTACGCCACCAGAACAAGGAACCCAGACAGAGTGAACCCTGTCTCTGGGCCGCCTATATCACCCGCAGGATGGGTCAAGAACACATAAGGTGAGAAAAGCCTATAAGGGAATATAGTACCGGTGGATGTCATCGGGAAACCGACCGAGTCCAACTGGGGAAAGCACTGACGTCAGATAGACCAGCCACACTGACATCGTGTTGCCGGAGGTGAACCTCCGGATTCTAGAAAGATGCAGGGCTAAAAAAGACCGCTCAGGGGGGGGCACCTGCAGAGCTGAGGACCAGACTGGAAGATAAAGCCGACGCGTTCGATTTGAAATACCTTACTGTAATGCCCTGATGCGCGCCGGCTTTGGCGCCGGTTGCAAGGACGCTACAAAGTTTTTTTACAGTACCGAGGCTCACGGGTCAGAAGGTGTCCAAATGCTTGTGGTAGAGTATGAACAAACAATGCTCGGACAGAGGCGCTCTCAGTGAGTGATGGTAGTGGTGTCCAGGATCTGAGCCCAGGATCCGTTCACACACACTGCATCTGGGCATAGGGTTCGGGCTTCACACACACTCTCAGATCAGGGCGATGACGGCAAACCGATACTGTCCCAGAACACCTTCCTTTCGCATATAGGTCCACCATCCGTGTCCGTCCACCGTCCCGTCTACGCAAGAACGCCGAACATGTCGCTGCGGATCCGCGCCTCTACGGTACCCGCGAGCAGCTGCCGAGAGCGATAGGTCGTCATCACGCGGACCTCGCGCAGCACCAGCGCGTCCTGCATGCGAGCGGAGCGAGGCTCCGCGACGCGCCAGCACGTCACTTGCTTCGCGCGGTCTACCAACGCAGCGACCTCGGCCAAAGGCGTCTCCTCAGCAGCGGCGGAGGTGGGATCAAAGTTTCGGGAAACGGCGCCGCTCATGACGGACTCTATCTTGCGTTGCACCTTCCTCAGTTCCCCGGAATGGTGTTCACGGAGGGGCCGCATCAGCTACAAGGAGAGAAAAAGAGCAGAATTCCGGGTCGGTGCAAGCAAGGCGAAGGAGAAAAGCTTTTGAGATCCGTTCACGCTCTCGTCCCGCATGATGGAGGCCCCCTGCGATTCTTTGACATCCCCCCGGGCCCCCGCCGAGAGAACAGTTCGCGCGCGTGACGCCCGAGTGCAATCGTGGCGTCGTACAGTGGTGTTGCGCGATGGTAACCCGTTCCGTAGTCAATGAACGGCTCGAGACAGAGTGTCACCAGCACAGGGTAGTATCAGCGATGGACCAGTCAAGCGAAGGAGTTTGTATGTTTACCTCCAAAAGCGCGGGATGGACTTGTGTCCACAACGCACTCAAGTCTTCACGCATCAAGCTTCAGGCTTCAATGTACGACGAGGTGATTATTGGTCTGAGGGAGTCGCCATACTCTTCTGATGAATTTGGAAGAACGAAGTTGCCGACTCCCAGTCTGGGAATTGTTCGGGAGGAGACGTCACAAGGTTCAACTTGAACTCCGAGTCCCATGTCCCACGCCACCATGGTGATGCTGTTGCGGCTTCCATCGGTACTCACACACTTATCCAAGCATCAGACACGGGCCCACCACCCTTCAGACACTCCGAATCTTTGAGTGCCACTGCTTTGGTCTCAGTGGAAAACCCTGGTGTGGCGCCAGGAGGGAAAAGGAGACCGGCATGTGGCACAGGTCAGTGCAGTGGAGTGTATTAAAAAGGTTTGACTATACTACTCGATGGCGAATGTCCAAAGCGCGGGAAACTGAATAGACCCAGGGCGGAACTATGAAGTGCTCCTTGATTGGGGATAAGGGGTCTACATGTCCAAGGAGGAATTAATGATGCGGCGAGTGAGCTCAAGTGAGCCTTGGCACCCCTCACTTAGGAATGATTACGCAGCGGTGCTTACCTTGTGGGATGTATCTGCGTGGTAACTGCGCACAACCTATTGTTCCGAGTCAGCGAGGGGGCCCTATCTTGGGCCCTATATGGTGAATAGTTGTATCCGAGATGAGACCACTCCGAGGGGGGGCGGCCTCAGGCTGGGCCCAGTGGCTATGAGTATAGCGTCGTGGACGTACGCCATTCCCGATTCGTTGGCCTTGCCCGGAATGGACCACATTATTGAACTGGTAAATGACCACTGATAACGGGCTCCTTGACCTATGCCGTTGTTGATGTGAATGCTTTCTGAGGTAAAATCGTCGAATTTCAGCGTAGATCTTTGGCATATTTTGAGTGACTCGGAACTTCAACAAATTTCGCCGGTAGTACCCGCCTCGCTTTCATATTATGTATTAGTCTCTCGTCGACCGCATTTGGAAAGGTGGTTTCTATGTCCAAGAATAATACCGACACCGTGACTAAGGTACATTTTGTAGTGGATATATACTCAACTCTCAACTTCACATGGAGTTTTCAGGGGGCTTTTTGGGCCACAGATTTGAAGCAACCATCAAATCGCTGCTGAAAGAAGGCTGCAATTTGACGATTGATAAATTATGTCACGAGTAGACAAACAAAGGAGAGAAGGGGCACAGCATCATTAACAATAGGATACAAGTCTGACGAAACGTTATCCCTTAAACCAAGCCTCTCGATACGGGATTACCTACATATAGACGATGACCAAAGAAAGGTGGTGAGAGCGAAGTGACGTTCATTCGAGTACTCGCAACGCTGGTATCAACCAGGACGGAGCCAGGTCATCTAGTAGACGGGTATGTCTTTTGATTTCGTTTTGGAAGGCACAGTGAGAGTAGTGTTTGATGCGCCAGGAACAGATTCGAGCTCTATATGTTCTGCTGGTATGAACACAGATGACTCGGCCACCATCCTGTCCGACCAAGTGTCCGATCGCGTCACTGTGCCAGCCGTCCTGAAGTGTATCGTGCTGTAGACGCCGTGAGCTTCTCTACGCTGGTGGTTTGAAGGTGGAAGTCCTGCAGAGAACTGGGGCGGATCTGACCTAGATTCGAAAAAAAAAAAAGTAAGGAAGTGGGTTGGAGGTAGTCTGGATGCACTAAGCGTACGAGTATTCGGTGAGAGATCCGTGTTTAGACAGAGAACGGTACATGCGAGCCGCGCAGACGGACCTGCAGCAACCAGGTAAGCGATATCTGAGGAGAGGAGAGATCCAAGGAGGACAGACATGATGGTGACTGTAGGGATGACGCAAGAAAACATCAGCAAAGTTGCCTTCTCGGCGGTGATTCCTCTGTTTCTTACTCGCTGCTGGAGAAAACATCTGTCAGGTCAAAAGTCAGACTCAGACAGAACGGAAGGAGAGGAATCGAAGGCCATACTTGATTCCAAGGATCTATTCGGATAGCCATGAGCAACCAATCCCCTGCTATTCATAGTGAAAGTACGTACCATTTAAATCGAGAATAAGGAAAACCTAGGAGCGCTGGTGTAAATCCGAGAAATTCTAGAGTTGAAACGATCACAGACCACCGGTGGTATCTCCGCGATTGCTGCCAAGATCATCCAGATGATGCACTGAAAGGGTCTTCAGCACCTGAGGTAAGCGGTAGTGAAAGGGGCTGGGAGTCACCTGTTTATAAAGCAGGTGCCATATGCCGACCGAACCTCCATGCGCGTGTCGCAAGAGTCCGATCAGCATTATCGTGAGGAGTATTGTGTCGGCGGCCAAAGTGGCGGCAGCGCCGGCCAGGCCACTGTGTGTCTTCAAGACGAGGCACGCCTCGAGACCCAAGTTGTACATCGGTTCGATCTTTCAAGTACACGAGTCAGTAGTTACTCTGGCAGTGAGACGCCGCCCTAACTATTCCTAGAGCTGAATGCACAAAACCGGGAAAGGGTAAAGTATTGTTTGAGGAGCGGGAGTACGGAACGCACTTCGTATGTTGAGCCCGAGACCAGCCAACCACGTGAAAAGTGCGATTGAAGACACTATGATATTGCGATCCCATATCGCGATTCTGAAACGAGCCATATTCAGCACTTTTGGGTCGCTATGCTGTAGTACTAAAAAGGGACTTGCATGCGTAATACGATGATAAGAGATGCGAATCCCCAACTGGCATACGCCAATGCCTGCATTGGTAAAGCGGCGCATCAATGAGTAGGGGGGCACTCGGGCAATGGGCAATGAGCCCTCACATAGTTCGCAAATACAAACGGCTGAACGGCATATGAGCAGTCACCTTGGTTGAGAAATATGCAAGCCTCACCTGGCAGGGAATGTGGCTGCCGTTATTGAGGATGATGAATACTATGAACATGAGCAAACACGAATAGCGTGTTCCAAGATATAGCTGCCGTGGGTTCAGGGAGGTATCGATAAAATATAAATCATGTCGAACAACCCACCCATATTGTCCATCTGTATGGTAGTTTACCTCGTAAGATGTTCAGCTCGAAGCCAGCCGTAAAAACAGTCTCCCAACTAGTAAGGGTGTAGGTCAAGATCAGTGTGGGCATTTCTCGAAATAAGCATGAGCGCACATGTAGGCACTGCCGACGGCGTGAAGCAGCTTGGTAAGAGCGACTAGTAGGTAGCTTGTCAGGGCGACATCGAGTTAGCGCAACGATCGGAAGCGCACAATAGTCTTGTAATGTCTGAGCGAGGTCATGCCAGTTCACCATCTTCGAAGTCGTTGATGTTCATTCAGAGGACCTGGCAACATATAGCTCCTACGAAGGCTCTATATAGGGCTCGTTGATTGTAGTCAAAAGCAGTGCTGGCACATGATCACCGGCGACTTCCGGTGTCACCGCTCGAGGAAGGAATGTGCCTGAACCGTATGCCCCTGGCCTCCCAGAGCTGGGAAAGGAGGCGATTTTTAGGAATAGCGTGCTCAGGTACATCCCCTTAGGAACTGCACCTATGTCCTCAATGCGACTCAGGATTACGACGGCCTGACAGCTTGACAGGTTGGTGATTGGCGATTCCCATCTCGTACATTTCACGCACGTCTCCTCAATGCCACCTTCCGATACTATGCTAGGAGATGCTTGAGATAAACGGACATGGGGCTTAACCCGGAGCGCAGTATAGTACAGTATCTGTAAAGCAAAGTGCTACTGTCAATCTGAATCGGGAAGTCGAGAAAGCGCTTCACTAGCGCTACTTGAGCGCTACTGCCAAAGCCACCAATAGCCCGGCCGAATAGCCGGCTTTTGGGCCGGGCCGCCGGGTAACGTGTGTCGTGTAGTAGTCGTGTAGTTCTTCGGAGGCATTGTTCACGCATTTCCTTGAGGGCTTGCGCAGGGGGTGATCCACTGGCCACGTCGCAATGCGGACCACTGATCTGAAAAGACGTTTCTCAAATTCAAGGTGTAAGGGTAGAGCGAACGTGTGAGGATCTACTATGGTCCGTGGGCGAGGTCCTAGGCCTAAGGCCACCGTTATGCAAGGCGAGTGTGCCCGCTCTCTGTATCAGCTTGTTTTTTTGCCTTAGTGTCTCACCTATTTCCCCTGGTGTGTGTCCCCGCCTAGTCTGTCTGCCACAGACGTCCGCCGCGTAGAGTATACAAGGGATTGCTATGCTGAGCATCCGGCGTTTTGATCCAGGCATGTGGTTACAGCACACATAAGATATTCCTCTCAGATCAGAGAGACGACGACAAACCGATCCCGTCCCAGAATACCTCCCTTTCCCCTATGGGCCCACCCTCCATGTCCGTCCACAGTCCCGTCTGTGCAAGCGCGCCGGACGTGTCGCTGCGGATCCGCGCCCCTGCGGTACCCGCGCGCAGTAGCCGAGGACGATAGCTCATCATTATGCAGACCTCACGCAGCGCCAGCGCGTCCTTCATCTTGACAGAGCGGGGCACCGTGACGCGCCAGTACGTCACTTGCTTCGCGCGGTCCACCAACGCAGTGACCTCGGCCGAAGACGTCTCTTTAGCAGCGGCGGCGGTGGGGTCAAAGTTGCGCAAAACGGCGCCGCTCATGACGGACTCCATCTCGCGTTGCATCTTCCTCAGTTCCCCGGACCGATGTTCACGGAGGAGCCGCATCAGCTACAAGGACAGAAAAAGAAGAGAATTCCGGGTTGGTGCAAGCAAGGCTCGGGGGGAAAGCTCTTGGGATGCACTCACGTCCTTGTCCCGCATGATGGAGCCCCACCGTGATTCTTCGACACCCCTCCGCCGAGACAACAGTTCGCGCGCGTGACGCGCGAGTGCGATCGTGGCATCGTACAGTGGCGTTGCGCGATGGTAATCCGGCCCGTAGTCGATGAACGGCTCGAACCAGCGAGTCACCTGCGCAGGCTAATATTAATGACGGGTCAGTCAAGCGGAGGAGTTTGTACGTTTACGTCCAAAAGCGCGGAATGGATTTATGTCCATAACGGACTCAAGTCTGTAATGTAAGACGAGGTGATTATTGGACTGAGGCAGCCGTCATACTCATACTTTTCTGATAGATCTTGGAAGAACGAAGTCCTGACGATGAGGTAGACGATTAAGTTAACCTTTTCTTGACGATGGAGCTCTTGGCAAAGCTCTTGGCGAAAAAAAATTGAGTAAGCGGAGTCTCTGAAATTCCCATCTGGAGAGACGCCATGTTGTGTGATCAGATCCCAGATAATCGCTTATCTTCATTCTCCACTTACTCTGGGCATACGTACTACCGTACAGCAGGAATGATCACCAGTCGCCGATCACCGGCAGCCAAAAATTATGATCGTAAGTACAGTAGTAAGTACAGTACTATACATACTGTACTATCCTATCGTAGTAATTGAACTTACCCGCTACCTGCTACCGAAGTTTTTGTACCCTAGTCAACGAGAAGCACTATTAAAGCAGCTTTCCGACTGAGAACATGGGCCTGTTGTTTATAGCTAATTGTTTTTATCGTTTTCCGTGCGCAAATGCAGTACGTAGCGGTATGTACTAGATTGCTATCACATATTCACCTTATGGTTATTTATTATGTAGGTGGACTTCCCTGATTCAAAGCGGGGAAGAAAAGCTTAGTGGAAAGCGAATATTCTCAGTCAGTGCTAGTCGCACGCAAGGAGAAGGAAAGAGGAAGAAACCAGTGGTCCGGTGGCGCACGTGAGGAATCCAGCCCGAGGTACACGTACCAGTGGGAGCCATGTTAAACAGATATGAATCGCAGGGAGCGTGAGTAGGAAGTTGGGGTAGGATTTATGAAACATGATGTGAAAATGATGGTAAGTGGGCCGCCAATTTGGGGCCTTCGCATAGACCACAGACTTGAGCCACCCATCAAATCGCTACTGCAATAACGCTACAATTTGACGATTGCAAGATGAGTTATGCCACCAATAGACGAACAAAGGAGAGGAAGGGCACAGGGTCATTCACAATAGGCTACAAGTCTGACGAAACATTAAACTAAGCAATTCGGTACAGGCTTACCCGCATAGCATCAGCAAAATGGACCTGACCTGTCATGACCTGTCGTTACTAGGGGCAGCTAGCGCCCGCTAAAATTGGGTGCTGCCAGTCTCGGCTAGTACTGCCAGTAACATTCCATTTTCCTGATGTATAGACGAGGACCAGAGAAAGATGGTGAGAGCGAAGTGACGTTCATTCGAGCACTCGCACGCTGGCATCAACCCGGGCGGAGCCAGGACATCTGGTAGTCGGGCATGTCTTTCGATTTCGTCTTGATAGGCACAGCGAGAACAGTGTTTGATGGGCCAGGAACAGATTCGAGTTCTATCTGTTCTGCTGGTATGAACACAGATGGCTCGGCCATTGTCCTGTCTGACAGCGTCGCTATGCCAACCGTCGTGGAATGCATTGTGCTCTGGACACCGTGGGCTTCGCTACCCTGGTAGCTTGAAACTGGCAGTCTTGCAGAGAACTGTGGCGGATCCGACCTGGATGTAAAAAAAAAAAAAGTAAGGAAGTGGGTTGGAGGTAGTCTGGATGCACTGAGCGTACGAGTATTCGGTGAGAGATCCATGTTTGGACAGAGAGCGGTACATGCGAGCTGCACAGATGGACCTGCAGCGACCAGGTAAGCAATGGCTGAGGAGAGAAAAGATCCAAGGCAGACATACAGTATGGTGACTGTAGGGATGATGCAAGAAAATATCAGCAATGTTTCTCTCTCGACGGTGATTCTGCGCACACCTCCAACTCCAGGAAACATCTGTAAATCAACAGTCAGACCCAGAAAAAAATAGAACGAGGGGAGAAGGCCGTACTTCATTCCAAGCATCTATTCAAATAGCTATGAGCAACAAATTCCCTGATATTCACGGTGGAAATAATACCATTTAAATCGAGGACGAGGAAAACCTGGGAACACTAGTGTAAATGTAAGAAATTCTAGGGTTGAAAACGATCACAGACCACCGGTGGTATCTCCGCGATCGCTGCCAAGATCATCCAGATGATGCACTGACAGGGCTTTCAGCACCTGACGTGAGCGGTAGTGGAAGCGGTTGGAAGCCACCTGTTTATAAAGCAGGTGCCATATGCCAGTCGAACCTCCGTGCGCGTGTCGTAGGAGTCCGATCAGCATGATCACGAAGAGGATTGTGTCGATGGAAAGAATGGCGATGGAGCTGACCAGGCCTCTCTGCGTCTTTAGGACAATGCACGCCCCAAAAACCGAGTTGTAAGTCACTTCGATCTTTCAAGCACACGATTCAGTAGTTAATCTGGCAGTGAGACACTGCCCTAACCATCGTTACAGCTACATCCACAAAACCGGGAAGACGTAAGGTGTTGTTTGAAGAGTGGGAGTACGAAACGCACTTCGTATGTTGAGCGCGAGACCAGCCAACCACATGGAAAGTGCGATTGACGACATGATGATATTGCGGCCCCATATTGCGATTCTGAAACGAGCTACATTCAGCACCTTTGGGTCTCCAGCTGTATTGTAAAGGACTTGCACGCGTAATACGATGATGAGAGAGGCGAATGCCCAACTGGCATACGACAATGCCTGCGTGGGTAAAGCAACGCATCAATGAGGAGTGAGGGGCACTCCGGCGATGAGCCCTCACAAAGTTCGCAATTATAAACGACTGAACGGGATATGAGCAGTCACCTTGGTCGAGAAACGTGCGAGCCTCACCTGGCAGGGAACGTGGCCGCCGTCATTATCGATGAAGAATACTATAAACATGAGCAAAAGCGTATAGCGTGTTCCGAGATATAACTGCCGTGCGCTCAGGGAGGCGCCGATAAATCTAAATCATGGCGAACACCTCACCCATATTGTCCATTTGTAGGGCTGTTTACCTCGTAAGATGTTCAGCTCGAAGCCAGCCGTAAATACAGTCTCCCAACTAAAGGTGTGGATCATCAAGATCAGTGTGGGCCATTTCTGCATATGGGGATGAGCACACATGTAGAGACTGGCGATGGCGTGAAGCAGCTTGGTAACAACGACTAGTAGATAGTTTGTCAGACATTGAGTCGGAGTTAGTGCGACGATTGGACTCGGAAGCGCACAATAGTCTCGTAATAAACGAACGGGATCATGCCACTTCGCCATCTTTGAAGTCGTTGATGTTCGTTCAGAGAAACTGGCGCAACATAGCTCCCACGAAGACTATATAGGGCTCGTCGATAGTAACTGAAGGCAGTGTTGGCTAGACGGGGAGCGCCAATGCGCTATCGCAGTAGCATCTCGCGATCGTACCTCGGCGTACCCCGGGTGACTTCTAGTGTCAGCGCTGTCAGCGGTTGAGTAATGTGCCTGACATGCCCCCGGAGCATGAAAAGGAGGCGACTTTTAGGAATAGCGTGCAGGGGTGCATTCCATCAGAAACTGCACCCTTCCTTTAATGTGATTATATACAGCGGCACGACAGCTTGACGCGTTGGTGATTGGCTGTTCCCATCTCGTACATTTCCACGCACGTCACCTCAATGCCACCTTCCGATATGCTAGGAGATAAAGTGACGAAAGCACAGTAGGCGAGCGAGAACGATGTCCCACGCAGTGGGTAGATAACAGATGAGACTAGGTTTTAGGGGGAGGCGCATTGGTCTCTGGCTACTGTGATGGGGGAGTTAGCCCCCTACGCCACCAGAACAAGGAACTCGGACAGATTGAACCATGTCTCTGGGCCGCCTATACCACCCGCAAGACGTTCAAGTCGCTCGCCGCAGAGTCAAGAGTAACTTACATAGAGAGAGAAATGGACACACATTTTCTACTACCATCACTTTAAAACACGAAAGTACATACAAAAAGATTAGCGAGTAAAAACGCTAGCATGACCACAAAAGGCACCAGCCTCGCTGGCACTGCAGGTCAACCCCCCCCACCGTCGAGTCGAATCACCAGGTCAAACTCGAAAGCCGCGGCACCCATCCCGCCAAAAGGGAGTGGTCCCAGTCCGCGACCGAGTAAGGACAAGCTCACGGCAGGTACGGAGGCCAGGAGCATACTAACAAAAGAGAACTGTCTCCTCGCGGATGAGCAAATTACGCAAGGAGCGCTCTTCAAAATATACAAGAGGATACTTATGCGATACAACAATACAATACCGCCAGATCTCCATCTGTCAATGCAAGCCTTCGCAATCCTGCTACAAGAATGTGAAGGGGCTCACAACAGGGTCATGGAGACACTGACGAATAAGATAGAGGAGAAAATAGAGAGCGTAATGGATAAGAGCATCGACAAGATGAGTGCTCTGGTCGAAAGTGCCTTGGCTAACCAGAAAGACATGCAGACGACAACTGCAACCCTAGCTGGAGCAACCGAATCGCTCCAAAAAATGTCAGTGGACATTAGCAAAAGTGTCAAGG
>WNGR01001840.1_pt1 | contig 23954 bp, 23 predicted proteins | sample 5407581 | NCBI WGS metagenome assembly WNGR01 (sample SAMN13153383, study PRJNA577476) | soil metagenome | isolation source: 80 cm soil or saprolite under Garry oak tree replicate 2 | place: USA:California | collected 2016-06-15
TCGCCAACGGCGAGGCGCTGCATCCACTGCAGCGCGCGTTCATGGAGCACCACGGCCTGCAGTGCGGCTTTTGCACGCCGGGGTTTCTGATGCTGGCCGTCGGCGTGCTCGAGCGCGAGCCCGACATCGGCGACGCGGAACTGATCGAAGCGCTGTCCTCGAACCTGTGCCGCTGCACCGGCTATCAGAACATCATCAAGGCAGTGCGCGCGGCGGCGGCCGAGATGCGGGCGAAGTGATGGACTCGGTCTGGTTCCCCGCAGATCCGGGGTCCACAATTGCGGTTCTGGATCCCGGGTCTGCGGTGCAGTACTGGGTACTGCACCGCGCCCGGGACACGAATCGCGAGTTACCGTCCCGATGAAACCGACGTTCGTCGGCCGCTCGGTGCGGCGGCTCGAGGATTTGCCGCTTGTCACCGGGAAGGGCGCCTTCGCAGCGGACGTTTCGTTTCCGCGGCAGCTGCACATGCGGGTGGTGCGCTCGGCTCATGCGCACGCCAAGCTTCGCTCGATCGATGGCGCTGCCGCGCTCGCGGCCCCGGGCGTCCATGCGGTGTGGACCGCCACGGATGTGAAAAAGATTCCGCCGATCGATTTTCGTTTGACGCGCGTTCCGGGGCTCGAGCCCTATCGGCAGCAGGTGCTGGCGAGCGACCGGGTGCGTTACGTCGGCGAGCCGATCGCCGTGGTATTCGCCGGGGATGCCTACCTCGCCGAGGGAGGCGGCCGTGATCCGCAAGGGCTATGGCGATGTCGAGGCGGCGTTTCGCGACGCGCATGCGATCGTCACGCTCGATCTGAAGGTCGGCCGGCATTCCGGCGTGCCGATGGAGACCCGCGGCGCCATCGCCCGCTACGATGCGGCGCGCGACGTGCTGGAGCTTTACGGCGCCGCCAAGGTTCCGCACTGGAACCGCGACCAGATCGCCCGCATGCTCGGCCGCGCGCCGGCTTCGGTGCAGCTCTATGAGGGCCATGTCGGCGGCGGCTTCGGCGTGCGCGGCGAGCTCTATCCCGAGGACGTGCTCGTTTGCGCGGCCGCACTGGAATTCCGTCGGCCGGTGAAATGGATCGAGGACCGCCGCGAGCATCTGATCGCCGCGAACCACTCGCGCCAGCAGCAGCATCGCATCCGCGCCGCGATCGATGCGCAGGGCAATATCCTCGCGATCGACGACGAGTTCTTCCACGACCAGGGTGCCTATTTGCGTACCCACGCGGTCACGGTCCCGGACCTCGCCGCCGCGATGCTGCCCGGCCCCTATCGGGTTCCCGCGTATCGGGCCGTCGGCCGGGTCCGGCTCACCAACAAGACGCCGGGCGGCACTTATCGGGCGCCGGGCCGGTTCGAGAGCACGTTCGCGCGCGAGCGTCTCATGGACGCGATCGCGGCCGAGACCGGCCTCGATGCGATCGCGGTGCGCCGCCGCAACCTCATTGCGAAGGTCGAGATGCCGTACCGGCGCGTGCTCGGCACGCTCGGCACCGAGGTGGTGCTCGATTCCGGCGATTACGCCGGACTGCTCGACAAGACGCTCGCGAAGATCGGCTGGACGGCGCTCCAGGCCGCGCTGCGCCAGCGGCGCGCCGCGGGCGAGCGGGTCGGCGCGGGCCTGGCGATGTTCGTCGAAAAAAGCGGGCTCGGGCCGTCCGACACCGTGCGAATCTCCGTCGATCCGACCGGCGCGGTCGAAGTGGTGACCGGCGTCGCGTCGGTCGGGCAGGGGGTCGAGACTGTGATCGCGCAAATCTGCGCCGATGCGCTCGGGGTCGACTATGCCCGCGTGCGCGTCGTTCACGGGCAGACCGACCGCATCGAGCAGGGCAGCGGAGCCTTCGCGTCGCGCGTGACGGTGATGACCGGCGAGGCGACCCGGATCGCGGCGACGGCGCTGCGCGAGAAGGCGATTCGTGCGGCGGCCGAGCTGCTGCAGGCGGCCGCATCCTCGCTCGACATAAGCGATGGCGAAATTTTTCGTGCCGACGGGAAGGCCGGGCCTTCGATCGAGCTCGGGGAGGTCGCCCGTGTGCTCGCGGCGTCACGCTCCCACAGCGACGCCTCGCCGGCGCTGGCGGCCGAGGGCACCTTCCGCACCGATCACATGACCTATCCGTATGGCGTTCACATCGCGGTAGTGCGGGTCGACGGCGACACCGGCGGCGTGAAGGTCGAGCGCTATTTCGTCGCCTACGACATCGGCAAGGCGGTCAACCCGATGCTGATCGAGGGCCAGCTCGCCGGCGGCGCGGTTCAGGGGCTCGGCGGCGCGCTGTTCGAGGAGTTCGTCTATGACGAGCGCGGCGAGCCGCTCGCGGTCACTTTCGCCGATTATCTCATTCCTACCGCGCACGAAGTGCCGCCGATCGAGGTGACGATCACCGAGGATGCGCCGAGTCCACTGAATTTCCTGGGTCTCAAGGGCGCCGGCGAAGGCGGCGCCAACGCGGTCGGCGCGGCGATCGCCGCCGCGATCGATGATGCGATCGGCATTCCCGGCGCGATCACAGAGCTTCCCGTCACGCCGCAGCGATTGCGCAGGATATTGCTGGGCTGTCATTCCGGAAGCCGCGAAGCGGCTATCCGGAACCCATGACCACGGATCCCCGTGATAATGCATGGCCTGTGTTCATGGATTCCGGGATCCCTCGCTTCGCTCGGGCCCCGGAATGACAAATTGAACGTCACACGGTGAGAAACGAGCGCTGCACCTCGGCGTTGTCGAGAAGATCCACCATGCTTCCGTGCCAGCAAATATGGCCCTTTTCCAGCAAATAGACCCGGTCGGAGACGAGCGCGGCAAAATGCAGGTTCTGCTCCGACAAGAGCAGGGAAAGCCCCTGGGCCTTGAGCTCGACGATGGTGTTCGCCATCTGCTCGACGATGACGGGTGCTACGCCCTCGGAGGGCTCGTCGAGCAGCACGAGCAGCGGATTGCCCATCAGCGTGCGTGCCACGGTGAGCATCTGCTGCTCGCCGCCGCTCAACTGGCTGCCCAGATGATGGCGCCGCTCGGCCAGATTGGGGAACAGCGCGAACAGCTTTTCCGGCGTCCACGCCGGCGCCGGCGCGCCGTCGGCGAATTTTCGCGGATCCTGGCGGCCGACGTCGAGGTTCTCGACAACGGTCAGGTCCGAGAAAATCCGGCGGTCCTCCGGGGTGAAACCGAGCCCGAGGCGCGCGATGCGATACGCTTCTAGGCGCGATATGTCGCGGCCGTTGAAGCGCACGCTGCCCTGGCGTCGCGCCATGAGACCCATGACGGCCTTCATGGTGGTCGACTTGCCGGCGCCGTTGCGGCCCATCAGCGCGACGACCTCGCCGCGTTTCACCTCGAACGCAAGATCGTAGAGGATCCGCGCGGCGCCGTACCACGCGCTCAGATTCTCCACCTCGAGCATGATCTCGCGGTTCATCGGGCGGACTGCGGCTTGGGCTCGAACGCCTTGCCGGTGCCGAAATAGACTTCCTGCACGCGCGGATTCTCGCGGATCGATTTCGCATCGCCGTCGGCGATCAGCCGCCCGCGCGCCATCACGATGATGCGGTCGGCGAAGGCGAACACCACGTCCATCGAATGCTCGGTGAACAGCACCGAGATCTTGCGTTCGACCACGAGGCGCTTGACCAGCGCGATCAGCTCGTTGCGCTCCCGCGGCGCCATGCCGGCAGTGGGCTCGTCCATGAGCAGCAGCCGCGGCTCGTTGGCGAGCGCGATGGCGAACTCGAGGCGCTTGCTGTCGCCATAGGCAAGCTCGCGACTCGAGCGCAACGCGGCATCGCGCATGCCGACTTGGTTGAGCAACGCGAGCGCGCGCTCGCGGTGCCGCGCAGCGGCGGGCCGCCAGAACCGGTAGGTCTCGCCGGCGTGCGAGATCAACGCCGTCTGCACGTTCTCGATGGCGGTCATCGAGCCGAACGTCGCCGCGATCTGAAACGTTCGGCCAACGCCGAGCCGAAAGATCGCGCGCGGCGGCAGGCCGGCGATGTTGCGGCCGGCGAAACGGATTTCTCCGGCATTGGGCCTAAGCTGCCCGTTGATCATGTTGAAGCAGGTCGACTTGCCGGCGCCGTTGGGTCCGATCAGGGCCAGGAACTCGCCCTCGCGGACCGAAAAGCTGACATCGTTCACGGCACGTAAAGCCCCGAACGATTTCGACAAGGAGGCGACCGAGAGCACGCTCATGGCCGCCTCCGCCATGCGGTGCCGAGTTTTCCGAGCCCGCCGACGATGCCGGCCGGAAACGCGAGCACGAGCAGCAGAATGACGCCGCCGAGGAGCGCGCGCCAATATTCGGTCTGGCGCATGATGGTGTCTTGGAGCAGGGCGAACACCGAAGCGCCGACGATCGGGCCGCTGAGCGTCTGGATTCCGCCGAGCAGAACCATGACCAGGCCGTTGATGGAACGGGAGACATCGATCGTCTCCGGCGAGATCGAGCCTTTGGCAAACGCAAAAACGCCGCCGGCCACGCCGCAGACCGCGCCCGCAATCGTGAAGCCGATCCAGTGCACCCGCTTGACGTCGATGCCGATCGCTTCGGCGCGCAACGGCGAATCCCGACCGGCGCGCATGGCGTAGCCGAACGGCGCGAACAGAAACGTTCGCAGCAGCAGGATCCCGACAACGGTCAGGGCCGCGGTCAGCCAAAACAGCGCGGCGCGGTTGTCGAACGGCGCCGTCGGCCAGATGCCCAAAACGCCGTTGGAGCCGCCGGTGACTTCGCTCCATTGGAACACGATCGACCAGACGATCTGCGCGAACGCCAGGGTGAGCATGGCGAGATAGACCCCCGACAGCCGGACCGCGAACCAGCCGAACAGCGCGGCGCCGAGCAAAGCCACGACCGGGGCGGCGATCAGCGCCGGCGGCATGGAGAGTGCGAACCATTTGACCAGCAGCGCGGCGGCGTAAGCGCCGAGGCCGAAATAGGCGGCATGGCCGAACGAGTGCATGCCGCCGGGCCCCATGATGAAATGCAGGCTCGCCGCGAACAGCACGGCGATGAGCACGTCGATGCCGAGCACGAGCGCGTAGGGCGAGTTGCGCGCCAACAGCGGCAGCAGCGCGAGGGCCACCACGGCCGCCGCTCCCAGTAATTTCAACGCGGGGCCGGCCGGGCGCAACGGATCCTCCGGCTCCGCGAGCGCGCGCACCATGCTCTGCGCGCGACCGAGCAGGCCATAGGGCCGCGCGATCAGCACCAATGCCATGACCAGAAACTCCGCCACCAGCGTGAGCTTGGAGACGTTGACCGCGACGCCCGCGATCGTCACCACGCCGATGCTGATGCACAGCGCCTTGACCTCCGCGATCACCACGGCGGCCAAATAGGCTCCGGGGATCGAGCCCATGCCGCCGACCACGACCACCACGAACGCATCGCTGATGACGGTGAGATCCATCAGAAGATTGGCGGGCTCGCGCGCGATCTGCAGCGCGCCGCCCAGCCCCGAGAGCAGCGAGCCCAACGCAAATACGCTGGTGAACAGCAGCGCCTGATTGACGCCGAGCGCGCCCAGCATCTCCCGGTCCTGGGTGGCGGCGCGAATGAGCCGGCCGAACCGGGTGCGGATCAGCACGAAATGCAGTGCGATCAGCACGACCGGCCCGGCCGCGATCAGGAATACATCGTAGCTCGGCAAATAACGGCCGAGGACCTCCACCGCGCCGCGCAAACCGGGCGCCCGCGGGCCGAGCACGTCCTCGGGCCCCCAGGTCCACAGCGTGGCGTCGTTGATGACCAGCACCAGCGCAAAGGTCGCGAGCAGCTGGAACAGCTCCGGCGCGCGATAGATCCGGCGTAGGAGCACGACCTCGATGACGGCGCCGATCAATCCGATCAGGACCGCGGTCGTGAGAATGCCGCCCCAGAATCCGAGCGCGCCGCCGATATGATTGGCCAGCGTCGCGGCCACATAGGTGCCCAGCATGTAGAGCGACCCATGCGCGATGTTGATGATGCGGGTGACGCCGAAGATCAGCGAAAGCCCGGCGGCGACGAAGAACAGGCCCGAGGCGGCGGCGAGCCCGTCGAGCGCTTGAAACAAGAGGCCGTTCAAGCTCATCGAGCGGAGGAGGCGTCGTGCCGCCGATCCATCGTGACCCCCTCACCCGCCGCGCTTCGCGCGGCGACCTCTCCCCGACGGGGAGAGGTGATCCGAGCAAGCCGATGGGCTCGCGCCAAGAATCTCGGGTGATGCTGGCCGACCATGCGGCGATCCGCTGTTAGGATCGAGGCCGATCGGCAGTCTCCTGCCTCTCTCCGGAGGGGAGAGGGATGGGGTGAGGGGGAGCGGACATTCCAAAATCACGTAAACAACTCTCCTTCTGCGATGAGGAGAGGCGGAAGTGCTCAATCCGTCGCGGGCCGCAGCTTCTTGACCTCGGCGTCGGAGGGCAGAACGGAGGCGCCGTCGACATACTTGAAGTCGACCATGATCGGCTTGCCGTCCTTGACCGCGATCTTGCCGACGTAGGCGCCCATCGTGGCCTGGTGGTCGATCGCGCGATAGGAGAACGGACCGAACGGCCCGTCGAGCTTGAGCCCGCTGAACGCCGCGATCAGTTTTTCGGTTTCGGTCGAGCCGGCCTTGGCGATCCCGGCCGCAAGCGACTTGACGGTGACGTAGCCGACCACGGAGCCGAGCCGCGGATAATCGTTGAACCGCTTCTGATAGGCCGAAAGAAAAGCTTTGTGCTCGGGCGTATCGATCGCGTACCAGGGATAGCCGGTCACGACCCAGCCGACGGGGGCTTCGTCCTTGAGCGGGTCGAGATATTCCGGCTCGCCCGAGAGCTGGCTGGCGACGAAGCGGTCCTTGAACACGCCGCGCGTGTTGCCCTCGCGCACGAACTTGGCGAGGTCGGGGCCGAACAGCACGTTGAAGATCGCGTCCGGCTTGGCATCGTCGATCGCCTGCACGACCGCGCCGGCATCGAGCTTGCCGAGCGGGGGCGCCTGCTCGGTCACGAACTCGATGTCGGGCTGCTTGGATTTCAGCAGCTCCTTGAACGCCGCCGCCGAGGCTTGGCCGTATTCGAAATTCGGATAGACCAGCGCCCAGCGCTTTTTCTTGGCCGCGACGATGTCGGGCATCAGCATCGCGACCTGCATGTAGGTCGAGGAGCGCAGGCGGAACGTGTATCTGTTGCCGTTCTGCCAGGTTATCTTGTCGGTCAGCGGCTCGGCGGCGAGGAAGAACACCTTGTTCTTGCCGGCGAACTCGGTGACCGCGAGGCCGACGTTGGACAGGAACGTGCCGGCGAGCATGTTGAGGCTCTCGCGGGTGACAAGCTCCTCGGCGACGCGCACCGCGTCCCCGGGATTGCCGCCGTCGTCGCGCGAGACCAGCTCGAGCCTCTTGCCGAGCACGCCGCCCGCGGCGTTGACCTCCTCGACCGCGAGGTCGAGGCCCTTCTTGTAGGGCTCGAGAAACGCCGGCTGGGCCTTGTAGCTGTTGAGCTCGCCGACCCGGATGCTCTGCTGGGCCGAAGCCGGACCGAACGGAGCGGCCAAAAACGTGCCGGCAAGCGCTGCGAACAGGACGCGACCCATCTTCATGATCTGGCTCCGGTGCTGGTTTTCGCTGAATCGGCCGCGGCTTCGTGTCGGCAGAAGGCTCGCGCCGCAGCATTCGTTTGAATGGAAATCATCTTTGCCGCCCAGCGGCTTGTCAAGCGACGCTGCAGGTGCGAGTCAGCGTCGATGTAATATATTCGCGTAAGCTTCGGGATCACCGATCCCGCATGCGGTCCATCAGCGGTTTCTGCTGGCCGCCGTCGATTTCGATCATGGTGCCGTTGACGAAATGCATCAGCGGCGAGGCCAGCATCGCGACGAGATTGGCGATTTCCTCGACCTCGGCGATGCGCCCCATCGGGATCGAAGCCGGGGCGAGCTTGTCGGCCTCCTCGTAGGACAGCTTCATGTCGCGCGACATCGCGGCGACGAGCCCGGCCCAGCGCTCGGTGCGCACCGGGCCGGGGTTGACCGCGCACAGGCTGATGTTGTGCCTGCCGTACTGGCTCGCGAGCGACATCGTCAGATTCTGCCCGGCGGCGTTGGCGGCGCCCGGCGCGATCTCCCAATACGAGTGCTTGACGCCGTCGTTGCCGATGAGGTTGACGACCCGCCCGCCGCCCTGGCGCACCATGATCGGCAGCACGTAGCGCAGGCAGCGCACGTAGCCCATGAATTTCAGCTGCAGCGCCTGGGTCCAGTCCGCCTCGGAGAGATGCTCGATGACGCCGCCGGGCGCCGAGCCCGCGTTGTTGACCATGATGTCGACCCGGCCCAGCGCCCGATGGCCCTGCTCGACGAAGTTCTTGGCGTCGGCCTCCTTGGTCAGATCGGCCGGGATCGCGACGACCTTGCGGCCGGTTTCTTTCGCGATCTCGGCCGCGGCTTGATCGAGCTTGTCCTTGCGGCGCGCACACACCGCAACGTCGACGCCCTCCCGCGCCAACGCCCGGGCGATGCCCTTGCCGATGCCCTCGCTGCCGCCGGTCACCAGCGCGGTCTTGCCTTTGAGCTGCAGGTCCATGGTGTGTTTCCTCCCGTTCCTGATCAGGTCATCATGGCTTTGGCCGCGGCGCCGACCGCCTCGATCGGCGTGTCGCCCAAATCGAGAAAGGCGAGGATGCGGCAGGGACAGGCTTCCAGGCCCTCGTAGCGCCACGGAAACGCGCCGATCAGGCAGCGTTGGCCGAGCACGAGCTCGATGTCGCCGCCGACATTCTCGGCATGCAGCAGGCCTTCCTGGAACGCCCAATTGTGGAACGGGAACATGTCGGCCACCACCTTGCGGCCGGACAGCTTGTGCAGATATTCGAACCTGCCGAAGAAATCCTCCGGCGACTTGCCGTGCTCGCGCGCGAACTGCGCGGCGATGTCGGGACGCATTTTCCGGATCGAGGTGTTCATCGGATGGTCGCAGGAGCCGGTGTCCATGCCGAACCATTTGATCTTTCTCTCGAGCATCCAGTGCATGGTGGCGAGGTTCGGCCCCGGGTGAAAGCAGAAATAGCGCACGAGATCCTGTTGCTTCTGCCCCTCGTAATGCCGGTGCCAGCCGGTGTGCAGGATCAGAATGTCGCCATCGCGAATCTCGACGCCGCTCGATTCGATCATCTGCGGGGTGATGACCGACCAATCCTTGACCTTGTTGGAAACGTCGACCACCGCGCCGCGGTTCATCAGGTAGTCGAGCGGGAGCGAGGCCATGTCGCCCCGGCGTCCGTCGGTCGCGTGCATCGCCCCGTCGAAATGTGTGCCGACGTGCAGCGCGGTCTCGATGCGCTGCGCGACGATCATCTGAGTCTGCAGATTCTGCGCGTAATAGAGCTTGTTACCGGCGTACCCCACCCAGCCGGGGGTGTGGACGTTCATTGCGTGAGAGAGGTCGACGATCTTCATGGATGCCTCGAGGCGGAGATGGCGCAGGGGAGCCGGTCGATGCTTCGCAAAGGGAACGCCCGCGCGTCAAGCAAGCAATCCGGCCGCGCGCAGCATATGGCGATCCGCCGGCGCGGGGCCGCCGACGCTCACCACCGCCTCGCCGCGGTCGGCATGAACCGCGTGCTTGATGCCGGTCGGCACGTGGATGACGTCGCCGGCCTCGAAGCTCAGTCGCATGTCATGATCGAAATCGACCACCGTGCCGCACCCCTGCAGGATGTAGATCGTGTCCTCGGATTCCGGATGGATATGGGGCACGTTGGCTTCGCCCGGCTCGAGCCGCACGAAATTCATGTTTGCGGTCTCGGCCCCGACCCCGAGCCAGACGATCAGCCGCGCGTCGCGAGAGATCAGCGGCACCTGCACGCCCGGATCGTCGCGATGGAAGATCCGGACCGCCCCGGCCTCGTCCGGCTTCGCCGGCGCGCTGCGTGTGAGGGCGCCGTCATAGAGCGCAGGATCGGCCGGGCAGGGGCCGCCGATCAGCTCGAGCCCGGCGTCCTCTGCCTGGAAATGGTACCGGCCCTGTGGTGCGACGTGCACCATCGACCCTTCGATGAGCGGATATGCCGTGCCCGCCGCGTCCTCGACCCTGCCGCGGCCGGCCAGCACATAGTACACCGCCTCGCCGGGATGCCGCAGCGGCAAGCTGGAGCCGCCGGGCGCGAGGCTCACGCGGTGCAGCGATCGGCATTGGGCCCCCATGCCGGGCCAGATCACGGCCCAGGCGCGCCCCTGGGCGGCGATCATTCGCAGCGGCGCGCGCGTGTCGTCGGTGTCGCGTACCGTCACGCGCGGCTCTTGCAATCCCTCGGTCAATCTCGGCCCCTTCCGACTTCGCCCCGGCGCCCCCGCTCTTTTGGCATTCCGCTCGGCGACTGACCAGATCGCCGTCGCGATTTCACCGTTCCCGGGAACCGGGGAGAGGGGGTCGACTGCGGCGCGCTCGTAGCCAAGGCGGTTGCCCTGTCCCCTCGGGGTCGGTGGCGGGCTCTTGGGAACGGTTTAGGAGCCGCGTTCGGGGCGCGAAAAGACACGCGAAGGGCGTCTTCGGGCGAGCCATTGCCTGAAAAAGGGGAAGCACGAACTCGGCCGCCGATGGCGCGGCCAAGCTTCCGAGACACGGCGCTCGGTCGGCGGCTAGATCGTTACCGCAAGAGCCAGTACGCCGATTACGGCCACGGCGACCAACCAGGTCAGCCATTCGACGCCATCGAAGCCCAACAACCGGCCGTCGCGCCAAATATGCGCGGACATGACACTACTCCCTGGCCTCCAAACCGCTTCACCAGGGAAACTCTGGGAAGCACAACCCTTGTTCTGGCGCCCGGAACTCCGAGGCCATCCGCCGCCGCATGCAGGAGTACACCAAGGCCGCCCAGCACTCTGTGATCTATGTCACAGGGGGAGGGATACAAGGGCCCATTGCCCGTCGCGCGGTCGTATGTTCGGGACACAAACCCGTGACCTCGGGGGATCGCTCAGCTCCGAGCGGCTCGCCCGCTCTCGAGCGCCAGCACGCGGTCGATCATGGGACCGGCGAGCCCGAGGTAGTTCTTGGGATCCGTGAGCTTCGCCAGCTCGGATTTCGACAGGTGGCGGGAAATCTCGGGATCCTTTGCCAGCTCGTCGAGCAAAGGCTTCCCGCTCGCCGCCACCCGGCGGCAGATGTCGTAAACGAGATCGTGGGCGCGCTGCCGGCCCAGATGCGGGCCGAGCCCCATCATGACCGCCTCGGACACGATGAGCCCGTTGGTCATCTCGAGGTTGGCGCGCATGCGCTCGGCGTCGATCTCGATGCCGTCGAGCAGCCTGCGGGAATGGGCGAGTGCGCCGGAGGCGAGCAAAAAAATCTCCGGCACGGCGATCCACTCGATCTCCCAGGGCCCTGTCGAGCGCTCGTGGTCGGCCACGGCGGCCTCCAGCAGCGCCGCCGCGTGCTGGCGGACGAGCGCCGTGGTGGCGTGGATGTAGAGGCACGAAACCGGATTGCGTTTCTGCGGCATCGTGCTGCTCGAGCCGCGCCCCTCGTGAAACGGTTCGAACACTTCGGCCACTTCGGTCTGCATCAGAAGCTTCACGTCGGTCGCGAGCTTGCCGAGCGTGCCGGTGACGAGCGCCAAGAAACAGCCGACCTCGCCGATGCGGTCGCGGATCGTGTGCCAGGCGATTTCGGGCTGTTTTAGCCCCAGCTCCTCCATCAGCGCGGCCTGAACCTTGAGCCCGTCCGCGCCCAGCGAGGCGAGCGTGCCGGCAGCGCCGGCGAACTCGCCGGTGAGCACCCGCGGGCGCAGCTCGGACAACCGCTGCCGATGCCGCTGCATCGCCGCAAGCAGCGAGGCTGCCTTGAAGCCGAAGGTGATCGGCACCGCCTGCTGCAGATTGCTGCGGCCCGCCATCGGCGTGTCGCGGTATTTGGCCGCGAGATCGGCCAGCAAGCGGGAGATCGCCGTCACGTCCGCTTCGACGAGATCGAGCGCATCGCGGATCTGCAGCACGGTGGCGGTATCGGTGATGTCCTGCGTGGTCGCGCCCCAGTGGCACCATTCGCCGAGCCCGTCGGCGCACAACGCCACGATCTGCTGGACCACGCCGAGCACCGGATAGCCGATCCGTTCGGTCTGCGCCTTGAGCTTGGCGAAATCGATGTGCTCGAGCCGGCATTGCCGCTCGATTTCCCGCGCGGCGTGTTCGGGAATGACCCCGAGCCTCGCTTGCACGCGCGCGAGCGCCGCCTCGATCTCGAGGTAATACCGCGTCCGCGTCTCGTCAGAGAACACGCGCCGCATCGCTTGCGTGGTGAAGATGTCCTGAAAAATCGCCGAGTCGAGCGCGGTTGCGGGCATGAGTGGGCTCCGGGAGCAAATGGATGGCGGACTGAATATCACACGCGCCACGCCCCCGGCGCGGATTTTGTCGGATGTGCGGGCTGCTAGCGTGCGAGCGTGAATGACTGCAGGAACTGGTCGATCGCGGCGCGGCGGTCGTTCGGCTTGAGCGCGAACGCGGCCGCCATGATCGAGCGCCGGCCGGATACGATCACAATGCCTTTGCCGGCGAGCTTGTCGCTTTCGTAGGTGAACTCCAGTTCCGGCCGCTTCTCGCCGGATGCCGCGGTGAATTGGGTGCGGCGGCGCGACGTTACCGGCGCCTTGCCGGCTTCGGCGAAATTCACGGCATTCGACTGCAACTCCGCCTCGACGTCGAGCTCGGAATTGTATTCGACGTGAGAGCTGCCGTAGATCGCGTCGTCCTGGCGGACGATGTAGCTGAAGATTTTCGCCTCCGGCTTGGTCTCGACGGTCTCGCGCGGCTCGGCGGGAAACGAGATGGAGTAACCGCCCTCCGCCGAGGCGAACGGAACCTGCGCGGAGGCACCCGCAGCCGGCAGCAGGGTTGCCGCGAGGATTGCGAGCGATGCGAAGCGCAAAGTTCCCTGCATCGTAGTTCGCCCGGCCAAGCGCAGCCCGATCCGCATCAACGCGCCGTCTTGTCGGATTCGGCCGGCTGGGGCCGCGCTACCTTGATCATGCAGTCGGCCATGAAGTGCCAGCTCTTGGGTCCGTGCAGCTTCTGTTCCTTGGCCTGCGAGCGGCAATCGGCCCATTTACCCTTTTCGCGCGCCCACTTGGCCTTTACTTCCTGCCATTTCCATTTGGTCATGGTCGAGCCGCTGGTGATCGTCAGCGATTTTTGATCGGACGCGGCGGCCGGCGCGCTTGTAGGCCCGGCCGGTACCGGCGGCTGCGCGGGGGGTGAAGCCTGGGCCGGCGCGGATTCGGCGGGTGCCTGGGCTTGGCCGAACGCCAGGCCGCAGCCCCATAAAATGCCCGCAAGCGCCGCGGCGCCAAGACGCAATCCAATGCCGGACATGGGTGCGCTCTCCTCGATCGTGCCGTTGCTCATTGCTCCGTGCGCCGCCGGCGGCGCGGTCGGGCCAGCGCCATCACGGATCCAGATTCCAGGTGACGCTCGGATAGTCCACCTGCGCGGAATGGAATCCCCGCAGGTATTTGCCGGTGCAGATCGTGGTCTTGGTATGCATTCGTTCGACTTGGCCGATCCGCTCGATGCACACCTTCGCGTCGTTGCCGGACCATTCGAAGGCGTCGGTACCGTACTCCGCCGCATAATAATAGAACCAGCCTTGCGGGAAATTGCCGATCGCCTGGCAGTCGCCGGCCGGTACCGTCCACCATCCTTGCACCACGAAATTCTTGTCGGACGGCGACACGTGATGCTCGACCGCGACGCTGGCGGTCCGTCCGGAGCGGTTGCACACCTTGAATTCGAAATAACCGGGATCCGCCGCGGCGGACGGCGAGGCGGGCTGGCCGGAAGGCGCGGCGATCGGCGTGGTCTGCGGCGGAGGCGGCGCCGCGGCGGCCTGCGGGCAAGCTATCGCCGCGCCTGCCTTCGGCAGGCAATGGCCGGCCTTGTCGCTGTCGCCGAAGAAATCCTGGCAATTGTCCTCGCAGATCTTGCACGCCCGATAGAGGCTGTATTCCACCGCGCCGAGCTTGGTGCAGGTCCAGGTCGGGCCGAATTTTTGGTTCAAATTATCGGCCGAGGCCCCAATCGGCGCGAAGCATTCCGCGCCCATCGCCAGCAACAGCAGGCCGAGCGCGCGTTTCGATCGTTGCATCCCTTTTCCCCTCGAACCCGGCGATCGACCGTGGCTAGCGCTTGCCGGTCTTGAGCTGACTGAACGGCACGTCCTTGTCGATCCGGATGTCGGCCGGCAACCCCAATACCCGTTCGGCGATGATGTTGCGCAAGATCTCGTCGCTGCCGCCCGCAATGCGCAGGCCCGGCGCGTAGAGCAGGGCCTCCTGGAACCAGGCCTGCATCGGCGCGACCTCGGGATCCATGACGGCGCCCGCCATGCCGAGGAGGTCGATGCCGTAGGAGGCGATGTCCTGGAGCTTGCTGGCGCTCACCAGCTTGGTGATCGAGGCCTCGGGCCCCGGCGTCTCCCCGCGCGAGAGCGCCGTCATGGTGCGGAACTTGGTGTACTTGAGCCCTTGCGTCTTGACGTACCAATCGGCGAGCTTTTCGCGCACGGCCGGATTGCGGATGGCCGGGCCCGCGTCGAGCTCGAGCGTGCGCGCCAGCGCGAAGATATCGTCGAAATCCGGGCCGGGAGCATCGCCGACCGCGAGCCGCTCGGTCATCAAGGTGGTGATCGAGACTTTCCAGCCGTCGCCCACCTTGCCGAGCCGCTGGCTGTCCGGCACGCGCACGTCGGTGAAGAACACCTCGTTGAAATTCGAGCCGCCGGAGATCTGCTTGATGCGGCGCACCTCGATTCCGGGCGATTTCATGTCGACGAAGAAGAAGGTGAGGCCGGCGTGCTTGGGCACGTCCGGGTCGGTGCGGGTGACGAGGATGCCGTAGTTGGAGAAGTGCGCGCCTGAGGTCCAGATTTTCTGGCCGTTCACGACCCAATCGTCGCCGTCGCGAACCGCGCGCGTGCGCAGGCCCGCGAGATCGGAGCCGGCGGATGGCTCGGAGAACAGCTGGCACCAGATCTCCTCGCCGCGCATCGCCGGCCGTACGTGGCGCTCGAGATGCTCGGGCGTGCCGTAGACCATCAGGACCGGGATGCACATGCCGAGCCCGATCTCGAACACGCCGCGGGGCACGACGTAGTTCTGTTCCTCCTGGCCGTAGATCACCTGCTGGACCGGCGTGCCGCCGCGGCCGCCCCATTGCCGGGGCCAGGTGATGCCGGCAAAGCCGGCGTCCGCCTTCTTGGCCTGCCATTGCTTCGCGGCCCGCACCGTCTCCGGGATGTTGTGCTCGGGGATGTAGCGGCCGCGATGAAAGCTCTTCGCCTCGCTCTTGCGTTCGGCGTTCCTGTCCAAGAATGCACGCACTTCGGCGCGGAACGCGGCTTCTTCAGGCGTATCTTCGAAATCCATGCCGGATTCCTTCAGGGCGCGTTGCGCCGTTCGAGCTCGGAAATGAGCCGGTCTTTCCAATAGGGCGCGGTGCCGATCGCGGTCGCGAGCAGCTTCGCGCGGCGATAATAGAGGTGGCAATCCGCCTCCCAGGTGAACCCCATGCCGCCGTGGGTCTGGATGTTCTCCTTGGCGGCGAGATGGAACGCGTCGGTCGCGGACACGCGCGCGGCGGCAGCCGCGATCGGCAGCTCGGCGGCGCTCGTCGAAAGCGCCCAGGCGCCGTAATAGGCGTTGGAGCGAGCAAGCTCGGTCGCGACGTAGACGTCGGCGAGCTTGTGCTTGATCGCCTGGAACGAGCCGATCGGCCGCCCGAAGGCGTAGCGCTCGGTCGCATAGGTTCTCGCCATTTCGAGGCAGGCCTGCGCGCCGCCCACCTGCTCGAACGCGATGAGGACGGCGGCGCGGTCGAGCAGGGCTTGGATCAGATCGAGACCCTGTCCGGCCGGGCCGAGCGGTTCCGCGGGGACGTCCCGAAAAACGAGCTTCGCCTGGTTGCGGGTGGGATCGAGGCTTTTCAGCGAAGTTTTCGTCACGCCGGGATCGCGGAGGTCGACGAGATACAGCGAGGCTTTGCCCGTGCCGTCGGCGGCGACCACGGCGAAATCGGCGATCTCGCCGTCGGCAACCGGCAGCTTGGTTCCGCTGAGCTTGCCATTGGCTACGTGCGCCTGGACGCGTACGGCATCGGGATTGCCGGCGCCCTCCGCGAACGCCAGCGTGCCGATGCGCTCGCCCGTGACGAGCTTCGGTAGGTGCGTCCGTTTCTGCGCCTCGGTGCCGGCAACGAGAATCGCCTCACTCGCGAGATAGATCGAGGAGGAGAACGGGATCGGCGCGAGCGCGTGGCCCATCTCCTCGGCGAGCACGCAGAGCCCGTCGTAGCCGAGCGCGGCCCCGCCGTAAGTCTCCGGGACCGCGGCGCCGAGCCAGCCCATGCCGGCGACACCCCGCCACAGCTCCGCGTCATAGGGCGCGGCGCCCTCCAGAATTTTTCGCACGGACTTGGGCGAGGATTTCTCGCTCAGGAACTTGCGCGCCTGTTCGCGCAACAGCTTGAGATCGTCGGAGAAATCGAAATTCACAACCTCTCTCCGTCACCCTGAGGAGGCCGGCCGTCCTTCGAGGCTCGGCCCTCCGGGCCTCGCACCTCAGGATAACGGCCGGCCCTCGAAGGGCGACGGCCAGTATTCCCGGTTGGCACGAGAAAGGCAAAAGCGGGAAGCGACGCTAGGTCGGCCAAACTGGAGGATGGGTGCCGAGCGGCACCGAGGGCCGCGACCAATGCGGCGGGGTTTCGGACAGCTTCGCCGCGTGCCGGACAAAGGTGAGGCGGCCGAAGCCGGAACTGGCCTCGTCCAAGAGATCGCGGACGTCGTCGAGCTTCGGGTCGGGACAGCTGAGCCCGTTCTCGATCCGGCCGAGATTGCGGACCCAATGGCCGGTCTGGGCGAGCGAAACGCGCACGTGCCAGCTGCCGCCTTCGCGGACGCGCCGGGCAAGCGCCGTCATAGCCCCGAACGCCATGAAATACCCGGTGGCATGGTCGAGCACCTGCATGGGCAACGGGTGAGGCTTGTCGCTGCCGGCCGCCTGCGCCTCGGCATGATTGAAGCCGCTCGCGGTCTGCACCAGGGAATCGAAGCCGCGCCGGCCGCGCCAGGGGCCCTCGTGGCCGTAAGCCGAGAGCGAGACATAGACGATGCCGGGCCGGATCTTCGCGGCGTCTTCCGGACCGAAGCCGAGCTCGGCGAGGCCGCCCGGCCGGTAGCCCTGGACGAACACGTCGGCGCTCGGCAGCAGGGAGGCGAGCGTGTCGCGCCCGGCCGAATCGCGCAGATCGACGTGCGTCGACAATTTTCCTCGGCCGGTGTCGATGACGAGCTGCTCGACCGCGGGCAGGTGCGGGGAGGTGACGAGCAGCACCTCGGCGCCATGGGCGGCGAGCGTGCGCCCGGCGACCGGGCCGGCGATGATGCGGGTCAGATCGAGCACCCGCACGCCGGAAAGCGGCCGCGCCCCGGCCGTCAGGGTTTCGGCGGCCGCATCGCCGAGCCGCTCGATCGAGAACACCGGCAGGCTTGCGGCCGCGCGGCCCTGGGGATGCGCGTCCCATTCGGCAAACGAGCGCATCGCGGTCACGACCAGCCCGGCCTCGGCCGCCGCCGTTTCCAAATCTTCCGCGCGCCAGTCCTGCAGCGCCTGCTTGACCGCATCGCGGTCGTAGGCGCAGCCCAGCAATTTCAGCACGCCGTCGCGGTGATGCGCGAAATTGGTGTGCAGGCGTACCCAACGCCCGTCGCCGCAGCGGTAGGTGCCGGCGATCTTGTCCCAGAGATCCGGCAGGGGCTTGCCGGCGACGCGCAGGTAGCGCTCGCTGCGGCACTCGACCGCTGCGTGGCGCATGTCGAGCGCGACGCGCTGGCTTTGTCCGGTGCGCAGCCGCCACAGCTCGGCCGCGGCGAGCGCGGATGCCGCGATGCTCGCCTGCGCGGCGGTGCCGACCGGAAACGAGGACGGCAGCACCGGATCCGTGCCGGTGAGCTCGATGTTTTCGAGCGCGGCCGGATCCCCGCCGAACGCGCGCCAGAGCGCCGACAGCGCCTGGGCGGGCGCGGTCGCTCGGACGCTGTCGGAGCGCGCGAGCGTGGTCATGAAACGCCCCGGCTGATGGCAAGCGCGCCGGCGATCAGGATGACGAAGAAGACCGAGAACGCGGTGGCGTTGACGTCGAGCTTGAGCTTCTTGCCGAACGCGTCGACCGCGAACGGCAGGTAGCCGTTGTCGTCATAGGCCTTGCCGCCGTAGATCGGCATGGCGAGAAACGTGATGAAGAACGCGCCGTAGACCACGAGTCCGAACGCGCAGACGAGATAGAGGCGCTCGACGTACATCGGGCCCGGGATCCAGATCAGCGCGAAGGCGAGGAGCCCGAAGCCGACGTAACTCGAGATCTGCCAGACCACGTGGAAGCGCGCGTGCGGCGTCCACAGCGGATTGGTGGCGTGGGTGCGGTTGAAATCGGCCTTGACGGTGGCGAGCCCGTAGCCGGCGGTCATCAGGGTCAGCAGGATGCGGGCGAGCAGATTGTGGTCGTAGCTGGGATCCATCGCGTCCTCCCATTGGACGTCCGAGTCAATTGCTCAGCCTCGTCCGTGCCGGTTCATCGCCTCGCCATGGCTTCCATGATCTCCTTGGGCCGGCGCTTGATGGCGAGCAGATAGGCAGCTGCCGGCGCGTCCGGATGACGCCGACCCTGCTCCCAATTCTTCAACGTGGAAAGCGGAATGCGATAGGCGATTGCGAACCGGTGCTGCGACATGCGCAGCGACCGGCGGATGGCCTTCACGTTCGGCAATTCGACTTTCGTGACGCGCATGCCCGGCACCTTCCGTCCGCCGGCGTGCGCTGCCGCCTGTTGCAGACTGGCGATCAATTCTTTTCCGAACTTGCTCATGCTTTCTTCCTCATTTGCCTTTGCCCTTGAGCAGCTCGGCGAGCTGGCGGACGCTGCGCTTTTGCTCCGGCGTCAAGTCTTCACGCCGAGCCTTGGTATAGGCCATCAGCAGGTAAAGCGGGTGATCCGGGTCGTGATAGAAATAGATCACCCGTGCGCCGCCACGCTTGCCGCTACCTGGCCGAACCCACCTTAGCTTCCGTACGCCGCCCATCCCGGGAATCACATCTCCCGCTTTTGGATTGGCGGCGATGAACTCCACGAAGGCCTCGCGTTCCGTGTCGTCCCAAATCTCCGCCGCCTGGCGCACGAACACCGGAGTTTCCACAACGGTGATGAGGCTCGTGGGCATTTGCCAATGTACGCCAATGGCGCCCACATGTCCAGATTCTCAAATGCGGGGTTGTGGCCGGCTTTGCCGGCCGGTACCAACAGGCCAAAGCTACTTCAGCCCGAAGTAAGCCCGGTGCAGTGCGTCGTCGGCGTGCATCGCGGCGACGGTGCTGGAAAAGCCGATGCGGCCGCCCTCGATGGTGTAGACCCGGTCGGCGAGGTCAAGAAATTTCACGTTCTGCTCGGCGATCAGGAACGAGAGCCCTTTTCCGCGGAAGCCCGCGAGCACGCGCACGACTTCCTTGACGAAGAGCGGCGAGAGCCCGGCCGAGGGCTCGTCCATGACCAGCAGGCGAGGCTAGCTCATCGGTCAAAACCCTAGCATATGCCGCCGTGTTCCCGAGCCTTACCGCACCATGCCGGCGCTGCGCGGCAAGAACAGGCTCAGCTCCGGAATGCAGATGATCAGCATCAGCCCGATCAGCAGCGCGACCAGGTACGGCCAATAGCTCTTCGCGTGGCGGCCGACCGGCACCTGTGCGAACCGCAGCGCCATCAGCAGCCCCACGCCCATCGGCGGCAGGAACAGGCCGATGCCCACCGCGGCGGTCTGCACGATGTCGAAATGGATCGGGTGAATCCCCAATTCCTTGGCGATGGGAAACACCACCGGGATCAGCACCACCGCGGCCGGCAGACCCTCGAGCACCATGCCGAACAGCATGGTCATCAGCGCGGTCCCGAGCAGGAACAGCCAGTGCGTGGCGCCGAGCGGCGCCAGAACTTTTGCAAGCAGCGCCGGCACTTCGGTGACGCCCATCAGATACTGGAAGATGGTCGCCACCGCGAGCAGGAACACCACCGCCGCGGTGAGCAGCGCGCTCTCGTAAGCGATGTAGAACATCTCGCGCAGCGTGACATTGCGATAATAGAGGAGCGCGGCGAGGAACGCATAGGCCGCCACGATCGCCCCGGCTTCGGTCGCGGTGAAAACCCCGAAGAAGAACCCGCCGAAGATCACGACCGGCACCACCATGGGCACCGCGGCTTCGCGTGCCGCCTTGAGCAGGAACCGCCAGCTCGGCCGCGTGTCGCGCGGCCAGCCCAGGATGTGGGCCTGGATGAACACCAGGATGCACAGGCACAGTCCGATCGTCGCCGCCGGAATGAAGCCGGCCAGGAACAGCGCCACCACCGAGGTGTTGGTGACGTCGCCGATGACGATCATGAAGATCGCGGGGGGCACCAGCATGCCCATGGCGGTGCCCGAGGAGATCAGCGAGGCGCCGTCCTCGGGCCGGTAGCCGGCGCGTTTCAACGAGGGGATCAGCGTCGAGCCGAGTGCGGAGACCTCGGCCATCTTCGAGCCGCAGATGTCGGAAAAGAAATACGACACCACGATCACCGACATGCCGAGCCCGCCGCGCAACCAGCCCACCAGCGCGCGCGCGAGATCGACCAGCGCATGCGACATGCCGCAGCGCTCCATCAGCATGCCGGCGAACACGAACGAGGGGATCGCGAGCAGCACCCAGTTCTGCGATCCGGCGACGAGGCTCGAGGGCAGCATCTGCAGAGGAAAGCCGCCGAGCGCCAGTCCGACGATGCCGGCGAGGCCGAGCGCGAACACGATCGGCATCGAGAGCGCGACGAAGGCGACGAACACGATTGCGGTCGCGGTCAGCAGCATTCACAGGGCCTCGACCGCGGCGGCCTTGCGCTCGATCAGGCCGAGCGCAATTCCCGCGGCATAGATCGCGATCAGCGCACCGCCGACCGCCGCCGACAGATAGAGCCAGCCGAGATTGATCTCGAGCGCGGGCGAGAGCAGCACGGAATTCAGGACGGCGAGCTTCCAGCCGTAGATCGCCGCGAGCAGCCCGAAGCCGGCGATCAGCCAATAATTGACGCGGTCGATGAGCCGCCGGATGCGCTCCGGCAGCCGGTGAACGAGGACGGCCAGCTCGAAATGGGTCCGCTCCAGGAGGGCGATCGCGCCGCCGACGAGCGTGAGCCAGGCGAGGGTGAATTCGCCGACCTCCTCGACCCAGAAGAAGTTCACGCCGGGCAGATCGAAATATTCGGTGACGGCGACGACCACGTAGCGCAGCAGGACGCCGGCGAGCATGTCGAGGATCGCGAGGATGAGCAGACCGGCGAGCAGCGCCTTGGGCAGGAATGCGAGGATTTGCCGGGCACGCGCCATATCAATACCCACCCGTCGGTGGGCTCGGCGCATCAGGTGTAGCTGATACCGCGCAGCAACCGGCTCCCTCCCCTCTTGAGGGGGAGGGATGGGGAGGGGGGTGTTGGCTGTCTCGGCTGTGAGACACCCCCCTCCCGCTTCGCGCGCTTGGCGCGCGAAGCGGCCTCCCCCACGTCCACGTCGGATGTTTCCGACTTGGACCAATCATATGATGGCCAAACCCGGAAACACCCGGGTTTGGCGGGGGAGGCAACCGGAGCAAGCTGGCAGGCATTCCGTCACGCCTGCGTCTTGACGATCTGCTCCCACATTTCGCTGTACTGCTTCTGATAGGCCGGCCACACCTTCTCCTCCGCGACCTTGCGGAAGGCATCGACGTCGGCGGCATTGACCGCCATGCCCTTGGGCTCGAGCAGCTCCTTGGCCTTGGCCAGGCTGTCGACCGATTCGGTGTCGTGGCGAATCCTCGCCTGCGCCTCGCGGGAGACGTCGAGCAGCAGCTTCTGCTCGTCTTTCGAGAGCGAGTTCCAGATGCCGAGATTGATCACATTCACCGTCGGCCCGTAATTGTGGAAGGTCATCGAGCAGTATTTCGAGACCTCGTAGGCCTTGAGCGCCAAAATGTTGACGATCGGCAGATCGGCGCCGTCGATCACTCCCTGCTGCGCGGCCGGGATGACCTCGCCCCAGGCCATGGGCACGGCGTTGGCGCCGAGTCCATTGATGGTGTCGGCGAACACCTTGGCCTGCTGCACGCGCATCTTCATGCCGCGCAGATCCTTCGGCTCGACGATGGGCCGCCGGCTGTTCCAGAAATGGCGGAAGCCGTAGTCGAAGAAGCACAGCACTTTGAGCCCGTATTTCTGTTGGAATTGCGCATCGAGCTGATCGCCGATGGCGCCGTTGAACATGCGGTAGGCCTGGTCGTAGCTGCGCACCAGGTAGGGCACGAGAAACACGCCCATCTCCGGAAACACCGTTGCGGCCGCGCCGGCGGGGCCCCCGATGGCGACATTGCCGGCTTTGACCGCGTTCATGATCTCGAGCTCTTTGCTCAAGAGCGTGGCCCCGTAGAACTGCATGTCGAGGGCGCCCTTGGAGCGCTTGTTGACCTCCTCGGCCATCCAGGTGAACGCGACCGCGGCGGATTCCGGCGCCGGGTTGATGTGGGCGAACACCAGCTTCTTGGCGGTCGTCTGCGCGAAGACGGGCGCACGGCCGCTCGCCAGAATGCCGGCAAGCCCCGCGGCTCCGGCCAAAACCCCGCGCCGGGTGTGGCCGGCAGTCCGCGGATGTTTGGTCGATTTCATGATTCCCTCCCGTGGCTTGGCTTCGATCGATCAAGCTCCAGCTCAGTATGACTTGGGCAATCCGAGCACTTTTTCGGCGATGAAGCAAAGGATGAGCTGCGGGCTCACCGGGGCGATCCGCGGGATCAGGATTTCCCGCATGTAGCGCTCGACATGATATTCCTTGGCGTAGCCGTAGCCGCCGAGCGTCATCACCGCGATCTCGCAGGTCTTGAACCCGGCTTCCGCCGCCAGGTATTTCGCGGCATTGGCCGCAGGGCCGCAAGGCAGGCCCTTGTCGTACTGCCAGGCCGCCGAGAGCACCATCAGCTGCGCGGCCTCGAGCTCCATCCAGCACTCTGCGAGGGGATGCTGGATCGCCTGGTTCTGGCCGATCGGCCGGCCGAATACGATCCGTTCCTTGGCATAGGCCGTGGCGCGCCGGAGCGCCGCACGTCCGAGCCCGACCGCTTCCGCCGCGATCAGGATGCGTTCGGGATTGAGCCCATGGAGGATGCAGCGGAAGCCTCGGCCTTCCTCGCCCAGCCGATCTTCGACCGGCACCTCGAGGCCGTCGATGAACAGCTGGTTGGAATCGACCGCCTTGCGGCCCATTTTTTCGATCTCGCGCACCTCGATGCGGCGCCGGTCGAAATCGGTGTAGAACAGGCTCAAGCCCTCGGTCGGCTCATCGACCTCCTCCAGCGGGGTCGTGCGTGCCAACAGCAGCATCTTGTCGGCGACCTGGGCGGTCGAGATCCACACCTTGGCGCCGTCGACGATGTAGCGGTCGCCCCGCCGCACCGCGCGGGTTTTCAGCTTCGTCGTGTCGAGGCCCGCATCGGGCTCGGTGACCGCGAAGCAGGCCTTCTCCTCGCCGGCGATGAGCGGAGGCAGCATGCGGCGCTTCTGTGCCTCGGTGCCGAACACCACCACCGGGTTCAGTCCGAAAATGTTCATGTGCACGGCGGAAGCGCCCGCCATGCCGGCGCCGGATTCGGCAATGGTCTGCATCATGAGCGCCGCCTCGGTGATGCCGAGTCCGGAGCCGCCGTATTCCTCCGGCATGGCGATGCCGAGCCAGCCGCCTTCCGCGAGCGCCTGATGAAAATCGTGGGGAAAACCGCCCTCGCGGTCGCGCTTTAGCCAATAGTCCTCGTCGAAGCGCGCGCAGATCTTCGCAATTGCGTCGCGCACCGCTTCCTGGTCGGGGGACAGCGCGAAATCGATGGGCGTTACTCCGGT